>Ga0302304_10001845_pt1 | contig 10942 bp, 8 predicted proteins | sample III_Palsa_E2_2_FD_198769 | JGI IMG/M metagenome (GOLD analysis project Ga0302304, IMG submission 198769) | Peat permafrost microbial communities from Stordalen Mire near Abisko, Sweden - III_Palsa_E2_2 | ecosystem: Environmental > Terrestrial > Soil > Palsa > Peat permafrost | place: Sweden...
GATGCCCGCTCGCAGTTAGTTGCGGCCCATCTCCGCGACTGCGGCGCATGTTTCCTGCACTACCGCAGTGGATCTGAAACTGCGGCAGTCGATTGGTCTGTTCCCAAGGCGGCGCGCCGCACCTTCATTTGGCGCCCACAGGCCTTCGGGTGGGCGCTGGCTCCCGCTGTTGTGATTCTGGTTTCCGTGTTTTTCGTTTACAAAGCGTACTGGCAGGTCCCGCCGGGAGTGCGAGCCGAGGTGCAGTCGATTGATGGCTCCGCCTATGGCATTTCCGAAGCAGGGGATCACCAGCTTTCCCCTGGAGACAAATTGACGGAGGGCGAACATTTGCGGACCAGCGGCGGTGCGCATGCCGTTCTTCGGCTCTCGGATGGGTCGACGATCGAGGTCAAGGAACGAAGTGTTCTAGGAGTGGGCGCACGCGGTCACAATATGACCATCTCTCTCGATGACGGAGCCGTCATTGTTCAGGCTGCGAAGCGGGACTCAGGGCACTTGTACGTGAAGACTCCCGATTGCAGCGTGGCTGTCACTGGCACCGTCTTCTCTGTCGACTCTGGAATCAAAGGCTCGCGCGTTGCCGTGCTGCAAGGAGCCGTTCGGGTGATGCATGCGGGAGTGGATACAACCATGCATGCCGGCCAGCAGCTGGCAACGAACGACAACCTCACTCCGACTCCCGTTGAGAAGCAGATCTCCTGGAGCCAGGATCGCGGCAAGTACCTGCCCATGCTGGCGCAGGTGTCGGCATTGCAGAAGCAACTCGAGGCTATACCGTCTCCTCAACTCAGATACAGCAGCGATTTGTTGCAGCGTGTTCCCGCCGATACACTGCTCTATGTCAGCATCCCGAACCTGGGCGACTACATGAGCGAGGCAAACAAGGTCTTCCAGGACCAATTGAAGCAAAGTCCGGCGCTGCAGGAGTGGTGGGATCATGGACATGCTCACAACACCGCAGAAATGGATGCGCTCATCGATAAGCTCCATCAGATGAGCCAGTATCTTGGGGATGAAGTTGTGGTCGTTGGAGTCAAGCAAGGTAAGGATCCAGGCTTTGCGATCATCGCCGATGTGCAGAAGAGCGGTCTCGATGAATTCCTGAAGCAGCAATTTCCAATCTCGGCTTCAAACTCAGGGCTGGTTCTATTGGACGAGAAGTCATTGGAAGCAACTGCTGTTTCGTCACCAACCCAGCATGGTGGTTACGCCATGATTGGGCAGCATCAGGCTATTTTTTCGAACAGCATCGCGACCTTGAAGCAGGTCAACACGCAATTGAATGCCGGCCCAAGCGGCTTTGCAACGGGCGATTTTGGGAAGCAGATTGCGGCTGCCTATAGCCGCGGCGCGGGAGTTTTCCTGGCGGCAGATCTACATCAAATGATCGCCAGCAAAGAGAATCTGCTTCGCACCGGCAATGCGAGCAACGTGATCCAGAAGAGTGGAATGGATGATGTGCAGTACCTCATCGCTGAACACCGCGAAGTAAATGGGCTGCCGGAGAATCACTTGAATCTGCAGTTCTCGGGAACAAGGCAACGTGTTGCCTCCTGGCTGGCTGCGCCGGCCCCGATTGGCTCGTTGGACTTTGTGACGCCGAACGCGGCGGTTGCCGTTGCAGTGCTTTCAAAAGATCCAAAGACCATTGCAGACGACATCATCGCCATGGCGGCATCCGATCAGGCGCAGCAGAAGAACCTGATCGAGACCGAGGCGAAGCTGCACATCAACTTCCGTGACGATGTGGCCGCTGATCTTGGTGGCGATTTCCTGCTATCGCTCGATGGCCCTGTTCTGCCAACGCCTTCATGGAAGGCGGTTATCGAAGTTAATAATCCCGAACAGCTCGAGAATACCCTTGAGCAATTGGCAAAGGCTGTCAATCAACTGGATCAACAACAGGGCCAGCAACGGGATCAGGAGAAGAAGCCGCACAATATCGCCATCGAATCGAGCAATGTCGACGCACAGCGTTTTTATGCCTTGCGCGAGCTGACCTCGGGCCGGACGATTGCTGAGTACACCTTTGCCGACGGCTACATGATTGTGGCGGCAGATCGGCCTATTCTTGTCGAGGCATTGAAGGCTCACGCGACCGGTCAGTCTCTCGCCCGTTCCGCCGCATTCAAGGCATTGCTACCCAAAGATGAAAATGAAAATTACTCCGCCGTCGCCTACCAGAATCTGAGCCCGGTATTGACCCCGATGCTCTCGCAATTCAGCGGCGATTCGGCAGCCGCGATTCGGAAGATTGCCGCCGACGCAAGACCCACTGCAATTTGCGCATGGGGTAGAGACAGCCGCATCGAAGCGGCCAGCGATAGCAATCTCTTTGGATTCGATTTTCTTACACTTGGATCCTTAACGAATCTGGGGAACAAGCATGGGAACGTTAGCGTAAGAGAGTGATATGGGCGTTATTGATCTCGATGGACTAGAGGTTCGGCTTGGAAATCGTACCGTGCTGAATGGGCTCACGGGGACCATGCAGGGCCATGCCATCGGCTTGCTCGGTCCCAATGGCGCTGGAAAATCCACACTCATCAATACGCTCCTCGGCTTCCATCTGCCGTCGCGCGGGTCAGCGCGTGTCTTTGGGCTTGACGCTCATCATGACCGGGCGCAGATTCGCGGCGCAATCGGCTATATGCCGGAGAACGATTCCTTCATCGGGAACATGAGCGGGGTACGCTTTGTCCGCTACATGGCTGAACTGGCAGGCTTGCCTGCCCAGGAAGCACTCGAACGCGCCCACGAAGCTCTCTTCTGCGTGGGCCTGGGCGAGGTGCGGTACCGCAAGGTGAGCACCTATTCCCTCGGCATGAAGCAGCTGATCAAGCTTGCCCAGGCGCTGGCCCATGGGCCTCGGTTGCTCATTCTGGATGAGCCGACCAACGGCCTCGATCCGATTGCCCGCCAGCGCATGATTCAACTGATTAAGGATATTCGCAAAGAAGGAAGTGTCCGGCTGCTCATCTCTTCGCATCTGCTGCGAGACATCGACGAGACCTGCGATGAAGTCCTCATTCTCAAAGACGGACGGATTGCTTCACTTTGCAATATCGAAGAGGAGCGCCGTTCCAATCGGAGCTTCATCGAACTCGAGACCGTTGGCGCCACTGAACATTTTTCCGTGAGCATCCGGGGACTTGGATGCGAATGCGCGTGCTTCCCGGGCGGGCGCATCAAACTGGTGATTCCCGAGCATGTTGAAACACGCGATCTATACACAATTGCGTCCGAGCAGGGAGTTCAAATACGCCGCATGAACCTGCGGCGCGACTCTCTTGAGGACATCTTCCTGCGAGCAATGGATTCTGAAACGGGGCGGGCGGCAAATGTCAATTCATAAGCACGACTATCGCGCCTACACAGGCAAGGTTACTCCCGTATGGACTCGTGTCCTGGTGCTCGCACGTTACGGTTATGCGGAAGCATGGTCGTCGAAAATCACGGTTGGGATCTTTGTGTTCAGCCTGTTGCCTTGCATCGTGACTCTGTTTGGCATCTATCTCGCGAACAACCCGATGGCGAGAGCCCTGCTGGGCAATGGTGGTCCGCGCGGACTCGCAATCGACGCCCGATTCTTTCTGAGTGTTCTTCAGGTTCAATGCTGGCTGGCATTGGTCCTGGCATCGTGGGTTGCGCCCCGGCTGATCACCTACGATCTTGCCGATAATGCCATGCCCATCCTGCTCAGTCATCCCATCTCGCGATTCGGCTATGTTCTGGGAAAATTCATTGCGCTGTTTGCCTCCCTCTCCTTTGTGACTTGGATTCCGATCCTCATCCTCTTTGTGTACGAGGGTTATGCGTCACCGCTGCCCTGGGCTGGTGCGAATCTCTCCGTAGCCGGCGGCTTATTCGTTGGAGCGCTCATCTGGATTGCATTCCTCTCCATTCTCGGTCTCGCCTTGTCTTCGTGGGTCAAGTGGAGGATCGTGGCTACGGGCATCATCTTCGCTGCGGTGTTTGTGCCTGCCGGCGTTGGAGGCATCATGAGCGCTGTGCTGCGCACCAAGTGGGGCTTCCTTCTCAACATCCCATACATGATGACTACCCTTTGGGGGCGATTGTTAGGTGTGTCGATATTGGTGCATCCGGACCGGTCCTTGCCTACATCCGCTATCGCAGTAATGCTGATTCTCGCCTGCTTCCTTTGCCTGGCCATGCTGAATGCACGCATTCGTGCTCGTGAGGTGGTGCGGGGATGAGCGAGAGAAATGATCAGATTGTCTTCGAAGATGTGTCGAAGTTCTATGGCGAAGTTCTGGGCGTAAACAGGATTTCGCTCACGATTCCGCCGGGAATCACGACGATGGTCGGACCCAATGGATCGGGGAAAACAACGCTCATGAACCTGATGACGGGATTGGTTCAACCATCGAGCGGCCATATATCGGTGATGGGGCTCTCTGCCGGCGACGCGACGGAGTTCTTTCGAAATGTCGGCTATTGCACCCAGTTTGACTTCTTTCCTCGCGGATTGACTGGATGGCAGTTCCTGCTGGATAGCTTGCTGCTGCATGGCATGAGCAGGAACGATGCCTTCCGGCTGAGTCTCGAGGCTATCGAACGCGTGCAGCTCGGCGACGCAGCGGGCCGCAAGATTGCAGGCTACAGCAAGGGTATGCGTCAGAAGATTCGGCTTGCGCAGGCCATCGCCCATCACCCCAGGGTCCTGGTTCTCGATGAGCCATTGAATGGATTGGACCCCATGGCTCGCGCCGAATCCATTGCGCTCTTCGAAGAGCTTGGGCGCCAGGGGATGCATCTCATCATCTCCAGCCACATTCTCGATGAAGTGGACCGCATCTCCGATCGCGTGGTCCTTATCACGGGCGGATATCTGATTGCCCAGGGCAACATCCATCAAGTGAGACAGGAGGTGCGCGACAAACCCATGCAGGTGCTCATACGTTGCGATCATCCTGGATTGCTCGCGTCAAGGATGTTTGCCGTCAATCATTGCGTCGAAGCCAGAGTGCATTCCGATGGAAAAGGTGTCTTCCTTCGTACTGGAGACGTTGATCAGTTCTACTCCATGCTCAACGGCATAGCGGCGGAGGGACTGGTCAAGATCGAGGCTGTAGCGCCCGCCGACGACGACGCCAATGCTATCTACCAATATCTGATCGGTTCCGATGGGAGCGCCTCCTGATGCATCAAGCAGCGGTCAAACTTCGCAAGGACTTTATGCAGCAGCCCTGGGGCCTCTGGTGGATCCAGGCGGTGCGCCTGACTCGTATTGAGGTGAGAAGGAACCTCTTCTCGTGGAAAGCAACCTGGATCTATTTTCTCGCTTTCATTCCGACTTTCATCATCCTCATTCACTTGCTGATTGATAAGCATCTTCCTTCGTCCATGAGCGAAGACACTGTCATATTGGCAGGCATCGTGCAGTTCTACTACATTCGACTGGGAATTTTCTTTGGCTGCCTTGGCATCTTCTCGCGGTTGATACGCGGAGAGATGATCGAGCGAAGTCTGCATTTTTATTTGCTTTCCCCGGTGCGGCGAGAGGTGCTGCTACTGGCCAAATTCGCCGCGGGATCTATCAGCGCATTGCTCTTGTTTTGCACCGCGATGCTCGCCGATTTCACACTGATGTACGCCGCCTTCGGTGCTGCTGGACGGGACTACGTATACAACGGCCCGGGTCTTGGACAACTACACGCCTATCTCCTGATCATCGCGCTTGCCTGCCTCGGATATGGAGCCGTGTTTCTTCTGTTGAGCATGATGTTCAGGAACCCAATTCCGGCAGCAATGCTGGTCCTGGGTTGGGAGGCGATCAACCCGGTGCTGCCCTCCTTACTTCAGAAGCTTAGCGTCGCATCCTACCTGCGCCCCTTGATGCCAGTGAATGTTCCGGCGGAAGGCATCTTCGCGCTCTTGACGGTTCAAACCGAACCAGTGCCTGGTTGGATCGCGGTGCTTGGACTGCTGGCGTTGATTGCGTTGGTACTGTTCTACTCCTGCTATCGCATCCGCACGCTTGAGATCCGATATACAACCGAATAGCCGCTAAACGCTCATTGCGCGCGGAACCCCGCTTCCGGTACCTCGGGAATTGGCCGGCATTCGGACTCCTCACTGCAAAAAACCAATTTCTCGCTGCAGAAAATGTGGAATAGACTGGAATTCATTTGAAAGAGGGGAGCGGCAGGTTCATCCTGTTATGCATCGCGATTTGGAGAGCCAGATGCCGAGCCACCCTGACAATCAAGAAAGTCAATCCAAAGTTGAGGGATCAACGTCGCGCTTCCATGTGAATGGAATAGCGCTTATATGCCTGATCTCCGGCGGTCTCGCGCTTGCAACGGCCAGCGAATGCCAATCGATTCTGCACTTGCCTTCGCTCATGTATGGTGTTGTGCTCTGGGGATGGTGGGGCTGCGTCGGGAGTGGTCTTTGGAAGCTCGGGCCTCGATATCCTTCGATACTGCGATTCTCTCCAGCTGCGATCTTGATTCATGTCCTGGTGGGCTGCGCTCTTGGAGTTGTCCATCTGCTTTTCCTGGGGAGCCTGGGCTTTACTGTGCAGGGATGGCGGTCGCACGCCAGCGTGCTTGCGGTGTTGACCAGTCACATGAATATCAATCGGTTCGGCATTGAGATTCTGGTATACGGCTTTGTCTTCGGGATTATTGGAATCATTCAGTTTCAGATCCGTGCGCAACATGAGGCAATGAAGTCGCTTGAACTGCAGAGACAGCTCTCCGCCGCGCAATTGCGGGCGCTCCAAATGCAACTGGAGCCGCACTTTCTCTTCAATACACTGAACGCGATCACAACGCTGGTCGAGCTGGGCAGACAAACCGAGGCGGTAGAGATGCTTGCCCATCTGAATGTAATTCTCAAGAGCACCCTGAAGAGAACGACACCGGAAAAGATACCATTGTCGCAAGAGTTGGAGATGGTTGAGAATTACTTGGCAATCGAACAGGTGAGGTTTGCCGATCGTCTCAATGTCGAGATCAAAGTAGAGCCGGGCGCGCTCGACAGCCTTGTGCCATGTTTTCTGCTACAACCAATTGTGGAGAACGCGATCCGCCATGGCATAGCTCACTGCGAAAACGAAGGGATCGTAAAGGCATCTGCGCGTCGAAGCGGCAACCTTCTACACATTGAAGTACGTGATTCTGGTTCTGGAAGGAATGGTCACTCCCAGCCGGGCAATGGCATAGGGCTTAACAACACCAAAGAAAGGCTCGCGCACTTCTACCCTGATGCATATGAGATGAGAGCGCTGCCCACGGACACGGGAGGCTTTGAAGTTGCAATCACAATACCCTACGAGCGGGGCTAGATGAAGCTCCAGGTTCTTATTGCCGACGATGAACCGCTTGCGCGTCAGCGGCTAAGATTTCTGTTGGCGGACGATGAGGAATTCGAAGTTGCCGATGAATGTCGCAACGGCAAAGACGTGATCGCGGCGCTCAAAGAGAAGCATTATGACGTTCTATTTCTTGACATCCAGATGCCAGGAGGAAGCGGCTTCGACATCATCAAACAGGTAGGCCGGGCGCAGATGCCTGTCACCGTCTTTGTAACAGCACACAATCACTATGCGGTGCAGGCGTTTGAGGTCCATGCATTGGACTACCTGACGAAGCCCGTGGAACCGGAGAGGTTCAAGGCCGCGCTGGGTCGCGTGAAAGAACAACTCGATTCCCAGGCCGCGTTGCAGACCCAAGAGCAATTGAGATCGGTGTTGGAGGCTTTGCGCGATGGCCCTCATGTCCGGAAGGAATATCCCAAACGGCTCGTTGTCCCAAACGGGGCAAAGGATTCGTTCGTAAATGTGGGCGAGATCGAGTGGATCGAGGCTGCGGACTACTATTCCTGTCTGCATGTCGGCTCGAAGAATCTGATGCTTCGCGAGACGATCAAGCAACTTGCGGAAACTCTGGATCCGCGGAAGTTTGTTCGCATTCATCGCTCGTCGATCGTGAACATCGAGCAGGTGCGTGAGATACTTCGCGAAGGCCGCTCTGAGGGTTGGGTTCTGCTCGCCAGCGGCCAACGATTGAAGATGAGCAAGGCTGGCTGGGACGCGCTGTTGGCAGCGACCCGTTCTGCATCAGCTTGAGCTGAACATATCGAAAACATTGCCTCCGGAAGTGAAGTCTTGGCTGCAGGATCTCCCAGCTTCGCAGGTGAATTTCGCTTCTTCCCCTGCAAATCTCTAGACTCCGGCGCTTCCTGAGCCGAACCTTGACATGAGGTCGGAGATGGCTCAGTACACTCTTCAAATCAATGGAAACCAACTCACGGCAGATATCGAGCCAAGTATGCCTTTGCTTTGGACCCTGCGCGATGTGTTCAACCTGACGGGTACCAAGTATGGCTGTGGCATCGGCATGTGCGGAGCTTGCACGGTGCATCTGGACGGGGAAGCGATGCGTTCCTGTCAGGTTGCGGTATCGCAAGCCGCGGGAAGGCGCATCACGACTATTGAAGGACTCGGCCGGAGTGGCCTGCACATCGTACAACAGGCTTGGATTGCCGAGCAGGTTCCCCAGTGTGGTTATTGTCAGTCGGGCCAGATCATGTCTGCCGCGGCATTGCTTGCGACAAAGCCCAACCCAAGCGACGCGGATATTGATGATGCGATGGCAGGAAATCTTTGCCGCTGCGGAACATACTCTCGCATCCGCAAAGCGATTCATCGAGCTGCGCAGGAGATGCATGCATGAAGCTGAGCCGCAGAGCGTTTCTTACATCCTCGACGGCAGCCGCCGGTACTGCGGCACTGGTCGTCGCGGTGCGACTTTATGGGCCTTTTTCTAGCGGCCACAAGCATGGCGCAGGGGACAGTCCATACGACACCTGGATTCAACTCTATCCAGACGATCGAGTTGAGCTCCAACTCGCCAAGACTGAGATGGGTCAAGGGGTCTTCACCGCACTGCCCATGGTCCTGGCTGAGGAGGCGGAATTGGATTGGTCGAAAGTCTCTGTTGTTCAGTCCGATGAATGTACGAGCACGGGCGGCAGCGGCAGTGTCATTTCCAGTTATCTGCCCCTGCGCCGGGCTGGCGCTCAAGTGCGTGAAACCATGATCAGCGCGGCCGCGCACAGGTGGAATGTCCCCAGGGAAGAGTGCATTGCTCAAAAGAGTTGCGTGACTCATCGCCATTCAAGCCGTGTACTCACCTATGGCAGTCTGGTCGAACGCGCTCGACGAACCCCTCTCCCCGACCCCATGAGAGTACCGCTCAAGGCTTCCGGAGAATTTACTCTGCTCGGAAAGCCTCTTCCGCATCTCGATATCCCCGACAAGACAACAGGGAAGGCGCGTTTCGGACTCGATGCGCGCCCTGCGGGTTTGGTGTATGCAGTCGTCGCGCAGAGCCCTGTCGTGGGTGGAACGCTCCTTGATTTTGATGCAAGCGAGGCGTCGCGTACGCCGGGTGTTCTCCAGGTCTTTGAGATCAAGACGAGCGAAGGCATCAGGCAGGTTGCGGTGGTTGGAAAGACAACGTGGGCGGCCATGCAGGGGCGCGAAGCGCTCAAGATCAGGTGGAGTCCTGGTCCCCACGCAGACGAGTCAACGGAGACGATGATGGCTGCCGCACATGCAGCCTTTGAAAAATCTCCGGAGTGGACGTGGCCAACGCCGCATTCAAATGCTCATAGCACCGGAGTCGTGAGACAAGTTGATAGCGTGTACGAATATCCGTTTCTTGCGCACGCGCCCATCGAGCCAATGAACACGACGATTCATCTTCAAGGCAACCGCTGCGAGGTTTGGGCGCCATCGCAAAATGGCACGGGAACGAGAAGCGCGGTGGCAAAGGAACTTGGCTTGCCGGAGTCGAATGTAAAGATGCACCTCATGTTCGTTGGAGGAGGGTTTGGAAGCCGCTTTAACCGAGCCTATGTAGTCCAGGCAGCGCAGATTTCCCGGAAGGTCGAGTCGCCAGTTCAGTTGGTCTGGACTCGCGAGGACTCCATGGCCAGAGATGAGTTTCGACAGCGCGGCGCGCAGAAGTTACGTGGATCAGTCGACGGCAATGGCTCCGTTGTCTCTTGGAACTGTCACATCGTCGATACATCCGTGACGGGTCCGTGGGGTATGCCTGCGCATGCCTGGGAGGCGCCCGACCTCGATCCCTTTCTTTACCCCGTTCCCGATCTTGGTTACACCTATACGCAAATTCGATCCGCCATTTTGCGGGGAGCCTGGCGCTCCGTTTCGGAGTCGTTCAACGGCTTCGTAGTGGAATCGTTCATGGACGAACTGGCTCATGCTGCCAGAATCGATCCGTATTTGTTCCGTCGACGACATCTGGCCTCTGCCATTCCCGTTCTGAAAGCGTCGGACCAGGCCGCCGCAGGCAAAGAAGAACAGATACGGCGTCATGCAAAAGCGTTGCTCGCTGTGCTGGATCAGGCAGCCGAAAAGGCGGACTGGCACAAGCCGTTGGGTCAGGGGCGTGGCAGAGGGATTACCTGCTGGCGGGCTTATGACAGCTACATTGCAGTCGTCGCTGAGGTAACGGCGCGGAAGAACAGTTTCCATGTGGATAGGGTTGTATCTGTGGTTGATTGCGGCCAGGTGCTGAATCTCAATGGAGTGAAGGCGCAAATTGAAGGCGGTTTCACATTTGGACTGAGTGCTGCACTGCGCGAAGCGATCACGATAAAGAATGGCATTGTTCAGGAACAAAACTTTCATACCTATCAGTTGCTGAGTATGCCGGATACCCCGATTTTCGAGACATACCTCGTCGACAGTCACCGCGACCCTGGCGGAATCGGAGAACTCGGTGTCACACTCGCCGCACCGGTTGTAGCCAATGCACTCTTTGCCGCAACCGGTAAGCGTTTGCGACGGCTGCCGTTTCGCCTGGATGAGGCGTCGTTGTGAAACGAAGACAGATAGGAGTCGCATTGTTGGTAGGCGCCGGCATTACGGGGATGCTCG
>Ga0302304_10001858_pt1 | contig 10892 bp, 11 predicted proteins | sample III_Palsa_E2_2_FD_198769 | JGI IMG/M metagenome (GOLD analysis project Ga0302304, IMG submission 198769) | Peat permafrost microbial communities from Stordalen Mire near Abisko, Sweden - III_Palsa_E2_2 | ecosystem: Environmental > Terrestrial > Soil > Palsa > Peat permafrost | place: Sweden...
GCCGCCGCGCATTTCAACAATCGCCATCCCGGGAAAGGTCCCGAATGCGCGTAGACCTAAGCCGGTATAGAAGTCATAACTTGCCTCGACATTCTGCACCTTCATAACAAAGTGCCCAAGAGCTGCGGCAGGTAAGATGTCTTTCATTTCAGATCCTTAAATAAGATTCCGGGGTGGGTTGGCTGAGAAGCCACCTTGCACAAGAAGCATTGCAAGGCTAATCTGACTGCCCAGTCGGAAATAATATGCGACTGATCAGTCGGAAAAGCAAGGGGACATTTTTGGCGCGCAAAAAGGAAATCGACAGAGACCGGATTTTGGATGCTGCCGAAGCCGTCATCCTTGAATCTGGTGGCCGGAATTTCACCCTCGACGCTGTTGCTGAGCGTGCCGGGATCAGCAAGGGCGGGCTTGTCTATAGCTTTGCGACCAAGGATGAATTGGTACGCACGACGTTAGAAAGAGAAATGGCCCGTTTTCAGGACGCCGTAGGCAGACGACTCGGCAATGGACTTACCGGGCCAGTCGAACTGGTCCTTGCATATATTGAGGAAGCACTGGACGAGGACGACGCCTCAACCCAAATGGCAGCTTTTCTGGTGACCGCACTGGTGCACGCCCCTGACATGCTGGAGCCGGTACGAAGCCATTACCGAGCACTGCTTGAACCGCTGCGATCGGAATACAACGAGATTGTTGAGGTTCGCCAGGCACTGCTGGCCATTGAAGGAATATTTCTGCTTCGCGGACTCGGATTCGTGGAGGTTTCCCCGGACGAGCACAGATCTGTCTTGCTCCACGCGCGTAATACCGTCCTCGCGGCGTTGGATAGGTCAACGTCCCGTCCGCTTCAAGAATCAAGGGTTGAACGTTGAGTGGAGCATCGCTCAATTCAGACGAGTGACGTTCAACGTAGGACGAGCGAGAGATGGGCAAGCTCACCAAGTCGCTTCGCAATCAGCTTCGGGATTCGTCGTCGGTTGTTCGGCTCTTGCAGCGCACGGCATTTTCGAACTCGGAAGTGGGTATGCAAATCTCGGCACACTGTCTGCAGTTCTTGTTGAGATCATTCTTGCGCTGGTGTTCTTCGTTTCAGCGCGCAAGTAGTCCCCTGCCAGGCCCAACCATTCGTTCGAGGCGGATGGCTTCGTCGCCGGTTGACTCCAGCACTGAACGTCTGTTCTTGGCCGGTTGGCGCCGGTTTCCCGATGGTCGCTGACCGGCCCGTAGCAGCCATTAGGATTTGTTCGGCGTCGTGAAAATAAGTAGCGCGACTAGGTTTTCAAAGTTGCCCAATCACCCTTTGCACCAGCAGGCTGCTGACGGCCACGGCGACCCATACACCCAGTCCAAGCAGGATGGGCTTGATGCCGCTGGCGGCCATGCGGCGTAGGTTGGCGGACAGGCCGATCGCAGTGAGCGCCACGATGATCAGGAATTCGGCGGCGAAGTGAATGGACGGCTGGATGGCCAAAGGGATCAGGCCGGCAGTGCGCACGGCCGAGGCCACCAGAAACCACAGGATGAACCAGGGAAAGATCTTGGCGAGGCTGAAGTTGCTGCCGCTGCCGTCCTTGGCGGCTTTGCGCTTTTCGCGGGCGGCGACGACGAAGGCCAATACCAGACAGACGGGGATGATCAGCGTGGCGCGGGTCAGTTTGACGATGGTGGCGAAGTCGCCAGCAGTCTTGCTGTAGCTGTAGCCGGCGGCGACCACCGATGAAGTGTCATTGATCGCGGTACCGGCCCACAGGCCAAAGCCGAGATCCGACAAGTGCATCAGGTGGCCGAGCAGCGGGAACAGCAGCACGGCGACGAGGTTGAACAGGAAGATGGTCGAGATGGCGAACGCGGTGTCGTGATCTTCAGGGCGGATGATCGGCGTGATGGCGGCGATGGCCGAGCCGCCACAGATGGCCGTGCCGACGCCGATCAGGATCTTAAGCTTGTCGTCCACGCCGAGCCAGCGGCCAAGTAGCCATGCCGAGATAAACGCCACCGTCATTGTGACGACGGTGACCGAGAGCGACTGCAGGCCCGTCTTGGCAACCTGGCTCAGGCTCAGGCCGAAACCTAGCGCGATGATCGACCACTGCAGCACGTATTTTCCGGCGAACGCGATGCCCGGTCGAAAGTGTTCGCCCGGCGAGGCCAGATTGCCGACGATGATGCCCAGCACAATGCCGATGACGGGTCCGCCGACCAGCGGTAGCAGATGGCCCAGCCAGAGCGCCACCAGCGCGATGCCGACCGCCAGGGCGAGGCCTGAGACAATCGAATGCTGGTGCGTGGGCTGGGCGTGGATGACCTGGGCGTTCATGGTGTGTGTCCTTGGGATGCGCCATTGTCCTCGCCGCTATCTATCAGGAAAACTTGGAATATCTGATAGAAGCGATAAGATCGACTGATGATCAATATCAGTCCGCGCCAGCTCGACGTGTTTGTGCAGATCGCCTTGCACGGCAGCGTGCGCGCCGCTGCAGAGCGCCTGCACCTGACCCAGCCTGCCGCCAGCATGGCGCTGGCTGAAATGGAGCGCCAGCTCGATGCCCCGGTGTTCGCCCGCGAGCGCGGTCGCTTGCGCCTGAATGCACGCGGTCGCGAATTGCTGCCGCTGGCGCAGGAGCTGCTGGAGCGTCACGCCGAGTTTGGCCGTCGTGGCAGCGAAGATGCGGTGGCACTAGGCGGCGAACTGCGCATCGGCGCCAGCAATACCGTCGGCAATTACCGCGTCGGCGAACTGCTGGGCGCCTTTGTGCGCAGTCATGCCCAAGTGGCGATACGTCTGCGCGTGGCCAATACCGAAACCATCGCGGCAGGCGTGCTTGATCACAGTCTCGATGTCGGCTGTGTCGAAGGCCCGGTGACCCATCCGCAGCTGGAAGTGCGGCCGTGGCGGGATGATCTGCTGGTAATTTGCGCGCCGCCGGATCATCCGCTGGCGCGCAAGCGCGGGTTGAAGCCGGCGGATTTTTTCGGCGCGCGCTGGGTCATGCGCGAGCCGGGCTCGGCCACGCGCACGATCAGCGAGCGGGTGATGGCGCAACTGCCGCCCGGCGAAACGGTGCTGGAACTCGATCAGATCGAGGCGATCAAGCAAAGCGTGGTAGCCGGGCTGGGGATTGCCTTTCTCCCCGCCGTTGCCGTCACCGATGCGTTGGCCGTGGGCCGATTGAAGGCGTTGAAAACGCCGTTCCTCGATCTGCAGCGCAAGCTCTCCTTGCTGCTGCATAAGCAGAAATACCGCGGCGTACTGCTGGATGCGTTCCTGCAAAGCGTCGATCTGTAAGCTTCGGCTTCCTGGCGTGAAATTCAGCGCGTGTTGATTGGTCGACACCGAGCGGACAAGTGATGGCGCGACGCGTTATGACGCGATGCTGGCACCGACAATTTCGTTCATCAGCGCCTCGGCCTGCTCATGTGTGTGAGCTCGCAGCAGCCGTGAGGCCTGACGACGCAGGTGTGCATGGTCGAGCGTGGCGAGGCGGTCGCGCACCAGCAGGATCTGCGTTGGATGCATGCTGAATTCGCACAGGCCCAGCACCAGCAGTAGCGCAGTGAAGTTCACATCGCCGGCGATTTCGCCGCACAGGCTCACCGGCTTTTTCGCGCGGCGGCCGGCGCTGATGACGTGCGACAGCAGCCGCAGTAGTGCGGGCTGCAATGGGTTGTAGATGTTTTCCAGCGCATCGTTGCCGCGGTCGGCGGCCAGCACGTACTGCGCGAGATCGTTGGTGCCGATGGCAAGAAAGTCCGAGTACTCCAGCAGCGCGCGCACGTTGATCGCCGCGGCCGGTACTTCGATCATCGCGCCCAGCGGCAGCTTTTCCGGCAGGTCGACGTTTTCGCGTTTCAGATCCTGTCGGGCCAGCCGGAACAGAGTGCGCACCGCGATCAGTTCGTCGGGTTGGGTGACCATCGGCACCAGCACGCGCACCGGACCGTAGCAGGCGGCGCGCAGGATCGCGCGGATCTGCGTGGTGAACACCGCCGGGTAGCGCAGCGACAGGCGCACGCCGCGCACGCCAAGCGCAGGGTTTTCCTCACCGCGCACGACGAGCCCGGCGGCATCGGCCTTGTCGGCGCCGAGGTCGAGCGTGCGGATCGTCACCGGCAGACCGCCCATGCCCATCACCAGATCGCGATAGGCGATGAACTGCTCGTCTTCCGACGGCAAACCCTTGTGCCGAAGAAACAGGAATTCGGTGCGATACAGCCCTACGCCATCAGCGCCGCGCGAGCGTGCGGCAGCCACGTCGCTGGCGCTCTCGGCATTGGCGAGCAAACAGATCTCGACGCCGTCGCTGGTGCGTGTGGGTGCATTGGCGAGCATGGCTAGGCGTCGGCCTTCGATTGCCGCGTCGCGCTGCCAGGCGCGATAACGCGACAAGTCCTGCGCGGTAGGATGGACCACCGCTTCGCCGCGTTCGGCATCCAGCAGGATCAGGTCATCGTCGTGGATGTTCGACAGCGCGTCGCGCGTGCCGACCAGCATCGGCAGGCCGAGGCTGCGGGCAAGAATCGCGCTGTGCGAATACGGACTGCCGGAACTGCCGACTACGCCGAGCAGGCCATTGCCGGCAAGCTGCGCCATATCACCCGGCGCGATGCTGTCGGCAATCAGGATTTCACCCACGCGCGCGGCCAGCTTGCGTTCTTCAGGGCTGGTCTGCCGCTGCAGCGCGGAGATCACCCGGTTGATGACCTGCTCGATATCTTCCTTGCGGCTGCGCAGATAAGGATCGTCCATCGCCTCGAACACGGCGGACAAACGATCACGCTGTTTTTTCAGCGCGGCACCGGGACGGTAGTGGCCGATGCGCACCATGTCGTCCAGCCCACGCAGCAGCTCGCCGTCGTCCAGCAGCAGGCTGTGCGCGTCGATGAATTCATTGACCTCGCGCGCCAGTGCGCCGTGCAACTTGCCGCGCAGTTCGCGCAGCTCCTGCCGCGCGGTATCCAGTGCGCGGTGCAGCAGTTCGATTTGTTCCTCGACCTCATTCTCAGCCAGTGGGCGCGTGTCGACACTGTAGCGACTGGGTTGCACGAGACGCGCGCGACCAAGGGCCATGCCGTGAGCAGCGACCGTGCCGCTGAGCACGTGCCTCATAGGACGGCTCCGGCAGCGCGGAGAAGGTGCGATGGAAAAAGTGGAGTGGAAAAAGCGCGCGAGTATTTGCACAGCGTTGGCTGTGTCGTTTTCCCGTCTCTGCTTTTCAATCCCGGCTTCATCCTCAAGCTCCTTCGTCGAACTTGCGCGCAAACAGATCCGCGACGGCAGTGACGACAGCCTGCTCATCCGCCCCATCAGCGCGAATGGTCAATGGCGTGCCGATGCCCGCAGCCAGCATCATCACACCCATGATGCTTTGGGCGTTGACCTCACGGCCGCGGCTGACCAGCCATACGGTAGCTTTGAATCCCTGAACGAGCTGTACCAGCTTGGCCGACGCACGCGCATGCAGGCCGAGCTTGTTGGAAACGACAATCTCTTGTTCAAACATAAATAAGATCGGGCTGAATGAGGTCGGGCTGGATGAAATCAGGCATGGTCGATGAAGATTCCTCCGCGACCACCGCTGGCCGCGATCTCGGCCAGTTCGTCCAGTGGTTTGTCCGCGTAATTGAGTACACGCAAAAGCATCGGCAGGTTGAGTCCGGAAACGCAGCGCAGATGCACGCCGAGCGCCCCAAGCGAGAGACCGATGTTGCACGGCGTGGCGCCATACAGATCGGCCAGCACTAGGACACCATCGCCGTGGTCGAGTTCGCGCGCATGACGCGCGGTGAGCGTGCGCATCACGTCCGGGTCAGCTTGCGGCGGGATCTCCACCGCAGCAACTTGCAGCGGCAGTTTGGGCATCACGTGATGCGCGGCGGCGATCAACGCATTGCCGACGGCTTCGTGGGTCATCAACAGCACGCTGACATTCATGCCTGTGACCCTGTAGTGGTGTGGCGAGGCATGGTTGTTACTCGAGTTCGCGGTGAAAGGTGAGTACGCCATCGCGCTGGGCGCGAAAATGGGCGGCAAGTTTTTCGACCAGATAGACCGAGCGATGTCGACCGCCGGTGCAGCCGATGGCGATGGTCATGTAGCTGCGGTCATCCTGTTCAAAACGCGGCAGCCATGCGTCCAGCCAGCGCGCGGTGTCGGTAAAGTATTCGCCGACCAGTGGCTCGGTATCGAGAAATTCGCGCACCGGCGCATCCTTGCCGGACAGTGGCCGCAGGTGCGCTTGCCAGTGGGGGTTGGGCAGGCAGCGCGCGTCGAAGACAAAGTCTGCATCCAGCGGCAGCCCGCGACGGAACGCGAACGACTGGAACATCAAGGTCAGCCCTTCGATGGCCCGCGCATAGCCGGTCGCGATAAGTCGACGCAGCTGATGCACGTTGAGCTCGCTGGAATCGATCACCCTTTCCGCGATCGCCATCAATGGGCGCAGCAGGCGACGTTCCTCCGCAATGGCATCGGCCAGCGACACGCCGCGCATGGCCAGCGGGTGACGCCGGCGGCTTTCCGAGTAGCGCTTGATCAGTACCTCGTCGCGGCAGTCGAGAAACACCAGCTGCACCTGCACGCCAGCCGCGGCCAGGTCGGAGAGTACCTGCGGCATGTGCGCGAAATCGGTGCCGCGGTTGCGCACATCCACGCCGACGGCAATACGTCGATGCATGCCGTCGTTGCCCTGGATTACGGCATTGACCAGCTCCGGCAGCAGTGCCGAGGGCAGGTTGTCGACGCAATAGAATTCGAGATCTTCCAGCGCGCGTAGCGCCACGGTCTTGCCGCCGCCAGACAGGCCGGTAAGCACGATGAGATGGATCTCGCGTGCGTCGACCAGCGGGGTGATCAGCGGTTTGCTGTCGTCAGTCATGGCATTACCACGGCGGCAGCCGGTTCAGTTGATGCGCCTGGCGATCGATAAAGGTTTGCGCCGGATCGATGCCCTTGCTCTTCAGCGCGTGACTGCGCACGGCGGCCTCCACCAGCACGGAAAGATTGCGTCCCGAGGCGACCGGGATGGTAATCATCGGCACGGCCACGTCGAAAATTTCGCGATGGCCGATATCACCGGTGAGCCGCGTCAGTGCGTCGGTGTCTTCACCGTCGCGCATCGGTTTCAGATGGATTACCAATCGCAGGTATTTGGATGGCTTGACCGACATGTGGCCGAACATTTCGCGAATATTGAGTACGCCGAGGCCGCGTACTTCGAGCAGATCCTGCAGCAACTCGGGGCAGGTACCGTCGATGACGTCCGGTGCGATCAGGGTGAACTCGGTGGCGTCATCGGCGACCAGCCGGTGGCCACGGCTGATCAACTCCAGCGCCAACTCGCTCTTGCCTGAGCCTGCTTCACCAGTGATCAGCACGCCGATCGAAAATACTTCCAGAAACACGCCGTGCAAGGTGGTCTTGGCTGCCAGCAAGCGTGCCAGGTGATATTGCAGATAGGTCAGCAGCTCATGTCCGCGCTTGGGGCTGATCCACAGCGGTGTATTGGTTTCTTCGGCGACTTCACGCAGATCGGACGGTATCGCCTGATCCTTGCTGACGATCAGTGCCACTGGCTGATACGCGGCGACCTTGTGGATCACTTCCCAGCGCTGGCGCGAATCCAGCCCGTCGAGAAAATTCAGCTCTTCGGTACCGACGATCTGGATCTTGTTCGGGTAGATCACGTTGAGATAGCCGATCAGTGACGGGCGACGTGACTGCGCCGCGCCGGGATCGAGCGCACGGGCTTCGCCCCGCATGCCGGAAATCCAGCGCAGGCCCATGCGTTCGTGAACGCCGTCATACAGTTGTCGCGCGCTGATCCGATCCAAGGGCAGGTCCTTCGCGCCGCGATATCAGCCCGGTGGGGCTGGCGCGGCAGCGTGACCATTGTGCCAGTTTGGACGTGATAGCGCTTTGGCTGCAGCGCATTAATCGGTGTTTGGAAGACAGATCGGCCCGCCGTGCCACCGATCGTGGATCAGTGGCGGAGCGGGCCGTGGCGCGGGCTTATACAGCCAGGCGAACTTCGCGGGCTTCGCGCTGATGTTTGTCGCAAATTTTCTCTCGATGCTTGCGCAGCTGGCAGAGCAGCTTGTCGAACATCACATCGATAGAGGCGTACATATCGGTTTCAGCGGCTTCGGCGTGCAGGGTGGCGCCGGTTGCTGCCAACGTGCCTTCAACAAACTGTTGCAGCTTGTCGACGGAAAGGACGACTGAGAGACTGATCAGCCTGTTGTCGAGTCGCGTGAGTTTGTCGAGCTTGGCAGTAACGTGGTCCCGCAAGGCCTGAGTGACTTCAATATGCTGACCGCTGAGTTGGAATTGCATGGGCGCCTCCTCTACTTGGTGCATTGCCGCGTTTCGCGGCGGGTGCGATATGAAGCTGCCATGCGGCAGACGACACATCGTTTATCACTCTCTACAGGTATGTGGACGCTTTGGGCATGGACAAGTTCCCTCCCATATTCCGCGATCGGTCAGTTGGCGCGCTGACGTTCGCTGGAGCTGGGTATGCGCAAGCCTTCGCGGTATTTGGCGACGGTGCGACGGGCAACCTGAATGCCTTTGCGATGAAGTTCCTCGGCGATGGCTTGGTCGGATAAGGGTTTGCGCGCGTCTTCGGCGCCGATCAGTTTGCGCAGCATGGCCTGGATCGCGGTAGCCGACGCGCTGCCACCGTCTTCCGTCGAAACGCCGCTGGAGAAAAAATATTTCAACTCGAACGTACCACGTGGCGTGTGCAAATATTTGCGCGTCGTCACGCGGGAGATGGTTGACTCGTGCATGCCGACCTCTTCGGCGACTTCGCGCAGCACCAGCGGGTGCATCGCCTCCGGGCCGTAGTCGAGAAAGGCGCTCTGCCGGCGCACGATGACCTCGGCGACCTTGAGCAGCGTTTCGGCACGCGATTCAAGACTTTTGATCAGCCAGCGCGCCTCCTGCAGCTGGCCACGCATCCAGCTGGCGTCTTCGCCGCGGGCGCGGGCGATCAGGCCGCAGTAGTGCTGGTTAAGCCCCAGCTTGGGCTGGCAGTCGGCGTTGAGGCTGACCCGCCAGCGGTTACCGTCGCGCAAAGCGTAGACATCGGGCGCAACATATTCCACCGGCGTGGTGTCGAGTGCTGCGCCGGGGCGTGGGTCAAGGCTGCGGATGAGTATGGCGGCCGAGACCACCTCGTCCTCGGTGACGCGCAGGCGCCGGGCCAGGCGCGCGCTATCGTTGCGCGCCAGCAGTTCCAGCTCGGTATCGACGATACGCAGAGCCAGCTCGCGGTGCGGCGTATCGGGGGCGAATTGTTCCAGCTGCACGCGCAGGCAGTCACGCAGGTCCAGGCTGCCCACGCCGGCCGGGTCGAAGCCTTGCAGGCGCCGGCGCACGGCGTCCAGTTCCTCGACGCTGGCCTTGAAACCTTCAGGTAGCGCAGTGAGCAGGGTTTCCAGACTCTCACCGAGATAACCGTCGGCGTTCATCGCGTCGATCAGTACAGCGGCGATCGTGTGCTGGCGTGGATTGAACGAGGCCATGTTCAGCTGCCACAGCAGATGCTGCTGCAGCGTTTCCGGCGCGGCGTTCTGCGGTTCGAAATCGTCGTCGCCGCGCGAGGAGGTACTGCTGCTCTTGCTGCCGAGGCTGCTGCTGGAAAAATCGATGGGCGATTCGGCTGCGCCGCCGCCGTCAGCCCATTCGCTGGTCGGGTCGTCGTTGCTGTTGTCGTTTTCGGTGCCGGTGGCCGCGCTGGGGCGTTCTGGATGGATGTAGTCGGTATCGACGTCTTCGCCATCCACAGTCTCGACGTCATCGCTTTCTTCAGCGAACTCGAGTAGCGGGTTGCTCTCGGCGATCTGTCGCAGCTCCGCTTCCAGCTCCAGCTGCGACAGTTGCAACAAGCGAATCGCCTGCTGCAGTTGCGGCGTCAGGGTCAGTTGCTGATGAAGGCGAAACTGAAGTGCAGGTTTCATGCCAGCCGGATCGAAGGAACTCGCCGCCATCCTAACGCTTGGCTGTCGATGCAGCCATAGGCCGGCATGACCGACCGACACGCCAATGACGATTGACCCATCAGAGGCGGAATTCGCGGCCCAGATAAACCTCGCGCACCTTCTCGTCGGCCAGGATATGCGCCGGTGTGCCGCGCGACAGCACTTCGCCGTCGTTGAGGATATAGGCGCGGTCGCAGATGCCCAGCGTCTCGCGTACGTTGTGGTCGGTAATCAACACGCCGATACCGCGCTCCTTCAAGTGCCGCACGATGCGCTGAATTTCGCCGACCGAGATCGGATCGACGCCGGCGAACGGTTCGTCCAGCAGCATGTAGCGCGGCTGCGCGGCCAGTGCGCGGGCAATTTCCACCCGTCGGCGCTCGCCGCCGGACAGGCTGATGCCTTTCTGGTCGGCGATGTGGCCGATTTTCAATTCATCGAGCAGGCTTTCCAGCTCGCTGGCGCGTTGCTGCTGGCTGAGGCCATCGCGCAGTTCCAGCACGGCGAGAATGTTGTCCGACACGCTGAGTCGACGGAACACCGACGCCTCCTGCGGCAGATAGCCGATGCCCAGCTTGGCGCGCAGGTGCATGGGCAGGCCGGTGATGTTTTGCTTGTCCAGCGTGATGGTGCCAGCGTCGGCCTCGATCAGACCCACCACCATGTAGAAGCAGGTGGTCTTGCCGGCGCCGTTGGGGCCGAGCAAGCCGACGACTTCGCCCTCACGAATCGAGAACGCGAAATCGCGCACGACCTTGCGCGCCTTGAAACTCTTTTGCAGACCTTCGGCAGAAAGCATCGGTCAGGGCTGCTTCGATGATGGCGCGGTGCTGGCGGCTGCAGGCACGGCGGCTTTGGCGGCGCTTGCCGGTGCGGCGGGTTTTGCGCCAGCTGGCTGCGGTTTC
>Ga0302304_10001864_pt1 | contig 10870 bp, 8 predicted proteins | sample III_Palsa_E2_2_FD_198769 | JGI IMG/M metagenome (GOLD analysis project Ga0302304, IMG submission 198769) | Peat permafrost microbial communities from Stordalen Mire near Abisko, Sweden - III_Palsa_E2_2 | ecosystem: Environmental > Terrestrial > Soil > Palsa > Peat permafrost | place: Sweden...
TACGAATTAAAGCAATATTCAGCGCTGCTAGGTTTGTTAAGCGAAGAATTTGTTGAACGGAAAAGCAATAAGTATTATTTACAAATTATCCATACCCTTGCTCAATCATTTTTGGCGATGGCAGCCAGTACCTATAACACGGTAGAACCAGTTACGGAAAATAAAGTCACCCGTTCTTCTGAACTCCTCCGTGAATTCAAAAACTTGCTTACAGCACACAGCCATACAATCAAGAGCCCGTCCGATTATGCCTCAAAACTTAATGTTTCATTGGGTTATCTAAACGAGTCCATAAAAAAAGAAACCGGCTCGCCGGTAAGTTATTGGATTCAGCAGGAAATACTAAGCGAAGCTAAGCGCTTACTCTATCATAGTGATTTCGGGGTACAACAGATTGCTTGTGAACTGGGATATACAGACTATGCTTATTTCAGTCACTTTTTTCGCAAGGCCTCCGGGATGTCCCCTTCAGCATTTAGACTAAACAGCCGGAAACAGTCCTCCCAATGACTTCACGCGATGGGCTGAACCCATTGACTTCGCCAGGCCGGGGCCTCGAAGGGATCTGCGAAATACTGAGTCTCGTGCACGACCTTTCCGTTGCGGAACTCCATAATGCTCACTGTGAATGCGGGTCGCCCCTGGTAAGTGATGATGTATTCCGTGATCCAGAGATCGCCATTTCCAAGAATTCGCCTGACATTGAAGCCTGACGGCTTACCTGGATGGTGACTCCGCAAGGCCTGCAAGTTGCTTCGTCCAAGGATTCGCTCGCCCGACTGGGGATAATCACAGATAGCCTCGTCATCGTAAATATCTTGTTCCGCGTCTGCATCGCCGACTGCCGACGCTTGCCAGTGCGCATTTAAGGCTTCACGTGTTTGGGCTTCACTATTTGCTGTCTCCATTTATCTATGTTTTAACACCGCATATTTGTTGCAAAGTGTTCCATTGGATAGCTTCTTTGAAGTGATCAACTCCAACTTGATGACCTTCTGCATTTCTTCAAATAATAGTATGCCACTGCCGAATATGACCGGATGAACGATGATCCAGATACTGTCCAGTAAATCTAAGGCTAAAAGACTATGAACAAGGGAAGGACTACCAAACACCAAAATGCCTTTGCCTTCTTGTTGCTTAATTTTTGATATTTCGGACAAAAGGTGGTCGTTAATAACAATCGTATTCTCCGCCCCGTTTAGCAATAGCGTTTTAGAGACAATAATTTTAGTAGCGGAGTTATACCAATTTGAGTACTTGATCATGCTTTTCGTGGCATCAGGCTTATTTGCAGCATCCGGCCAGTCAGTATTCAGGAGTTCATAGGAAATGCGTCCAAGTAATGCAGCATCCGCATCGTCTATAATGCTGCAAACAAATGCTAGATTCTCTTCACCTCCTATAAAATTGTCAAATTCGCCTTTTAGTCCTGCAACAAAACCGTCTAGAGAAGTTTGCGCAACTAAGGTTAACTGCCTCATATAAAATGGTCGTTATGTGCAAAAATCGCTGCTAACACTTAAATTTACGATATAACAGGTAGTCAACGGAATTTTCGAACCACATTATTAATGTTTCGTCACATTTTTGGATAAACCTGCCCTTACATCCGATAACATTGTACGGATTGACACCCCAAAAATGAACCAACCATGCTAAAAAACTATTTCAAAACTGCCTGGAGGAGTTTCAGGAGGAATACGACTTTCTCGCTCCTGAATACTATCGGGCTGTCCATTGGCATGGCCTGTTTTCTTTTGATCGTGCTATTTGTGCTGAACGAGATCAGCTATGACCGGTATAATGTGCAGGCTGACCTGATCTATCGGGTAGATGACCATATCAAGTTTGGAGATTTCGTTTATAACGGTGCGGAAACACCTGGTGTAATGGGGCCGTCATTTACCAAAGAATTCCCCCAGATCCAACGGTATACCCGGTTGAAAGAGAATGGCGGGCTGATAATCAGAAAAGGCAGTGACCACATCCGGGAAGATCACGTTCTCTATGCCGATTCTTCCCTATTTAAGGTTTTCACCCTGCCGATGATCGCCGGGGATCCGGAAAATGCCTTGAAGGAACCCTATTCGATGGTCATCACGGAAAGCATGGCCAAAAAATATTTCAACAATACCGATCCGATCGGCAAAACACTTTTGGTAAATGATACGGTCAGCTATAAGATCACAGGCGTTATAAAAGATATCCCCCAGGAATCACATTTCACTGTCGATTTTCTACTTCCTCTCTCCATGCTGGACCAGAGCAGGGACAATAGTTGGTTCAATGCCAATTTAAATACATACCTATTATTGAAAAAAGGGACGGATATAAAAACCCTTGAAGGACAGTTGAATAAACAGATCTATGCCAGTTCGTCCCCTCAGTTCAAAACGGTGCTTAATATAAACCAGGATGATTTTACGAAAGCGGGAAATTTTTTGAACTGTAGCCTGATGCCCCTCACCAAGATCCATCTATATTCAAATCTACAAGATGAGCTCGGAATAAATGGCAGTATTCAATATGTATACATATTTTCAATCATTGCTATTTTTATATTGCTGATTGCCTGTATCAACTTTATGAACCTTTCCACAGCGCATTCATCAAACCGCGCCAAGGAAGTAGGTGTGCGCAAAGTGCTTGGGGGCCTGAAGGGGAATCTTATTGCGCAATTCCTAAGCGAATCCTTCTTGGTTAGCGTTATTTCTTTTTTACTGGCAGTTGTCCTGGTTTTTTTATTGCTCCCCTTATTTAATCAGTTGGCCGATAAACATATAAGCATATCTGCGCTGTTCAACCCTTCCATGATGCTGGGAATATTCCTGCTGTCGGTGGTGGTTGGGTTATTGGCAGGCACTTATCCCGCGTTTTTTCTTTCCTCGTTTCAGCCGATCGATGTCCTGAAAGGGAAAGTGGCCAAAGGTTTCAAGGGCTCTGTTTTAAGAAATTCATTGGTGGTTTTCCAGTTCACCATCTCGATGGTGTTGATGTTCGGGACTTTGGTGATCTATGGCCAATTGAATTATATACAGCATAAAAATATTGGGTTCAATAAGGAACAAATATTGGTACTCCCCAATACCGATGCGTTGGATAAAAACGCTAATGCCTTCCGCAATGAACTATTACAGATGCCTGGTGTAAAAAATGTGACGGTCACGGGTTTCCTCCCGGTGGTAGGAGCAAGAGGCTCCTCCGGGTTTGTTACTTCCCCAAGTTTCGATGGTAAGAATTTTACATTGATGCAAAAATGGCCGGTGGATGAAAATTATATTCCTACCCTTCAGCTCCAGTTGCGGAGTGGGAGGAACTTTTCGAGTCAGTTCGGGCTCGACTCTGCCAGTGTTGTTATAAACGAAGCCGCTGCCCAATATTTGGGCAGTAACCCGATCAACAAAAAAATATATCAAATTGAGAACATTTCGACAGGAAAACTAGTTGCATATACCGTCATTGGAGTCATTAAAAACTTTAACTTCAATTCCCTGCATGAACAGGTGGCCCCGCTGGTGCTCAATCTTCAGGCAAACAATGGAGGCATGGCGGTGAGGGTGAACACCAGTGATATTTCCGGATTGATCGCACAGGTAAAATCCAAGTGGAAAACCATGGCGCCGTCACAACCTTTTGGTTATTCGTTCCTTGATGATGATTTCAACAAACAATATAATGCAGAATTGCGTACCGGGAAGATATCTATTACATTTTCCATTCTTGCCATCCTTATAGCTTGTTTGGGCCTGTTCGGCCTGGTTACCTACGCCGCAGAACAAAGGGTCAAGGAGATCGGCATTCGCAAAGTCTTGGGGGCAGCTTTTTTTGACATCATCAGTTTGCTTTCAAAAGATTTCGTCAGGCTGATATTCCTGTCCATATGTATTGCCTCGCCCATTGCGTGGTGGGCCATGAACAAATGGCTGCAAGGTTACGCCTATCGTATTGACATCGCCTGGTGGATGTTTGTATTGGTAGGGCTTATTTCCTTGCTCATTGCGTTGGCAACAGTCAGCTTTCAGGCCATAAAATCAGCCATTGCGAACCCCATAAAGAGCTTGCGGGTCGAGTAGGAAGGTAGGTCTGGTCTTTATTTGGTGGTCACCGTACCCATTTTAGCAAATTCTACATCATTAGGCTCCCAGAGTTCGATTTTGTTCCCCTCCGGGTCCATCAAATGCACAAAGTTGCCGTAACTGGTCTTTTCGACCGTGTCTGTTGGCAGGATCCCCGACATCTTCATTTGTGCTAAAAGCTGATCCAACCCTTCGACCCGGTAATTGATCATGAACTGCTTATCTGACGGCTGAAAGTATTTCGTCGTTTCTTTAAAGGGCGCCCATATGGCAAAACCCTTTTTAGTGCTGTCCATGCCCTGGTGCCATTCAAAAACGGAGCCGTAATCACCCATGCGGATACCCAGATTTTTACTGTACCAGGCTTTCAGCGCAGTGGGGTCTCTTGCTTTAAAGAAGATACCACCGATGCCTGTCACTCGCGGACCTGAGGGAGACGGCCCGGTTAAACGGCTAAAACCATAGCCCAGCAGGAAGGCTGCGCAAAGCAGTATGGCCAAAGTGATCTTTTTCATATCAATTGAATTGGAGCTAAAAGATAAGCCATTTACCTTGGACTTTTCAAGACAGTACATTTGGACTTTTAAAGATAGCTGCATGTAGCAGGGATGCTGATATTTGCAGTATAATTTAAAAGGAAAGAATTATGTCAAAGGCGTACATCATCACTGGGCCTACCTCTGGTATAGGTCGTGCCACCGCACTGGAACTTGCTAAATATGGTACGGTCATCTTGGTTGGAAGGAATTCCAGAAAGCTAGATGAAGTGCAGAATCTTATAGAACAGAACGGCCAGCAGGCTGTGTCGGTTGTCTGCGATCTGTCAGACATAGAGAGCGTAGAGCGTACAGCTGCGGAGATCATAGCGTTACGTCTCCCGGTCGTTGGGCTTCTCAATAATGCAGGAATTTCTCCAATGGGCGCGGCAAAGAGTGCTCAAGGCTGGGATCTGGCGTTCGCTACGAACTATCTCGGACCATTTGCTTTGACCGAAGCGCTTACACCTCACCTTCCCGACAAAGCAAATGTAGTGTTCATTGCTTCCGCTGTGGAGGATCCGGAACGTAAGCCGGCAAAACTCTTGGGAATGCGTGGAGGGCGATATATCTCGGCGGAGGCTAGTGCCCGAAGCGAGTGGAAGCAAGGCGGCTGTAAGCTACCAGGCGCAGATGCCTACGCTACATCAAAGCAGTGCAGCCTTGCCGGCGCAATGGCCTTTGCCCGCGAAACCCCAAGGCTTCGCTTCAATGCGGTAGAGCCGGGCATTACTCCCGGGACAGGTCTTGGGCGTGATGCGAATATTGTCCTGCGTTTCCTGTTCGGCCGGATCCTCACGCTGTTTCCCCCCTTTGTCAAGTATAGAAGCACACCCAAAAGGGCGGCACAGGTAATTACAAAAATACTGATCGATGAGTCGGGTAAGACTGGGATCTATTATGACGAGAAGGGTCAGCCAATGCTTGGCTCGGATCTGGTGCGGGACGCCAAATTTCAAGACCGCGTCGTTGCCGAGACACGTGCCTTATTGTTGAACACTTCACTATCAATTTAACACAAAAACCAAGTAATTTCGCGTTGGACACCGATGGCAAATAATGAATGTGGCTATTATTGATTTGGCTCAAAGCATTATTAAATGGGGAATTAAAATGAAAGCATCTGTCAACAAAACATGCCTGGTAGGCCCCGCAATAGCGCAGGAACAATTTATTGCCGAACACCTGTTTTTCTATTTGGTAAGCGGAGCGATGAGCGGCTCTTACGGAGGTAAAAATTACACCTTGCAATCAGGTGAATACGGCATAACACGTAAAAACCGGTTGAGCCGGCAGACGCCTGCAAAAGACAATGATAAGGCTGACAAAATAATTTTCGTTTTTGATGAACCGTTTTTGAGAACATTCCAAGAAAAACACAAGTTAATTGCCACACCCTTCAAATTGGAAGAATCCTTTTTACGATTACCAGACAATGAATTGATCCCCAACTTTATTCATTCGCTGATACCCTATTACAATAGTAAGGGAGAAATAGATAAAGCTTTCTTTGACGTCAAACGGGAAGAACTGCTGCTGATCTTATTGCAATTAGACCCTGACCTGTCTGGTGTATTTTTTGATTACGGTAGTCCAGAAAAAATTGATTTGGAAGAGTTTATGAACCGCAATTACCTTTTTAGTGTGAATATCGACCGTTTTGCCTATCTGACCGGACGAAGTTTATCCGCCTTCAAACGGGATTTCTACGCTATTTTTAACGAAACGCCCAGTCGCTGGCTGGTACGAAAACGGCTGGAGGATGCCTACTTTCTAATCGATAAAAGAAGGAAGAAACCATCAGAAATTTACATTGACCTGGGTTTTGAAACATTGTCTCATTTTTCATTTGCGTTCAAAAAGCTATTTGGACGGACACCGACCGCAGTAAATCAACATTCATCACATAACACTTACGGAAATTAATGAAAGCATCTAACAACAAAATTTTGATAACAGGTGGAGCAAGCGGTATTGGCCTGGGTTTGACAGAAAGGTTTATCGACGAGAATAATACCGTCATCATTTGTGGGCGACGTGAAGAGGCGCTTAGCGAAGTAGCAATGAAATTTCCAGAGGTGATTACCCGGCAGTGTGACCTTTCGGTGGAGGCGGATCGCATCGACTTGTACAACTGGGTGGCTGAGAACCATAGCGACCTGAACGTGTTGGTGAACAATGCAGGCGTCCAAAACTGGATGAATGTCGCTGAAGAGGGCTTTTTTAGCAGGGCCGATCAGGAGGTGGGTATCAACATTCTGGCGCCACTGCATTTGACTGAACTCTTCCTGAAGCTTGGATCATTGAACACGATCATGAATGTGACTTCGGGGCTGGCATTCATCCCTTTCTCAAAGGTGGCTGTTTACAGTGCTACCAAGGCATTCTTCCGTTCGTTTACACTTTCCTTACGGCATCAACTGAAAGACAGCGGCATTGAAGTCATTGAAATTATACCGCCCGCCTTGAATACCGATCTGGGCGGGAAAGGCTTGCATAATACCGCTCCGCTGGTCAGTGATTTTATTGACGCCATATTCGTGCAATTAAAGAACGGAAAAAACGAGCTTACCTTTGGTACCAGCGAAGGGCGGGCAAAAGCCAACAACGACACCATAGCCGAATATTTCAGCAAGCTCAACCCCAGTTAATATGGCAAAAAGACTGCCGCTGATCATCTTGCTCTGGCTGGGTACCGATTTTTATTTTTATCAGGCCGTACAAATTGTTATAAAGTCCGGCGCATTTCTATGGGGCTATTGGCTCTTCGATCTCTTGTTAATAGGCGGCATAGTAGGCGCCATTTTTGTTCCGCGTGGCTCACGCACACAGCAGACCCTGATTACCTGGCTGATGGCACTGATGCTGCTCGATTTTATTCCCCGTTTATTTTCGCTGCCGATTTTATTGGTGGAAGATATTACCAGGCTGTTTTGTGGTTTTCCGGCAAGGGCCTTTTGGGTAAGTGAATTGGCTTTAGGTACGGCCGTTTTTTTCTTCCTCTTTGTACTCTTCGGTATTACGCGAGGGCGACATTTTTATCGTGTAAGGCGTGAAACAATCTATTTCCCGGATCTGCCTGAGGCCTTTGATGGCTTCACGATAACCCAGATAACTGACGTTCACTCCGGCAGTTTTACCAACGTCTCAGGAGTACGGAAAGGCCTGGACCTGGTCAATGCCCAGCACAGCGACGTTATTCTGTTCACCGGTGATCTGGTCAATAACCGGGCGGAGGAAATGGATAGGTGGATGGCTGATTTTGCCTTGTTGAAAGCGCGTATGGGAAAATTTTCAGTGCTGGGAAATCATGATTATGGCGATTACCTTCAGTGGGAGACGCCGGAGGCTAAACGAGCCAATCTGGACCGGTTGAAGCAAATACACACCGAAATCGGTTTTCGCCTGCTGCTGGATGAGGCGGTCACCCTTCGAAAAGGCGACCAGTCCATTACGCTATTAGGCGTAGAGAATTGGGGTAAAGGTGGCTTCCACCGATATGGCGACTTGAAGAAAGCGACCTCGGGGGTTCCCGATGATGGTTTTAAAATCCTGATGTCGCATGATCCCTCGCACTGGGAAGGCGTAACCCTCGATCACCACCAGCATATTCACCTCACATTGTCGGGGCATACACACGGCATGCAGTTCGGCATCGAGTTGTTCGGCCTTAAGTGGAGTCCCATAAAATACGTGTACAAGCAATGGGCTGGACTTTACCGGGAAAAAGGGCGTTTTTTGTACGTCAACCGGGGATTCGGCTTCCTGGGACTAAAGGGGCGAATCGGTATGTGGCCGGAAGTGGCAGTGATCACTTTAAAACGCAAGTCCTAAGCCAAGTTGCTAAATAAATAGTTGGAAATATCATCATGAGAACAAACAACTTCAGACTTTTCCATTTTCTCCTGGCTGGGGTCGGACTGATGCTTTTCGGGAGCTCATTCAAATCAAACAACCTACCTGACCTGTCGTCTTTCGTTAATCCTTTTATCGGAACAGACCGCTCCGGCAATACTTATCCGGGCGCGGTAGCCCCTTTTGGTTCTGTACAAATGACGCCGAATTGGGCCGGTAATGGGTATTATTATCGAAATAAACGGATGCACGGTTTTGTCATCAACCACATGAGCGGCGATGGTGGCTCCAATGAAGGACAAGTGCTTACAACGGCGACTACAGGGCCGATAAAAATTGATCGTGAGAGTACGGATTATTCGTTCGATCATCAACAGGAAACCGCTTCCGCTGGCTATTACGAAGTGCTGATGCAGCCCTGGAACATAAAAGCGGAATTGACAGCTTCAGTTCATTGCGGTTTTGAGAAGTTCACTTTCCCGGCAGGAAAACAGGCGAATATTTTACTGCCCCTGAGTTACGTCAACAATGCAATCATTTCCAGTCACGTTCACTATGTAGACAATCAAACAGTGGAAGGCGATGTTGATGCGGAATCATTCAATGGCGAACATTTGGGAATCACCACTTATTTTGTCATGAAGTTCAGTAAGCCATTTGAAAAACATGGTACCTGGACAGATAAGACGATCACTGAAGGCAGCGGCTCAGCAACGCAGGGTGACCGGAAAACGATCATTGGATTTTATGGGAGCTATCCGGCTTCGACTCAATCTCAGGAAGTGGACGTCCGAATTGGCGTTTCTTATACTGATCTTGCCGGCGCCCGCGCCAATCTTCAAACCGAGATACCGGATAATGATTTTGAAGGTTGCCGCCAGCAAACGGTGCAGGCTTGGAATAAGGCCTTAAGTGCCATTGAAGTGGAAGATGGAACGACAGAGCACAATCGGGTTTTTTATACCGCGCTCTATCATTGCCTCATTGCGCCGCAAGTTTTCGATGACGTGGATGGTCGTTATCGCGGCTTTGATGATAAGATTCATCATGTATCCAAAGGGCACAAACATTTCTACACCACTTTTTCGGGTTGGGATATTTATCGCACGGAGATTCCATTGCTGGCACTCATCGATCCTGAACGGGTCGAGGATATGGCGCAATCACTTGTGGAAGAATACAAACAAATGGGTTACATAGATCGTTGGTCGCAACGCAACCGGCCGACGGCGATTATGAGTGGAGATCCGAATACGATTGTGCTCGTCAATATCTGGAATGCCGGCTTACACAATTTTGATATTAACACCGCCTACGAAGCCATGTTCAAACAAGCCCAGGCGGGAGATATTCACGGCTATTTAGGAGACTATGAACTTTACGAGGAAGAAAAAAAAGGAGTGACAATTAATCCCGATGCGGCTGTTGCTACTGCGTTGGAGCATGAATTGGCTTTTGCCGCTTTGGGTAATCTGGCTAAGTCATTGGGCAAAAGGGGAGATGCTACGTATCTTTTCGGACGTTCGCTACAGTATCGGGAAATGTATAATCCTGCGACGGGGTTTTTGCAGCGGCGTGACCAGGACGGACGATGGGACGCTGGCTTTGGTGGTTATACGGAAGGCAATAAGTGGATTTATTTATGGTTCGTTCCTCATGATGTTCAGGGACTGGTGGATCTCATAGGAGGAACGACTGTTTTTGATCAACGGCTTGATGAATTCTTCAACGATAAATATTATGTTTCAGACAATGAACCTGATTTACAGGTGCCATTTTTTTATGATTATATCAATCGTCCATGGAAGACCGAGCACATTGTAGCAGAAACGGCGGATTCCTCATTTACTGATGAGCCGGGTGGTTTGGCCGGTGGCGGTAATGACGATTTAGGAACCATGTCAGCGTGGTATGTGTTGAGTCAGATCGGTTTTTATCCCGTTGATCCGGGAATTCCTGATTTTGAAGTTTGCACACCACGCTTCAAAAAAATTGTCATTAACCTAAATCCACCATATGCTGGCAGGCAATTTATTATCGAAGCACCTGAAGCGGCGTCACAAAATGAATATATTCAGTCGACCATCTTGAATGGCAAACCATTAACCCGACCGTGGTTCCACGAATCCGAAATCACAAATGGAGGAACTTGGGCGGTGAAACTGGGAGCTAAACCCAATTACGAGTGGGCAACATTGCCTAAAGACCGGCCATATTCGCTTTCTACTGGCTATAATCATTTTCCTAAAAATCCTATTTTGCACATACTTGTTCCCACTTCTCAAGACACTCCTCAGGTCTGGCGTTATACCACACAAAATCCGGGCAGTAATTGGTTCCAGAGCGATTTTAATGACCAAAATTGGAACGAAGGACCGGCCAGCTTTGGCGCAAGGGACT
>Ga0302304_10001867_pt1 | contig 10855 bp, 6 predicted proteins | sample III_Palsa_E2_2_FD_198769 | JGI IMG/M metagenome (GOLD analysis project Ga0302304, IMG submission 198769) | Peat permafrost microbial communities from Stordalen Mire near Abisko, Sweden - III_Palsa_E2_2 | ecosystem: Environmental > Terrestrial > Soil > Palsa > Peat permafrost | place: Sweden...
AAATAACCTTAACACTGGTATTATCCAGGGTTACGTTGCCGTTTAATTCGGGCTTTGATATAGGGCCGCTCAGTTTCAGATCGCTTGATATGGTACCTTTAGGGTTGGAAACCAGGTCCTTTATAAAAGGCTCAAATATGATGGTTTCGGCATGATCCATCTTTACGTTAAAATCGAGCGCGTTACTGTCTGAATCTTTTGCCAGCGAATAAATACCGTCGATATTCATGGTTTCGGTACCCCGGTTGTGAATGCTTAGTTTTACCCGCGCCTGTTTCTGCTCATTATCAAGGCCCGATGCTATTTTCACATCGCCCACCAGTGTTTTATTCATCATCAGCGAGTCAATCCCCAATTGCGCGTCGATACCCGGCGATTTGGTGAGTGATGTAAAAGTAATACCACCATTAAGCGAACCCTTTAACAATACCCCCGATAGTTTGGTCAGCTGGTCAAAAGTGCTCATACTGAACTTTTCAAAGGTCATTTTGAGCTGGTCGGCAGGGTCGGGAGATATAAAACCGTCAATCTTTACCTTTTGCGGCCCGTTTGATAATTGAAAGCCCGAGATCTGCGTTTTGCCGTTCGAAAACTTTACCCGTACCTGGTCCTGCAGCTTCCAATCCTCATGTTCCAGTATAACATCCGATGGCAGCAGCTTCAACTTGGCGGTAGTATCGCGCCCAAACTCCACCAGCCCGTACAGATCGAGCTGGTTGGTAGCGTCTTTATCGGCCAGCTTAACGTTAAAGTTCAGGCTGTCATTCCTAAGCGCGTTCGAAACATCAATGTTCTTTATAAACAAACTATCGGTAAGGTCTATCCTGCTTAATGATACGTTAAGCCCCAGTTGCGCATCGCTGGTGCTTTCATCAATAATCAGATCATGAAAAAGTATTTTACCATATTGTATGGTTTTAACATAGCCGTTCAGCGTGGCCGTTTTATCTGTCGAATTGAATATCCCCGTAAAGGTTCCCTGGTCTGGAATTTTCAGATCAGGCACAAAAATGGCCAAAAGCGGATCAATGTTTTTTATGGCCAGGTTAAACTCAAAGTTTTGCGGCTTGGGCGTAACTATTGTTGTTTGCAGCGAAGGAATATATTTTTTAACAATGGTTTTAAAATACGAAGGCAGGGTAGCCAGGTCATAACTCCCCTTGAGGCTGCCGTTAGCAACGTCTGATTTTAGCGAGATAAGCCTTTCACTACCCATGCCGCTTGCCGAAAGATCGACCGAATCGATGATATAATTATTTCGCGGGTCAACCACTCGTGTAGATACCAGGGCTATCTCACCCTCCATATTCTGAAGGCTGTTGCCCGAAAAATTGGTTTTTAACTGGGTGGTTAAGGTGATAGTATCATCCAGCAGTTTTAAGGTATGTAAACGGGCATTGTTAATGTTGGCGGTAAAAGCATAAGCCGGCAAAGCGGGATTGAGGTTAACAATGCCATCCAGATCGAGCTTAATGTTTTTATCATTAATGCCTATTTTGGCATTAGCCACCTTTTTTATAAAGGTGCCGTTCACGGTAAGGTTATTATAGGTATAGCCTTTAAAGCTGAGGTAAGCTATTTTGGCATCTACGGCTTCCGTTAAGTTTTTAAGGTCATCCCCGCTGCCTTTAACATTGGCCGATAGGGTGGTGCGGCCAAATATGCTTTGATCCAGCAAACTGCCTATATCAAAGTTATAGGTATTCAGTTTGCCGCTGTATGATGGCGTGCCCGCTTTATTAAATTTCAGGTTGATATCCGAATCGAACCTCCCCAGCTTGGTTTTAAATTCGCCGTAGGCTACAAAATCATTTTGGAGGCCGGTAAACCTGCCCGCAAAGTTAATATTGCCAAATTTGGAGATGATATCCGGCGTTTTGGCACTCCTGCCGCCGCTAAAATTACTGATCAGGAAATCAAGGTCCTTTTTGTTAGTGGCTATCTGCTGAAAGTTCAGTTCCAAAAAGGTATTGTCCCAATCGGGCAAGCCCCTTAGCCTGAAATCGCCCCTTATATAAGTGGCCTGCCCGCCGGTTACCAGCAGGTTTTTAGCACTTAAATTATTCACCAGGCCCTTTATTCGCCCATCAACCCCTAAATCGAACTTAACGCGCTCAAGCCCGCTGGTAAAATAGGCAATATCGCTTGATGAGATGCGCGAATTAATAAAATTGCCCTCCATATACACCTTATCTTCAATATCCTCAAAATCATCAAACGATTTAAACTTCATGTGAAAATAGTTGCGGATACTGGATTTTGGCGTCAATATAAAGAGCTTTTGAGCAAGTATCTGGTCGGTATCAACTGTGGCGTTAGTGGTCAGATTTTTTACATAAAAACCGCTTTTTTCGTGAAAAGTAAGGTTATGTACTTCGCCTTTGAACAGGTGATGTACAATATCCATATTATTAACCACCGCGCTGAAGTGCTTAATGTCAATATCATCAAAATTAACGCCATTGATAACTGTATCAACCAATTGGTTTTTATAACGGAAATGAAGGTTATTGACAGCTATTTTTTCAAATATCACCTGCCAGGGCTTGCCCGTTGATTTGGCAGTATCGGGCGAACTGAAATAATCGATAATGAATTTAAGGTTGGAGGTGCTGTCCTTTTGTTTTTTTAAATAAACGGAGCCGTTATCAAGCTTTATAAGGCTAAGATCGAGCACACGGTTTTCAATACTATGAAAAAGTGAGAATCCGTTTATGTCAACCTTGAGTTTGGGTGCATTGAGCAGGGTATCTTTATGCAGATCGAGCACGTAAAGATCCTTTAGCACAACCGACGAGAAAGGCTCGATATACAGGCTTTTGATACTAACTGTAGTATGCAGCTTTTTCGACAGGAAGGCCGCCGCTTTTTTTGCCGCCCAGGTTTGCACCGGCTGGTATTGAAAAACAAGCAAAAGTATGCTGATTATCATAAAAACAACCAGCACTATGCCTAATACTATTTTGAGTACTTTTTTAATAACTTTGCAGATTAATTATTGAATTACTGAATTATTGATTTATTGAATGTTTTAACACCGTTTACGCTATATGGTTTAACCATGCGAACAAATAACCTATTCCTTCGATAAATCAATAATTCAGTAATTCAATAAATCAATAATTAACAACGTGCCTGTAATACTTGCCATCGAATCCTCCTGTGATGATACCTCCGCCGCGATATGTGCCGATGGGGTTATATTAAGCAATGTGATTGCCAATCAAACCATCCACGAAGCTTACGGCGGCGTTGTTCCTGAACTTGCCTCAAGGGTTCATCAGCAAAATATCGTTCCTGCAGTTCAACAAGCACTATTCAACGCAAAAGTAAACAAAAATGATATCAATGCGGTGGCTTTTACGCGCGGCCCCGGACTTTTGGGTTCGCTGCTGGTAGGCGTATCGTTTGCCAAGGCCTTCGCGCTGGCTAAAAACCTGCCGCTTATTGAGGTAAACCACATGCAGGCGCATGTGCTGGCCCATTTTATTGGCGATAACAAACCGCAATTTCCGTTTTTATGCCTTACCGTATCGGGCGGGCATACGCAGATAGTTTTGGTAAAGGATTACTTTGATATGCAGGTAATAGGCCAAACTACCGACGATGCCGCAGGCGAGGCGATGGATAAAACCAGCAAAATTTTAGGATTACCCTATCCGGGTGGCCCGCTGATAGATAAATACGCGCGCCTGGGTAACCCCAATGCCTATAAATTCCCTGAACCGCAAATACCGGGGCTTGATTTTAGCTTTAGTGGCTTAAAAACCTCCATTTTATATTTTATACAAAATAATGTGAAGCTGAACCCCGATTTCATCCAGGATAATATGGCTGATATTTGTGCTTCGGTTGAGCACCGGATAGCTACCATACTGCTGAACAAGCTAAAAAAAGCGGCAGATGAGTATGGCATTAAGGATGTCGCTTTGGCGGGCGGCGTATCGGCCAATACGGGCTTGCGGCAGGGCTTACAGGCCATGGGCGCCAAAAACGGCTGGAACTGCTTTATACCCAAAATGGAATACTGCACCGACAATGCCGCCATGATAGCCATTGCCGGTTACCATAAATATCTGAAAGGCGATTTTGTAGGCCAGGATATTGCCCCGCTAGCCAGGATGCCACTGTAGGTAATTATTGAATTAGTGAATTATTGATTTAGTGAATTGAGCTTTTGGCGCCAATTAGATTAACTTTGCAGTGAATCAATAATTCAGTAATTCTATAAATCAATAATTGAATATATGAACGGTGCTTCGGTAATTTTTTATGCGGTTTTTGTTGTGCCGCTGGTGATATTTTTAGTGTGGATAATGCGCCAGGACAAGCGCAAGGGCAAAATAGGCCTGATAGTGCTATTGGTAATGGTTGTTGGCGTAATTGTTTATATGTACTTCAAAAAGATGTTTTTCCTGGATGGGCCGGTTTATACCACCCCAGCAATGATCTTGCTGGGTTCCTTATTTAACTAAAAGGCTCTAAAATATCGCTTCCGCTATGCGTTTGGTTGGCCCGGGGTTGCTCATGGTGTAAAAATGCAGTACGGGCACGCCAAAATCCATCAATTCCCTGCATTGGCTGATCATCCACTCAATACCTACTTCCCTTACGTCTTTTTCAGATTTGCAGGCATGTACGGCATCGGCCAGGTCCTCCGGTATATCGATATGAAATATTTTGGGCAGGTTGATGAGCTGTTTAGACGAGGTGATGGGCTTTAATCCCGGAATGATAGGCACATTGATGTCGTTTTCGCGGCATAGCTTTACAAAATCGCGGTACTTATTGTTATCAAAGAACATTTGGGTAACAATAAAATTAGCGCCCTGGTCTATTTTACTCTTCAGGTACCTGAAATCTGTTTTAAGGTTAGGCGATTCAAAATGCTTCTCCGGATAGCCGGCTACGCCGATACAAAAATCGGTATTCACCACATCGTGATCTTCGTACAAATACTTACCCTTGTTCATATTGGCCACCTGCTCCAGCAGTTCGCAGGCATAGGCATGGCCGCCGGGTGTAGGCACAAAGGATGAATCGGCATGGCGGGCATCACCGCGTAAAACTAATACGTTATCAATACCCAAAAATTGCAGATCGATCAAGGCATTCTCGGTTTCCTCCTTGGTAAAGCCACCGCAGATGAGGTGCGGCACGGCATCAACCTTATAACGGTTCATGATGGCGGCACAAATAGCCACCGTACCAGGGCGCTTGCGGTAGGATACCTTCTCGAGCAAACCGTTCTCATGCTGTTTATAAATATAATCCTCGCGGTGATAGGTTACATCAATAAACGGCGGCTTAAACTCCATCAGTGGGTCAATGGCATTATAAATATCCTGTATGCTGCGGCCTTTTACAGGTGGAAGTAATTCAAAGGAGAAAAGTGTTTTGCCGTTGGCATTGCTAATGTGTTCTGTTATTTTCATACCCCAGATCCGCCGCAGCGGAGAGTTTTTTGATTGGTTAAATTTGTTTTTTTATCCGCCCGTCATTGCGAGGAACGAAGCAACCTATATGCTTTACAGAGTGGACAGAAAAGTGTGAATCCAGCCTGTTCGATCTGCTTATGTAGAGGTTGCTTCGTTCCTCGCAATGACGGTTCTTTTATTTTTCCTATATTAATAATTCAAGTTCGGCCCTAACCACCTTTCAACAGTTTCGACATCCATATTTTTTCTGACCGCATAATCTTCCACCTGGTCTTTACTAATTTTCCCCAACCCAAAATACCTTGATTGGGGATGCGCGAAGTAGAACCCGCTTACGGAGGCGGCCGGTGTCATGGCCAGGCTTTCGGTTAGCTGCATGTGGGCGTTGTCTTCAGCTTTCAGCAGTTCGAACAAGGTGATCTTTTCGGTATGATCCGGGCAGGCGGGATAACCCGGCGCCGGGCGGATGCCCTGGTATTCCTCTTTAATCAAGCCGTTGATATCTACCGCTTCTGATTTTGCGTAGCCCCAGTATTCCTTACGCACCAGTTCGTGCATTTTTTCGGCAAAGGCTTCTGCCAGCCTGTCGGCAAGGGCTTTGGCCATAATACTGTTGTAATCGTCATGATCGGCCTCAAATTCGGCCACCAATTCATCACAACCGATACCGGCTGTAACGGCGAATCCACCCCAATAATCGGCAATACCGCTGTCTTTCGGCGCTATAAAATCAGATAAGGCGTAATAGGGTTCGCCTTTGGCTTTTTCGGCTTGCTGGCGCAGGGTATAAATAGTGTTTAAGGTTTGCTTACGCGATTCATCGGTATATAATTCTATATCATCGCCTACGCTGTTAGCCGGCCAAAAGCCAATCACTGCATTAGCTTGCAAAAGTTTATCCTTAACAATGCGTTTCAACAATTCCTGCGCGTCGTCATATAGCTTTTTGGCTTCATCGCCAACAAACTTATCGGCGAATATTTTAGGATAGCTGCCGCGCAGTTCCCAGGTATGGAAAAAGGGTGTCCAGTCGATATAAGGCACCAATTCCTCCAGCGGATAGGCCTCAAAAACTTTGGTGCCGGTAAAGGTTGGCTTTGGCGGCATCATCCCGTTCAGGTTGACCTGAAATTTTAAATTACGGGCCTCATTAATACTTACAAAACGCTTATCATTGCGTTTATTCAAATGCGCTTCGCGGGCTTTGGCATATTCGTCCTTTATGCCCTGTATGTATTCATCTCGGCCGGTTTCACTCATTAAACTGCTGCAAACGGTAACGCTGCGCGATGCATCCAGTACATGTATGGCAGCTCCCGAATAATTGGGCGCCACCTTTACCGCCGCATGAATGCGCGAGGTAGTAGCTCCGCCGATGATGAGTGGGATGGTGAAGTTTTGCCGCTCCATCTCCTTGGCGAAATGCACCATTTCATCCAGCGAAGGGGTGATCAAACCGCTCAGGCCAATGATGTCTACCTCCTGTTTAATAGCTTCCTCAATAATTCGTTGCGCGGGCACCATCACTCCCAAGTCTATCACCTCAAAGTTATTACAGGCCAAAACCACGCCTACTATATTTTTACCAATATCATGTACGTCGCCTTTAACCGTCGCCATTAATATTTTGCCTGCATTACTGCGCGAATCGGCGGCGGTATCTTCACCCGAAGCAAGTACGCGTTGTTTCTCCAGTTCGATATACGGCAGCAGGTAAGCCACGGCTTTTTTCATTACACGGGCCGATTTCACCACCTGTGGCAAAAACATTTTACCCGAACCAAACAGATCACCCACTATGTTCATGCCGTCCATCAGGGGGCCCTCTATCACCTCCAGCGGGCGGGCATATTTCTGGCGCGCTTCTTCTACGTCCTCATCCAGGTATTCAATGATGCCTTTTACAAGGGCATGCGAAAGGCGAACTTCAACCGGATCCTTACGCCATTCCTCATCGCGCACTATCACTTTGCCCTTGCTTTTTATATTATCGGCAAACTCTACCAAACGCTCGGTTGCATCGGGGCGACGGTTTAGTAATACATCTTCAACTAATTCTAATAGGTCTTTCGGGATCTCCTGGTATACTTCCAGCATCCCGGCGTTCACGATACCCATATCCAACCCGGCCTTTATCGCATGGTACAGGAAGGCCGAGTGCATGGCCTCACGCACGGTATTATTACCACGGAACGAGAACGAAATATTACTCACCCCGCCGCTCACCTTGGCATAAGGCAGGTTTTGCTTGATCCAGCGGGTAGCTTCAATAAAATCGACAGCATAATTGTTATGCTCTTCCAATCCCGTGGCTACAGTTAATATGTTCGGATCGAAGATGATATCCTGCGGCGGGAAGCCCACTTCGTTCACCAGTATATCATAAGATCGCTGGCAGATCTCCTTACGGCGCTCCAATGAATCGGCCTGGCCGGTTTCATCGAATGCCATTACCACGGTGGCAGCACCGTAACTCAATATTTTGCGCGCGTATTCTTTAAATTTTTCTTCGCCCTCTTTTAGCGAGATGGAGTTGACGATGCCTTTGCCCTGCAAACATTTTAATCCGGCCTCTATCACCGTCCATTTGGATGAATCCACCATGATGGGCAGTTTGGCAATATCGGGTTCCGAGGCCACCAGGTTCAGGAATTTCACCATCACCGCCTCCGAATCGATCATACCCTCGTCCATATTAATGTCTATCACCTGCGCGCCGCCTTCTACCTGCTGCAAAGCAACGGTAAGGGCCGCTTCGTAATCCTCACCCAAAATCAGCTTTGAAAACTTGGGCGATCCGGTAATATTGGTACGCTCGCCTATGTTCATAAACACGCTGTCGGGTGTAAGCGTAACCGCTTCAAGGCCGCTCAGGCGCATGTTAGGCTCGATAACCGGTTTTTGTCGCGGAGGGTATTGAGCCGCCTTTTCGGCAATACACCTGATGTGCTCGGGCGTAGTACCGCAACAACCACCCACGATGTTCACCAAACCAGCCTTCATAAAATCATCAACCTGGTGCGCGGTTTCGTGCGCGGTTTCATCGTACTGACCAAACTCATTGGGCAAACCCGCGTTAGGATAGGCCGATATAAATACATCAGCCTTTTCAGAAAGTTCCTGCAAATGCGGGCGCATTTCCCTGGCACCGAGGGCACAATTCAAGCCGACCGATAACAAATTGGCATGACGGATAGAGTTCCAGAATGCCTCAACCGTTTGGCCCGATAAGGTACGACCGGAAGCATCGGTAATTGTACCGGAGATCATGATGGGCAAACCTTCCGGCCCCCCTCTAAATCTCCCCCCGGTAGGGGGAGACTTTTTCAATTCGTCCATATACCTGTTTATCGCAAACAGCGCCGCTTTGGCATTCAACGTATCAAATATGGTTTCTACTAACAGTACATCCGAACCGCCATCAACTAAACCGCGAACCTGGTCGTAATAAGCATCGGCCAGGTTATCAAAGGTAACTGCACGGTAGCCGGGATCATTTACATCGGGCGATAGGGACGCGGTACGGTTGGTTGGCCCAACGGCACCGGCTACAAAGCGTGGTTTTTCAGGATTCTTTGCCGTGTATTCATCAGCAACTTCGCGGGCTATGCGTGCGCCTTCGTAGCTTAATTCATAAGCTAAAGGTTCCAAATGATAATCGGCTAAGGAAATAACCTGTGTACTGAAAGTATTGGTTTCGATGATATCGGCACCCGCATCTAAATATTCGGCATGGATGGCCTTGATAATATCAGGGCGCGTGATATTGAGCAGGTCATTATTCCCCTGCAAGTCAGAAGCATGCTCACGAAAACGCTCCCCACGGAAATCCGCCTCGGTTAGCTGGTACCGCTGTATCATGGTACCCATTGCCCCGTCAATTACCAGGATGCGTTTTTCTAATTCTTTTTCTATTGACATTGTTTGAGTAGCAAGTAATTGGTATCAAGTATCAAGTACTATTATTACGTATCTGAAGTTTAATGCAGCGGCAAAAAAATCTTGCTACTAGCTACTAATTACTTGATACTAAAAAAACACGCTTATATCGAAAAGTCGGGCTGTATGTTGACTTTCGCTTATCTTTCCTAACCCTTTTAAGCGGTTAAGTAGAATGTAGCACCTTGTGAAGCACAGGTTGCTAAGACATCGCAGGGTCTAATCCCTCCGTCTTTCTCCATAAGCAGTGCAAATGTGCGTAATAAGTTTGTAATATGCAATAGGCTGCTGTATGCTCTATATAACCCGCTTGTCATTCGAACGAGGTACGAGAGAGAAATGACAAGCGGGTTAAACAAAAAAAGCTGCCTTTGTGAAGACAGCTTTTCCCGATAAATGTTTTATCGATTATCTTCTTCTGCCGAAAACGCGTAGTAACATGATGAAAAGGTTGATAAAATCAAGATACAAAGTTAAACCACCCATCAAGGCATATTTTTTGGTGCTTGCATCGCCATATTCCAAACCTGCGCCTATGTTTTTTAATTTTTGTACATCATAAGCGGTAAGGCCAACAAAAACGGCAACACCTATGTAGCTGATCAGCATATCTAAACCGCTATTACGCAGGAACATATTAATAACCGATGCTATAACTATGCCTATTAAAAACATAATTAAGATTGAACCGAATTTGGTAAGATCGGTATGGGTAGTATAACCCACTACTGCCATTACACCAAACATTGCAGACGCGGCAATAAATACACCCAATACAGATGCTGTGGTATAAGCCAGAAGAATAAAGCTTAGGCTAATACCGGTTAAAGCGGCGTATATTACAAATAAAATTGCCAGGCCGCCATAAGAAATACGGTTAAGCCCGAACCTGATAAGCAGAACGAATGCTAAAGGCGCAAACATGGCGATGTATGCCAAACCTGTAGGGCCGGTAGTAGGGTTAAAAAGCAACTCGCGAAGCGATGGATCGGCGGCAAATAAATAGGCGCAAAGCGATGATACACCTAATGCCACAAACATCCACATAAACACATTCGCAATAAATTTGCGCGATGCGGATTCGTTATCATCTAATTGTATTACGTTGTTATAAACGTAGTTTGGATTATTATTTTCCATTTTTATTTAAAAGTTTATTCTTTTTAGTTACACAAATTTAATACAAGCAACGCAATTCTACCTAATTATATTGTAAAATCATAGCGCTTTATGCAGCATAGCTCAAATGCTGTACCGGGTTATAAATCCCGACTTTTTGGCAGGTGGGGTTGGAGATTAGAGATGGGAGATCAAAGATTAGTAGCTTCGGATGTGTTTACTAATCTTTGATCAACATTCTCAAGTGTATTTTTACTAATCTCTAATCTCCAGCCTCTAATCTCTATCCCTAATTCAACCTCTTTATCAATTGCTCTTCTATCTTCTTAAATACCTGCAGGGGTTTCAGTCCGCGCCAG
>Ga0302304_10001870_pt1 | contig 10845 bp, 10 predicted proteins | sample III_Palsa_E2_2_FD_198769 | JGI IMG/M metagenome (GOLD analysis project Ga0302304, IMG submission 198769) | Peat permafrost microbial communities from Stordalen Mire near Abisko, Sweden - III_Palsa_E2_2 | ecosystem: Environmental > Terrestrial > Soil > Palsa > Peat permafrost | place: Sweden...
TGGCCGCGTCGCGCGTCGCTTGCTTGGAGCGGCCAAGCGGCGCGACACACTCCTTGCCAGCCGACCGGAAAGGGGTGTTCGCAAGCACATTATTAGCGTGAACAGGCCCTAGTATTGGGGCCTGAGTTATTGACGCGAAAGTATCCACATAAATACCCCCCGGATTTTTTTGCTTGGCTTCAAACTATTGCCGAGTTTTCCACGCGGCAAATTCGGATGGCCGCAAGCCGTACCGCGCAAGCACACCCTCGTGCAGTCGGCGTAACTCTTCAACGATGAGCGCCTGCACTTTCTCTTGATCTGCGGGCGACACATGTTGCACGACGCTCTGCCGGATGACGGTGAGAGGGTCTTCCTCGACACGTGTCACCACGTCGCGGATGATGAGTTTAATGATGTCCCGGTAAGCCAGACGCTCTGGATCGGGTTCCGCCAACTCTTGTTTGATGGCCAGGTATTCCTGTGTCGAGCGTTCGTAAGCCCAAACATACAGATCGCGCAGTAATTCGACACGGGTCAACTCGTATAGGCCAAGGATGGCTCGGCTATATGCCTGTTCGGGAACGTCCAAAAAGGTCAATGGGCAGAGATTGGCGCGGAATAGGGGCAAGTTGGCGGCTAAGCGTGAAGTACGTTTGTTGATATCGGCAAACGGTTGCAAATAGGGCAGGTGCACCATCACAAAGAAGGATTGTTCAAACGGATCGGCGATTTGGGCCGCCTTGTCGAGCAGCAGATCCAACGTCGTGTCGATCAACTGCGGTGTCGAAAGCGGCAGATAGACGCTCTTGCCGATTTCCACTGCGTGCTGACGAACCCGGCCTTCATCCGCAGGATTGGGCAACAGATTTTCCGACAACGCGCTATGAAGATTCAGGATCGTATAGCGATTGAATCCAAGCGACTCTGAGTTTTCAACCAACAATTCGATCGCGGTCTTGTGGTTCAAGATCATCTGAGTTTCGATCGCTGCCTTGCCCTCCGCCACTTTGCCGTGTTCAATCAGTTCTTGCGTGTCCAGCCTCGTATAGGTGTTGCCCTCAAGATGACTGGATGCCCAGGAAAAATCAATCAGTAGCCGATTAAGAATGGCGCGACTATAGGTGCCCGCCGGTGAATCGGCTTGACCCGTTTTCCCCATCTTGTGCAACTGACGGCGTAACGATGCCGGCAAGTACCAAGTCTGGTTGGGCTGATATGAGTCGAGAAAATCCCGCTGATAACCCACCGGTTTGCGCGATGCAAGAGGCTGATCGACGTAGGCAAGGATGTCACGACTGTCGACCGAAAGCGGGATATAACTTGGGAAAGCGTCTCTTTGGACCGAGGCAGTCTCGACCGGGGGCATCTCGACAGCGTGATAGCGCCGGGTTCGCGTTTCGCCAACGGCGATCAAACGCCCTTCATCGATCAATTGACCGAGCCATCGCTGGGCCGTCCGACGTGATAGATCAGGATGGAGAACCAGCAAGTTGCCGAGCGTCAGACCGTCGTCGGACGCTTCGATGCTTTTGAGAAGATCGGTAATCGTGACCATGGTGTGGTTTTGCGCCATTGCCTGAAAGATATGGCGCAAGTATGGCGCGAAATACTAACTTGCGCCATATTAGTGGCGCAAGTAGTCGGACTTGCGCCAAGTTGTGGCGCGAAAGGGGGGATTTCGCTTTATTTTGGGGCTTGCCGCGATAAATGCGGCTAGGCGCTTGTTACCACTGCGGTCAGCGCGTGGCTTTTGGCGGCGAATTTGTTCATTTATCGGGCGTGATCGCCTGTCCTGTCTGTGTGATTCGCCTTTTGGACTGACAGTGGGGTAACGCTGCGGCAAAGACGTTTGGAACGCTGATCTGGGTGGCGAGTTCAGCTAGCAGTTCGGCCACAGCGCGCCGAGCATCAAGGCGCCGGCACACGACGGCAGTTTGTCTAAGCACATGAAAACCTCTTTACTGCCGGACTTTTGCCGCCGCATAAGCTTCGTCGCCATCGCGCTTGCCTACAGCAATTACGGTCACAGTAATTGTCTTGTCTGCTACGCGGTAGACGAGCCGATAGCCAAGTGTGCGAAGCTTGATTTTGTAGCAGTCGGGCATGCCGTGAAGGCGTGATGCGGGAACGTGCGGGTTTTCAAGCCGTTCTTTTAGCTTCTTCGCAAACTGGCTGCGAATCGTAGCATCGAGCTTTTTCCACTCCTTTTCTGCGTCGACAAGAAATTCAAGCTCATAGGTCATCGATATTGACCTTTACTGCGGCTTGTCCTTCGCGCTCTTTGACAATCTGCACAAGCTTGATATCGTCTAACCTGTCCAAAATCGCTTCCCAGGCGTCGGCTGGGATAAGGTAGGCAACGGGTTTATTGCGATTGAGGATGGCAACAGCTTGCCCGTGTGCGGCCTCGATAACGGCATTGGGATTGAGCTTAAGTTCCGAGATGCCGACAGATTGGTCCGCTAGGATAGCTTCCATAATGGTCTCATTAGGTCTTCTTAAAGACCTAATTGTAGACCATTTAAAAGGTCTCGTGCTGTGCTGATTATGTTGCAAGGAAGTGGCATATCGAGTGATGGAACTGGTGGACCGGGTGCGCATCAGCAGCGAATCGATCGCCAGCGGTTCGGCGCAAATGGCCGCAAGCAACAGCGACCTCAGCCAGCGCACCGAAGAGCAAGCGGCTTCGCTGCAGCAAGCGGCTTCGCTGCAGCAAACGGCCGCGAGCATGGAAGAACTCACCGCCGCGGTCAAGCAGAACTCGCACAATGCCGAACTCGGCAATACGCTGGCACAAACCGCGTCCAGCACAGCCGTGCAGGGCGGCTCGGTGGTCGTGCGAGTGATCAAAACGATGAAGGACATTTCAACCAGCTCGCAGCAGGTCGCCCAGATCATCACGGTGATCGAGGGTATCGCGTTCCAGACCAATATCCTTGCGCTCAATGCCGCTGTGGAGGCAGCCCGCGCCGGCGAACAGGGGCGAGGTTTTGCGGTTGTGGCTGGCGAGGTGCGTACGTTGGCGCAACGCAGCGCAAGCGCGGCCAAGGAGATCCGTGACCTCATCGCCGCTTCGGTGCAACGCGTGGAGGCAGGCTCCACGCTGGTCGACGAGGCCGGCAGCACCGCCAACCCCCGTTGCGCCAGGCCGACCGGATCGCGCACCGGCACCACAGCCGAGCCGCCCAGCGCCAGCACTAGCGCCTCGATCGCATCTAGGCTGTCGAGCGCGCAGACCTCACGCACCGGCACGCGCCGCTGCTGCAGAAACTGATTGACTTGTTTGCCGCCGAAGGCGGTCTGGTCGTGCGTGCGGTAGTAACGCACAAAAGGCAGCGTGGTGAGTGCCGTGCGCCAATGCAGATCGCGCATGCTGCTGGGAACGATCACGCCGTAATGTTCTTCCCACAGGGGATGCCAATGCAGCGTGCAGGGCATCAACAACGCGGCCACCGGTGCGGTGGGCACCTCGGGCGGCTCGAAGTACAACGAGTTCAGTTTGGCGGCCGACTACGCTTTGTCCGCTCGGACCGATACCTATATTGCCGGCGTGTATCAGATCGCAAGCGGTACGGATTCGACCGGTCTGCATGCACAAGCCGACTTGAACAGCTTGACGCCGTCGTCGAACAACAAACAAGCCATCGTACGTGTCGGCCTGCGTCATAAATTCTAATGTATGGCGGCGCCTGCGCGGGACGGCGGGCGCCGTGCAGCACCCCCAATAGCGCGCGGTTCGCCTTCCCATCGAACTTTCGCGAGTAGTACGCTTTGAGGTATCCGGTCTGGCAACCGGATACCTCTTTTTTTGTTTCAAGCGCTGATACGTGCATATACAAAAAAGGTGGCCCTGCTATCGTCCTTTCGCATTGGTCAAAAGACGGCGCACTCGGTAGAGTCGATACCTACACAGATGCTAGAGCCTCCATCCAGCATCTCATGCATAAAAACAGGAATATCCCGACATGAATCTCATCCCCGAAATTGAGTTCGACCAGGGCCTTGGGCTCAGCTTGCGACATCACTTGCATGCGCACCCGGAGCTGGGCTACGAGGTACACCAGACCAGCGCATTTGTTGCCGCCAACCTCAGGAAATGGGGCATCGAAGTTACCGAAGGCGTGGGCCGTACCGGCCTGGTCGGCACCTTGCGTAGCGGCGCGAGCCGTCACGCAATCGGATTGCGCGCCGATATGGATGCCCTGCCGATAGAGGAAATCAACACCTTCGCCTATCGCTCCAAAACTCCCGGCGTCATGCATGCCTGCGGTCATGACGGCCATACCGCGATGCTGCTGGCCGCCGCGCACTATCTATCCAAGCATCGCAATTTCGATGGCATCGTGCAGTTCATCTTCCAGCCGGCCGAGGAGGGGGGCGCCGGTGCGGCCGAGATGATCAAGGACGGCCTGTTCGAACGTTTTGCCGTCGATGCGGTATTCGGCGTGCACAACTGGCCGGGGCTACCGGCCGGCAGCATAGGCCTGCGCACCGGCGCTGTGATGGCGTCGAGCAATCGCTTCAAGCTGGTTATCGAGGGCACCGGCTGCCACGCCGCCATGCCACATGTGGGCAGCGACGCCCTGCTGGCGAGCGCGCAGATCGTCACGGCCCTGCAGAGCATCATCTCGCGCAACACCGACCCGCTCGATAGCGCAGTGCTGTCGGTGACGCAAATTCATGCGGGCGACTCGGACAACGTGGTGGCCAACCAGGCCATCCTGCGCGGCACGGTCAGGACTTTCGCCGAAGCGACCACCGATCTGATCGAAGAAAAAATGCGCACCATCGCGAGCTCGATCGCACAAGCGCTGGGCTGCAGCGCGCGGCTGGAGTTCATGCGTAAATATCCGCCCACCGTCAACACCGCACCCGAGGTCGATTTCGCCACGGAAGTGGCGGCCAGCGTGGTCGGCGAAGAGAATTTGCTGCGCAACGTCACGCCCACCATGGCGTCCGAGGATTTCTCCTTTATGCTGCGCGAGCGTCCGGGCTGCTATGCCTTTATTGGCAACGGCGACGGTGCGCATCGCGGTCGCGGCCACGGCCATGGTCCCTGCGAGCTGCACAATGCCAGCTACGATTTCAACGATGCCCTGCTGCCTATCGGTGCGTCGTACTTCGTACGCATGGTCGAGCGTTTCTTGCCGCGTAACAAAGGCGTTACGGCCATCATGCGCGTCCGGCGCGCCGAGCAGGAACACGACCAGGATCAGGAGACACAATAAAGCGTAGCGGCTGCGTGCGTGCCGCTACAGCGCTTATGCCGCATGCCGCGCCCACACCAAGGCCCGCGCAGCTCAACGTGCGCTGCTGTCCCTGATGGTGCGTACCAGTTGACACAGACCGGGGTTGGTATCGTCCAGGCGCCAGACGAACTCCACCTCGTAGGCGCCGCGCAGGTCCGGCGCCTCAAGCAGCAGCACCTCCTCGGGGCAACTGTACTGGGCCGCATCGGGCACGATGGAATACCCCATGCCAGCCGCGACCAGCCCGAGTATGGTCGCCACATCGCCGCCTATCTGCACCAGGCGCGGCGAGAACCCGACGAGTTGGCACTGGTGGATCAGGAAATCGTAGAAGGCCGGCGCGATCTCGCGCGCAAACCAGATGCACGGCTCGTCCTTGAGATCCACCAGGGTAAGCGCGGCCTTGTCGGCCAGTTTACTGTGTCGTGGCACTGCCAGCACGAGCTTGCAGTCGAGCACCCGGCAGCCGGAAAAACGCGGATCCTGGCGGTCGCGCCACGCAACAAAGCCACCGTCCAGACCGCCATCGGCGATCTTGTCGAGCTGCTTGGCCGACAGCGCCGGCTCAAGCATCACACTCACGTCCGGGTAGCTTGCTTTGAACGCATGCAGAGGACGCAGGATGCCGGGATGCCAACTGTAGTTAGGCGTCACGCCGATACGCAAAGCACCCAGTTGACCATTAGCGATGCGCAGGACGCGCTCGCGAGCCATCTGTAGATCGGCAAGGATCGTCTTGACGTCGCTGACAAAATGTTTTCCCACTGTGGTGAGTTCGACCCCACGCGCGCCACGGTTGAACAGCTCCGTGCCGAGTTCGTCTTCGAGGTCTTTGATCTGGCGGCTGAGCGCCGGTTGCACGATATGGAGGTGACGGGCGGCCTCGGCCACGCTGCCGTGTTCGGCGACTGCCAGAAAATAACGAAGATGTCGAAGTTCCACTATAGAGCTCGTTGGTGCTACTTATGCTTTCAAAGCATAGTAGGTATTTTTGAATAGTATTCTTGTCGGAAAGGATCCTGCGGGTACTTTACACGCATATGTAAATGACAGTCAGGAGACTTTTATGTGGGCCACCGATAACTCGACAACAAGCACGACACCACCTTCTTCCAGACTCAGTGCGATGAATCTGCGCACTGTGTTTGCCGCCTCGATCGGCAACGTGCTTGAGATCTATGACTTCATTGCCTTCGGCATTTTTGCGGTGCCGATTTCCAAATCGTTTTTTCCAGCGGGTTCCGAATTCGCGTCGCTGATGCTGACTTTCGTCACCTTTGCAATGGGCTTCCTGGTGCGTCCCATCGGCGCCATCGTGCTCGGGCGTTATGCCGATCGTGCCGGTCGCAAGAAAGCCTTGAGCTTCACCTTGCTGATGATGGCGGCCAGCACCCTGGTGCCGGCGTTCTGCCCCACCTATGCGACGATAGGCCTGGCTGCACCGGTGATCGTGTTGCTGGGCCGCTTGCTGCAGGGCTTCTCGGCCGGCGGCGAAATCGGTGGCGTGGTGGCGATGTTGGTGGAAAGCGCACCGGCTACCCGCAAGGGCTTTTTTGCTTCGTTCCAACAAGCGTCGCAAGGCGGTGGCGTATTGATCGCCGGCTTGATCGGCTTGTTGCTCACCCACCTGTTCAGCGAAGCGCAAATCAACGGCGGCGCTTGGCGCATCGCCTTCCTGTTCGGCCTGTTGATTGCACCGGTGGGCTGGTATGTGCGCCGCCGTGTCGACGAGACGCCGCTGTTTAATGCCGCGACGCCCACGCCCTCGAGTGCCGCGGCCGCGCAGTCGGCTTCCTGGAGCGCCATGTTCATCGTGCATGCGCGCCCGCTGCTGGCCGGTGTCGGCATCATGGTGTTCTGGACCATTGCAACTTATGTCTCGAACTACTTCACTACCTATTCGGTGCGGGAACTGCACCTTAGCCTATTCGACAGCTACCTCGGTCAGATCAGTTATGGCGTCACCATGATCATCGCCAGCCCAGCGGTAGGCCTTATTTCGGATCGCATCGGCGCGCGCAAGCCCATGCTGTTCGGCGCGGCCGTCACGGCCCTGATCGCTTATCCGCTGTTCTATTTGCTGGCGCACCACGCGAACGTGGGTTCCTTGATTTTTGTGCAGGTGACGATTGCTTTTTTACTGGCCTGCTACGCGTCCTGCGCCTCGCGTGTCATGAGCGATCTATTTCCGATCGACTTCCGGGCCTCGGGGGTCGGCTTTTCGTATGCGGTCGGCGTGACGGTGTTCGGCGGCTTCACGCCTCTGCTCGTGACCAGCCTGATCGGTTTCACCGGCGATAAGCTCACGGTCGGCTTGTACCTGTCGGCTGCAGCGGTGGTTAGTTGCGTGGCCTTGGCGATGTTGCGTCAGCGCGACCCGCTGCTGCACAGCGCTCAATCTTAGCCGAGGTATGCTGTAGCAGCGCGCACGCCGCTCCGAAACGGCATCCTGTCCCGTGCGCGGAGCCGGGGTCGGACTCGAGTGTCTGAGTGTTGGGCATGCCAGTATTGAAGTCGCATCATTATTGATGCCAAAGTACCCCCATAAATACCCCCGGATTATTTGGCGGCTCCCATCGATTTACATTTTCGCCTAAATTGCGCTCGCAGCGATCTCTGGCCTTAGCGCGCCAGTAGCATAGGTAATTTCAATTCAATTATTTTTGGGCAGACATCTCTTTTGCCAAGTTGCGGATGGATTCTCCCTCCGGCTTGCGTGGGAGTCCAACCCGGGCAGTCACCCGTCGACGTCGACGGACGAGACGGCCTAAACCTACACGCGCGGCCGTGGATCAGTTTCATACGTTGACTTAGTTATCAACCGATGATAAATTAAATGGTAATGATAGATCGAGATCTCAGCCTGGATACTCTTCTACCGCTCGACGGAGAAAGTTTCGTCGTCGATACGGAAGGTTTGTATTGGGTTAAATTTGTCGTGAAACAGGTTCCTGTGACGCCGGAGCGGCCGCACGGCCTGAACTACTCGCTGACTCTTCATGATGATGACGGCGAGCGGTTACTCGGTTTTGACAACGCGCATCCGATTCGTGAGGGATCAGGGCCGGGAGCCAGGACGCGCATCGAATACGATCATAAGCACAGCGGCCAGCAAGTCAAATTTTACCTCTATGCGAATGCGGCGACGCTGCTCGCCGACTTCTGGACCGAGGTTGAGGCAATCTTGAAGAAAAGGAGTCATTTGCCATGACTACATTGAAAGTTGGCATTGCCACGCTTGAACAGTATAAGGCCCGGACGATGGCTATAGCGCGGGGGGAATACGTCCCGACAGCCAATGAGCCGAAAGTCTGGTTTCAGTCACTGGAAACACTGTCTCAGGTTCTTTCGGACAAGAACCGGGCTTTGCTCGCCCTCATCGCCAAGACGCAGCCGGAATCGCTCAACGAACTGGCTGAGAAAACTGGTCGCGCTACGTCGAATTTATCCCGCACACTCAAGACCATGGAGCGGTATGGACTCGTGCATTTCGAGCCGCGCTCGGGTCGTCAGATTGCGCCACGGGTGGACTATGCTGGTGTCGAGTTGGAGATGATGTTTCAGTGAGCGGGAAATTCAAGGCTAAATGATTAGCCTTGAATATCCAATGCCATTGTCCTTGTAAACTTTAATCTGCGTTGCAATACGCTCCTTCATGCCTTCCACATGGCTGATGACGCCGATCATTTTTCCGCTAGCGTTAAGTGTATCGAGTGCCTCAAGGGCAATTTCCAACGTGTCGCCGTCGAGCGTGCCGAAACCTTCATCAAGGAATAGCGAGTCAATTGATGTCTTGTGGCTCACTAGGTCGGAAAGTGCTAGTGCCAGGGCGAGGCTGACAAGAAAGCTTTCGCCGCCGGATAGCGTGCGGGTATCTCGGGTGGCATCGCCTTGCCAACTATCTACGATTTCCAGTTCCAACTCACCGCTTGTTTTGCGCTGCAATAGGTAGCGGGCATGCAGGCGGCCAAGGTGGCGGTTAGCCAGGTTGAGGAGGTGATCGAGGGTCAACCCCTGTGCGAATTTGCGGAATTTATCGCCTTTGGCTGAGCCAATTAGCCCATCCAGACGTTGCCAAATATCGACCTCGGTCGTTTGTCCGTTTAGTGCGACAAACAACGCCTGCTGGTTCAGACGACTTTGTTCGTCGCGAGATAGCAGTGCGCGCTGCGCACCGAGTTGCTCGGTCAGTATTCGGCGCTGAGTTTCAAGCGCGGCTAACTGCGTCTCAAGTTCCGCTAATGTTGCCGCAGTTGCAGCTTGCGTCTGCAAGAGACTATATTTTTCACGAACGGCCTGAAGCACTGCATCGGCTTGCTGTGATGCTTGCTGGAGTTGGTCTTTCAAATGCAGCAATTGCTGCCGTTGCTCTGTGGTAAGGAGGGCGGCGAGAAATAGTTTGAGGTCGCTAAAGGGACTGGCGAGGAGTGCGTTCTGCCACGCTGTGGATGCGTTATCCAAAGCCTGTTGCTGTGTGGTAAGGCTACTCGTTAGTTGGGTCAGCCTACCTTGCAGCGACGCGAGGGCCTGCGTAAGGCTGGCTATCTCGTTGGCGCAGTGAACGAGGGCCGCCGCCGGATCTACGGCGGCGGTCGGCAGATTTGCGTTGTCGTTCGCCTCGGTTTGGGGAGCTGCTAGCGCCTGCCATCGACCTTCCCACTGTTCGACTTGTAAATGTGCGGCCTCACACAAGCTTTGTTGGCGCGTTAACTCCTCGCCCATTTTCTGCCGCCGATGCTGAGTTTGTTGCCAATGAGTCCATTCATGATCTCGCTCAAGCAACCAAGCGGCAGGGTCCGTGGGAAGGGACGAGAGTGTAAAGCCGCTTTCACCCAATGTGCTGCTGAGGTGGGTGTCCAGTTCAGTCAGTTCTTGCTGTCGCTTCTGCAGCGATTGTTGCAAGTCGGCATGCCGTTCCTGCCCAGCTTGCATTGCCTGTTTCAACAAGTTTATCTGGCCATTTATGGTTTGCAAACTCTGGGTGTTGTCGTTGACCAACTGGCGAGCTTGATTCAGCGCCTGCTCTCCCTGGTCGGCGGCTTGCACTATCTGAGCTAGACGAGCCAGGTTTTGCTCGGCGACCTGGATGCGTGCCTGCAAATTTTTGGCATGCTGCCAGTCATCGGCGGCAAGCGGGTCGGTCAACTGAAACTGCACGGTTTGAGTGACCCATGCAGTTTGGCCTTGCGCGATCTCCTGCTCTATTTTGTGGTGCTGCGATTGCCATTCGGTTTGGACCGCACGGGAGGCGGCTTGCTCGGCGGCGGCTTTCTGGCCCTGAGCGACCAAAGTTTCCAGTGCTGTCTGCTTTTCCTTTAAGGCTATTTCGGTAGCCGAAATATCGAGCGCCTGATAAGCGGTAATGGCTGGATGTTCCGGGGAACCGCACAGCGGACACGCTTCTCCAGCTTGCAAATGTTGACGATGGACTTCCAGGCTCTGTATGCGTTGTTCTTGCTCCAGTAATTTCTTTTTGTCAGAAACTTGAGCCTGCAATTCCCTATGTTGTCGGCGCAACTCAGTTAGCGCCGTTTCCTGCACATCGATTTTGGCTTGACCTTGTTGCATCTGAGTGGATAGCTTGGCTCGCTGAGCGCAGAGATCGCGCTGGTGT
>Ga0302304_10001872_pt1 | contig 10840 bp, 6 predicted proteins | sample III_Palsa_E2_2_FD_198769 | JGI IMG/M metagenome (GOLD analysis project Ga0302304, IMG submission 198769) | Peat permafrost microbial communities from Stordalen Mire near Abisko, Sweden - III_Palsa_E2_2 | ecosystem: Environmental > Terrestrial > Soil > Palsa > Peat permafrost | place: Sweden...
CCATCAAATATTTACATTCAAAGTGCAAGGCTCAATGGCAAGCCCTATAACAAATGCCATATCGACTACAATGACGTATCCAACGGCGGTATACTTGAACTAACCATGGGAGACACACCAAACAAAAACTGGGGGATCAATTAATTATGAAAAAATTATTTACAGTAATATTCTGCAGCTTAACAATAATAACCAGCATTTACGGGCAAAAAATACTTCCTTTTCATTCCGGAGACAGGGTAGCCTTTGTGGGCAATAGCATTACCGATGGCGGGCATTACCATTCGTACATCTGGCTTTATTACATGACGCATTTCCCGGGAATGCGGATAACCTGTTTCAATGTGGGCATCGGAGGCGATGCGGTCGACCAGATATATAACCGTTTCGACGATGATGTTTTTTCAAAAAAACCAACAGTATTGACACTTACCTGGGGCATGAACGATAGTGGCTATTTTGAATGGTTTAAACCTGACGGCCAGGCCGTAATGGATAAACGGATAGATGGCTCATTCAAATATTATGGAATGCTGGAAGATAAACTAAAAAGCCGCACCGATATCAAAAAGATCATCATCCTGGGCACCCCTTATGACGAGACTACTAAAAGCAATCCCAAAAATCTTTACCCTAAAAAAAGTGTAGCCTTTGCAAAAATAATCGACTTCCAGGAAGCTGCAGCAAAGAAGAATGGATGGGACGTGGTTGATTTGTTTCATCCCATACTGGCTATCGAGAAGCGGGAGCAGGCGAAAGATTCCCTCTATAGCCTCACACCCAATGATCGCATTCACCCCGATAATGATGGACACCTCGTAATGGCCTATCTATTTTTGAAGGCCCAGGGGCTTGACAATAAACCCGTTGCCGCCATAGGCATTAATGCTTCTGCTAAGAAAGTAACGAAGGCCGTAAACTGCCGGATCTCGGGATTAACCGTTACTAACGATTCCGTAGGTTTAAACTACCTGGCTAATTCGTTGCCTTATCCTATCGATACGATACCCCGTGGCTGGGGAAATCGTAAAAAACAGGCCGAAGCATTGAGTATAGTTCCGTTTACGCAAGAATTTAACCAGGAGGTTTTAGCCGTGCAGGGCCTGAAGGGTGGCCGCTATGACCTGTTGATCGATGGCGAGCGCATGGGCACCTGGACAGATCAGCAATTCGCCGCCGGCGTAAACATGGCTGAAATAACAAACACACCGCAATACCAGCAGGCCATCCAGATACGCGAACTGAACGAAGAACGCTGGGACATTGAGCGCCGGCTAAGAATGTATGTATGGATGGAATATGATTTCCTGAAGGGAAAAAATATGCTGTATAAGGATAACAATGCTGCAATGGACTCGGTGAAGAAATATGCGTTGAAAGACATTTTTGTAAACGGGAACAAGGACAATTATAGCCGCGCACGTTATAAAAGTGTACGGGATGCCTGGCAAAAAGAACAGAACGTGTTGACCGACGAGATATACAGCATCAACAAACCCGAAAGTCACCATATTACCATTGTAGCGCTAAACTAAATTTTAAAAAACTGCCGATATGATCACTCCAAAAAAACTCGCAGCGTTGTGGTTCATTTTTATAGTCGCCGTTTGCCTGCAGGTAAATGCAGCTACTGTAGATACGGTATTGACGCACAGCGTGGCGATGAACAGGGATATCAAAGCGGTTATTATCCGGCCGGACGATTATTCCGCATCGCGCAAATTCCCCGTTTTGTATTTGCTGCACGGGTTTAGCGGGAATTATTCGGATTGGGTATTAAAGGTGCCAAACGTGAAGAAGTTGGCCGACAACTACCATATAATTATCGTTTGTCCGGATGGCGGTTTTGCAAGCTGGTATTTCGACAGCCCGGTAAGCAAGGATTCGCAATATGAGACGTATATTTCAAAGGAACTGGTTCATTATATTGATGGGAAATATTCAACCATTGCCGACCGGTCGGGAAGGGCCATAACCGGGCTGAGCATGGGCGGGCACGGTGCCCTGTACCTCGCATTTAAACACCTGGACCTTTACGGAGCGGCGGGCAGCATGAGCGGTGGGGTAGACCTGAGACCATTCTCAGATAGTTTTGGCATTGAACAGGTATTGGGAAAATACAGCGAATTTCCGCAACGTTGGGAAGATAACAGCGTCATTAACATGGTTTATCTGCTAAAGCCAAATTGCATTGCAATAACTATTGATTGCGGGTCGTCGGACTTTTTGTTCGAAGCCAACAAAGCGTTACACCAGAAGCTGCTTGACCGGAATATTCCGCATGATTTTACGGTTAGGCCCGGCTCACATACCTGGGAGTATTGGGGCAATTCAATTAACTATCAGGCGCTGTTTTTTAGCCGTTTTTTTAACAAGGAAAAATAATATAATAAAATATGTCATGGTCATAAATATTTGTTAATGAGCTATTTGATGTTAATTTATGGTTATTGTATTCTCAACACGAAGACTGTGTTGACGGGAGAACTCCCCTGCTTTGTAAAATTTTCGTAGCAAAAAAATATTTCGAAAAAAATTTGCTAAATCGTTTTTATGATGTAATTTAGCTTGCAGAATTTAAGATTCTAAATATATAACCAGTTATACGGCAACCACAAAAATTAAGATTATTTAATTTTGTGTTTTTTTAAGGTTTTGCTAAAACGATTTTCCGGCACAACGAGCATTCGTTTCGGTCGGTAATATTGGAGAGAATTAATTGTTAAACGCATTTATATGAAGAAAATTTACGCTGATTATTTTGTTCTTATTTGCCTGGTAATTGTAGTGTTGTTTACACAGTCGTGTAAAAAAAGCGGGAGTTTTCTGTCGGAAACAACTACAACTAACCTCACGCAGGCAACGGTATTTGCCGACAGTTCAAGGACGGAAGGATTTCTGGCTAATATTTATGCCAGCGCCGGTTTCGCTGTAAGCGCATCGCGGTTTCAATCATCTACCTTTATTGTTTGCGGCGGCCTCGACGCAGCGTGCGACGAATCGGAGCCTTCGCATCCTTATGCCACCGATGCTTCCGGGTTTGCCACCGGTACCATTAATGCCGGAACCGTCAGTATTGACCCTTACAACACATGTTATACCCAGATCAGAGCTGTAAATCAATTATTGGCAAACATCCATTTAACTAAGATGCTGGCTTCTAATAAAGCCCAGGTTGTGGCTGAAGCACGATTTTTGAGGGCCTGGTATTACAGTATACTTGTTGAAGCTTACGGCGGTGTGCCCTTAGTAGGCAATAATCTATATACCTACTCAACCCCGATACCTGTGGTCCGCAGTACTTATGCCCAATGCATTACCTACATAACTTCCGAATGCGATTCAATGGCGGCTATATTGCCGCTAACGCAAGGTGGGCTTAACTATGGGCGCGCCTCGGGCGGCGCCTGCCTGGCTTTAAAAGCCAGGATGTTACTTTACGCGGCAAGCCCCCTGTTTAATGGCACGACGCTGCCGCAGGACGCCGGTTCCAGTTCGAGCGGGCCTGTTCCCGCTGCGCTCGTAGGCTATCCCACAGCCGATCCAACACGCTGGCAGTTGGCCGAAGCTGCAGCCCAGGCGGTAATTGCGTCAGGTGCATACAGCTTAAATACCTCCAATACTTATCAAGACACGATTGCCGGTTATGGTTTCCAGGGACTCTTTCCGCAAAGGGTCAATTCAGAATATATATTCGCACTGATGCGGCTACCAAATGATGACCTGGAAAACTTGTTTTTGCCGCCTTCAAGGGATGGGGCGAATGGGGCTTTTCCGTACGAAGGATTTCTGGAAGCATTTCCGATGAGTAACGGTAAGTTGATCACCGATCCAACATCCGGATATGATCCTACTAATCCTTATGCTAACCGCGATCCGCGTCTGAATTACAGCATTATTCATGATCAAACGGTGCTGAATATTCGTAACGGGAGCGGACTGATCGCCGGACAGTCGCCGGTTGATATCTATCTCGGCAATGGAAACGACCAAAACCCGGATGCTGTGCACCAGGGCACTTATACGGGGTATTATTGTAATAAAATGCTCGATCCCTCGGTTGTGGCGAATTCACTTGCGTTCAAAACTAATCGTTGTCTCCCATTGATCCGTTACGCGGAGATATTGTTGGACTATGCCGAAGCCGCTAACGAAAATGAAGGTCCCACCACGCTTGTGTACAATGCCATACAAGCTATACGGCAGCGGGCGGGGCTAAACCCTTTCCAATTGCCGTCCGGGCTTTCGCAGGCCCAAATGCGTACCTATATCCAAAACGAACGCCGAATAGAACTGGCTTTTGAGGGGAACAGATTTTTTGACGTGAGGCGCTGGAAAATAGCACCTGTAACCGACAATATCCAGGGGCAGGGAATGGAGATCGACAGAAATGGAACAGCGGTCACCTATAACAAATTTAATCTTACCAAACATAATTTCAGGGCGGCAATGTACCTATGGCCCTTCCCGTTAAGCGAGACCGGAAAATCTGCCAGCCTTATTCAAAACCCCGGATATTAATGAATATGCAAGATCACTTAAACTGGAAAAAACTCATGAATTACCATTTTATAGGAAAAAAGCGCCCTTTCCTTATTATCATGCTGCTGGCATTGATGTGGACGTCGTGCAAGGTTGAACAGGTAGCGCCTGTAGCCGAATCCAACAAGGATCTGACGGGTACCTGGAAAGTTATACAAGCAACCAGGAATGGAACAAATCTTATTCCATTGTTTGATTTTACGCAATTCAGTATAACATTCAATGGGACTGCCAGCACCTATACATTAAACAACCCTATTCCATTTATTGAACTGGTAAACGGTAAATATACGCTGGACAATCCAAAGTATCCCTTTACCATTACGTTTACCGCTGCCGGTGGCCAGCCGGTTCCTACCGCATTCAACTATCCCATTATCGATGGCTCCCGGCAAATCATAATGACGTTTAGTCCGGGCTGTCCCCAGAATACTTATGTTTTTACACTGACAAAAAGTAACTGATTTACTTAAAAAAAACCGAAATATATATGAAAGTACGTTTACATATAAAAGGAAAGAATTTATGGAGACTTTGCACACTGATCGTATTGTGCATCGTGCTGAGTTGCTGCTATACCATCATCGCCAGTGTGGATCAGCCGGCGACAGCGGTAGTTGGATCGAACGTAAATATCACTGTGAATGTGAATAACTCCTGCAACAGCAGCGGCACAGCGCACTTTGTGTTCGGATTTTTAACGCCGGTTGGCTGGAACACCGCCAAAAACGCAAAGATAACCTACTCCAGCAGCAAAGGCAATGGGAATATGGTTCTTATTCCTTCAACTGTCATTGCCCCGAATAGTAACGGCGTAAACTGGACGACTTACATGATGAATTTTTTCGGCCTTGCAGGTAATTTGATCGCCGATGTACAATGGACGGCATACGAATCCGACGTGCCAATTAACTATAATAATGGGGATAAAATTACCGGTACCGTTAATATCACATTCAGTAACATCGGCGCCGACGGTAATCCTACGCTGGTTAAATTGGCTTATGTGGTCGCGAATGATCAAAACGGGTTTACTTTCGACGGCAACGACGGGGACTCAAGTCCCACAAGCGAATATTATAACGAGCTGATCACCCCCTGCTTTCAGCTAACCGGGGGGAACGGTGACCTCGTAGATTTTTGTAATCCCCAGCTAACAACCGTCAACCCGCCAAAATCACTTGACAATGACATTGTTACCCTAACATTTAACAATAATGTTACCCCGACTGCACTCGCCGGAGCCAGTGCTGTTTATTTGTGCGCAATTGCCACTTTAAACGATGGTACCAAAGTAACGGTTTGTAACCCATCGACGACTACGATGCTGACAGAGACCACGGCAACCAGCGGACTATACCAGCTCACTTTTTGGCCGCACAAGTTTTTTGGGCTTACCGCAAGTCAAACCGTCGTTAGCATGACATATTTTATCACGGACCAGACCGGTAAAACCCAGGTAGGATATGGCGGCGGTACATCTCCGTTTACTTACTCATTTAAATGTACATAAAATGATGGCCTTAATAAGGTAAATCCTTATTAACAGTATTTTATAAATCATTATAGCAGCCTTTATATGATCAATTGGAGGCATGAGGGCCCAAGTTGTGTTTAATAAATTAACAATTTAAATCTGATTCTATGCTTAATTGCTACTCAATGAAATACTTAACAGGAATCACTGCGCTGATGTTATTGGCGATTAACACGAGTTTCGCTGCCATCCAGCAGGATACCGCCGTTAAAGTGTCCCTTCATCCCGGCTGGGCCAATGGCATCGTTTTGGATGAATACAGTCAGCCCCTTAAAGGTGTCAGGATACAGATCAAAGGCAAGGCCGATACGGTGACTTCCGGCGCCGACGGAAAATTTGAGATAAATGCGGTTCCGGGAGCCACGCTGGTGTTTTGGTACCCCGACCACCAGGTGCGCGAGGTAACCCTCAAAGGTAGCGAAAAGCTTACCGTAAAGCTTGACGACACCTATCTGAGAAACCCTGAAAATATTGATGTGCTGTATGGAACGCAGACGAAAGAAAGTGAATTGGGCTCCATTTCTACCATATACACCAACCAGTTAACATCCACGCCGGCTTCTCTATATGTTTATGCTTTTCCCGGCCAGTTGGCAGGTGTATACACGCAACAGACAAGCGGTTTCACTTCGTTTGCTGTAAACGCACTTTCATCACCGTCTATCATCGGCCAAAACCTGGTCAACACAACTTCAAACAACCAGCTCAGTTCTGATAATTCGGAAATAAATGTTACAGTGAGAGGGCAATCGCCCATAACCGTAATTGACGGTGTTCAACGCGAAATCTCGTCTATCGACCCCGAGTCGATAGAGTCGATCTCGGTTTTAAAGGACGGCTTATCAACTATTTTATTGGGCATCAACAGTTCAAGGCCCGTTATCCTGGTAACGACAAAACGTGGGGAAGCCGGCAAGCCCCGTATTACATTCACTGCCGAAACGGGTATTCAACAATCTTTAAGTATACCAACGCCTTTACCGGCTTATGAGTATGCTTACCTGATCAACGAAACGTTGACAAGTGACGGTAAAAATCCCGAGTATTCCAGCTCGGATTTCAACGCTTACATGAACCATACCGACCCCACCGGGCATCCGGATGTTAATTGGTTTAAAACGATATTGAACGATGATGCGCCGATGACCCAGTACAAATTGAATGTTAACGGCGGCAGCAAATACGCTACCTATTCCGTTTCACTCGGTTATTTTGACCAGGGAGGCATTTTTAATACGGCAAGCAGCGTTCCCTATAATACCAATAACGACCTGAGCCGGTACATTGTCAATTCCGATGTTGCCGTGCAGGTAACTAAAAACCTCAACGTCGACCTGCAATTGTTTGGCAGGGTGCAGACCACCACTGAGCCTGGCGGCAATAACGGCGGCGGTTATACCAGCGTTTTAAGCTCGCTTTTTACCACGCCGAGTAATGCGTACCCCGTTTATAATCCCAACGGCTCCTTCGGCGGCTCAATCATAGGCGGCAATACCGGCCCTTATAGTAATAACCTGTTGTCTGAGACAGAATATTCCGGTTATATTCAAAACCTTACCGACGATATCTTAGCAAACCTGGATCTGACTTACAACCTGAACAGCGTATTGAAAGGCCTTACCTTGAAAATAAAAGGTAACTTAAGCTACCAGTCAATCACCAACCTGAACCGAAGCCTGCAAAATCCGTCCTTTATTCTTCAGCCTGATAGCACTTATTCGCAATACGGTGCAATCAATGCGCAGAGCAATAACTTCAATACCGTGTATACGTCGCGCCAATCATTTGGCCAGGGCACTTTAAATTACAACCGCCAATTCGGCAAAAGTGCTGTAGGCGCAACGGCGCTTTTTGACAGCAAAGCGTTGGTTACGAATTACGACCTGCCTGAAGATGTTTCAGACTTAGCGTTAAAGGGAACCTACAATTACGATGGCAAATATTTTGCCGAAGCGGCTGTTAACCACAGCGGCGACAACCGTTACCCTCCCGGACACCAGTTTGGTACGTTTTACGCCGGAGGCTTGGGCTGGCAAATGGGTAAAGAAAGCTTTATCAAAGATAATTTTACCTGGATCGATTCCTGGAAATGGCGTGGCACCTATGCAAAAACCGCCAATGGAAACATCGGCAATGAGGCCTCATTATACTACGCGTATGAGCAGACCTACGCCAACGATAATGCTGCGGCGGGTAAGATTTACCAGGTTGGTACAGGCTACACAACTAATTACTATTTTTACGATAGCCCGCTTGCAAACCCATATATCACCTGGGAAAGCGCGGATAAAATAGATTTCGGAACAGACATTTCTTTGTTTAGCGATCATTTACAAATTACCGCGGATTATTATCATGACCGTTACTACAACGTCCTTGGCTACCGGGGTAATACCATTGCTTTGCTTGGCACCCCATACCCGCTCGAGAATATTGATATTAACCTTTACCAGGGTGGCGAGCTCAGCTTAACATATAAAAACCATGTGGGCAATTTCAATTATTTTGCCACCGCTAACGGGAATATCCAGGAGTCAAAAGATTTGTATTCGGACGAGTTGCCATCGCCATATCCCTGGAACCGCCTCACCGGCTTGCCGCCCTCCGGCATAATTTACGGATATGTTGCTGACGGTCTATATGAAACTGCCGCCGAAGCAGCTTCTGCTCCCCATATAGCCGGATATACACCACAGGTAGGTGATATCAGGTACAAGGACCTGAACGGCGATGGCGTGATCAACCAGTTTGATGAAACAGCCATCGGTGGTACCAAGCCGCTCATTTTTTACGGGCTTACCGCAGGCTTCAATTATAAGGGAATCAGTTTTTCTGTTATATTCCAGGGGGTAACTAACCGGCAGATCTATACCGGAGGGAATAATATTGTCGATGATTTCGGTCTCGACTATTCCACCATCAACCAACAGTCCTACGTTAGTTCCACGGGCCGCTGGACCCCCGAAACGGCAGCCACCGCAACTTTACCCAGGCTGGCGGTTTCGGCCTATGTCAACAACGGCTTAATGTCCTCCTTTTTTGTAAAATCCGGAGATTATATGCGCATCAAAAATGCCGAGATCGGGTATACCTTTCCTTATAGCGTAACCCAGCGGCTCCGGCTCGCCGGGTTAAGGGTATTCGTAAATGGCGAAAACCTGGTCACACTTGCCGGTTTTAAGGGTATCGATCCGGAGGAGACCACGATGGGCGCGTACCCTGTACAAAGGGTGTTTAACGGTGGCGTTTCGGTTAAACTTTAATGGGTGATTAATAAATACGAAAACAGATGAAAAATCATATAAATAAGCTACTGGTAGGGATAACACTGTTAGGTGTTATTTATGGATGTAAAAAGTATGAACAGTTCCCGGTAAACCTGGTAACGATTAACTACGTGTTTGATCCGCGTGATTCAGCCGGCACAAACGCTCAATCCTATCTTTATGGGATCTACGCTGTCGTGTTCAATGGTCAGAATCGCGTTGGCGGGGATTTTCTTGATGCTGCTTCCGACGATGCAGTTTCATCACAAACCGGCACCGCACAGGTGACCTTGATGTCCACCAATGCAGTAACCTCCCAGTCTTTCCCAACCGGCGAAGACGTTTGGGAAGGGACAAACCCCGGCGGGGTTCCCAATTCTCTTTGGTCGGGCATCCGTTCTGCAACTGAATTTATAGATAACATTGGGGTGGTTCCTGTAAAAGGGACCCCGGTAAAGGGGATAGGAACACGCTGGGTATGGCAAAGCGAAGCCCGCTTTTTAAGGGCATACTTTTATTTTGAGCTGGTAAAGCGATATGGAGGCGTACCGCTTTTGGGCAATAAAGTTTACAATATCAACGATAATATCGCCTTGCCGCGAAGCAGTTTTTCAGACTGTATAACCTATATTGTAAATGAGCTGAGCGCCATACAAGACAGCCTGATCACAGGGCCGGTGTCAAACCCCGGCGAGAATTATGAGATTACCCAGGGCGCCGCAATGGCCTTAAAAGCGCGGGTACTGCTTTATGCAGCCAGCCCTTTGTTTAACGGCGGCAATATTGCTTCCAGCAATTCGCTCACCGGCTACACCAACTATGATGTTTCGCGATGGACCCTTGCTGCCAATGCCGCCAAAGCTGTGGTAAACCTGGGCACTTATGCGCTTGACACAAGTTTTACCGATATCTTTCTTACCCAGGAAAATTCAGAACGAATACTGATACGGCCTGGCGGTATCACCGAAAGCATTGAAACTAACAACGGTCCCGTCGGTTTTCAGCAAGCATCAGCGGTGGGTAATACCAGCCCTACACAGGAACTCGTTAATTCCTTTCCGATGCAGAACGGCCTGGCAATCACCGATCCGGCTTCAGGTTATAACCCTAACGATCCGTATGCCATTAACTCAACCCCCAAGCGCGATCCAAGGTTGACTTATACAATTCTTTACAACGGCCATCCCTGGTTGAATACATCGCTGCAAACTTTTGAGGGCGGTCAAAGCAAGCCCGACATAAATACCCAGCAAACGGTTACCGGCTATTATATGCGTAAATTCATGGGGGATTTTGAAACTACGCCAACCTATAGCACCCACTCGTCCGACTGGATCATTATAAGGTACGCGGAAGTACTGCTTACCTTGGCCGAGGCTGAAAATGAGGCCGCGTCATTACCGCCATCAGACTGCTATACGCAATTATACGCGTTGAGGAAAAGAGCAGGAATAGATCCGGGCACATCCAGTACTTATGGCGTGCCTCAAAATAT
>Ga0302304_10001873_pt1 | contig 10836 bp, 7 predicted proteins | sample III_Palsa_E2_2_FD_198769 | JGI IMG/M metagenome (GOLD analysis project Ga0302304, IMG submission 198769) | Peat permafrost microbial communities from Stordalen Mire near Abisko, Sweden - III_Palsa_E2_2 | ecosystem: Environmental > Terrestrial > Soil > Palsa > Peat permafrost | place: Sweden...
CCCTATGACGGGAATTAAATAGGGCAGCCATAAAAAATGAAGCTGCCCTAAACTGGCTGGCTTTTGCCGCCTTAATATCAAAGATAAAAAAATAAAATTATTTGGATTACAACACAGAATCTTCGCGGATGTGGTGAATATGGGAATTGAAGTCCCTTTGTGAACAAACCGGATGCTTATTTCTATTGGACGTACTTTTACCATTCAGATTTTCAAATAACGGGCCTGATGAATCAGCATCGCTACACCCTTCTCAGTGACAAATCCTAAAAGTTATAGTTTTAAATTACCCGATAAACGTTTAGCATATCCCGGTCAGGCTGTTGAAATTTATGGTGTAAACGGAAAGTATTTTTGTATTAATGTGTCCTGAATTTATGAGTATTAGGAGAGCGAATTTTCTGTAGGTTGTCTGTCAAAACCTAATATTCACATAGCCAAAAATGGGATGATTAAAAGCGCAAAAAATAATCGGAGAATAAAAAAAAGTAATAAGTCACCCTATTGTTAATTGACAAATTACCCTTTGTGAATGTCGATTTTGTCAATTGTTAAGTACGATCTTAACCTTTGTTCATTGATAAAAGGTTGTCCTTATTATAATTTTAACCTGATTGAATAAAGCGGCTTATCAAGGTAAAGCAACTTTTTTGTTATGTTATATCAACTTTTTTATTAGTCAAAATCGATTTATTTAATAAGGTAAATCAATTGACAAAGTTTTTCCGGAACATAACTTTAATCAGATAGAGCAGCAAAATTTTTACAGGGGTAAAGGGTAGTAAGTTTTTTTATTAAAAAAAACTCCAAAAGCATTGATGTTAGTGGTGTTCCGGTAAAATATAGGGGCTTTAGCGATATTTTTTTTCGTTTTTACCTCTAAAACTTACCACCCTTTTACCACTGTTTACGTACTTAAAAAATGTGTTTATTCAGTCCAAAAAAAAATATTTACGCATGTCACTATTTTGAATATAAATAACACCGAGATTAAGCGGCCTATTTTATACCCAATTAATAAGCTATTGGAATATTAAATTATTTATGGTTAAACACGTTTAAGGGTGCCTCCTGATTGGGATAGGGGGCAGCCAACTTTAGCACCTTATGAAAAACCCTATCACACTTAATTTTTCTTCTGCTGAATTGCCTGGTAGAGATATTACCGGGAACCTACCGGATGATTGCAAATACCAGATACCCTATGCCAACGCCGAGCTGATAGAACTGGAAGAAGGGGTTGCAATTTGTCAGCATTACAGCCATATTCTTTATTTCATGGAAGTAATCGAATTTAAACTGCAAGCCGACCTCTACGCAAGTTTTTCAGTGGATAAGCCAAGCCTGTTCAAGTTCTTTATGCTGCAAGGAAAAATCGCATTTTTCACCCCGGATCAACAGCCAATCGCACAAGCAATGACAGGCATCTGCTATGCTACCTATAACGAACCGGGAGAATATTTTTATCATTTACCTGCCGGGGAACATTCTCTATGCTCCTTCACACTACTGCCCCGGTGGTTACAAATGAAAACAAACAGCTATCTCGGGCTAAACCCATTCGTTGAAAAAATGGATGGACACGAAGTTTTATATGGACACATGCCCTCCTGTATGATGAATAAGAAAATCTCGGATGACCTGCTGGTTCTGTTTAAACTGGAGGAAACGCCAAAAAATGATCTTGAATCATTGCAATCCCTCATCCTGAAAAGGATCATTGCCGAATATCAAAAACTCGTACAAATTAAGCTATCGCACCCTATATACCGCATAAGGGATTACCTGGAAGAAAAGTATATTGATTTTGAACTCAATAACCAAAAGCTAATTGGGCAATTCAATATTACAGAAAAAACACTGATCGAAAACTTCAAAAAGGAGTTTAATATAACACCTTATTTGTACCTGACCAGAGTACGGATGCACCATGCCAAACGGATGCTTACAAAAGATAAAAAGCAGATCATTGAAGTATACGGTGCAGTTGGTTATAAGGATATACACAGTTTTAGCATCCAATTCAAGAAATTCTTTGGTTATCCCCCTTCAGACCATCACTAAGGCGGTTTTTCTCTAAAAACTGCATTTTTTAAAACGACTAAGCGGCAAAAAACACACCTTTTTTTGCTTAAAACATCATGAATTTTGTCTGTTTTTTGCTTCTCAGTTAAAAATGAGATGCCGAAATTTATAGCAGACAATCAGGTAAAAGGGTTGCCAAAGAAATGTAAGGGGAGTACCGGGAGCTGTGCGCCTATTCCAGAGACGTAAAAGCATTAGTAAAAGGATGACAACCCCTGAGTGATAAAGTCATTCCTATAGAAATCGGGCCGGTACTGGTAAGAGTAATGCCGTAACTAATGCAAGGACGAAGGCAACATCGAAAAAGTGCCGAAGTTGAGGGCAGGTGGTGCCTGGGCTGCGCCAGTGTTGTTAAGCACAATAAGGAAAAAATGTAAAGAAGATGAAAACGTTAGATGCAGCAACAATCAGGGACATGGCAGAGAATTACGCCTCAAAGGTCATGCTGGCCGCTATGGCAACGCTATGCATCCGTTTCATCAGGGCGTACATGGCCCCATCGGTATGGTTTTATACCATAATCGTAGCGCCATTCTTTGCCTGTGCTTACGCCCGAAAGAGAATTACTAACAGAGTTACTCACCATCGTAAGTTTGCATTATTCCCGAAAAACCCGAATAGCCGGGCAGGGCTATTCGGGCAAATGGAAACCGATGCACCCAGGGTGCGAAAGTTACCGGTGAGGTCTGCCTAAAGGCAAAACGCAACGTTATTATACAAATATAAAGTTTTTGGAGCCCTTTTTTGCTATTATAAAAAGCTCAATCATTATGAACACTAAACTGTTCAAAAACAAATTTATGGCTATAGTAGCCATGTTTACAATAGTATTAGGTGTTGGCGCAGCAATTGCCATGAAAGCACCGGAAAAAACCAATAAGGCCAAACTCTCGACCTCCTGGTTTACCTATAATGGCAGTGGTAGTATAACCGATCCGGCCAACTATACTGAAGTTAGCGGTACGCCGGATTGTCCGGGAACAACCAGCATGTGTTCCATCCAGGCAACAGTCGGCAGCGGCTCCAAGCCTAGCATCACCCCTACCTTACAAACTGAGATCAACAACGCGGTAAGTAATCATCAACCTTCCGCTGATGTATTATTGCAGGATCAGTAAGTTTTTATAAAATAAAGGAGAGCGCTGGTATGCTCTCCTTTATTTTTATTTTACCTTGAATTTTGTTGAATGCCGCTTGTAGTGATTACTTCCTGCGGTATCAGAAACTCATACTGCAGATCCTGTGGCAGCAATTGATACACCGTTTGGCCCAAATTTCTTTTAAGGGTGACTGCAAATGCTGCTTCCTGATTTAACCGCCTCAAATCCGTCCACCTTAGCGCCCTGAATACTAATTCTTTTCTTCGCTCACTTAATATCAATGCCAATGCTGAAGGAGCATCATTAGCCTGAAATGGCTGAAAAGTGCCGGTTTTCCATCGTGTTTGCAACAAGGTGTTTAAATCATTAAGCGCATTGGTGGTTTTTCCCTCCCTCGCATAACATTCCGCCCGGATCAGATAAACTTCATCCGTTGCCAGCCCTGTAAATATTGTTGCACTTTGGCTTCCGTCATAGTTTCCCTTAAAGGCATACGTTCCATTATTGTTGTTTTTGAAGTAAATACTTTTTCTTAAGTCACCGGCAGCATAAGAAAGAAACAGTGTCGAATCGATCTTACACCTTGACGGAACCAACAGGGTTGAACCACCGGACATGGCATAAAATATCGTTTCCTTATTGAACCTTGCAATCGGATTAGCAGAAGTTGTACTTAACGTATTAAAATCCATTAACGGCGGATTAAAGCTTATGCAGGAATCTGCATAGGCTCCGGCCTGACTATATTGCCCCATCGCCAAATATGTCCGTGCTATGGCTGCGTAAGCTGCCATTTTAGTAGGCTGTGACGGATAGGTAGAGGTTTGAGGCAATAAAGCTATGGATTGTTTAAAATCAGTAAGGATACGGTCATAGGTTTGCTGATTGGTGGAACGAACCGAAACCGTATTAAAATCAGTCGTCAGCCGAATGGGTAGCCCTAAATCAGTATTTGAAGTTTGTGTATTGTAAGGCTTGGTAAATACGCTTGCCGCCTGAAAGAGTGCATAGGCGCGAAAATATAAAGCAGCACCCTTAATTTGCGCAGATTGAACGGTCTGAACCGGAGCTATCTGTGTCAAACTCTCCAATACCTGGTTAGCATAATAAACAACCTGATAAGGCGAAATCCATTGGCCGTCCGGTATTACGCCATCCGGCTGCCATATATACAAAGACTTATCCTGTGAGGTTGACAGTGCATTATAGTCGGCAACCGTTACATAATAGTTGTCTGATGCTGCCTCGCCAATTCCGGGGAACGAGCGGTTCATTACTAATACATTATCAAGCAGGGCTTGTAAGTCTTGCAGCGTCGATGGAACAGCCTGTTGCTGATTGGGCTTTGCATCAAGGTATTTTTTACAGGAGATCATCATACTGCTTGCCGTCAGAATAATGAGCAGGATCGCCTCTGAAATGATATATTTCCTTATTATCATATTTTTCATGTTCATCTGATTAATGTTAAAAATCTGCTTTAAGACCAAGTGAAATCGTCCGGGGTGCCGGGATGCCGGAACCATAGTCCGGGTCAATGTGCCATTTATTGGCCCGCCATATAATGCCCAAGTTGCTGGCATAGACATAGAGCTGCAAACTTTTAAACGGCAGCCATTGTTGATTGGCTTTTTCCATTTGATAACCAATCCTGATGTCTTGCAGGCGTATATTATCAGCTCTGCCTATAGTGGCAGCGGAATAGGTATAAAATTCATCCCTGTTGGGGTCGTTAGGATAGATCATAGAAGGGACATTGGTGGTTTTCTCATCTCCGGGCTTTTGCCAGCGTAAACTATAATCACTGTTACCTACCCAACCTGAAAAAAGATTAGTATAGTTAATGCTTGTTTTGCGGAAATAATAACCCAGGCGATAGGTTATATTGGCCGACAGGGATACTCCACGCCACGTAAAAGTGTTCCTAAACGCACCGTAATAAACCGGGATAGCGGAACCATCATAAACCAGGTCATTTAAGCTTCCGTTAATTATCGTCGCATAATTTTTGCTCACCGCGCCATTGACATAGCCTTGCGGATCACCTGTCTTTGGGTCAAGCCCGGCCCATTTATAACTGTATAAAGCATAAACATCCCGGCCAACGACGGGGTTCAGCGTGAGCCCTGTACTTACATAAGCGCTTGCCGTGGATAAGTTGTTATAGTAATCTTCCACTTTATTGCGGTTATAGGAAAACAACAAAGTTGTATTCCATGCCAACGCCCCGGTCAAGTTTCGGGAGTTGAGTTGCAAATCGATTCCTTTTCCCTGTGTTTTTCCGCTATTGATAAACAAGTAACTAAAGCCGGTTGTGTAATCTATTTGCGCCGGGCTGATCAGGTCTTTTGCATTTTTAACGTAATAATCAAAGTTACCCGTAATGCGGTCACCTGCTGACCCAAAATCAATTCCGAAATTGGTCATACCTACCTTTTCCCATCGTAGTTCAGGATTAGGCGGATTGATCACATTGGCATAGGGTATATGCGTATAGTTGTTGGTATTAACATAGCCTATGGTTGTAAATGCCGAGCGGCTGTTATCTACGTTCCCGCTGTAACCGTAGGTCAACCTTAACTTTAAATAAGGCAGGGCAGCAAAATGATAAAACTTTTCATCGGAAAGTTTCCATGCTAATCCAGCCGACCATAAGGGAACACCTTTTTGATTGCTGTTAACGCCAAACAGGTTGGATTCATCTTTACGGGCACTTACAGAGAGTATATACCTGCTATCATAGGTATAGGAGCCATTCGCATATAATGAAACGTTACGGTTTAACAGGTTGCCGAACTGTGCCGGGTTTGGGATGGTGCCGTCACTGCTGAGGCCCTCATAATATGGAAAAGTCGTTACCTCATCCACATTGGTATAAGTTAATAGGTTTGGGTTATAGCCATACGTCCTATTATTGTTATAGATCGTATTATCCTGCCTGACTTCCGCCCCGGCAATGGCAGAAACCTGATTTTTTGTGCTCCAGGTATTATTATAATTAAGCTGCGTCCGCACGTCATGCGCTTCAAGGTTATTATTTGTTAAGTCTAAAATACCTCCTAAAGGTATTGGGGTAACAACGCTCGTGCCATTGATCTGGGTAAAGCCGTTGACCAGGTTGCGGGTATAATAGCTGTCAGGGCTGTAATATTGGTTATTCGTACTGACGGACTTTTCGTATTGGTATTTTGCTTCTGCGCTCAAATGACTGCTGAAATAATATTTGATGCCCAGGTTCAATAAGATATCCTGTGCTTTGGTATGATTATCCGCTTGCTGTACTTCCTGTAACGGCTTATATTGCCAGTTTTGTAATTTGCCTGCTCCGGTGGTATCTACGAAGCCTAAACGGTAATCTTTAGCGATTGGCAAGGGATTGCCGTTTGCATCCGCTAATTGTGCATAGGGATATAAAGCGGATTTACCAGCGGGTACGATTTGCCCATACCCATAAGGTGACAGGGAGTTTTCATCGGAAGCATTGCTTGATGTGTATTGAAGGCCAGCTTGTACTTCCGTATGTTTAAACGGCCTGAAAGTATTACTGCTTTTTATTGTTACGCGGTCATAACCGCTATTCATTAAGTTATAAAGGTTCTTATCATACCCCGCTGAAAAGAAATAATTGGCTGACTGATTTCCGCCGGACATGGAAAGAGCGTGCTGCTGATTGATACCGGTACGATAAATATATTTATCAAAGTCTTTGCGAACATCGTAATTTCTAAGAGCGTTGATCTGTGCATCGGCCGCGCTGCTACTGATTAATCCGTTTCTTGCTTCATCGAGCAATTCCACTACCGGGGATACTGGTGGCCTTGAAAAGGTATTACTAAGATCGTCGTCATAAAAACCTTTGCTGAAAAGCATTTTTTCCACGTCTATAAAATCCGAACTGCTCATTTGCGGCAAGGCATATAGATTGGGTTTCTCGGTAAAAGTAATATTGCTGTTCAGGCTAACTTGCAAAGGCTGATTAAACGATCCCTTTTTTGTGGTAATTACAATAACACCGTTACCTGCCCTCACGCCCCAAATAGAAGCGGCTGCTGCATCTTTCAGTAAGGTGACACTGGCTACATCATTGGGATTGATATTATTAATGTCCCCGTCATAAGGGAAATTATCTACTACGACAAGCGGGGAAGTGTTAGCATATAAGGAACTTATGCCCCTTATCGTTAAAGAACTTAAAGGGGCTGCACCGGTACGTTTGTCAAAAAGGGTTGAAGTAGTAACACCGTCCAACCGGGTCAGTATATCCGTTCCGGTACTGCGGTTAAACAGGTCATTACTTACATTTTCAAAGGAGCCTGTTGCCCTTTCCCTCGGCAAGGTCTGATATCCCGTAGATACGGTAACTTCTTTTAATTCGGTATGATCCGGCTCCAATAGCACAACAAGGGGTTTATTAACGGGCACTCTGACTAACAGCGTGGCCTTTTTGTAGCCAATAAACGTTACCGTTAAATTGAAATCGCCCGTTGTTCCGTAGATCGAAAAAACGCCGTTGTTATCTGCCGTAAAACTTTTGTTCGTTTCGTTTACCAGTACCGTTGCCCCTGCAAGCGGCAGGCTGTCTTTGACACTAAGCACTTTACCCGTAACCGATGTGCCAACTTGTGCAATAGCGGTTCGTGAAATGATAATCAGCAATAAGAGTAAATATTTTTTCATGTTGGAGATAAGATTAAATGGTCAATTTGGATTAGGTGGCGTGGTTTGTTCCGCATTAGTAAGGACAAAAAATTCCACTTCCTGTATTTCTTCTTTCAATACCAGGCCATATGGGGCAAGCGCTCTATTAACTGATCCTATGTTTGAAAAAGATGGTATTTGCAGGCGCATGTTTACATTTCCGGTAATTGCTGTATGGTCAATTGCAGGCAACCCGTTGGGAATTTCATTGAGTTCCCATATAATGTTGGAGATAGAAGCCCCTGATAATACCTTTATGGTGTCTTTACTGTGAAGGGTATTGAGCGGCACACTGTTATTGGTTGCCAGCAAATGATTATCCTCGTTGAAACGTGCCAGTACCAGGCACTTTACTTTTTTCGTTTCCATCCGGCCGTTGAGGTTGAAAAATCTGTTTAGGTCAAGCCTTATGGTTTCCTTTAACTTTGTTGCGGGAATATCCGATGACTGTACAGTTTCATAGCAAAAGACATTTTTCTGCTTCCACGGTTCCCTGAATATTCCTGCCGGCATGTTAAGGCGGGCAGTATCCTTTATGTGGATTTGCAGGAAAGTTTTAGGAAAGTACAACAGGTGATCAAAGGCCATCATATACATTTGCAGGATTGGAAAATTGATGATATAAAACCTTAGCCTGCGGTTCAGGGAATCGGTTACCGCACCGAATTTTGGTGCAACTCCTGGTTTATATTGATCTATGCCGCTATAAACAATGGTGCTTGAACTGGCAGCCAACGGTTGCTGATAATCATAAGCCATTACGTCGGTCTTAAGGGGCAATTCTACAGGCCGGTGATCCAGCATAGCCTGTATGTTGGCATCATTCACATATTCAGGGGCGGTGATTGCCACAACTGTCCCGTCAGGGCTAATCCATACCTCGTGTGAAAGAATACGATGAGGAAATAAGCCTTTAAGTTTTATATCATCGGTAGCAATTGGCAGTTGCATTTCCCTGCCAACAGGGTTGCGGTTTAAAAACCTTTTAACAATTGCCTGTTTTTCGTAGGAAACTGCTAAGACTTGAATGTGGCCTTTAAATTTAGATTGAAGGCTGTCAAGCCGGGGTATGGCTCTTATACAGCTTCCGCAATTAGTCGCCCAAAAGTCCAGGATGATTAATTTGCCTTTGAAGTCGGATACTTTGGCGGTTTTAGTGGGACTATTAATAATGTTTGTAATGGCGATATCAGGAACATGGTCGCCGATTTTAAGGGCTGTAATGGCGGGTTCGTCCTGGGCCTTAGCTCTGAAATTTAGACAAAACACCGCCAGTACGATATATATCGTTATTTTTTTCATGAATTTTAGTTTGTTGAGTTCGTTAAAAGAATTAGTCGAATTGGAACTAAAAAACGAACGGCAACCGAAATCTATTAACTACAACTGATCTTAGGCTGCCGTTCGCAGGGAAACTCATTCGGGACAGCAGATAATATTTTTAATTGGATTCTGAAGTGGGTATGTTATTATATAAATTGGCAAAAATGTAAAACCAAAACATACAGACACTTTTTCTGAAAAACATTGTTTAAAAGGCGCGTATATGTTTGTTTTCATACCTCATTTAAATTTGGAATTTTAAATGAGTCTTGACGATTGGGAGATAGATAGATTTTGGGGCTGCCAACCGTGGTTACTTTAAAGTTTCTGAGGCCTTACGTTAACACGGAATTACAGCAGCCCCAAAATCTATTTCAATATGCAAATATAGCATATCTACACATAGATTATGGGTTATTCTGCTGTCCTGCGTTAACGGCCTCAGAAAGCAACCGCAAGACTCTTAATAAAAATACAAAGTATATTATTAAACCATTTAATTATGATTTTCCAAATAATTACCTAACAAATATAGATGAAAATTTATAATTAACAAACATTTGTTCATTAATTATAATATAATTTAGAAATATTTAACGCTATAGATAATGGTCACTAAGTTTATAGATAACATTTAAAATTAGTTTGACCAGATTAGGATTATTTTTATATAAAAACTTTGCAGTAAAGTCACAAATTAGCCGAAAAACCAATATTTCGGAAACTCGATTGAGTTTACTGTCTAATGACGCTAAAACCCGAATATATGCTGAAGAATTTTATTTGGTAGCATTAGCTATGGATGCTGATATAGATATTATGGCAAACGAAGTTTTCCAGGACTTCAAACTCATTCCGCTAAAAGAAGAAAGCAACATTAATGGTGAGGAAATAAAAAAGCTAACAAAATTTGGTGAGTTTTTAAATCCAAAACTTAATAGTCCGGCGTTAATTTCAAAAAGGACTGGCATCTCTAAAGCAAGAATTAGTTCTCTCTCAAATGATCCAACTGTTGGTTTACTCGGTGAGGAACTTTTCCTTTTTTCATTAGCATTAAATATAAGCCCAGGTGAGGCTTGGAAGGAACTTTATGAAGATTCACTTCTAAAGTAAGTAGCCCCCTTTCAAAGTCTAATGGTTCTGACTGACTTTTTTATGGAAATCTGATTTAACTTTTAAGAAATTTTGAAAGATTTTTTATTTGGTTACAACAACGGATTTTCGGCAGCCCGATGGACTTATAGGTAGTAATTAGCCCCTGCGATTATGGCGCAAAGCGCCATAATCGCAGGGGCTACCACAAAGTTTTTACGTTTTTTGTATTTCCCGTCTGCACTTTTTCGGTGCCATAAAGAACGTTTTAGGTTGTCGAGGCTTGGGGATAGTACACTTATATTTAATTCGACCTTTTCCTAATATCTTCATTGGCGGAATTTCTATTCTTATTGCCTTTAACCGCGTTATTACCGAAATTGTATCTAATTCTCAAGGAAATTGATCTGTTGTAATTGTTAATTTCAGAATAGTTTTCTGCTAGTAAAAAATTGGTGAAATGTTCTTGTTTAACTACTGAAGTACCGTTATAAAGATCGCTGAGAATTAAATAGAAAGAAAGGTTTTTAAAGGTTTA
>Ga0302304_10001874_pt1 | contig 10836 bp, 8 predicted proteins | sample III_Palsa_E2_2_FD_198769 | JGI IMG/M metagenome (GOLD analysis project Ga0302304, IMG submission 198769) | Peat permafrost microbial communities from Stordalen Mire near Abisko, Sweden - III_Palsa_E2_2 | ecosystem: Environmental > Terrestrial > Soil > Palsa > Peat permafrost | place: Sweden...
AGACTTAAACAACTTAGAAACATATCAGAGGGTTTTTCTTAAATGCGTTGTTTTTGAGGATCAGAGTCTAATGGACAGACGCGGCAGTTATTTCTTTGCTATTACGGAATTAACGCCATTATAAAGGGTAGTATACCACAACCATTGCTATTTTAAAACGACCTATAACCTCTCCGGCCATGAACCATGATCTATTAACCATGAACCCTCTCACGTCTCACATCTCACATCTCACATCTCAAAAAATCACCTAATCACCACCACCTTATTATAATACGCCTTCGTGCCTAAAAGCAATTTAAAAACATAGGTCCCAGGCGGCACACTGCTTACATCAATCCCCGTGCTTACATTCCCGGCGGAAACGGTTTGCGCAGCCGAATAAACATAACGACCCGTGGCATCGATCAGCGACATATTTAAACTGGTGCTGGCCGCAGCGGCGAAAATAACATTGAGCTGGGTGCTGGCCGGAACGGGGTAAATCACCAGCCCGATATCGCTGTTACCATTGCCCGGCGTGGCCACTACATCAACAAAGTTGTCCGACAGCAGCTGGCAGCCGCTGCTTAATGTGATACCCACGGTGTAGTTCCCGCTCTGCGTGGGAGTGTAACTCGCGCCGGTTGCGCCTGTTATCGCTTTACCGTCAAGGTACCATTGGTTACCCGGGGAAAAACTGGAGTTCAATATCGTTCCGTTCTGCGTGATCACCGGCGTGGAAAGCGTTACCGCCTGTTTTGCGGTCGACGCGCAGCCCGGGCTCTGCAACTGGAGATCATAAAGATAATAGTAAAAGCCTTTGTAGTAAGCCGTGTCTGTGGTCGAAGTGGCATCGTTACCGTCGATACTGAAAACATCCCCGATTCTGAAAGGGTATCCCGTAACACCCGTATCGCTGCGGTATATCGTCACGTTGGCGTCGTAAATCGTGCTGATGGTGTAAGCTCCCGCGGCAGGCAGCAACAGGTTAAGGGGGTAAACCACGCCCGGGTCGTTGGGATCGTCGGGCTGTGCGCCGGTGCCGGGCGTTGTGCGGGTGGCAATAGCGTTTATAGTAGCGCTCGATACAACCTCGCCATCGGCACTGGTTACATTAAACGTAATCTGGCCGGAATTGCCTATGTACATCCTTGCGCTTTTGATCACAATAGGTATCCGCGTGCTTACGTTCACGTAGGGCGTAAATTGGTTATACCCCCCGCCGCCAAATACGTATTTGGAAACAGGCCCCACGCTGCCGCTAAAATCGTTCAGGCCTGCATAATAAGTATTGTTCACTGGCGCCTGGGCAGTCAACGCAGGCGTGCCGAATGCAAAAGGAATGGTGTCGGTATTATTTTGATACCAAAGCATTTCACCGTCACCGGAGCCTGAAAGCTGGTAATTTTTGGTGTTCACACAATAATAAGCCAACAGGCCGGAGGGCACAGGTGGTGTATTCACCGTGATGGTTTCGGATTGCTGGTTATTGGTAGTGATCGGGTCGTTGGCCAATTCCGTTGCCGCGGTTATGGTATAAGCACCGGCGGCTACCGCATTAAAAGTGCCGCTCAAGGTAAACTGTTCCTGTTCAAGCGGCTGGAGCGCGGGCACATAAGTTTGATTCAATGTGGTAACGATATTTCCCGGCGCTGTGATGGTTACATTAACCGGTATATTGCTGATGGGCTGGCTGCCAAAGTTCTTAACGGTTACCGTCACCTGCGACGTTCCGGGACAGGTTCCTGTGGAGTCCGGATAATCTATAGCGACGATACCCGCGTCCGTTGTGGTCTCCACAAACTGTACGCGGTAATCCTGGGTTTCCCCCTCGCCGTACGAACCGCATGCCTGTATGGTCGAAGTATCGCTGGTTGCCGCCAGCACCACACGCAACCGGCTATAATTCCCCGGCACTGCGGTTGTCGGAACGGTAATATTGGTCGAATAGTTCCCGGTGCCGGTGATCACATTGGTAGTTGCTACCAGTTCATTCGCTTCAAACACACCATCGCCGTTCCAGTCGATATAAACCTTGGCGGCCTCGGGGACATTTACCCCGCAGGTGCCCAACGTTAAGTTCAATGGATAGGTTTGCCCTTGCTGCAGCTGGATGGTGAGATTGGTATTGTCGGTATAGGTTGTGCAACCCGCCGGCGCGGTATAGGTTACGTTGGAAAGACTGAAGCTGTTCACTTTTGAATCGGCTGATGATAACGGCGCCGATGCGCAATACGCGCTTCCGCCCGCCCCGGTAACGATCAGTGAATAATCCTGCGGGCCCGATTGCAGTGTTCCTTTTTGCGTAACGGTTAGGGTGTAAACTTTGCCGGGTACGGCGCCCGGTATATATACCTGTTCTATGTTGTCCAGCACATTATCACCGGTAGTGGCAGGCGCCGAAGGGTTCGAAGGATTTAACACCCAGGGATAAAAGGTTTTGGTTCCGTCATTTGCCCGTATGTCCAGGTCGTTTACCAGCTTTGGCGTCGGGCTTTCCACAATCCCGTCGGCCGTTGCCGCTCCCGGCGGATCCGTCCATGAGATGGTGGCTGAAAGCGGCCCGTCGCCCGATGCCACTACATTAAAGGTTTGCGTTTGGCCCTGCGCCAGTGAGTTTTCCTTGATCAGGCTTTTTGTGCCGTTATCCGTTATGGCCTGGGCCGCGTTTTTCATGTTGAGCAAACCCCAGCCATAAATATAGTCGGGGCCCACGTTACCTGCATCAAGCGCCGTGTGGCAGGCCAGGCCCTTCAGTGTGGCGGCCCGCATAAAGGCGCCGTTATTCTTTTCGGCATAATACTCCTGCAGCAAATACAAGGATCCGGTAACGTTGGGCGAAGACATCGAAGTACCCGATAGCGTGATATAGGTCGTTGGGCTTTCTGATCCGCAGGAGGTCACGTTTACCCCATCGCCTACGATATCAGGCTTAACACGCCCGTCGTTGGTAGGCCCCCAGCTGCTGAAATACGCAACCGAAACCGCCTGCCCGTTGGGGGGGCCATCGGGCAGTGGGTTCACCGCACCTACCGTAAGTATGTTTTTTGCGTTTCCGGTGGTGCTGATGGTTTCATAGCCGGTGTTGCTGCTGATGGTTGCAGGCCTTGGGCCGAGATCCACCAACGTTTGGCTGGTGTCACTTTTATACCCGTAATAATCCGTACCCACCGCCGGCCCCGGGTAGGCGTGCGCATTCCCTGCCGATTCCACGATCAAATAATAGGGCGCATCATATGCGATCTGGTCCCACTGCTGGGTACGGGCGCCGTAGAAACCGAAGTTATAGTCGACTGTGTCGCCGGGCAGGCCATACCAGTCCCATTGGTTTTGGCTGTCGTCCAAATTCCAGCCAGCCTCGTCGCCGTAGGAGTGGTTCGACAGTAGCAGCCCGGAAGCCGCCGCACTCATCTTGGTAACGTCATTATCAAAATAATAGGAATGAAGCGTTGCCGCATTAAAAGCCATGCCTTTTGCCGGCGGGTAAACGCCTTTGGCAATCATGGTGCCCGCAACATGGGTGGCGTGGTCGATGTAAGTCGCATTATCCTCCAGCGTAATGGTCTTTCCGGCAAATTCCTGGTGCGACGCATAAACCTCGCCGCCATCAAAAATAGCCAGTTTGTTGTTAAGGAAAGTACTCGATCCCGAAAGTGTAAGGCCAAGCGAACCGCCTGGGTTAACCGTATTAGTTTGGGTGGTTGCAGCGGCGATTATGTTATCGAAAGTAGTTAAATAAATGGGGAAACCCAAACTGTTTACTCCCTCCAATAGCACAATACCGCCGTTTTTTGTCTTTTTTATTAATGGCCAATGGTAGATCTTAGCCAGCGCCAGCGCCCTTTGATGATTGGATTGATAAAGGCTTTGGGCCTTTGACCTGAACGCTGCCAGGTCGTTCTCTTTCGCGGCATTACGTGGTATTTGCTGGCCAAAGGTGGCAAATGTTAAACACAGCAGGAAACAGGGGATTAGAAATGCTGCGTAAAGTTTATTCATAAAAAGGGGGAAACATATTCAGCGGAAATATAGCTATTTTAATTAAAAATCAGGCAAATACCCCTTTCGGTAAGGGAATCGCTATTAGAATTGCCGATAGCTTAGGCGTGTGTGTTTACGACTATTGCTGCAATTTTTTCCGCGAAGCGGCATGAATGTGCCTGTGGGTTTTACGGGGAATTTCTTTCGGCCCACAACCTGTGATGAAGATAACCACTTGTTTATCTGGAAAGATATCCCTGGGCCATTTAAAAACTGAATTCGTTCGCTCGGGGTAATCACATTCATTATTGGTGACTTCCATGCATAATTTTTATAGATCAGTAAATCAGCGTTTTCCTTTTTAAACAATACCTTTTCTGCTTTGTTAAGTCCTTATGACAAAGCCAGCAAACTCAAAAGATAAACCGTCGCCGGCGGATACCCCCACTGATCGGCCGCATGATAATGGCGGAAAAGCCAGCAGGAAAGGTGAGGATAAAATTTATAAGGCTAATAACCCGCATGGGGGAAATATTGCCAAAAGGTGGGAAAATGAAGAACAGCCGGTGCACTCCGCGGATAAGTTAGGATGACCGGAAAGGTGTCTTTGATAGCGTGCAAATCAATAGACATTTTGCAGGGACATATTTTTGACTTGTCCGGGCCACAGTGCGTTGATCAACAGTAAGTTGAGTTTAAAAAAAAGTTTCGTAAGCTTACGCCAGGTGTAAGCTTACGTTACACTGAGTGTTACGTAAGCAAATCCCGATTTGTATACGCCATAAAAACAAAACATATTTGTCGCGGATTGCAGGAATACTTTTGTAACACTATGCTGTCACTGGTACGCGAGGCCAGAGACCCGGACCCAAAAATCCCTTCCCGGTTGATCGTGAATTGTAAAGAAAGTCTGGTTTGATAGGAAAAGCCAGCCTCCCAAAAGCCCTCGGATTGAGCGATGGCTATGCTGATAGTTCTGGTCGCTTTGTAAACTTGCAAAAACCCATCGACCGTCGTAGCTTTTTCAATTGCCATAGCTTAAGCGGCGGCGATGGCTGAGGACGCGAAACTAAGTCCAGCGCCCAATCACAATAAAATCGGTGAATTCATAAGAAAATCATAGTAAAACCACAATAAAACCACAATAAATACACAATAAAATCACAAGCAAATCATAACAAAATCCCTCGGCCGCCGTAGCCGCTGGCGAAGGAGGCGCAATAAATACACAAGAAGTATCAACTGTTTTTCTTCCAAAATCAGCTGTAGATAGCTGATAAATAGTTCCTTGACATATTTAATATTTGCCCTGCGTGGCATCATGGTGGTAATAGAAACGCGTAATAGATCGGAGTATCTCCTCCCCTTTGAGTGTCCGGCAATGCAGGGTAGGTCAAACGTCAGGAATGCACCAAAAAAGTAGCAAAAAGCACCACAAAAGCACCACAAAAACGCAGGCTTTTCATAAAAAAATAGCTGTAGATCGCTGATAATTAGTTATTTGGCATATTGAATTTTGACGGGAAGCAATTTGATGTCAATTTATGTTCTTGACAATGATCTTATAATCCGATAATCCTGTGAATCTTAGTCACGTGTTATTCCCGCCGAATTAAACTGCAGATCATACAATTTCCGGTAAAATCCGTTCTCGATTTTGAGTAATTGCTGATGCGTACCGGTTTCCTTGATCTCGCCGTGATCGAGCACGATAATCTTATCGGCATTCTGGATGGTTGACAAGCGATGCGCGATGACAATGGCAGTGCGGCCCTGCATCAATTTATTGATCGCGTTTTGTATCAGTACTTCTGTCTCGGTATCAACGGAAGACGTGGCCTCGTCGAGCACGAGGATGGTGGGGTTATAAACCAGGGCACGTATAAAAGAGATCAGTTGCGCCTGTCCTGCCGAAAGGGTTGAGCCGCGTTCCATCACATTATATTGATAACCGCCCGGCAAGCGGCTGATGAATTCGTGTGCCCCCACATCTGTAGCGGCAGCGATCACTTGCTCGAGGGTTATGTCCGGATTATTGAGACTGATGTTATTGGCGATGGTATCTGTAAAAAGAAAAACATCCTGTATTACCGTGGCGATATGTGACCGTAAAAAATTGACATCGTAATCGCGGATGTCGATCCCATCGATTTTTACGCTGCCTTTACTGATCTCGTAAAAGCGGTTCAAAATATTGATGGTTGAGGACTTACCTGCGCCGGTAGCGCCCACTAACGCCAGGGTTTTGCCGGGTTTTACATGAAAGCTGATATTCTTTAACACCCAATTTTCGTCGTTGTAAGCAAACCACACGTTTTTGAACTCAATTTCGCCAGCAAGCTTTCCGGGCTTTTGTGTGCCGGTATTGACAGCCACCTCGTCGGTATCCAGCACCTTGAATATCCTGTCGGCGCCTACCATGCCCATCTGAAGCGTATTAAATTTATCAGCTAACTGACGTATGGGCCTGAAAAGCGTGTTCAACAACATGATGAAAGCCGTAATTACCCCTGGGGTGATCTCAGTACCGTTGGTCGACAGGGCGTTCATCTGGTGGCTGGATAATATCCGTTTACAGCCATACCATACCAGGAGGCCCATGCATACCGCAAACAATATTTCCACCACGGGAAAGAATATGGAATAATACCAATTGGAACGGATATTGGCATCCCGGTATTTTTTATTTACCGCTTTGAACTTGCGCATTTCCTGGTCCTCCCGGGCAAAATACTGGATAACGCTTATGCCGGATATGTGTTCGGCCAGGAAAGTATTCAGATGTGCCACTTGTGTTCTCACTTCCTGGAACGAGGACTTGATAGCCTCTTTGAATACATAGGTCGACAACAATAACAGCGGCATTGGAATGAGCGTGATGAGCGCAAGTTTCCAATCCTTGAACAGCATAAAGCCGATCACCACCAGCACCAGCAACAGGTCGCCCATAATGGAAATAAGACCTTCAGAAAAAATGTCGGCTATGGTTTCCAGGTCTGACACGGTGCGGGTGATCAGCACACCAATAGGGGTGCGATCAAAATACTTTAAGCGCAGGCTGGTGATGTGGTTAAATATATCAATGCGCAGATCCCGGATGACGGATTCGCCCAGCCAGTTGGTGACATAGGTTTGATAATACTGCGCCACGGTTTGGATAAGCAATTGCCCGATCATCAGCTCGACCAAAAACACCATGCCATTGTAGTTGTCTTTCAAAATATAATCGTCAACCGTTTTCTGGATCAGGATGGGTTGAAGGATGCCGTTCCCGGCAAGGAAGATCGTCAAAAAGACAGAAAGAATAAAAGTGCCACGGTAGGGTTTTACATAATGCATTACCCTGCCCAGCAATTTCCAATCGACGGCTTTACCGGTAACGGCTACGCCCCCCCGACCCCCTGAAGGGGGAGAAGAAGATTTGGCCGAATTGTCTTGGGTATTGCTCACGATTGTTTCAAAGATACCTGATGTCTTTTAAAAGATGGCAAAGAAAATAAAACCCTGCACTTAAGCTCCCCCTTTAGGGGGCCGGGGGGCGTGGGGTTGGGTACTTCACCTCCGTCAAATACAACCCGCAAGCCGGTACCGAAGTGCCCGCGTTGCTGCGGTTTTTCCCTTCGATGATCTTCCGGACATCGGCGGGCTCAATTTCTTTTTGGCCAACCATTAATAGGGTGCCGACGATCGCCCGCACCATGTTGCGCAAAAAGCGGTTGGCGGAGATACGGAAAACGATGCCGTTTTCTATGTGGTGCCATGCCGCTGAGACGATTGTGCAGTTATTGGTTTTTACCTGGGTGTTGGATTTGCTGAAACAACTGAAATCGGTATATTCCACCAAAATGCCTGCTGCCTGGTTCATGAGCTCAATATCTGGGATATCCCGAAGCTCCCGGGAGTACCCGTGTTTAAAGGGGTCTTTACTGAAATGAATAAAATATTCGTAGCTGCGAAGGATTGCATCGAAACGGGCATGGGCATCCGCGGGAACCGGAAATATTCTTTTTATGGCAATAGCAGCCGGAAGGATTGCATTTGCGCTCCTTAGCGCGGTATCTGCGGTCCGGTGATCCAGGCCCGGTGATTGCTCCAGGTCAAAATGAGCAAAGAATTGCCGGGCATGCACGCCGGTATCGGTTCGGCCGCAGCCGGTAGTTTCTACAGATTGACGATAAACAGTCGACAATACGTTGTTTAATACCTCCTGTACGCCTTCGGCATTTTTTTGAATTTGCCAGCCATGGTAGTTGGTACCATCGAAGGAAAGTTCAATGAAAAAGCGCTGGATGTTACTCACGCCGCAAATGTACAAATTGCTGAAACGTTATCTGGTTCGGGACTTCCGGACTTCCGGACTTTCCGACTTCCGGACTAATCTCTAACCTCTAATTAATATATTCCTTGTAAATAGATTCAAAAAGAATGCGATTTTCCACAGCGAGATCGAATGGCTGATCAAGGAAGGAATTGCTATAGCCGATGGCTTTTGCCAGGTTTTTTAACACTTTGAAATAGGTGATCTCAATGCCCTCGAGCTGTTGTAAATAGAATAGGATAAAAACATCCTTTTCGAGTTTGGAGCGGCCGGCGCGGATAGCGTTGATATATGCTTCGAGGGTTGTGGCTTTTATACTCAGGGTATTTGTTTTGGCAGGCGTTTCGTCGATGGCCATATAAATCTCTTCCAGGTTCGACAACTGGTTTTTAGCATCGTCGATATATTCGCTTATCGCCATCTTTAAAACGTTTAATGTGGCTATCTCCTCAACCTCTGTAAAAAAGTCGATGAGGTGCTGCTTGCCATAAAAGATATAATTTAAGTGCTCCAGGAAGGTTTTTCTCAGCAGTTTTTCATCGATCTGTACGTCTTTAGGATGTAAACTGGATAAAGCGTCGCTCATGGTTATATTAATCGGGATAAAGTGTGATAAAAGTACAAACTAAATATTACTTTTTTATAGTTTTCTGTCCTTAAAAAACCACACCTGCCATAGCTAAAACAATCCTATCTTTGTATAAAATATCTGACATCCTTATGTTACAACGAATACAAAGCCTTTACCTTTTGCTGGCCGCATTATCAGTTTACGCCCTTTTCCTTTTTCCGCTGGTGCACAATGTTTATGTGGACGACAAGCCTGTGACCATCATGGTTACCGGTGTTTTCCAGGATGCCAACGGGCAGCTTATCCACACCCAATTTTTTACTGCCCTTACCGGGGCGACGGCCGTGGTGGGCCTGATACCAATTGCCATCATCTTCCTTTATAAAAATCGTAAACAGCAAATAACGCTTTGTTATGGCGCTATATTGGTAATTATCGGGTTGAGCTTTTGGACGGAAAAAAGTGTGCAATCCGTAATCGGCGATGCACCTATTGCGCTGCACAATTTCGGGATCGGCGTTTTGCTTTCAACGGCGAGCATATTATTCCTTGTTTTGGCCGTCAAGCGAATAAACTTTGACGAAAAGCTGGTCAAATCGGCGGATAGGCTGAGGTAGCGTTTTGAACACTGTTGAGAAATTTCGGTCGAAATTAGTAGCGTTTTAGGGGCTTCTGCCTTGCTCCCCTGATATTAACCAATTCAATGTGTTTTTTTATTGGCTTTACCCGATAAGTTAGAATCGTTAGACGGTTAATCGGGCCACGGTATAAGTTTTTCTGGGTTGCGTTTTTCTGCAAAATTTCCGGATGTTGGCTCAGTGTTTTGAAAAACCGGTCTGTCTCAGTGATAAAGTTTACTACCTCTATTTCTGTCCAATTTTCTTCAAGGTATTTGACGATTTTGTCATACCCTTTTGCGGCCTGCTTAGTCCAGACTATTTGGAACGCCATTTTTGATACTTGCTCATTACCTCCTCATGAGATAAAATTTCTCCTCTGTCAGCCTCCGCTAGACCTTGTTCAATTTCTGCTCTTTCGTCGTCCGTGATAGTATCCCACCAATCTAAGTGCTGTTCTTTTTTTAGAGCGATTAAACGCTCAATAACATCCGGCTCATCAACACTAGTCAGCCACTTTATTAGATTTAATTTTTCAGCTTGAATATCCATAACCAACAAATCTTAATCAAATTTAAATAATAAAAGAACATCCATCAATTAAACCTGCCGTACCCATCAATTTTCCGGAACGGCTGGGCAAAAAAATCACCCACGATTTTATTAAACTGCTCCTTTTTGAAAATCGGCGTTGAATGCCCTGAGTTCGGGATGATCCACAAATAGCTGTTGGGGATTGACTGTGCAATGAGCATGGTATGTTCCGTGCGGATCACATCGTGATCGCCGCCGATGACCAGGGTAGGGCAGGTAATAGTATGCAGTTGCGCTACAGTGATGTGCGGCTCGTACGACAGCAGGTGGGCCAGCTTGAGCTGGTTCTTTGTTTGGGCAATGTTCGCATTAGGTTTTTTCAGGGTTTCCTGCAGGTTTTGGTTGTATTTCATTGCCCAGTTATACACGAACGGATCGACCGCGGTGGTGTCGGGCCAAAGATTAGCGCCGGTAACGGCCAGCTTTTTCACCTTATCGGGATGACGGATAGCTAACAGTAAGCCGTTTATGCCGCCGTCGCTCCAGCCAATTACATAACAGGACTTTAGCCCAAGCTGATCCAGCAGGGCGTTCAGGTCGTCGGTCATCATTTCATAGCTTAGGGAATCGGATGGATCGACGGATTTTCCCTGTGCGCGGCTATCGGCGAGGATAACCTGGTAATTTTGGGCGAAATAGGGTATCTGGTACAGGAAATTGTTGATGGAACCGCCATTTCCGTGAATGATAAGCAGCGGTTCGCCTTTGCCATAAGTTTCGTAATACATTTTAAAGCCGCGGATATCGGCATATTTGCCTACCGCCGGGTTGTT
>Ga0302304_10001877_pt1 | contig 10829 bp, 15 predicted proteins | sample III_Palsa_E2_2_FD_198769 | JGI IMG/M metagenome (GOLD analysis project Ga0302304, IMG submission 198769) | Peat permafrost microbial communities from Stordalen Mire near Abisko, Sweden - III_Palsa_E2_2 | ecosystem: Environmental > Terrestrial > Soil > Palsa > Peat permafrost | place: Sweden...
GCATGGCTTCGCGGTGGGCCTTATATTCGGTGAAATCGATGTGGCGCTCGGTGGGCGCTTCGGTATCAAAAACCACGGCCATGTGCGTTGGGTTTTCCTTGCGCAGTACTTCCAGCAAGGTGTTGGTAAAGCCCATCACAGCCGAAGTGTTTAAACCACCCGAGGTAAAGCGCGGACTTTTGCTCAATGCGAAGTGCGCCCTGTAAATAAGGGCCATGCCGTCCAATAGAAATAATTTCTTCATTGTTATTTTTTGGGATTACACCGCCTCCTTCGCCAAAGCTACGGCGGCCGAAGGATTTGATTTTTTATTATACCGACTTCAATCTGCCGACAGATTAAATCAGTATGGTTCAAAAATACAATTAATGTGTCATCTAATACCGCCAGATCTAAAATCGGCAAGCCAGTTATTTAAAAGCACAATCAGGCAAATGATCGTTAACCATACCTGTCGCCTGCATGTGGGCATAACAGATGGTTGTGCCGAAAAATTTGAATCCGCGTTTTTTCATGTCCTTGCTGATCGCATCGGATATGGGTGTGCTGGCCGGAAGCTTTCCGTCGAAATTATTGATCGGTTTGCCATCGGGCATAAAACTGTACAGGTATTTGTCGAATGAGCCAATTTCCTTTTGGATTTCGATAAAGAGCTTTGCGTTGCTGATGGCCGAAGTGATCTTTCCGCGGTTACGGATAATGCCGGTATCCTGCATCAGGCGTTCCACGTCTTCCTCCGTAAATGCGGCCACCTTTTCCACGTCGAAATCAGCGAAGGCTTTGCGATAGCCCTCGCGCCGTTTCAATATGGTTATCCAGCTTAAGCCGGCCTGCGCCGATTCCAGCACCAGGAATTCGAAGAGTTTTTTGTCATCGTGGATTTCTTTGCCCCACTCTTCGTCATGGTATTTGATGTAGAGCGGATCGGTGCCTGCCCATGCGCAGCGTTTTAATTGTTGAGTTTGAGTCATTATTCTTTTATAGTCCTACCGTAATATTGCAGACCAAACTTTAAAATTTGTTGATCTTGCAAAATATTAAAAATCCTCTCTATTACAGGATATGGAGTACGTTTATCCGCCTCAATCAATATCCATTCGTCATAACCATAAACTGCATTTGAAGCTTTTTTACCCTGGAATATCCATTGCCCCAATTCGTCATTTGCAGGAGTAATATCAATACCCGGCTGCGAATAAAATAGGTCTGAATTATAATAGTTGTCAATGTAGTTTTTCAGGCCACCAGCCGGCACCCCAATTGTACTAATTTTTTCGAACTTTTCTACCTCCTCGGCCGAAAGGCCGAGATGATCATCAGCATTCATTCCTGAAAGCGCCCGCCTGCGAACATTGACATCACCTATTTCAAACATTACGCGGTCTTGTGCAATTATAATTACCGCAACATTTGCGCCGCCCTCGGAAATATCCCCCTTCACAACCGGGAGCTTTACATCAACCGGCAGCCATTGCTTAGGCTTTGCAGTGAGGATGAAAAATGCCAGTAGAAGGAACGCTACATCGCACATCGCAGTCATGTCGATTGATAAGTTTCTCCACTTTAACCTTTGTTGGTGCACTGGCCAGGTTTATACCATAAAGCTAAGAATAAATTCAAAACTATAACGCTCCCGTAAACTTTTAACTTCCAGCCAAACAGAAAATTAAGCAGTCATTTCGAAATCTCGCAGCCCACTTGAGCGCCATTAACAACTAACCACGGAAAAAAAATCGAATCCCGATAGCTATCGAAATTCCGAAATCCGAAATAAACCCTAATTTTATAAAATCAAATACAAATAACGATGGACAGCCTTTCGCCGAATATTTTTGTTGATAATATGAACGAGACCATCGACTTTTACCAATCGATCGGGTTTCAACTGGTGATGACGGTGCCCGAAGCCGGCGAAGATTTCGTCTGGGCCATGATGTCCAACGGCGGAGTGACGGTGATGTTTCAAACCTTTGGCAGTTTGGCTGAAGAGCTGCCGGAGATCAGCCGGAATAATGGGGGATCGCTGCTTTTTTACATCAAACTAAAAAATATTCGGGCTTTTTTTGAGGAGATCAAAGATAAGGTGAAAGTATTGAAAGGGCTGGAGGCGACATTTTACGGCGCCACCGAATTTTCTATCCTGGATAATAATAATTATGTGCTGACTTTTGCGGAGGATGAGTAACCACACCGTTTGAAAAATGATAGAAATTAAAAGAATAGATCACGTGCAGCTCTGCGTCCCGAAAGGGAAAGAAGATGAAGCGCGGGCCTTTTATACGGATATTATCGGTTTACAGGAAATTCCGAAACCAGCCTCGCTGATGGCGAATGGCGGGTTGTGGTACCAATTGCCTGGCGCAGAATTACACCTGGGAATAGAACCGGAGATGCGGACACGGCGGCATCCGGCCTTTGAAATTACCGATGTTGCTACGGCGCGCAAGCTTTTGGAAGACAAGGTGGAGATTGTGGAGGAGCCTTACATCCCTGGCCGTACCCGATTTGCCTTTATCGATCCGTTTGGCAATAAAATTGAATTGCTCCAAATGCTTGATAAATAGAATCTTTCATTACATTTATAAGGTCAAACGCATTAACCTGATAAACATACATGAAATTCATTTCACCAACCATCCATGGCATTATTGACTACCTGGTCGTAATATTCCTTTTACTAACGCCTACTATTTTTGGATTTGCCGGTACCATCGCAATTTTTACCTACGCACTCGCATTCGTCCACCTGGCGCTAAGTTTGCTTACCAATTATCCCCTTGGGCTGCTTAAGCTAATCCCCGTTAACGTGCATGCCGGCATTGAGGTAATTGTGGGTATCGCACTTATCGTGCTGGCGTATACCTGGTTTAAGGATAATATCGACGGGAGTAAGCTGTTTTATGTGATCTTTGGGACAGTGATACTACTTACCTGGCTGGTAACAGATTACACGGGAATTCACGATATCGCAGACACCCTATAGCGCCAGTTCCGCCGATGGGTCCCAAAACAGTTTTTTAAAATCAGCTACCTGGTCGTTCTCCACTTTAACACCCTCGCTTTCCAGCAATTGCTCCATCAGGTTGCCGCCAAAATGAAATTTTGCTGTTAAAAGCCCCTGCCGGTTTACAACCCGGTGTGCGGGTACCGGCGGAATGGCTTTTCCGCATGCCTGCATGGCATAACCTACCATCCGCGATGAGCCTTTTGTGCCAAGATAGTTGGCGATAGCGCCATAGGAGGTGACCCTGCCGGCCGGAATCAGCCGGGCAACCTCGTAAACGCGTTCAAAGAAATTATCACCCTTCATTCCAGCGAGAATTTAATGTAATTGATGTTCTTATTCTTAAGCAAATATTTCTTTTCGTAGTAAGTTTTTATAGACAGCACTTCATCTGCGTGTTCCGAATGATACAGGTCTTCTGTTTTCGCATGAAGCTGCAATTCATGGTGGGCTATCTTTTCGGCCGTATAGGCATGCAGGGCGTCGTTGTCGGTTTTAAGATGAATAATGCCGCCGGGTTTCAATATCGGCCGATATTTTTCAAGGAACTGCGGCGAAGTAAGCCTTTTTTTTTCGCGGCTTAATTGAGGTTGCGGGTCGGGAAAGGTGATCCATATCTCGTCTACCTCATGGCTGCCGAAGTAGTCGAGAATGTTTTCGATCTGTATGCGCAAAAAGCCTACGTTGGTTACGCCGTCTTCCAGCGCTGTTTTGGCGCCGCGCCAGATGCGGTTTCCTTTGTAATCAATTCCGATAAAATTCCGTTGGGGGAAGAGCCTGGCCAAATTTACGGTATACTCGCCTTTGCCGCAGGCCAGTTCCAATACAATTGGGTTGTTGTTTTTAAAAAAATCAGCGCTCCATTTGCCTTTAAAGGGTTTTCCCGCATCTAACTGAACTACGTTGCCGAATGTGTTTACCTCTGCGAAACGTTTTAGCTTATCTTTTCCCACGCTGAAATTTAAAGGCGCTAAAATAAGGATTTGTGATTTATGGTAGCATGGGTAGTTTTTCGGTAACGCCGCAATTTTTAACTTCGATGCGCTCAAATGTGCCGCCAATTGAGCAAATCCATGCTGCAAACACCCAACTTTTATATAACTTAAACGATTTTTTGCCGAAGCGTCAGTCGCAGCATCTTTCCGACTTTCCGGACTTCCAGAGTTCCCGGACTTCCGGACTAAACCGTATCTTTACCGCACATGAAGCCCGCGGAAATCAATATAAAATTTAAGGCGCTGCAGGAGCGCATAGCAGAAGAATTTGATAACGAGAAACCGGATATCAAGGTGCTGCTCTTCCTGATCGGTGTGCAGGAGCTGGGCAAAGGGCCGAAGAAATTCAGCAAACGGCAAAAAGAGGAGCTGATGCATATTGCCACCTGCAAGCTGTTTAGCCTGATAGGCTTTTATGAGCTGGAAGGGCTGGACCAGGATGGCTGGCCGCATTGGAACCTGGTAAAACCCATCCCCAACTATACCTTGCTGGAGCAGGAGATGCTGATGAAATCGCTGATCGTAAATTATTTTGAAGAGCTGTGGGCCGTAGATTAGTTTTTTTGGTAGGATTACACCGATTGAGGATTGATTTCACCGATTGTTTTTTCAGGATTTCACCGATTTGAAGATCGATTACACCGATTTAAGTTGGTAATCCACATTAAATGACGTTTGCGACAGCGAGTGATTTGATTGGTTGATTTTTAGTTTTTAAGAACTATCAGAAACACAATAATTGTATTTTTGAACCTATAGGTTTAGCCTGATGACCAAACAAAATCGGTGAAATCAAAAAGTAATCGGTGTAATCCCAGAAAATAAAAAAAATCGGTGTAATCCCAGAAAATAAGATGAAGAGACTTTTATCAATTGTATTTTTCTCCCTTGCCATTACCGCAGCCTTTGCTGGCGGTCCGAAAAACCAATATGTACGCATCACCACCAGCTATGGACAGTGCATTATCCGTTTGTATAACCAAACACCCAAACACCGCGACAATTTTATAAAGCTTGTTAAAAAGGGTTTTTATAACGGAACCCTGTTTCACCGGGTGATACAGAATTTTATGATACAGGGCGGCGACCCTGATTCAAAAGACTCGGTGAAAGCCAAACCCGGCGCTGAATTGGGTAACGGTGATGTGGGCTATACCATTCCCGCCGAATTCCGCGACAGCCTGTTTCATAAACGTGGGGTGATTGCCGCCGCGCGGGATGATAACCCGGCAAAGGCATCGAGCGGCTGCCAGTTTTATATTGTGGAAGGCAAGCGGTTTAGCAATGGTAAATTAGACACCTTGGAGACAACGCGCTTAAAAGGTCATAAAATTCCGGAGTGGCAAAGGGAATATTACCGTTCTGTAGGCGGCGCGCCGCACCTGGATCAGAATTATACGGTTTTTGGAGAAGTAGTTATGGGCATTGATATGGTTGACCGCATAGCCGCTGTGAAAACCGATGCCAGCGACCGGCCAAAGACGGACATATCCATGACGGTGGAATTATTGAGTAAGAAAGAGTGTAAGGAGTTGGATGCGCTGAGCCCCCCAGCCCCCTGAAGGGGGAGTCGGGGAAGCATCAACGGGAACAATGTCGAATAATGAATTTCGAATGTCCAATATCGAAGTTTCACTTTATCATTCGACATTCAGCATTCGATATTCGACATCAAATAACCACTATCTTAAAGGATGAGTATACAGCGTTATCGAACCATTTACACATTCAACAAAAAATTAAATTCCCCCTTTAGGGGGTTAGGGGGCGGGGTATGAAGATCATCACATATAACGTAAACGGAATCCGCTCCGCGATGAGCAAAAATTGGCTGGCCTGGCTGCAGGCTACTGATGCAGATGTGGTTTGCTTGCAGGAAATAAAGGCTACGCCGGATGTCCTAACAGACCTGCTTCTTGTGGAGCAATTGGGTTACGAACACTACTGGTACCCTGCTGAAAAGAAAGGGTATAGCGGTACAGCCATTTTCACCAAAAGAACGCCCAAACACGTGGAATACGGCTGCGGGATCAGCGATTACGACCGCGAAGGCCGTAACATCAGGGTTGACTTTGACGAAGTTTCGGTAATGAGCGTTTATTTTCCATCAGGGTCCAGCGGGGATGACCGGCAGGCTTTTAAGTACCGGTTTTTAGATGAGTTCGGCAGGTACCTGGAATTGCTGCAATCACAATGCCCAAAGCTGGTTGTATCCGGAGATTACAACATTTGCCACCGGCCTATCGATATTCACAATCCCAAATCAAATGCCAACTCTTCGGGGTTTTTGCCCGAGGAGCGGGAATGGATGGAGAATTTTATCAACTCCGGTTATATCGACACCTTCAGGCATCTGAATAAGGAACCGCATAACTATACCTGGTGGAGTTTCCGCGCAAATTCCCGCGCCAAGAATTTGGGCTGGCGTATCGATTATAACATGGCAACGCATTGCCTGGAACCAAATATCAAACGATCAACCATTTTGCCCGAGGCAAGGCATTCGGATCACTGCCCGGTGCTGCTGGAGTTGGACTTTACCCCCTAACCCCCTGAAGGGGAAACGATAACGAAATAATTTGAAAGCAAAATATGTCTTATTTAGATTTTTATAACTACAACTTCACCTCGCCCCACCCCTGCCTGTAAGTCCTGCGGATGAATTGGTTTGCCGGTTCGTAATTGGTAACCCGTTTGTTTTCGCCGTCCCATTTTAGGCCCACATAGCGGCCGCTGAACTTATAGCCTTCCATGTTGCCGTAAACAGGGTCGTTGCGCCTTATCTTTTCCTGTATGTCAAAGCTGCGGAGCAAAAGGTTGCCCAGTAATACGGTTTCCGTTAAGGGCCCGGCATAGCCTTCAAAAGGCGAGTCCACTTCCATGTTACCGTATCCGGCGATGGCTGCATCCACCCATTGCCACCAATGGCCGTCCATACCTCCCGGTACGCGGGCATATTTTTCAGGGATGTTTACATCTTTATTTAATGACAGCGGCAATAACCTGGGATGACTGCCACCCCAGCCGCAGGAAACTTTCCCTTTTGTGCCGATGAACAGGGTACAACCTTCAAAGTCGTTTTCGCCGGGGAAATCGCCGAGGGCTTCGTTCATGTTCACATCCGGATCGAGCTCGGGCAGGCGGTCGGGTGTGATACCGCCATCCATCCAGTGCAGCTCGAGCGGCTTCCCGTTTTTTAATGTAAAATCAAATTTGATATGGCTGGAGACAGGCCCGCTTTCGGGGAAAATGCCTTCTTTAAAAATGCCGGTATAAACGGTGCTGGCGCTCCCGGAAATCTCAGTCGGGTATCCCAATCCAAGTAGTTTAAATGGCGGCCCCATAATGTGGCAGCCCATATCGCCAAGTGCGCCGGTACCAAACTGCCACCAGCCGCGCCAATTAAAGGGCACCAGGTTGTCAATGTAATCCACGTATTGTGCGGTGCCAAGCCATAGGTCCCATTTCAACCCGGATGGTACGGGTGGTTTTGTCGCCGGCCATGAAATGCCCTGCGGCCAAACCGGACGGTCTGTCCAGCAATAGACTTTTTGAATGTCGCCGATCAAGTCCGCTTCAAACCATTCCCGCAGTGTGCGCATGCCGTCGCAGGAGGCGCCCTGGTCGCCCATTTGCGTAACTACTTTGTATTTTTTCGATGCTTCCGTCAATACCCTGGCTTCATAAACATCATGTGTGAGCGGTTTTTGCAGGTATAGGTGCTTGTGCAGCTGCATAGCGCTCAGGCCCACAATGGCGTGGTTATGATCAGGGATAGCCACCGTAACCGCATCAAAATTTTTGCTTTCCTTGTCGAACATTTCGCGCCAGTCGTGATAAAATTTCGCTTTAGGGAACTGCTTACGCCGTTCGGCAGCGGGGCGTTCGTCGACGTCGCACAGAAAGGCGATCTCGGCATTCTTTTTTGGCGCGGTGGCAAAATGATGAATGTCGTTTTCGGCTTCGCCACCCGTGCCGACGGCAGCTATGTATAATTTATCGCTTGGCGCCTTATAACCTTTGCCCAATACAAAGCGCGGTACAATATAAAAGCTCGCTGCCGCTACCGCGCTTTTTTTAAGAAAATCGCCGCGGCTGATGGCGCCTGTTTTTTCAGTTTCTTTCATGGTCGCTGGTTATTTTAAGTGTAATGGCCGTACGGCAACTTCTTTAAAAAACACCACGTCGTTATCCCCATGGTTTTGCAGGCCGATATAGCCGTAATTTGGCCGAAGCCCGCGAAAGGGCTCATAGTCAAATTTCCGCTCGGGCACGGGATCGCCCTCGGTATAGTCGGTAACTAACTGGCCATTTACGTAGACAATGGTGCGCGGGCCGTCGAGGGTAATTTCCATCACGTTCCACTCGGGACCGGGTCGGCCAGGCTTCGAATGCGGTTTGGTCAATGAATAGAGAGACCCGGTAATGTGGTATTCATCCTCGCCCGAAGTTTCCGGGTGATTGTCAATCTGCACTTCATAGCCATAAAATACCGGCATCCAGGCCTCGCGCGGCTCCAGCGGAATCCGGATAAAAAAGCCGGAGTTACTGTTGTCTTTTTGCATTTTATAGACGACGCGTATAACGCAATCACCAAATTTTTCTTTTGTCCAATAGCACAGGCCCATTCCACCATGGCTGCCTGTCAGGCCGTTTTCGACATACCGCATGCCAGGACCAACCTGCTTCCATCCGTCGAGGTCCTTGCCGTTAAACAATTGCCGCCAGCCGCTGTCAACCACCGTCGGTTCTATAACAAGATGCGATCTTTTGGTCGAGCTGTCTTTTTTTGGTAGAAACGCGCTACAGCACAGCATAATTGCGGGCATAGTAAGACATAAACACAAGGCCCGGAAAGTGATTTTTCGGTTCATAATTGATTTTTTTAGGGATGAGTCCCGATAGCTATCGGGATGAGAGGTGAAGCAAATCAGTTCTCAAACCAGTTTATATTGGCGATTAAAATTAGCGATATTTATTAAAGTTCCCAATAAGATTTAACCGGGATTATTTGAATGAAAAACGGGGCAGATATTTATATTGCAACCGAATAATCGCTCCCTGATGAAAAAATATTTATGGTTAACCGCCTGCCTGCTCTTAAGCTTTACCACGGCTGTTTACAGTCGCCCGTTTATCGATTCATTAACCAAAAAACAGTTATTCACTGCCCTGAATGCCTTCCTGGTGGCCAAGGAAGGCCCGAATAAGGAAAACAAATTTGTTTTGAAACAAGACCTGTTAGCGATGTCGGCCTTGCTCGACGAGATGAAGGGTGTGGATAAGAATGTCAAACTGAAGGATAACAATTATTATCGCTCCTATCTCACTAACATCGTCGATTTAGGGAAGAATACCTTTTTGGTGCAGGTTTCCTATATCGGCATCAACGACAAGGCGGCGGTACTCCGGGCAAGCTTTAGGTTTATTGCCCGGAAACAGGATACCAGCTTTTTCTTTTCTTCGCTCCTGGAACAAAATACGCTCACCTGGAAAACCAAAAGGCTAAGCAACATTACCTTTCATTTTAAAGATACTTTGGATCAGAATGAAGCTAAGGATTACCTGAAGTTTGTTGATTTATGCGATAAGAAGCTGGATGTGAAGCCCGAGCAGATTGAATATTATATTTGTGATATCTTTCCTGAAGCGCTGCAGGTTTTAGGCGTGGATTATAAATCTGATTATAGTGGTGTAAAGTATGACGACATCACCTCGCACGAAAACCATGCAACACTCGAAATAAGCGGCGGCTATACAGGGAGCCAGCGTTTTGACCGGCACGACCTTTGGCACGACCGGCTGCATATGGTTTTATCGGTGGATAGTATAAACCGTCCTGTCGACGAAGGATGCGCGTACCTGTATGGGGGCAGCTGGGGTAAAACCTGGCCCGAAGTGCTGGCTCTGTTTAAAAAATACGTCGCAGACCATCCCGATGCCGATTGGCTTAAATTATACGGGGAAAGCACGAACTTTTATACAGAAGGGCAGAAAACCTTTAAGGTGGACTATATACTTAATGCCCTTATTGTGCAAAAGATTGACAGGGAAAAGGGCTTTGCCCCGGTTAAAGAGCTTTTGAGCTGCGGGAAGCGCGAGCCGGGCGATGAAAATTATTTTAAGGTATTGGAAAAGGTGGTCGGCATCACAAAAGCGAATTTTAATGAAGCTGTTTGGGGGTTGGTAAAGCAGAATTGAGGTTAGCTATTTTGGCCACTTCGCATCATCCATCCTATTATCAAGCACCGCAACAATCGATATGGTGTTGGTTAAATACGTGTAAAATACCGACAGTTGTTTGCTCAAAACAGCCCGCCGGATTTTCTTATTACTTTCAATTAAAGGATATAGGTCGGGGAATGTGGCAACAACGGCCTCAAAATCACTTAGCAAGTTATAAAGCTTGTTAACTTCCCTTTGAGTAAACTTGTAGAGTAAATAATCTCGTATTGTCCGTACATCCGCAAGCGATCTTTTTGAATATACTACTATAAGTAATTCATTATCTGCCATTTTTTAGCTGACTCCAAAATTCCGACGACGATAAAATTCTCCCATTTTCAATATCTTCCAGGCCTGTGTTGATATGCTGCTTTTGATATTCTGAAAGATCATCCCATGAAAAATTATCTGAATTTACGGCTCTTAATCCATCCAAAAGGGAAAGCATATTCACATCCGAAAGCTGGTCGATCCATGCTTTCAGATTTGATTTGGTTTCCTCTACTTCCGCTACTGACATAATCGATGACGTATAAGACAAATTTACTTATTCTTTTTCAAAGAAAGATAACGTTGACTATGCTTTAAAATAGTAGGTTTTTAAC
>Ga0302304_10001886_pt1 | contig 10789 bp, 9 predicted proteins | sample III_Palsa_E2_2_FD_198769 | JGI IMG/M metagenome (GOLD analysis project Ga0302304, IMG submission 198769) | Peat permafrost microbial communities from Stordalen Mire near Abisko, Sweden - III_Palsa_E2_2 | ecosystem: Environmental > Terrestrial > Soil > Palsa > Peat permafrost | place: Sweden...
ACCTACATCTGCGCGGCCTGTGACGGAGCCCTCGCCCTCGCGCAAGGAGTCTAAATGCAAGACGCTTTTCTCCAGACATCCCATCGCCGATGGAACCCGCTCAAGCGCGAGTGGGTCCTTGTTTCACCCCATCGCACCCAGCGCCCCTGGCAGGGGCAGACCGAAACCCCTGCGCAGCCCGCGGCCATCCCTTACGATCCTGCATGCTACCTATGCCCGGGTAACCTGCGGGCCAGCGGAGAGCGCACACCCGACTACAACGCGACCTTCGTCTTCGAGAACGACTACGCCGCCCTCAAGCCCGATCTGCCGGCGCTAACTTTGGACCTTGGAGGCACTGGCCTCATGCAGGCTGCCACCGAACAAGGCATTTGCCGCGTCCTCTGCTTCGATCCCCGCCACGATCTCACCCTGGCCACCATGGAGCTCGCCTCCATTCGCCGCGTCGTCGACGTCTGAGCCGCGCAGGAATGCGAGCTCGGTGCCCGCCCAGGCATCCGCTATGTCCAGATATTCGAGAATCGGGGAGCCATGATGGGCGCGAGCAATCCCCACCCTGACGGCCAAATCTGGGCCACCGAACACATCCCCAACGAGCCCGCAGCAGAGTGCGCTGCGCAGTCCGGTTACTTCGATCAGCACGGCCGCACCCTCCTCGCGGACTACCTTGCCCTCGAGCTGATCCAGCGCGAACGCATTGTCGCCGCGAACGGCCATTGGATTGCCCTCGTCCCTTTCTGGGCCGTCTGGCCCTTTGAGCTCCTCTTGCTCCCGCGCGACCCTGTCGCAAACCTCCGGCACCTCGCCGAGTCCGCGCGCGATGGACTCGCCGCCATCCTCCAGCTCGTCACAGCCGGTTACAACAAAGTCTTCGAAACGCTCTTCCCCTACTCCATGGGCTTCCACGGCGCACCCACCGGCGAGAATCATCCTGAGAGAGCCCACCCCGAGTGGCTCCTCCACACGCACTTCTATCCGCCACTGCTTCGCTCTGCTACCGCACGCAAGTTTATGGTCGGCTTCGAACTGCTGGGGTTGCCGCAACGCGACATCACGCCCGAGACCGCGGTCGCGTCACTACGCACCGCCATCGCGGCAGTCCGGACTTAGCCGAGGCTGACGGATGCGCTGCTGCGCAAAACTATGGGAGCATTCTTGGTCGGTACCGCGCCCTGACTGGTATGGAAAGTTGATAGCCCAGTCTCACAAAATGAGAGGAGAGCCGGCGCAGTGAGGTATCGGCAGTCGCGAAGCGCGATCAATGCTAAGGACGAGTGTCACGGAAAGCTACGTCGCGCTGATGGAATTCCCATGCCACTCTAGGGGATATACCGCAGAGCGGTTGGATGTGACTGTTCTCAAAGGATACTGCAGATGGATAACAGCTATCGCTGCGCGCGCATCGGAGCAACGCATAGCGACGATTCATCGGAGGAGGGATGACCCAAAGACAGTAGTATCCGTTGAAGGGAATCACAAGTTGGATTGCCTCTGCGGCATGTTGTGGATCTCGATGGGATGGCGGATGTTGAGCGGAATGATCCGGCTGAGGTCAGAGTCGTAACGAACAAGATCAGCGTAATGGCGTTTACGCGAACAGGATCATGTTGTAATCCTCTGCCGCCATTCAGTTTCTCTAAGAGAGCTTCACCAAACCTTCCCATGGGCTACCGATCAACTAGACTGATGATCTTTACAGGTCCGAGCAAGCCAGAAGGTAACAGCCGGGAATCGGAGCGGTAAGGCGTGACATCAGTGTAGGTGTACTTGATGGCATTCGGTTGCTGGTCGCCTATTAGGCGATTAACCCACAAATTCGTGACGGTGATGACGAGAGGGTTTTTGCCAGGTTTGAGCACCGAAGTCAGGTCCACTCGGTAAGGGGCATGCCAGGTACGTCCAACATCCTTACCATCGACCGACACAGATGCGAGATCCTTCACGGCGCCCAAATCAAGCCAAAGGTGTGAACCGGTTACAAACCACTCGGCGGGAGCGTCGATCGTGTTCGTGTAGGTGGCGACACCCGAATAGTACTTCACCCCCGGCGAGGAGCTAGTCGACCACGACATGAGTTGCGGAATGGTTATCGAATCGGGTGCTCCACGATTTGGCTGGAAGCTGACTGTCCACGGACCTTCAATAGTCGCAAGTCTCGTTTCGACCTTTATCGGTTCGGAGAATGAGGGCGTAGAGGCGGGATGGCGAAAGACGACGAACTCTGAGCCCCAAGCCTCGAGGCTAAGTGGGATCTGTGTATGTCCCTCCGCGATCTGATAGGATACAGGTTCCACCGTACCGCCTTCGGCACGCCAAAGCTCGGGTCTTCTGCCTGCGACGCGAAAGGTGGCGTTGAAAGTATTGGCATAGTCACTGCGGTTATCTATGAAGTAAATGTCGGCTTCGGATGTGATCCGGTGAACGAAGTCAATATGACTATCGTTTCGCATACCGGAGCATTCAAAATCAGGAGAGATGTTAAGGCCACGCAGAACGGTAACAGCATCGAAGCCCGCGTAAACCCTTCCCTTGCCGACGATGTGAACGCCGGTGCCATCTCCAAATAGTTGGACGGCGAGTCGTCCAAACTCCGCAGGATCATCGGCCTGACTGGGCGTATCGATTGGTTTAGGTCCTGCAATCACCGCGCCGGCTTGTACAAGCGAGTGAAGAGCGCGCAAGACCGGCAGAGACATATGGCGCGAGGATGGATCGAGCACGATGAGCCTGTAGCTCATTCCACTTCTGGTAGTGACCCTGTTATCTGTCACAGTCACTTCGTGAATAAGCGCGTCGGCATTGATGTAGTCGAAGCCATAGCCGGCGGGAAGATCAGGGGCTTTGTTAGCAAAGAGATAAGTTAGGTTAGAATCTTCGCCGTAGAAATATACAATGTCGGCCGCAAAACGCCCTTGCTGCAGCATGTAGCTGCTGCGAGCCAGATAGTCAATCCATGGCTTAGCCTGTTCGGCCCATGTCTCGTTTCGGTTGAACCACTGCCCGAATGGCCCGAGGGTCAGCCCAGGTGCCTTACCTATCATTGGCTGATGCGCCGATTCATGAATCACAAATCGATTGATGCCATTCAGCATCTCCTGATCTGCAGTCGGCTTCAGCGTCGCGGGCGACCAACCCCAAGGAGCGGCGGCTGCGGTAAACGACTCCGCCGCCGCAATGTTCTGCCCATAGATGTGAGCCACTGAAGCTGATTCACGGTCGTCCGCGTCGTATCCATGTTGCTGACGGTCAGAATTCGGCGTCTGCGCCCACATCGCGCCCATCGGGACCTCCGCAAACTTCTTGACCTCCATGCCGTCGCCTATGAACGCGCGCCCGCTCTCGTGAGATTCGGCATAAAGCCCCATCCCTCGCTCCTTCAGCGAAGCATGTATTTGGCGATAATGCTCATCAGCAATGAGGTCCGCGATCGTCTTGCGAAAGTCCCACAAAAACTTGTCGCTGGCTGCTGAGCTTTCGACGATTCTTCCCGTCAATACAGGCAACCACGAGATAGGGTCATACCCGCGCCTCCTTCTGAACTGAACAATCATGTCATCAGTCCAATTTTGGGAGCCGGCTTCCCAGCTGTCCGCGATCATAGCGCGAATACCCCTCTTGCCCATCATCTCCCCGCCTACAGTATCTTTGTACGAGTCCAGATAAGCATTCATATAGTTCTTCACAAATTTGCCATTCAGCTTGTCGACCTCGAGACCAGTCGCCTCCGCTGATGCTGGATGATTTGTTATCCCTAGCAGCGAATAACCGAATCGCAGCACCACCCATTCTCCAGCGGGCGGAGTCCAGTCCAACGTCCCATCCGGTCTCATCTTTGTCGTCAGATCGATGATCTCGCTCTGCGGTATCGATTGATTCCGTGGCACGCACGGCGTAGCAAACTCATACAAATCTCCGACAGGAGAAAACGCAGCCTTATCCTCGAAATGGTTCACGCGAGCTTCCTCGTGCAGTACAAGTTCGGCGACTTCATAGTTCTTCGGAATAGGCGGAATCGTACTTCGAAACGAGCGTAGATCGAGTCCCGACGCCCAGGTCGGCGGCTGGGGAAGGGATACCCGCTTGAAAACGACCCGAAAATATCTGGCCGTTACAGGCGAAAATGAAACTGTAAGTTGGGGAGCCCCTCCACCTGACAGTTTCGCTACCTGCCTGAAGTTGCGCCCGTCATCGCTCACCTGCAGCGATCTCTCTGGATTTCCGATGCCTGTAATCAAAGCCTCGAACAAGCCAACTTCTCTTGTGACGATAGTGACGGACCGGATCGTGGAAGGCCCTGGAAACTCATATTGGATCCAAACGCTCTGCCCTTCCGCTGGAATCGGCAGCGAAGCTGCCTTTTCCAGCTCTCCATCTGCCAGCGACATTAAATCGGATGAACCTGGACTGCCGGAGATCTTCGCATCCAGGGACGGCGCCCGTTGATTCCCATCAGGCTTTCGATATGCCACAACAGCCGCGTCCGCATAATACTGCGGCAACGCCACTGCGCCATCAGGAGCAGGCAGTATGTCATGCACGCCTATGTTCTGAAATGCCCCCGTGTTCGAAGGCGGATGTTTCAGCCTACCCGCGAACGGTTTTCCGCCCTCCACCAGCGTTTCACTCCAGACATACTTTTTCATCCCCTGGGCGGGTGGGACCCATGGCCCTCCAGTTTCACTCCAACCAGGTGATCCCGCTATCGCCTCTTCCATGCCAAACTGATTTGCGAGATACGTGGCGGAACGGAATGCAGCCTTCCATTCTGGAGTCATATAGGGGAGGCGATGATCAACTACCTGCGGCGTCGCACGAGCGACATCAAAGGTCTGAAAACCAGCCAGCCCTATTCGGTGCATCCATTCGATATCAAGGCGTATACCCTCCTGGGTGATGTTTCCATTCATCCAATGCCACCAAACCAGCGGGCGCGCGCTCTGAGGGGGATGCCGGAAGCCCTCAAGCAACACGTCGCCGGCGCTGGAGGCGACTGACTGCGCAACAGCTGTAGCGCTTGCGAGGGCAAGCGCTACAGCTCTCAGAACTACTCGGACGGTTATCTTTGACCGCAGACTCGCACTCCTCTACTTCCTTCATGCAAGCTGTCACAGCACAGCTTTTGGCACTCTCTTGTGCGCCGATGGGAGCGCCTACGCAAATTTGCTCCCTCCCATTGTGGTGCAGCTGCAATCCTCAAATCAACAACGAGATAATTCGCTATTGTCGAACGAATTTCACCATGCTGGTTCGCAAACAATTGTTCCCATTAGTGAAAGAGACATTCGCAGCGTTTCCCGCCGCGAACGCGTACGTTCCCAGATCGACCCAACCACTGCTTCCAGTCGTTGGCAGGGTACCCGCGGGTAGATTGACGGGCCCCGAAGCGGTGGTGAGTGTCACCGTTGTCGCAGTATCCATGGGACTTGCGATGATCTGATATAGCTGTACGTCGTAGTTCCCAGCTGCCAGCAAATTGGGTGTATATGAGGCATATTGTCCCGCGGTACAGGTATACCGGACGGGTTGCGAAGAGAAACCGGCCGTACCGCTGTTACTCCAGTTGCTCCCATACTCGGCATATCCAGTATCTTCAGCATTGATGTAGTAGTCCCTGATGTAGTACTGGGGCGAAGAAAACACGGCCTGCGCCCCGGGGGTCGGCGTACCCGTCGCTCCGTAGGGGATTGACGTGAGCCAGATATTTACCGGAGACTCCGCGTGCAGTGTCGCCGTATAGCCTTGGGTGCAGTAGCTAGAGCCATCGATGTAATACGTGATGGCCGTCTCAGTCCATTCAATGCCATACGTATGGCTGGCCGCTGAAGTGTCGAATCCGGGCTGATAGGTTGCATTACACCGTGAACTTCCAGTGTTCGTTGCGCCGTAGCCTGACCAGCTGAGCCAACCCGTTGAAACGGTTGAGGAAGTTGTCGTATCGATCTCGAATCCATCGATCTCCAGGAAGTTCGCGGACGGTGCAGGATTCCAACTTGTTACATCGGCTCCAGTGGGCCCGAGAGCGGAGAGCCAGAAGGCCGTATGGTACTTAGAAGAATTCGCGGGCGTTTGCGCCGCCACTTGATAGTAGCCGTAGCGGAATGTCTGGTGACTGATCAATCCGCCGCCAGAGTAATAAGTAGTTCCGGAAACCACCTTCGATGTGTTGGCTATTTCCATGTTGCCGGCACCGTCGAGAGTCACGTTTACAGGCAGTTGGGAACCGTTCGACGAATAGTTCATCCGCCACCACCACCTCGTAGTATCGACGGCAGGAGTCCCCGAAGAAGTTGGAATTCCCGCAAAGTCGTCGCTCCACATCAATGAATAATTAGCCGGCGCTTGCGCTCCTGAAGGCTTCACTCCCACCAGCAGAAGCGCCATCAGACCGCAGCCAGTATAGAAAGGAAAACACATAGCTTTCTTTTCCCGTCTCACCATGTTCCTTTATCTCCCATAAGATTGGTCTGATTAACCGCTAAACCTCTTTCCCGCCAAGCTGAGAGCAACAAAGGCACATCGAGATCTAGCAATGATGGCGTTTGCAGCGTTATTGGCGGCGTCAGACACCATAGACTGTACACTCTCCAGATGTCAAGCGTTTAACTTAAAGCTCGCGATTTCCCCTCCGAATCAGAGAGTGATACATCGACCCGTTGAGACGGCCCGGGTTTTCGGCAACTTCGGTTGTTTCGGGTTGGAATCGAACCAACTTGCCGACAACACAGTTTCAGGGAGGGACAACGAGCAACGAACGCTTGGATTAGGTGAGCCAGAGTGAAACGATGGCCTCCACAACCCCTGTCGCGACTGGAGTGGTTCCATGCAACGTTTGGCAGCTGTTCCCCAAAGTCGGATTCGCGGCAATCTCGGAGTTCCCGACGGCCTCGATGGGGCCAAGTTGCCCATACACATTTGTCGAGAAGTTCTATTGAATTCAGTTGACGCTTCGCGCCCCTTTCTTCGCCGCGCACTGCGCTGTGAGCATGGCGCGAATCTCCGCTTTGGTCATCGGCTTTTCCTTCAACATGCGAGTTAGAACTGCATCGGGTTCGTCTTTGGGCATAGGGCACTCCTAGCACCTCAATTTGGATCTAAAATATCAGCCCAAGAAATATCCGGACGGCGGGTCCTGAGAACCCGGTCTAACGACCGGCCCGGAAACGGGTATCGGCAATCCTAGGATTGCGATCCGTCCGGAACAATACTTGCTATGCCTGCCGCCTAGTGGAGCAATCTAGCTCAGACACTCCATTCAACGAGGACTAGCGTAGCCATCACATGCTAGTTCTGTCCCAATAGCCCTCGATTAGGCGGCTGCTTTTCATCCGCGAGGCCGCACAATGGCTGACTACACACACCGTAAGAGAACTGACGGTACCTGGAATTCTATCTACATGACCTGCTACCATACCGCCGCCAAATCGGGCACGGAGCCGGAACTTAGGGAAATCGAATCGATGCACAGGTGCTATGACTCTCCCCAATTACAGGTAACCATTCAGATGGCTGACCTTCTCCAGAGGAAGGCCGTCTAGTCAGTTTGTGATCCAGATTTTCTGACCCGTCTACCATTCCGATGTGCCCGCAACCCTTGCACTTGCCTTTTTCTCGTCCATATTTTGATTGAGGCGGCCAAGTAAGATCCCTAACAGCCTGTTAGATCGATCTCCGATGGAGTGCGAGTTCCTGAGCAAGACATCGGACGCAATACCGGAAGCCTCGATGGCTGTCTAAACCTGCCGAAAGACGTTGGCGGATTGTCATTGACTCTGACACCCCATTCAGTAATGGACATTGAGATGCGTCATCTGGTTTGTATGGTTTCAAGGGTATATCCAAGCTCGAGTAGTGCCTGACAAGTCGGGCTTTGAGAAAGTGCGGGCGGTCCGGCTTCGACTACTGAGACGAGCTTGGTCAAAACACCGTTTTTCGTGCAGCAGAAGCATGTATCCTGCTCTTTTACCAAGGGGTGTTCCTTGCACGGTCAGAAGAAACGACGTAGGCGGACTATTGAAGGCAAGATCGAGATCGGAGAAGTGGTCTTAGACTGGGGTCTTTTGAGTGAACCGCTTTGGTCCAGTGAGCATGGGTACAAGGGGCTCTGTATCTCCGTTTAGGCTGAAGGAGAAGCGGCCCGTGGCCTCGTTCTGCAATATCCTTATCCAACGAATGAGAGCGGCAGCCCGTTGCCCCTTCCACAACGCCCAAAATTCACGGTCAAGTCCCTTGAAGATGATGTTCGACTAGCGATTGAAGGAAGGTTGGAACCCTCTTGCACGCGGTAAGGTCTTGGTCTACTGCATCTCTTGAGCCAAGTTTCCCAAAACCCCGTATTTCGGGAGCCAGCTCACTGGATCCGGGTCGCGGGCCTCAACTAGTCTCTAGCCAACGATGTGTCCACCAGGCTGCGCCGCAGGCTTCAACGGATTATTTGGTCAATAGGGGTCAAAGACCACCAATTTTTGATCCGCCCTGTGAAAGAGACCCTCCCGTGCACGGCCCGCGCGAAACACCCACTCATATCCTTCAAATGCCAGTTAGCTAGCTGTACCGATCACACGACCCTGCCGATCGAGAGACTGCTTTTGGGAAAAACCACCCGCGATGACCGCCCTCAATATCCAGTTCAGATCTTCTTGCCAAGTGAAGGTCGGGGCGATCGTTCCGCCTCTAGCGAAGTCAATATACTCTTGTTCGACGGGACCAATTCCTAGATACAGATCATTATTAACTGCACAGCCGCTCAGTTCAGCAGCATCCGGATTTGTCGGCACAATTCTGAAGCACGGTTGCGGTAGCTCCGGATGTCCAGGAAAACGTCCCACATGGAATGCGATTTTGTTGAGAGGCATCTGGCTAACGAACTGTGTTACGTTATGCAACACTTCGGTTTCAAAACCACTTTTCGGAGTCGGCGGAATAGCATCAAGGCTCACATTTCTCATGGTACTGGAGGTCCTCACCACCACGACGGCAGCCAAAGCGTTATGTGGCCTGGGTCAGCTGCCCACGTTGCGGCTACGGCTCCTCCAATACGAAAAGTCCACGTTGCAACACCCGTAGCTTTCCTCAGAGACCAGCCAAGTCGAATCGTATTGCTTCGATTGAGGAGAGCATATCCGCGGCGAGTACCAAAGAGCACACCATCTTTTGCTCCGGCCACGTAAAATCCAACTGCAGCGCCCGTCACAGCACCCACCTTATATTGCGCAGAACTTTGGTCAATCTGGGAATCAAGGCCCATTGCTTTCCGCGCAATTTTTGCGGTGCTCAGGGAGAACGCGTCAGCATAACCCGCCAGCGCATCTTCCGTTTTATAGGCAGGATCACTGACCACGGCCTGTCTCAAAATATCTTTAATCTTATCTGCGTCGTCAGGGGGGGCAGGTGACGGAGTTGGAGGCGGAGTTGGTGCTGGAGCAGGGTTTTGAAAGCACGGGACCACGATAGGAATGCCGTTCTTGTCTTTTCGTGAGTAACACGGGTCGTCAGCTAGTCCATCAGGATCAACCGAGCCCAACGGATTATTCAACACATAAGCGTATTGATTCAAGGTTTGCGGATTGCCAAGGTCTGCTTGCAGAAACCAGCCTGGATCAGGAGTCATGAATTGGCCCATCGAAGAGCCATAGTATCTGGCCTCGAAGTAGTCGAGCCCTGATTCAGTATCCCGTTCTTTGCCGGTATAACGTGATGCTGCCAACGCACCCAAATGCACAAAACTTGAAGTGGAATCGTAGATTGACTCGATTCGCATCGTAGTGATGTCCCTCCTATGGAGAGACATATTCATAGGTCCCTACAAGAACTCCGCTTGCATCGTACTGGAAAGACCAGTACTCCGATATTGCAGGGGCCAACGGATGTCGGTAAATGAGTTCCTGAGCGCAGGCCTTGGGGAAGGTTCCTCCGAAGGCTTGACCGCAACCGGATCGCCGCCATGGATTCCCGAGGCGGGCGAGTACGACCTGTTCCCGATCACCGTTGTGGGCGGTTTGGTAAGCCTGTCGAATATGGCTACTGCGAAGGGCAACCAGTGCAGTCCCGGAAACAACGGCGATTAGAAGAACTGCAAGCGCTATCAGAATTTTCATCTTCATGACGATGACCCCGTCGGCTTCTTGTTTTCCGGAACAGGCTGTTGATTCGGCGCAGGATTGAATTGGTTTGTGTTTGCCGGTAGCGTCGTCGAGTTCTTGGGGATAACCGTCGTCTGACTTCCCGACGTTTGCTGTGCTCTTTCCCCACCCGATCCCGGAATCGATTGATCGTGCATAATTACGGTGCCATTGCTGGGATTCACGACTGGAGCAATTGCGGGAACCCCCGCTGCATCCAGAGCAGCATTTGAGCGAGCTGCGCAGTTGTCCGGATAGAGATTAATGCCGCCCTTATCATTCTGCTGGGTTAGGGCGTTTACCGCAGCTTGATCCTGCTCTGGCGTCGTTTTGATGATGGTTATCGTTTGGTCTCGTCGCGGGGTCTCCATTTTGAGAAAGTCCGTCGTGCTTGACCCCAGCGGCGTGTTCGTTCCGAAACTGTACACGCCGTGACCGGTAACGGCTATTGCGGTATGTCCTATCGGATTCCCAGCAGTGGGCCCATCTTCGATCACCATGATGTCTGGTGGTGCATGTCCATCAGGGTCTGCCTTGCCCAGCGGATTGTTTCCTACATACCCATAGAGATTAAGCGTCTGAGGATCATCCAATTTGCTGTAAGGAACGGGCTCGGCTTTGGCGCTTCAGTCGGGCGACATCCACCGGCCCATATTCGATCCGTAGTACCT
>Ga0302304_10001890_pt1 | contig 10764 bp, 8 predicted proteins | sample III_Palsa_E2_2_FD_198769 | JGI IMG/M metagenome (GOLD analysis project Ga0302304, IMG submission 198769) | Peat permafrost microbial communities from Stordalen Mire near Abisko, Sweden - III_Palsa_E2_2 | ecosystem: Environmental > Terrestrial > Soil > Palsa > Peat permafrost | place: Sweden...
TGCGCGATCAGCACCAGAGTGATAAATTGCAGGTTTTGGGTGTTTATGCCGGTATCGACAATGCTTTGGGTCAGGAAAGGGAAAACCAATTGCAGGAGGGAGGTGATGAGCAGGGCGATAAAAACCTGCGTGATCTGCCAATGGCTCCGACGTAAATATTGCACTATAAGTCTCCAACTGATGGTCTGTTCCTTCTCCCCTTTTTCTTCATAAAATCCTGGCGAAGGCTCCAGCAGGAGGACGGTTCCTGTTGCGTCCTGATCGCCTGCCCGGGCGGAGATCCAGTGTTTTATGAATTCCCCGGCTTGTAAAGACAGTATGCCTTTGGCCGGATCCGCGATTTGCAGGGTGCGACGCCGCCGGAGCCGTCGTAAGGGCAGCAGCACCACGAAATGGTTTTGCCGCCAGTGCAGGATACAGGGCAGGGGGGCTTCCCGCGTGAGCTGTTCGAAAGTCAATTGCATCCCTCGCGTGCGGAAACCGATCTTTTCGGCGGCTTCGCTGATACCCAGCATGGACACACCTTCCTTGCCGAAGCCGGCCAGTTGCCGGAGGGTATCGGAACTATAATGTTTGCCATAGTATTTAGCTGCCATTCGCAGGCATGTAGGCCCGCAGTCCATAGCATTGACCTGTCTGTAAAAGGTGAACAAGGGCGTGATTTTAGAAGGAATGAGGAATAATATCATCAGCAGGAACGGGTCCCGCCGATGATATACGTTGGATAATCAGGTCGCACCGCTGACAGGGCAGGCGCTATTCGTCGGTCCTTCAACACAGCCGGTGGCTAGCGGGAAGGCCATACACCCATAATAGCATGCCACATAGGTGTTATACGCGTCTTCTCCGATCGTGTAAGAATACACGCAGCTAACTAAAACCTGTCCGGTGGGGCAAGTCATTGCCTTACCGCCCAGAACGCTTTTCATCTCATTTCTGGATAATACCTTCATGTTTGGTTTTATTAACGGTGAAATAATATGCCTACTCTGTCGCAGGTTTTCGGCTTCCCCCTGTTCTTTGGCCAAAGAAGATCATTACAGAATGTATTTCAATTCTTCAATATCATAATTTTCCGGTAATCTGTGCCCGTTGACGAAAATGGTCGGCGTATGGGTTATCTCTGCCTCTTCGCACCATTTCCGCATGGCATCCAACTGAAGACCTGTCTGAAATTCGTCGGGATCGACAGGATATCTTTTGGCGAGAGCAGCATAATCCTTTGAAGGAGTCAGGTACCAATCGTCCAACGCCTGTAGTGTAAGAACAGTGTTTCCCTGTGCCGCAACAGACAGTAAATGTTTTACCACCACGGCACCCCGATCGGCCTTATCGTTTCTGGCGGTGAAGATGATTTTCAGCCTGACATTGCTGTTATGCGCGATCAGTTCTTCCAATATCGGATGCGCCTGCGCACAGGGATTGCAGTAAGGATTGCATACTTTGATGATCGTTACCTGAGCCAGGGGATTGCCGATCGTGATCCCCAATCGTTGCCAGTTGTCAGGAGCCTTCGGCTGGATCCCCAGTAAACTATGGAAGATATCCGGATTGTATTGCAGTCGCCGGAAGGCTGCCCTGTAATGATCATGATCCCTGGCCCTGTACAAGACCGGTTTGATGCCGGCCAGGATAATTACAGGCAAGATCAGGCAAAACAGAATGGGTAACACTGTTAGATGCTGCAAACCGTTCAGCCCGGATTTTTGCCAGTAGAAGAGAACAGCCCAGATCAGTTCCAAAGCCAGGACCAGCTGCATAATCAGGCATAGGGGACACCAGCGCCTGACAACACGCCACTGGTAATAAATGCTGAACGGGATATAACTGGAGGCCAGGGTACTGCCTGCAGCCAACCAAAAGGCTTTTTCCGCGAAAGGCAGACCGGGAAATAACAGCCCGATCGTCGTGGCGGCAAAATAGACAAACCCGATCTCTCCCCAACTGAATCCTGCGATCCTGGAAGCCTTACTGCTCAATACCGCCTCGCAATCGGTCTGATTACCGACACCGCATATATTTTGCAGGAGGCTGTTTTGCTTATTCAAATCGTACAACAGCAGCAGCAGGGTTGTTGCCAGGCCTGCGAGTTGCAGGACGACAATACTGACATAGCCAGGGACCATTTTTTCAGGCACATTGATGGCTATGAGTAAGAGTATAGCAACGATTGCGGCGGCGTATAACGCGAACTTTTTCAATCCGGCAGTCATCTCTGCCATCCGTTTTTTTTCAAAATCCGGTTCGCCGGCCCCCGTTTCCGGTGTGGCCACCCACGCGACCCTTTGATATTTTCTCAGGAATACTTCTTTCGGAACGGTCTCGGCCTGCTGTCGTCCTTTTGTAATACTCACCGTATCGGCAGAAAGACCGGTGACCAAAACAAAGTCATTTCCAATGCCCTCTACATGGGAGAAAGCCACAAATGGAGTCTTCAGCTGGTCGAGGGCGCTGCCTTCTATTTCGTATGCCTCGTTAAGGATACCATGGCGGGTGAACGTATCTGCAAGGCTTAGCAAACTGGGGTAATAAGGATGCTCTTCCATCTCCTTCTTCAGGGTGGTAGCTGTTACCCTAACCCTTAAAAGCCTTGCGTAATGGACGGCTACGGATTTCAGTTTGGAATTGAATGTTTGCGCCATATCTAAATCTAAAGGGGTTCACTTCGCTATTAAGTTAGAAATTAAGGAGGTGTGGACGGGGGACTTCCTTATAACTGTGCACTTTTGGCGATAAGTGTGCCATTTGGGCAAGATATGGGGCGATCGGTCGATGATTGGATACCGGCCTTTATTCAAACCGCTGGTTGTATACCTTTAGTGCCTTCCTGGCGTGATTTTTCGCGGTGACGAAGGTGACGATCGCGGAGGTCAGGCACGCGACGGCCACGCCTGTCAGTATATATGCTCCGGTCAGACTGTGCTGCTGGTAGATGAACCCGGGCTGACCGTTGACCAGGCCTGTTGTTTCCCCGGCGTGTTTGTTATTGTGCGCATAGTCAATGACTGCGGCAAAAGACGAGACGGCGAAACCTCCAAAAGTGATCCAGGCGGCGGTGATGTTGTGCCTGACGATGGTATACTCAATGGCTGATGGCGGATAGGCTGCGAGTCGTTCCTTCACCTCTTCGGCGTTGACCAGCCTGCCGCCGATGGTGTACTGAAGATAAGTATATTCTCCTGCGCCTGCCGGAATGATCCTGATGATGCTATCGGGCTGCGGATGTGAGGGAGGAATATTCTGGGCGTGCAGGACGGATGAAAGGAAAACAGCGGACAGCATCAGTGTCAGCGATGGCAGGGCGAGCAAAAGTAGCTTTTTCATATTACTAAATTACACTGGCCTTTCGCGTGCCGCAAACCGCTCATCCCGGGTTAATCTGCTTTTAACGCCCATATAGAGAGAGTCACAGTTTCCCCACCATATCCTCCGGCTTCACCCATTCGTCGAATTGCTCCGGCGTAACGTACCCCAGCTTCACCGCCATCTCTTTCAGTGTCGTCCCTTCCTTATGTGCCTTCTGAGCGATCTCTGCGGCCTTGTAGTATCCGATCTTCGTGTTGAGGGCCGTTACGAGCATGAGGGAGTTGTCTACATGTTTTTTGATGTTGGCCTCGATGGGCTCGATACCTTTGGCACAATGCACGTTGAAACTGGCGCAGCCATCGCCGATCAGCCGCGCGCTGTGGAGGAAGTTATAGATGATGACGGGCTTGAAGACGTTGAGCTCGAAGTGGCCGGAGGCGCCGCCGATATTGATGGCGACGTCATTGCCGAGCACCTGGGCGGCGATCATGGTCAGCGCCTCGCACTGCGTGGGATTGACCTTGCCGGGCATAATGGAAGAACCGGGCTCGTTGTCGGGGATATGAATTTCTCCGATGCCGCTGCGGGGGCCGGAGGACAGCATGCGGATGTCATTGGCGATCTTCATCAGGCTGACGGCGACGGTCTTGAGGGCGCCATGGGCCTCGACGATGGCGTCATGGGCGGCGAGGGCCTCGAATTTATTGGCGGCGGTCACGAAGGGGATGCCGGTGAGCTCTGCGATTTTTTTCGCCACGTTGACTGCATAATCCGGCGGGGTATTGATGCCGGTGCCTACGGCGGTGCCGCCAAGGGCAAGCTCGGAGAGATGGGCCAGGGTATTCCGGATGGCCCTCAGGCCATGATCTAACTGACTGACATAGCCGCTGAACTCCTGCCCTACGGTGAGGGGGGTAGCATCCATGAAGTGAGTGCGGCCGATCTTCACGACCTTCATATATTCCTTGCTTTTGGCGGCCAGCGTATCGCGAAGGGCTTCGATGCCGGGGATGGTGGTCTTCAGCAGCATCTGGTAGGCTGCGATATGCATCGCGGTGGGAAAGGTATCGTTGGAAGACTGGGACTTGTTGACGTCGTCGTTAGGGGCGAGGATCTTTTCCTTATCGGTCAGCTTGCCGCCATTCAGCACATGCCCGCGGTAGGCGACGACTTCATTGACGTTCATGTTACTCTGGGTGCCGCTGCCGGTCTGCCAGACGACCAGCGGGAATTCCGCGTCCAGGGCACCGCTGAGGATCTCATCGCAGACTTTGCCGATGAGGTCGGATTTTTCCTTGGGTAATACGCCGGCCTCGAGGTTGGTGAGGGCGGCCGCCTTTTTCAGATAGGCAAAGGCGCGGATGATCTCTTTGGGCATCTTGTTGATGTCCTGGGCGATGGGAAAGTTCTCTACGCTGCGCTGGGTCTGTGCGCCGTAGTAGGCGTCGATGGGTACTTTGACTTCGCCCATGGTGTCCTTTTCTATCCGGTATTCCATTTTTCGTTATTTTGAGGCCGTAAAGTTACATCATTCGACCTTACTCTTATTTTATGATCAGGAAATTCCGTTTTCGCCGTCGACTCCTGCTGGTGTGGCTGCTTTTCGCGGTGTTGCTGACGCCTGCGCGGGGATTTTCGCGGGCTTTTGCGTGGGGCCGCGGGACTGCGGATACGATCCGGGGCTGGGAGGTCGGCTTCCGGTTGCCTGTGTACGATTCAGTGGGGCGGGTGGCTGCGTCTATGACAGTGGCCAAGCGCCTGTATGTGGAGGATGACCTGATGATGTATGTATATTCGTATGAATATGCCACCGGTATCGATGGAGTGGGACAAACATCGTCGGGAACGGGATATCAGTATTTTATTTTCGGAAAAGATAGCCTGTCGGGCATTCAATATGACGACCAACACCCGGAACTCACGAGGCTTTTTAGCGTCGATTCGCTGAAGCGATCGATGGTACCGGCCCTGAAACAGTTTGACTTGTTCAAAAGAGGTGTCGGACGGCTGGTCTCCACGGTCAGCCATGCGGAATCCGGCCAATTGGAGGAGACCTATTGCGATATCAATTGGGGTAAGCATCCCAACCCGGACAGTTGTTTTGTCACCTACTCGGACCGGTTTAACTTCCTTCCCCGGGAAATGAGTTTGGATCAGACACTGGATAGCCTTTATCAAAAGAAGTTGTGCAAATTTAAGCTGGTCATCCACCCCGCTCCGGATCGGACCCATAGTAAATACGACCGGTCTGAATGGATCTTTACATTGGAGGAGGTCAATGATTTCAACCGGGATACTATTCAATCCTATTTTTCCCGGTATCGAGAGGACGCGCGAGCAGAGACCGGTCGAGGGACCGGTCGATACTAGAAGCGAAGCTTTGCGCGAGGGTTGGAGGAATCCGGCCGATCCTGGAAGCGGTAGCTTTGTGCTCGGGTTGGAGGAGTGCCGCGGCCGTTCGTCCATAAGAATGGGCGCCTCACCGGCCGGAGCGGTTATTTTAACCTTGTTTTTACGAACGGTAAGGGCGGATTGGGGAGAATTTGCCTACTTTTATCGCTATGCGAACCAAGATCAACCCATCCTTTTTCCTTTTTCTTTTGCTGCTGACTATCGGTGCAGGGCGCAGCTTTGCCCAGGACAGCACTGGTAAATATGTATGGAAACAGGTCAGCTCGGCCGGCTACACGTATCGCTATGTGACGAACGACCCGATGCAGGCACGGGTGTATACCTTATCCAACGGGTTGACCGTGGTGCTGAGCGCCAACCATAAGGAGCCACGCGTGGCGGTACGCATTGCCGTCAGGGCCGGCAGCAACACCGATCCCGATGATCATACCGGCCTGGCTCATTACCTGGAACATCTCCTGTTCAAGGGCACCGATCAGTATGGCACGCTGGACTGGGCGAAAGAAAAGCCTTACCTGGACAAGATCGATGCCTTGTACGAACAATACAATTCGACGAAGGACCCTGAACTGCGCCGGAAGATCTATCACCGGATCGACAGTGTGTCGGGCCTGGCCTCGCATTATTCTATCGCCAACGAATATGATAAACTGATGGCCGATATCGGCGCCCAGGGCTCCAATGCGCACACCTGGGTAGAAGAGACGGTATACGAAGAGGATATCCCTTCCAATGCCATGGACAAATTTCTGGCCGTGCAGGCAGAACGGTTCCGTGATCCCATCTTCCGGCTCTTCCACACCGAACTGGAGGCAGTCTATGAAGAGAAGAACCGGGGGCTGGACAATGACGGCGTCAAGATGAATGAGGCCATGAATGCGACGCTCTTCCCTACGACCAATTATGGCCAGCATACGACTATCGGCAAGATCGAAGACCTCAAAAATCCTTCGTTGAAGGCCATTCGTGCCTATTACCATGCCTACTATGTGCCGAATAATATGGCGGTCATCATGGCCGGGGATTTCGACCCGGATGTGCTGATTAAAAAGATCGATAGCTCCTTTGCCTATATGCAGCCCAGGCCGGTACACCTGTATGATCATGCGGCTGAACGCGATCTGACGGCGCCTGTCGTTAAAAATATCTACGGTCCCAGTGCAGAGAATGTCCGCATCGCTTACCGGACGCCCGCGACCAATACGCGTGATGCAGTCGTGCTGGACCTTATTTCCAGCATCTTCTCCAACGACAAGGCCGGGCTGCTGGACCTCAACCTCAACAAGCAGCAGAAACTGCAGGGCGCCAGGGCGGAACTGGAACAATACAAGGACTATGGAGTGCTGCTATTCTCCGGATCACCGCGCCAGGGGCAGACCCTGGACCAGGTGAAAGACTTGCTGCTGCAACAGATCGACTTGTTGAAGAAGGGGGAATTCGACGACAGCCTCATTAAGGCCATCGTGGCCAATGGCAAGCTGTCGCTGCTGGAAGGACTGGAAAAGAACGAGACCCGGGTGGTGGATCTGATGGAAGGCTTCATCCAGCATCGGGATACCCTATGGGACGAGGATGTGGCACAACTGGATGAACAGGCTACGATCAGCAAACAGGAGATCGTCGCAGTAGCGAACAAGTACATGAAGGATAATAATTACGTGCTGTTGTACAAACGGAAGGGGGAGGATAAAAATATCGTCAAGGTGGAAAAGCCGCCGATCACCCCGGTGGAGACTAATGCCGGCAAGCAGTCGGCCTTTGTCAAAAGGATCTCGATGATGCAGGTCTCCCCGGTCACTCCGCAATGGCTGGACTTTAACACAGGCATTGTGCGGGCGAAGGCGGGTATTGCCAACGTGCTGTATGTTCCCAACAAGGAGAATGACCTCTTCCACCTTTATTACCGGCTGGATATGGGCAGCTGGAATAACCGGCTGCTGCCGATGGCTACGCAATACCTGCAATACCTGGGGACGGCAAAGCATCCGACCAGCGAGATCGCCAAAGCCTTTTTCAACATCGCCTGTAATTTCAGCGTCAATGCCACCACCCAGACGACGATGATCACTATCACCGGTCTGCAGGAGAATTTTGGCCGCGCCGTGGCGTTGTTCGAAGATGTGATGCGCAACTGCCTGCCTGATTCACTTGCGCTCGTTTCGTTGAAGGACCGGCTGTTGAAGGCGCGGGCTAACAATAAGCTGAACAAGAATGCCATCATGCAGGGGCTGATCAGCTATGCCCGGTATGGGGCAAAGAACCCTTTTAATTCCGGGCTGACGAGCGATGAGTTGAAACGGCTGACAGCGGAGGACCTGACGAACGTGCTGCATCACCTGCTGGATTATCCGCACACGATTATCTATTACGGTCCGCTGACGGTGGACGCCTTTACTACTGCGATTACCGCTGCGCATTCTTTGCCGGCGGCTTTCACGCCTTATCCGCCGCAGGTGCATTTCCCCTTTGCCGAACAGACTTCCAGCCAGGTGTTATTCGCAGATTACGATATGGTGCAAAGCGAGATCTGCTGGATACGTAATGCCGGGCCTTACGATGTGCAGAAAGAAGCTGTCGTGGACGTATTTAATAATTATTTCGGTGGCGGGATGGGTTCTGTTATCTTTCAGACGCTGCGGGAATCCAAGGCGCTGGCCTATGCCACTTTCGCGTCGTATGAAACGCCGTCGAAGAAGGAAGACCCTTTTACCATCCTGGCATATATTGGCTGTCAGGCGGACAAGATGAAGGAGGCGATCGGGGGGATGAATGCCCTGCTGAACGATCTGCCCGCATCGGACAAGGGCTTCGATCTGGCGAAGACCAGCGAGAAAAAGGATATCGAGACGGCGCGCTATACACAGGATGGCATCGTCTTCGCCTACCTGGATGCCAAAGAAAAGGGGCTGGACTATGATGTGCGGCAGATCGAATATGCGGCACTGGACACTATGACGATGAAGGACGTTAAGCAGTTTCATGAGCAGCAGCTGGCCGGCAAGGCCTACACCTATTGTGTCGTCGCCTCTGCGAAGAAAATCAACCCCGATGATCTGAAGAAAGAGGGGGAGTTGAAGGTGCTGACCTTAGAAGAGATTTTCGGCTACTAACGAGCGCAGCAACTCCGACGAAGGTCTACGCGCTGGTGAACCAGGTCATCAGCAGGAGGAAGTCTATCTTGTTGGTGTGCAGCGTAGCCAGGTCGATGGCGGTCTGCTGCATGGCCTCGTGGGGATCGCTGTAACGGATCATCATGATGCCATGGTGATGGGCATCTCTTATATATTCCCATTGGTCGAGGCTTTCCCAGGGAATGAGAATCCCTTCGTATTGCAGCCCCGCCGTCATGAACCTGACCAGGGGTTGTGAATTCCGCGCCTTTTTTTTCATGTTCGACAGTACCAGCAATTGGATCATTACTATCCCTCCGATTAGAATTTCTGTACCGGAGTACAGGTTATCGCTGAGCAGACAGTAAAGGAATAGACCTATGGTTGGGACAAACATAATCAGCACCCGGCGCAAGCGGGCCTGTCGGGGACCGATATCCGTATCGAGGTCATTGTCGACCAGGAATTGTTCGGTAGGGTATTCGGGAGAACTGATTTTTCCCGAGTATACGTCAGCCAGGGACCAATGTAACCCGACGGTGAGGCCCATTTTTTCCAGTACGGCATATAACAGGTCGGGATGCGGGCTGTGTTTCAGCGACCATACGACCAGCCAATTCCGGGAGAGGAACAGGAGGATGCAGCCGCTGCCGGTGACAAGCGCGATGAAGCGAAAGCTGTTATTGTCATTGAAGGTGGCCCAGGCGAGGAAGAGGAGGAGGAATCCCAGCAAAAGAAAAAGCCTGATATGGCCGATAAGGCGGATATTAGTCTTGACATTCATAGGGTTCGGTATAAGGTTGTTGGTAAAATACAAAAAATATTTTATTCGGGAGTGATTTTTTGGAGCTTCCTGCGAATCATATAACAGATGAACCCAACCGACCAGCACGCCGCTTTTCTGCAACTGATCCAGGATAATAAGGGTATTCTGTTTAAAATCAGCCATTCTTATTGTCATAACCGCAATGACAGGGAGGACCTGATGCAGGAGATCGTCTACCAGCTGTGGAAGTCGGGCCAAAGTTTCGACACTCACCGTAAATTTTCAACCTGGATGTACCGTATAGCCCTGAACGTAGCTATTTCATTTTATCGCCGGCAGCGCCGGTCGGGGTTGCGGATCGCCTTTGGCGGCGACCTGCACCTGATGGAGTGGGAGGACCGAACGGAAGGCGACGAAGAACTGGAAGAGAAGATCGATCTGTTACAGCAATTCATCAATGAACTCAACGAACTGGACAAGGCGCTGATGATCCTTTACCTTGAGGAGAAGAGCTATCGGGAGATTGCAGAGGTGCTGGGCATTACTGAGACGAATGTGGCGACGAAGCTCAGCAGGATCAAGGCGCGGTTGAAACAGCAATTTTTAAGCAAAAATGATTTTTTATGAGTACGGATGAATTTCAACAAATCTGGAAGGCGTATGATGCAAAGCTGGAGAAATCGCTGCAATTAAATTTGCGCCTGTTGCAGGAAGTGCAGTCGCAGAAGGCGAAATCTGTCCTCCGGTCCTTTATCGCCTCGCGTACGGTGGGGATCGCCATCGGTATGCTCTATTTACTTTTGTTGGTTTTTGCCTTCTGGTACGTGCGGACGCAGCCGGTGATGGCGGTTTCCTTTGCGGTCTTTATCATCTGTACGGCTATTGCGATCGGAGAGTATGTTCACGAGATCGGCGTCATTCACGGGATCAGTTACGGAGATAATATCGTCGATACACAACACAAACTGGCGGACATTCAGAGTGCGATTATCCGGACGCTGCGGATATCCTGGGTGCAGCTACCCTTTTGGTCTACTTTTTTTGTGAGTAACGCGCTATTGCGAAAAGGCGGCCGGGAGTTTTGGATGATCGAAATCCCTATAACGCTGTTGCTGACAATATTAGCGGTTATTTTATACAGGAATATCACCATAGAAAACGCGCGAAAGA
>Ga0302304_10001898_pt1 | contig 10742 bp, 3 predicted proteins | sample III_Palsa_E2_2_FD_198769 | JGI IMG/M metagenome (GOLD analysis project Ga0302304, IMG submission 198769) | Peat permafrost microbial communities from Stordalen Mire near Abisko, Sweden - III_Palsa_E2_2 | ecosystem: Environmental > Terrestrial > Soil > Palsa > Peat permafrost | place: Sweden...
CTCCAGCTCGGCCTCGAGCTTTAGGCTCCAGAGCTTGTCGTCCCACATACGTTCCAGCGTCTCAGCCAACGAACCGAGCGCCTCGCGGCGAGCACGGTAAAACCTGTGGCGGCTTTCTGCGCGCGCTTCCACCAGGCCATCTTCGAGCAGGGATCGGAGTTGCAGGGAAACGGCTCCGAAGGTCACGTCCGGCATCGCTCGATGAATGGTTCCAGCACTGAGCTCCTCGTTCCAGACCAGGCGGAGAATTTCACGCCGGCGGGGCGACGCGAGCGCGGCGAGAATTGTGGCTTGCGAAAACACGTCGTTATTTTAGATAAAACTAAAATGATGTCAAGCGTCAATCTTCGCCGGACGAACCGGCGAGCAAATGACCCGAGGTTTATCCAAGCAAAGATTTCAGGTCTCACGGCTGAGTTTGCAGCTTCGGTGGATCGGAGGGAACAGTGTAGGGTTTTCCGTCGTGTAAATAGAGGCGTGATGCCTCGTCGCGGTTGAAGGGTCTGGCACCGCGGCGGCCGAACACGGACAATTGATTGCCGCTTTCGTCAACGGCGCGATCGCGATCGGTTCCTTTTGAGATTGCAAGCGCGGGGCCAGCCGTGCGGTACGTAGCGATGAGTTTTGGAGTGGGGCGCGGACTAAAGCCGTAAGCGTTCGGTGAATCTTCCGGAGACAAAATTTGCAGAATGCGGAGGCCGTTGGCGCCGTCGGCGACGAAGGCGAAAGCGCTCGCGTCCACCATTCCGATTTTCACGTCGTGTACGTCATTCATTTTACCGTCGGCGGAAAACATCTGATCGAGTTTTGGGTGCTCGGGGCGTTCGACATCCACAATCGCAAGGCCGTTTTTCCCGGCGGCGATGTATGCGTATGTGCGCGAAACATAAATATTACGAGCGTCTTGGAGCGCTACGGTGGCGTCTGGCAAGATACGCGGATGATCCAGTTGCGTGACGTCAAGAACTTTCAGTCCGCTGCGATCGACGATGAAAGCGTAGCGGAACTGGATCGCGATTCCCTGCGGCTCATTCAGTTCGGGCACGCCGATTACCGCTGCGATTCGCGGTTGCAGAGGCTTGTCGAGATCCACGACAACCAAGCCGCGGTCGCACAAGATGTATGCGTACGTCCCGGCAATCGTGATCCGGCGCGCACCATTCAAAATTCCATCAGGGTTAAATGCCAGCGCCCGTTTTAGAAAATTATTTCTTGGATCGCCATCAAGGAGCGTGCTTACACCGGGGGTTTTGCTGTTCGGGTTCGAGTCTCCGATGACCACTAGGCCTTCATACTTGTCCGCGACGTACAGGTAAGCGTAAATCGGGTGAATCGGCTGCTCTTCGTTCTCGGGGCTGCGCGTGCGAGCCGGATCAATCGCCAGCGTGGAGGGGCTAGCTACCGCCATAGCGTACTTTGTCCTCACGTAAAGCTGCTGGCCCAGCGGCGAAACGGGCGCGGTGATTGTGCGTTCGGAGAAACCCTTGTTGTCTATGTTGGCTACGTCGTAAGCCCGGAAACCTCCCTTCCCGAGAGCGGCGTATAAATATTCACCGCGAAGTTGTACGTCAAGAACGTTTCCGAGGTGATGATAAGCTTCCTTCAACTGCCGGTCGCGGGCGACGTGCTGGCGAAAATTTTCAGGGTATGCCAGACGCTGCAAGTAACTGCCGATGATCGCGGGCGGCTCATCGTGTTCGGCCACGGCGACCGCATCGAAACCTTTGGCGCCGTCAGCGACATAAATGTAGCGTCCCATGAAGTTCAAGAGGTTAGTTCCCTGCAGCAGGACTTGCGCCATCCACGCGTTGTTGTCATTGCGGTCGGAAACGTGGCAATCGTCGCAACTTTTGGTTTCTTTCGCTCGGACGGTGTGCGGGACGAACGTGCTGAAAGCTGTTCCGCTGAATCCCTCGGCGGAAACTGTCTGCTGCATGTAATAAAGCCACTCGCGATTCTGGTTTTGCGAACTGACCAAAATGGCGCACGAAGAACGGGCGGGCGCCACGCGATGCCCTGTTACGGTGCCATCGATTCCCAGCATGAAGCCGTCATCGCGCAAGACTTGAAAATCATAGGCGGTATAGTTGCGCGTGGTGAGACCCTCATTGTGTAGCATGGGCTTTTTCTGATTCGCGGTCATGGACAGGTGACAGCCGAAACAGTTCGGCGTCCAGGAAGTGTGGCAGGCGTAGCAAGTCATGCGGCTATTTGCGTGGGCTAACTGCGACGCGTCCGCCGGAACATCGCCCCAAGTCTTGCCGTCTGCTCGAATGGTCTTCGCCCAGCGCGATTTTTCGTTGTAGTGAGGATTACCCGGCGTAATTGTGTCGAGAACCTGGACGACTTCCCATTCTTTGCCAGGCTCTACCATCGAACGCTGATACAGTTTTCCGCCAGTCCACTCAAAACGCCGGTTACTCCAGGGTGTTCGAAGCGCGTCGAGGTGCGAGCCGCCCGGCGGCGCTGCAGCGCCTGACGAGACCAACGTAGCGCGTTTGTCGACAGTGCCGTGGCAATCGGTGCAATCGAGTTCAGTGGCCGCGCGCGGCTCGCCGTAGAGTTTTCCATTTCCATGATCGTCCTGCTCGAAATGGCAATCCACGCAATGCATTCCTTTTTCCAGGTGGATGTCCGCCAAGTGAACGGCTTTCCCGAATTTCTCCGGATCATCAGGAGAAACGACCTTATTTTCTGCGTCGAGCAGATTCCCTTTTCGATCGCGTTTGTAAACCGCGCGAAAAACCCAGCCGTGGCTGTGGAAATCGGCAAACTGGGTCTGCTTTAGCTGCTTGTTGAATTGCTCGCTCCCGATACTCTCCAGGAACTTAGGATCAGACCACAGGCCTTTTGCCGCCGCGCCTTCGGGATTTCTAATCGCTACTTCATATTTCTGCTCTTCCGTCGGATTCCGTTGCGTTTTCGGATACATGAATTCGCCGTCCGCTTCGTTGTCCCACCAGGTGTAGCCGAAGTACGTGGTTTCCATATTCGTTCCCGGATGAATATGGCAGACCATGCATTGGCTGGACGGAATCGATCTCGTGAACGTGTGGTGAATCGGATGTCCCTGCTCGTGCCTCGGAATAGTGGTGTCCGATGAGGCGCTCTCTCCCAGATTTCCATACCGCGCGTAGCCGGCGGAGTGCTCCGGGGAACGATCGTTTGCGTAAACCACGTGACACGCTGTGCAGCCGCTGCCGCGAAAATCACCGGGCTGATCGTTGGTGCCGGGAAGCGAGAGAAGAGGATCGAGAAGACGCGTCTTTTGCAGACCGAGAAAAACGGGATCGGTGCGGAGCAATGTGCCAAATCCGCGTTCGCCCAGTTTATCGTCGGGGCGGCCGGATTCTTCCTCGCGATTGGGATTTCCGATTTCACCTTTCTTCCCGCCACCGCGTTCAAAAACACGCAACACGTTGCCAGGCTGCGAGGTTTCCCAGCGGTCCAGAGGCGTCAGCTCGGGCAAAACGCCCTTCAAACGAGTTTCTTCCGGCGTGGGCGGCGGTGCAGTCTTAACTGTTTGCGCCAATCCGTCCGCCGAGTAGCTTTCGCCGAAGCGCGCATTCTTAAATGGAACGGACCCGTTGTTGTAAAGCGCCGCGCCCCAGAGCATGGCACCATGCGTCATCATGCTGCTTTTCACTTTGAGAACTTCTGATGCGTGGCATCCAGCTGTTCCGCACGTTTGTGCCGCAACGCGCAGATCACCGGGGTTCACAAAACGGACGTACTCATAACTCTCACGCAGCCATTTGGTGTAAGGGCGCACTTCATTGGCCGAGCTGTCTGCTAGTTGAGCTTCTCGCGGCTGGGGGTGGGCTTTTCTCTTAGTCTGCTCGTAGGTCGCGGAATTTTCCGCGGTGCCTGCAGGAAGGCTTGCGGTTGAGTCTCCGCCGTGGCAATCGGTACAAGCCAGGCGAACTGTTCTCGTCGGATGCATGGTCGGCTCGTCGGTGCTGACGTGGCAGCTAACGCAACCCGCGTTCTTCTGCTCTACATCGGCCTGCGTCTGGCTGATGAGGCTAGACTGCTGGACTTGGGAATGCGCGTTTGGGCCGGACAGGAGCCACAGCGCAAATCCCGACGCGAAGAGCAGTGTGCAACCGGCAATATGCCGTCCGCCGAAATGCCGCCTCCGCAAATCTTTCCAGAAGCACAGCCACGCCATGAGCAAAGCTCCCAAAGCTCTCGCCCTAATCTCTCAAAACTGGAATCGCAAATCGGTGAAAAATGAGAATAGTGTTCTTCCAGTGTAAATGTCGCGCAAACCTTGTCCTGGGATCAGAGTCGCAGCGCCTGCGGTGATGGAAATGTTTTCCGAAAGCGGAGGCCGGTATCGAACGCCTACGCTTGAATCGACCCCAATGGCATGGTGAATTGGCGAGTCGAAAAGAACCAGTTCCAGCGGCTCGGTATCCATGAAGCGCAGATAATTCACGTTCACAAACCCCCGCAATTTGGGCGTTATGTCAAAATCCGCGCCAACGTTCGCCAGAAAAATCCCAGGATTCACAAAATTGGACTGGCCTTCGTCCTTGTTTGAACGCAGGTCCGGAATCAGGCTATTGCCCGAATTGAGAGCTACACCTGTACCTGTTAGCCGAATGCTCTCGCGGTTCCACAAGCTAAAAATTCCGCCGGCGAACTCGGGAAAATCGTCAATGGAATCGAATCCGCGCGCGCGGCTGCTTTCGGGATGGGCCGACCCGGAAGAATAAAAGGCGGACGTTTTGAAGCGTATCCAATCTTTGTCAACGGAGAGCTCGAGCGCCGCCATCTGCGCATTGATGGTGACGGCGCGTCCGGCAATTCCGTTGAAACTATCATTGCCAAACGCCTGGTAAAAAGCATGCGTCAGGTTTATGGGACCGATGTGGCCGTCTCCGGTCCATCCAACGTACGCGGCGTGGATGCTGTGCGGATGCAGAACGCCTTGCGAGAAAACCGCGCCGATCGGGGCTGGCCGAACCAAAAAACCGTTGTCGTCGTAATGAATGGTGGCGTCGTCTTTGTTGTAGTGCACGCTAAACTGCGCCGTGTAACCCTGAAAGAGGAAATCCTGACGATAAACGTTAGCGATGATCACTTGCTGGTCCCTGAGCTTCATGGAATTCAAACCGCTGTTGGTGTTTTTTTCGAGAAAGTTGAAGTAGGCGAGATTGTATTGCCAGCGGTTCGATTCCATGTTGCCGAAAAACCGGATGCCCGGTTGCTCCTCGACAAATAGAAAGCCGCGGAAGTCGCTGTTAAATCCCTGAATGCCGGCGCGCACGGAAATAAAATCGAAATTCGGGCTGAGATCGTGAAGCTTCACTTCTGCGAATGCTTCCTGCAGGCCGATGTGAGAATCCAAACGCGTCGTGCCTTTGTTCACGTTCACATTAACTATGCCCAATTCCTGCACATCCAGATAATTCACGCTAATCGCCGGAGTGATGCGAATGCGCCAGTCCACAGGACGGAAAGAAGTGTCTCCATGAAACAAATCGAAGGAAAAAAGAAATACTTGATCTACTAACGCTTGATTGCCGTTGCCGAAGAAACCGGTCGTTCCGGGAGCCGCGGTGCTTACGCCGGTCGGCGTCGGCAACCGGCGTCCATCGAAAAATGTGTCACTTATGGCGGTGAAGTTGAAGAAAGTTTGCTGGCCGAAGATCGGCACATCGCCCTTCAGCTTGTTCGTGTCGAAAGGATCCCAGAACTTTCCCTTCACGTAAGGATGCTCGCCACCCGTTCCGTAACGGTTCCAGTCCGGCATGGTGAGAAGCCAGCGGTCGGGCTCCGAACTGAAAACTGGAACGGAAGGCGGAGGGGGCTCAGGAGCGGGCATATTTGCACCGAGCTCGAGCCCCAAGTTCTGTTTCATCTCTGGGTAGCCAATAGCAGGCGGGCCTTCGCCAGCCGCCACATTGTTTGGAGCGGCCCGTGGAGGCAACTGCGGCAGAGCGGTTGAAGGCGCGACCGTGATCGGAATCGGCGTCAGCTTTATTTCCCGAATCACAACGCTTCCAGCATTCACTTGTACGCCGTCTTCTGTAAATTTCGCGTATCCCGGAGCATCGACGCTCAACTCATATTGTCCCGGTAACACGTCGACGAACCGAAAAACGCCCTGGGCGTCGCTGCTTTTCCTTTGCGCTTGGCCGGTCGAAATATTTCGCAAAACGACGCTCGCGGCAATCACGGGCACCTCGCCGCCGTCACGGACGGCTCCCTGGAGTGCGCCTGTTTTCTGCGGCGCTTGCCCCGGAATACGCTGCTGAGAAGAGGCTTGTTGAATAGGGCTCGAAAATTCCGTGCCGCGAGTTGGATCCAGCGGGGGTATTACCAAGCTGCCGGCACCGATGGGTGACGACGACAACAACGCAATCGCGGACAAACATGCGAGCAGGTATCGAGCCACCGGTTTTCGCAAAAAAGTGTGGGATGCGGAGCGCACCCAAATTGTCCTTGGATGTTTTACGAATTTCACTTGCAAGCAAGACTTAACGGTTGTTGCTATCACATGTGTTTCAGACTGGGCAAGGGATTTCGGCCAGGAACTTTCCGGTGATTTCCAGCTAGAAGCCATACCATCTGAGTAACAGAACATTGAGTGCGAATCGAAGCTGTGGTACCAATAGGCGCGACGCATGTTTAGAGCATTCCATCGCGAGAGAAAGTGCCTCCTTCTGCCGTTCGAGTGGATCGCTCTTACCTTGTGCGCTGTGCTGTGCGCCTGTGGCGGAAATAGCGGCAGTTCCAGCAGTTCGCCTCCTCCACCGCCCCCGCCACCTCAAACACTCAGCAAGACTGACGTGTCAGCCATAGTGCAAGCGGCCGCACAAGCGGTCAGTTCGGACACGATGGCGATCGCGGTTGTGGACCGGCTCGGGCGCATTTTGGCTGTTTACAAGGAGCCGTCCGTGCCCCCGACAGTGGTGGGCAACTTCAGCCAGATGGTGGCATCGGACGACCTCGCAGTTTCCCTTGCTCGGACCGGTGCGTTTTTTAGCAACGACCAAGCCCCTCTGTCCTCACGGACCGTTCGCTTCATAAGCGGAACTCACTTCCCACCGGAAGTGATGAACACTTCCAATGGCGCGCTGTACGGGATCGAGAATACAAACCGCGGCTGCACTCTATCCAGTGCACTTTCCGCCACGGTCCCGCCCTCCACCACGATTCTAGGCTTAAGCCCCGGACTCGGGATCGCCACGGGCAAAGCAGACGTGGAGGACTCGCAACAAGCCGCGGTGAATCCCGGCGGAGTGCCGATATTCAAAGATGGGCAGGAAGTGGGAGGAGTCGGAGTCACAGGTGTGAGCGCGGACGTTGCGGAATATGTTGCCTTCGTCGCAGCCGGCATGATTGCCGCCGGCGGACCTAGCACACAAACGGATCAGGTAGGGTTCCCACAATTCCCTTCACCAGGCGTGGTTACGATTAACGGGATTACGCTGCCTTTTGTAAATCAAACTACGCTTCCGTCTGGAGCAACCGCACCCGGAACATTCAACGCCGCGTTCTTTTCAGTGGGACCCACGGCCAGTCCCGGTGCCCCGCCCGACGGGAATTTGATCACGCCGACCAATGGACCGCTGGGAGGCTTGACCGTGGCGCAGGTCACCCAGATCATCAACGCGGCTGTGGCCACGGCGAACCAGACACGGGCACAGATTCGACTGCCGTTGGGTTCTAAGGCCAGAATGGCGATCGCGGTCAGCGATCTCGATGGCACCCTGATAGGACTGTATAGGATGCCGGATGCCACCGTGTTCAGCATCGATGTCGCCGCCACCAAAGCGCGCAACGTGATTTATTTCAGCGGCACGACCAGGACCATGGCGGATTTGAATCAAGTTCCTATCGGCACCGCGGTGACCAACCGCACAATCGGCTTTGGCGCGCAGCCATTCTTCCCGCCTGGAATTGATGGTTCAGCGGCGGGACCGTTTTTCAATTTGTACACGCAAGACGTAGCCAATCCTTGCACCCAAGGATTCCAGGCGCCCAATCCCAATCAAAGTGGAATCGTGTTTTTCCCGGGTTCGGAGCCGCTCTATATCAACGGCGTGTTGGTAGGCGGATTGGGAGTGAGTGGAGACGGTGTGGACCAGGATGATTTCGTGACCGCAGGAGGCGGCGTGGGATTTGAAGCTCCGGCGTCGATTCGCGCGGACCAGGTTATTATCGACGGCGTACGACTGCCCTACTTGTCATTCCCTCGAAATCCTACGCAATAGCCTCTCGACGCTCGTGCTTGAGCTTTTCAGTCTCCTGAACTGCGTGCAATTCGCGGCGGAAAACCAGGTTGCTATTTTTTGCGGTCCAGTAATTCTTCCGGATCTTTGCGGCGCCACTCGTCGATCATGTTAGCCACGAGACCCGTCCATCCAGTCTGATGGCTTGCGCCCAAACCGGCGCCCGTATCGCCATGAAAAAATTCGTGGAACGGCAGGCATTCTCGCCAGTGGGGGTCTTCCTGGAATTTCTTGGCATCGCCGAACACCGGGCGCTTGCCATTGCGGTCCAGGCGAAAGATTCCGATCATGCGATTGGCGATCTCTCCGGCCATGGCGCGGAGCTTGGGGCCTCGCGAGCTACCCAAGTCATCGCCAAATGCGTCTGCGAATTTAAGCACGGATTCGAGAATCAGATATGACGTGGGGAACCACACAGGTCCGCGCCAATTCGAGTTCCCACCTTTGATTTTTACGTCCGCTTCCGCCGGCGTGTAGCGCACTTCGTTGTTCGCAAATGCGAATGGAGAGCGCTCGTGGAACTTGGAAAGGCTGCGTATGCCTGCAGAGGATAGAAATTCTTCAGGATCGAATAGCCGCTGCAAAATTCGGGTCAATTGCGCGCGATCGACGATCGAAAGCACGTGACAGCGAACTCCGTCCCGGATGTCCGTATGGCACGCGTGACCGACCAGATCGGGACGGTTTTTGATAAACCAGTTCACATTGGCCATGAAGTGCGTCAAGTGCTTTGACTCATCTTCGCGAATAAGTTCCACGCCCAGCATGGGAATCAGCCCGACCAGGGAGCGCACGCGGAACTTGTGAAATTCGCCGCTGGAAAAGCGGAGAACGTCGTAGAAAAAACCCTCTTTTTCATCCCACAACTGGTAGTCGCGCCCGCCCATTTTTTTCATGGCTGCGCCGATGCCGATAAAGTGTTCGAAGAACTTGGTAGCAAGGCCTTCGTACACGGGGCGCTCCTCCGCCAGCTCAAGCGCGATCCGCATCATGTGCAGGCAGAAAAATCCCATCCATCCGGTGGCATCCGATTGCTCCAGAACCGCGCCGGCGGGAAGTTTCTCGCTGCGGTCAACCACGGTAATGTTGTCAAGTCCGAGAAAGCCGCCTTCGAAAACGTTTAGCCCCTGACTGTCAACCTTGTTCACCCACCAAGCGAAATTAATAAGCAACTTGTGAAAGCATTTTTCCAGAAATTCCTGATCGGCTGTGCCGGTGCGTTCTTTCTCCATCTGGTAAATCCGCCAACAGGCCCAGGCTTGCACCGGCGGATTCAGATCGGAGAATTCCCACTCGTAGGCAGGAATCTGGCCGTTGGGGTGCTGGAACTGTTCGAACAGAAGAACCCACAAATTTTCCTTGGCCTCGCGAATATCCACCAGCGCGAGCGTGACGCAATGAAATGCCAGGTCCCAGGAGGCGAACCACGGGTATTCCCATTTGTCCGGCATGAGCATCACGCGCATGGAATTCAAATGGCGCCAATGCGCGTTGCGAATCTCTTTGCGTGACGCAGGCGGAGGAGAATTGGGATTTTCGCCGTCGAGCCAGAGGGCCACGTCGAAAAAATAAGCCTGCTTATTCCAAAGCATGCCCGAGAGCGCCTGACGTTGAATCATGCGTTCTTCCGGCGATGCGCCGACGGGATGGATGGTGGAATAAAATTCGTCGGCTTCTTCCCTTCTCTGCTTCACAGTCGCATCCACGCTCGCAAGCGGAGAATCACCGCTCCCCACTTTCTTGTCCGTCAATCGCAAAGGTAAAACCACTGATTTCCCAGCAGGGATTTTCAGCGCGTAGTGGAAGCATGCCTTGGTTCCGACACGTTCCGGGTTAACGCAATTTTCGCCGCCGATTACATGGCGGTGAAACGCGTCCTTCACGTGTGCCTTTCGGTTAGAGTGGCCCGGGCCGAACACGCGGCCGGCATTGGTCTCGTTATCCGTGAAAAGTATTTCCTTGGGAGTGGGGCCGTAAAGACGCATCAAGCCCAGCCGATAATCCACCTGCAGATTCTCCAGAGGTTTTGCGGCAGTGCAGTCTGCTTCAAGCACCACAGAGTTCGCGAGCGCCGCTCCTTCCCGAATCGACGGTTCCGTTCCCGCCACCGCCGCCCACGACCAGGTGTTTCGAAACCACAAATGCGGAAGAATATGCAACACCGCGTCTTCCGGGCCCCGATTGAAAGCCTCGATGCGTAGGCAGATGTCCTCGGGATCGGCTTTGGCATACTCAACGAAGATATCGAAATACCGGTTGTCATCGAAAATGCCCGTATCGAGCAATTCGAACTCCGGACCTTGTCCGGCGCGGCGGCGGTTTTCCTCCACCAGATACGAATAGGGGAACTCAGCTTGCGGGTATTTGTAAAGCATCCGCATGTAGCTGTGTGTGGGAGTGTTGTCGAGGTAGAAATAATATTCTTTTACGTCTTCGCCGTGATTGCCCTCGGGAGAACTCAGCCCGAACATTCTCTCTTTCAGGATCGGATCGCGC
>Ga0302304_10001899_pt1 | contig 10741 bp, 12 predicted proteins | sample III_Palsa_E2_2_FD_198769 | JGI IMG/M metagenome (GOLD analysis project Ga0302304, IMG submission 198769) | Peat permafrost microbial communities from Stordalen Mire near Abisko, Sweden - III_Palsa_E2_2 | ecosystem: Environmental > Terrestrial > Soil > Palsa > Peat permafrost | place: Sweden...
ATTACCCTATATTTTCCCATAAGGATTTGTTGGGATCTAATGTAACCGCATTCCCTTGTTCAGCTTCTTTTTTGCTTTTTTGAATTTTGGCAACAAAATCGGTATTGTAAGTGCTAGTTTCAAATTTAACCTTTAATGCCTTGGCAAAAGCTTTTAAGGCTGATAATTGCTCTTTGTTTGCAGGATGCATGATTACTGTTTCCATAAACAAATTTAATAAATAAAATTATCTCAAGCTAATTGTTTGGTATTGGTAATGTTGTTAGCAACATTACTCTTCCCTCACCGATACCCAAAAGTTATTAAACCCCAACCCGATCTCAATCTTCACCAGCTCCTGCTGCAACATCTCCAACACAGCTAAAAAGTTGTATACAAAATGCACCTTGTTATCTGAGTTACCGGCGATGGTTTTGAAATCGAGCATCTTGTTGATGTTCAGTAATTGTTTAATGGCTTCTTTTTGCTTTTCGATGGTGTAGGGGTATTGCACAATGGTGTGGGTAACCTGCCGCTCGCGCGATTCATAATTTTGGCTGAGTCGATTATAAACCATCATCAACCTGTACAGGCTTAATTCCTGTAATTCGTCGCCGGGCAGTGTGACTTTTTCCACCTGCTCGAGGTCGTAGGCGATGTTGCCGCGTTTTTCCTGCTTAAAGCGTTCATCCTCATACGGCCGAAGTTCCTCGCAAACCTGTTTTATCTTTTTGTACTCGATCAGCTTGCGGATCAGGTCTTCCTTATGGTCTACCTCGTTTCCTGCTTCATCAACCTCGTAGCGTGGTAGCAGCATTTTGGCTTTGATGCGCATCAGCGTAGCGGCCACAAAAATAAACTCGCTGGCAACTTCCATGTTGAGGGTTGCCATATGGTGCAGGTAGTTCAGGAAATCGTCGGCCACTTTGGCAATGGGGATAGCATAAATATCCAGCTCATCGCGCTCAATAAAAAACAGTAACAGGTCAAACGGCCCCTCAAACTGGGGAAGCTTGATCTCGAAGCCTTCATCTGTTACCATAGCCCAAAAATAGGTTAATTGGGGAGAAAAAGAAATGGTGTCGATTAGCGAATATTAATCTAAAATATTATTGCTAGGAGGAACGACGAAGCAATCCCGTAGTAATGCTCTCGAAGAGATTGCCATGCTTCGCTCGCAATGACATTAGAAAAATTAAAACCCTATCCCTCAACTGCTGACACGTTTATGTCAGCACCCAAACCAATCCATTTGCCGAAATTTGAATGTGCACAAAAGTGCTCTATTGTGAAATAGAGAAAAACGTTCTTTGAAATACCCATACAAAATTCACATCCAAATCAAACCAAACCCATACTTTAGCATTTTTAATAAAACGGTTAGTTAGTAACCTAATGACCCAATGAAATAATGACTCAATGACCCAAACAATAAAGCATCTCGATATCACCGTAAAAGGCACCGTACAGGGCGTATCCTACCGCATGTCGACCAAAGCCGTAGCTGACCAGCTTGGCATCCGCGGCTATGTTAAAAATGCCGAGAATGGCGATGTGCTCATCGCTGCCGAAGCATCAAATGGCTTGTTAGACATGTTTTTAGACTGGTGCAAAGAAGGCCCCGAAAAAGCAGTGGTAGATTCTGTTGAGTCGCATGAAGGCGAATTGAAAAACTATCGTAATTTTGAAGTAGTGAAGAAGAACTTTTTGTGGTAAGGATATAGAATCAAGAGTCAAGAACCAGGAATCAAGACATGCTTCTTTTTTCAATTCTTGCCTCTTGACTCTTGGTTCTTGACTCTTAATCAACATATATCATTGTCAACAGCTAAAAAATTCGCGGGCCAAACCGCAGTGTACGGCATAAGTACCATTGCCAGCAGGGTGCTTACTTTTTTCCTGACACCTGTTTATACAGGGGCTTATGTAACGGCAGCTTATGGTGTTATCACCACGCTTTATAGCTATATTTCCATCATCAATGCCTTGCTGGCATTTGGGATGGAAACCACGTTTTTCCGTTACCTTAACAAACATCCTGATAATAAGCAACGCGTTTATAATAACGCATTTGCATCCGTATTTGTAGTAACGATATTATTCCTGCTGTTTACCATTCCGTTTGCCGGGTGGATAGCCGGTTACGTTGATGTTAGCCGTACAGTAGCTAAAGGCCAGCACCCGCATACGGTTTTAGGCACCACCTATGCCGATTTTGTTAAATATGTTTACATCTGCCTGGCTATTGTAATTGTAGATGCCTGGTGCGCTATACCGTTTGCCAAACTTCGTGCCGATGGCAAACCCGCGCGTTACGGCTTAATTAAGCTGGCAAGCGTATTGGTTTTTGTAAGCTTTAACCTGGTATTTATTTACGTGATTCCGTTTTGGCTGAGGCATAATTTAGGTGGTTCAGCATGGATCAGCCAGTGGTTTACGGCAAGATGGGTGGGCTATGTATTTGTTTCAGAATTACTTTCGAGCATAGTTACGCTCTTGCTGTTACTACCCCAGTTATTGCAGATCAGGTTCAATTTTGATAAAGAAATGTTGCTCAGCATGTACCGCTACAGCTGGCCTGTTCTCATTGCCAATTTATCTTACCTGGTGAATGAGAATATGGATAAGATATTGCTTGGTAAGATGCTGCCTGCTAATGTTAGCCTGCATGATGTGGGGGTTTATGGCGCGTGCAGCAAAATAGCGGTGTTCCTCAGCATATTTGTAAATGCCTTTAGGCTGGGCGCCGAACCGTTCTTTTTCAATCATGCAAAAAACAAAAACGCCACGCATACCTACGCCCGTATTATGGATTACTTCGTGATCACGGTATGTATTATTTTTGTGGGGTTGATCGCCAATATCGACTGGCTCAAATATTTTATCCGCAACCAATCTTACTGGACTGGCTTAGCCGTGGTGCCGCCGTTGCTGTTTGGCTATGTTAGTTTGGGTATCTACATGAACCTTTCCATCTGGTACAAGCTTTCCGATCAAACCAAATACGGCCTTTATATTTCGGGCATCGGCGCTATCTTAACGGTTGTATTAAATGTGATCTTTATCCCTAAATACAGCTATATGGCATCTGCCTGGGTGTCGTTAATTGCCTATACGGTGATGATGGTCCTGTCATACATCTGGGGGCAAAAAAACTATCCTATTCCGTACAACATCAAAAAAAACCTCGCCTATATTGTTTCATCCATTGTTATCGTTTACTTTATCACCAGGATCAACGACAACTACGGAATTGCAGTATCGGCAACTAGAGCAACCCACACCCCAATGGCGTTTGGCGAAGCTTTTTTTATTGGCGAGGGACTATTGCTAGGCTATATTTTGGTGGCATTTTATTTTGAACGCGCAAACCTAAAGGCTATATTTAAACGATAAAAGAATGCGATTCAAGTCTTCTTCTTCGGAAAGGATTAGGATAGGTTAAAAAGATTATTAATAAAGTAAAATAAAAAGTCTCCCCTACCGGGGGAGATTTAGAGGGGGCTTATGATTATCAGAATAATAAATAAATCAAAAAACAGCCTTCCGGCTTACGAAACGATGCACGCCGCAGGTATGGATTTGCGTGCCGATGTGGAAACGACTGTAACCCTGGCGCCAATGGAACGTAAACTGATACCAACGGGCTTGCATATCGAATTACCCGAAGGTTTTGAGGCGCAGATACGCCCGCGCAGTGGTTTGGCGTTTAAGTTTGGTATAGGTATTGTAAATTCGCCGGGTACTATTGACGCGGATTATCGCGGCGAGATAAAGGTGTTGCTCATTAATTTTTCAACCGAAGTTTTTGAGATCAACACCGGCGACAGGATTGCGCAAATGGTAGTTGCAAAGCACGAAAAGGTTGATTGGGAAGAAGTTGAGGTTTTAAATGAAACTTCGCGCGGGGTTGGTGGTTATGGTCATACAGGGGTTAGTTAAAATCATGAAATTCAGGCTGGTTATAGGTGCATTATTGGTGATGCCGTTTTTTGTTAATGCACAAAGCAAAACAAGCGGTGGCTCAACTGTGGCTTCGCCCCGCCGCATGACGGATATGGATAGCCTGATGGTAAACCAGATATTTTACTCGGCAATGCAGGCCAAAGTGGTTGATAATTACACCGAAGCCGCCGAAATGTTTAACCGGGTGCTGCAGATAGAACCTGCAAACGATGCCGCTTTATACCAGCTTGCCCAGCTAAAAATTCAGAAACAGGATTATGCCAGCGCCCAGGGTTTGCTGGAGAATGCTGTTGCCCTAAAACCTGATAATAAATGGTATTGGCTTGGCCTTAGCGATTGCTATGAGAAAACCGCCAATGTGATTAAGCTGGAAAATACTTTAAATCAACTCATCAGGCTGGAGCCAACTAATACTGATTATCTTTTTGATGATGCCAAGGTTTTGTATTTCGATCAGAAATATGATGAGGCGTTAAAGATTTATGACCAGTTGATCCAAATAAATGGCGGGCTGGATGATAACATCCTGGCTGGCCGGCAAAAAATATTTTTAAAGCAAGGGAAGATCGATCAGGCGGTTACCGAAGTGCAGCAAATGATTACGGCTAACCCCGGCGAAGTTAGGTATTACCTGCTGCTTGCCGAGCTTTACAACTCCAACAACCTGAACGATAAGGCACTTAAAACCCTGCAAACTGCCGAAAAGATCAGCCCTAAAAACCCGGAGCTGCATTTAGCTTTGGCCGATGTTTATCGCGACCAAAAAAAATACGAAGACTTTTTTACCCAGGTTGAGCTGGCATTCGCGAGTCCGGATATGGATATTGAGCAGGAGATCAAGATCATCTCGGGCTATATCCCTAAATTTCCTGATCCCAATGCCAAAGCCAGCGCGTTGGAACTGAGCCGCGCAATCACCGTTTCGCATCCCGGTGATTACCGCTCGTGGGCGATGTATGGCGATATGCTTTTCCAGAACGAGAAATACCCCGATGCCGAAGTGGCTTATCGTAAATCAATCGCCATTGATGGGCAGCATTACGAAGTATACGATCAGCTGGTAAGGTTAGAATTAAGCAATAACGAGGCAGGTGCCGCGATAAAAGATGGCGGGATCGCTTTATCGTTATATCCAAACCAGGCCTGGATGAATTATCTGGTAGGTGCTGCTTATTCGCTGCAAAAAAAGTATGATAAAGCCATCAGCTACCTCAAAACTGCAACACTAATGGCGGCGGATGATAAAGACTTGCTTTCCTTATCTTATTCTTCGTTGGGTGATAGTTACCACGAGATAAAGGATAATGCAAATTCGGATAGTGCTTATGATAAATCGCTGAGTTATAACCCGGATAACGCTTACTCGCTAAACAATTACGCCTACTATTTATCGTTAAGGGGCGATCAACTGGATAAGGCGGCGCAAATGGCGGCCCATGCCAATGAGTTGCAGCCGAACACGGCTTCTTTTGAAGATACTTACGCGTGGATCCTCTTCAAACAAAAAAAATATACCGATGCCAAAGTTTGGATAGAGAAAGCCATTTTGCACGATAAAACAAATAGTGCCACGCAAACAGAACATTATGGCGACATTATGTTTTATTTAGGCGATACCGATGCCGCCGTGGCCAGCTGGAAAAAAGCCAAAGCCAATGGTGAGCAATCGCCAACGTTAGACAGGAAGATAAATGAAAGAAAATACATTGAATAAATTACTGATCGTTTGCTGCCTGCTGGCCATGGTTAGCTGTAAAGCCCGTAAAATAGTAGCAGACAAAACCAGTCCTGTTGTAGCAAAACATCAAAGTGCGATAGCGCTTGAGCTTATTAATATCCGTTCGCAGCAATTAACGTTCAATACATTTTCGGGTAAGGCACATGCCAGCTTAAATATCGGCGGCAACAAAAATGATTGCACCATGAATATCCGCATAGCGAATAATAAAAAGATCTGGGTATCGATCACCGCATTATTAGGTATTGAAGTTGCAAGGGCCGTTATTACACCGGATAGTGTGCTGATCATTAATCGCCTGCAAGGCATCTATGTTAAAAAACCATTCAGCTTTATTTATGCCTATACCAACAGCCAAATCACGTATGGCATGGTGCAGGCTTTATTAATAGGCAATGCCGTACCATCATTATTAAATGATAACGCGAAAATGACTAACGCTAACAACGTGGTAACGCTAAGCGGTAACCTGGATGATATTGTTTACCAACTCATGCTTGATCCATCGTTAAAAGCTACCCAAACCAATTTAAACAGCGAAGAGCAGGGTGTAACTTTACAAGTGGACAACAGCGCTTTTATACCAGCAGGTACGCAAAAAATGCCATCGCAAATAAATATTTCATCAACTGCAAAAGGTAAAAATATACAGATTGGTTTACATTACAGTAAAGTAAATCTTAACCAGCCGCAGGATTATCCGTTCTCTATCCCATCAAGCTACGAGCCGCAAAACTAGGCGTGCAGCTAATCAAAGTTCTCCTCTCCGGAGGGTGCGCGGGGAGATAGCGCGATGGCAGGGGTGGGTTTCATCGCCATAAAAAGTAATAGCTATTCCCTGTTCTAAATATTTATATTTGTGCCATGGAAGCAGGCGTTTAGGCGTTTGCCTGCCGAAATAAACATATCACCACATACGGATGAGATCTTTTAAAATATTATTATTCCTGATTTTTGTTTTCGCGGCGATAGGCGCGCATGCCCAAAGCAGTTCGGAACTAAAGCACCGTCGCGATAAGTTAAACGAAGAGTTACAGGAGCTTAACACCGAGTACCAGCAAACGGCCAGCAATAAAAAAAGCACGCTAAAACAGCTGAACATCCTGAAAGCCCAGATTAACCTGCGCGAAGAGAAGATCACCAACATCAACTCCGAAATAAGAAACTTGGATAATCAAATCTCGGAGAGTAATAATTCCGTACGTAGTTTACAAAGCCAGTTAAGCCAGTTAAAAAAGGAATATGCGGCAATGATATTGTTTGCCTATCGTAACCAAAGTGCCTACAATAAGCTGATGTTTATTTTTGCCGCGCAGGATTTTAACCAGGCCTACAAGCGTTTAAAGTACCTGCAGCAGTTTGGTACCTACCGTGAAAGGCAGGCTGATTATATACAGGGAACAGAAAAAGACCTTAACGTTAAAATTGTTGAGCTCGATAAAACCAAAGAAGCGAAAGATGATCTGTTAAAGGATCAGGAAAAGGAAAAGAAATCACTTGGCGACGAGCAAAATACGCAGGTGCAGGTAGTGGCAGGCTTATCGAAACAAATCGGCCAGTTAAAGCAGCAGCAAAAGGATGTGCAGCGTAAGATAGCTGCTACAAACCGGGAGATTGATGCCGCAGTACGCCGCGAAATTGAAGAAGCAAGGCGCAAGGCCGAAGAAGAAGCCAAAGAGCAGGCAAGATTAGCGGCTTTAAAAGCAAAGGCAGAGAACCGGGAAGTTGTAGCGCCCAAAAAAGCGGCGATAACCAAAGTATCTACCAACAGCGAGGTGTTGAACGCGACACCGGAGGCAGCCAGGTTATCAAACGACTTTTTGGGCAACCGCGGTCGTTTACCGTGGCCGGTAGCCAATGGGATGATAACCCAGGGTTTTGGAATTTATTATACGCCCGAGAATATCAAAAGCGAAAGCGATGGCGTTGATATCAAGAGTAACCAGGGCGCGTCCGTTAGGGCGGTTTTCCAGGGCGATGTAATTAAAGTGGCCGATATTAGTGGCACGTATTTGGTACTGATAAGGCATGGTGAATATTTCACCGCTTACTCAAATCTTAAATCGGTTAGTGTGGCAAAAGGCGATAAGGTGAGCACCAAGCAAAATATAGGAACGGTAGCTACTGATGCTACAACAGGCGAGGCCAATGTACACTTTGGTTTATACAAAGGTGTTAACGCGGTTGACCCTAAACAATGGCTGGCGCCAAATTGATTGTAAACTTTGTGATATTAAAATTGTTTATATTTGTAACCTCTTAAATATAAAAATTATGTTTAGTTCAATGCTGTTATTTTTTGAATTTACCGCGCCCGAGATCATGCTGATCCTGTTTGTGGTTTTACTTTTATTTGGAGGCGAAAAACTACCGGGTTTAGCAAAGGGTTTAGGTAAAGGCATCCGCGAGTTTAAGGATGCATCAGAAGGCGTAAAACGCGAGATAACCAACCAGATAGATACTTTCCAGGCAAAAAAAGAAGCTGAAGCAGCGGCTGCACCCGTGCAAAACCCGGCCACAAACCCGGTTAGCGAAGTGCCTGTTGCCCCAACCGAAGCCCCTGCTGTTATTGAGCATCATGATATTGTACCAGTTGCGGAAATTGGTGCTACCGCAGCAATAGCTGAGCCGGTTAGAAATACTGCCCCGGTTGCTGATCCTTTTAAAGTGCACGAAACACCGGTTGAGCATGTAACCCCTGAACCGGCCAGTACAACAACCGAAGAGCATAAAGCGTAAACAAGAATATTAATCATACATAAAAACTAAGAAATCATGGGATTAGACGGACCAGTGCTTATTTTAATAGGCGCGGTAGTATTACTAATGTTTGGCGGTAAAAAAATACCTGAACTGATGAAAGGTTTAGGCAAAGGCGTTAAAGAATTTAAAGACGCAACCAACGGCGAAGGTACTACAACCACAACAAACACTACAACTCCAACCAATACCGAAGAAAAACCTAAGGTTTAATCTTCCGGTACCTCATAAAATTTGAAGATTTGAAAGTCGGTTGATTTTCAAATCTTCAATTAAAGATCCTTTTCTCAAAAGATACTTTTGCTGTGAAAGTATCAGCCATAAGCTAAAATTAGGCATTGATGCAAAAAAATATACTCATCGTATTTGCGTTGTTTATCGCCATAATAGCTCATTCTCAGTCTGAAGAAAAATTAACACAAAAAGATGAAAAGGTTTTGGATATGATCGCATCCTTACCGGAAGTTGTTCGGGCAGATAAGTATATTATTAAGGTAACTAATCACCAAAGGCATTTAGAAACTTATATAGATAGCAAGCCAACAAAACAAGACAATAGATATTGGTTAACTGTAGCAGAAAATAACGGAATTAATTTAGTTCCGCATTTTAAGTTTTTTGTTGATGCTAAAACCTATGTTATTAGTTACTGGGATGTTTCGAATGATAAAACTATTCCATTAAGGGTTTGGCGGGCGCATCATTATTACGCAAATTAAACTCAGCCTGTGGCCGGTGTTTTCCACACCACTAAAAATAGTATCTTTAGCACATCTCTACCACATGCTAAATCTTAAAAAATCCATACTGTTAATCCTCAACCTGCTTTTTATCACCCCGATATTAAGCGCCCAACAACTTATCAAGACTAATAACCCTGCAATATGGACACAGGACTATCAGCCTTTCAGGATTGCGGGTAATTTGTATTATGTAGGTACTTATGATTTGGCCTGTTACCTGGTTACTACACCAGATGGCAACATATTGATCAACTCCGGTGCGCAAGATTCAGCCCCAATGATTAAAGCACATATCGAAGCATTGGGATTTAAATTTAGCGATATCAAAATCCTGCTGGCTACGCACGCGCACTTTGACCATGTGGGCGGTATGGCTGATATAAAAGAAGCGACGGGCGCTAAAATGATGATTAATGCAGCCGATGCGCAGGTGCTGGCAGAAGGGGGCAATTCTGATTACGTAATGGGTGGTAAAGGCCCCATGTTTAAGTCGGTTAAAGCTGATTATCTATTTCACGAAAGGGATACCGTAAAGTTTGGCGGCATGCAGATCATCGTGCTGCATCACCCCGGGCATACCAAAGGTGCCAATAGCTTTTTATTCAACGTTAAAGATGAACACCGCGTGTACCGGGTATTAATCGCAAATATGCCCAGCATACTTGATGAAACTAAACTATCAGGTATGCCGAGATATCCGAATGTGGGTAAGGATTATGCTTACACCCTAAGCGCAATGAAAGGCCTGCAATTTGATCTGTGGCTATCTTCACATGCCAGTCAGTTCGGTTTGCATGAAAAACATAAACCCGGCGATCCATATTACCCCGAGCAGTTTATCGACCAAAAAGGTTATGACGATGAATTAGCCGATCTGCAAAAGAGTTATTTAAAAAAGCTTGCTGAAAAATAATTTATCTTTTGATTGAATTTTTTATTTGGCCTGTGTCCGGTGTTTTCGCCGCACCACTAAATCACGCTTTCCTTATTCTAAACCGTGATTTCCTCAATTTTTCAAGCCATTTACCGGATAAGTTTTTTATTTTAGCCCCATGGCTAAAAACTATTCCTCTTTAATAGAAATAAAGGGCGGGTTGCAAAGCGGGGAAGTTACCGTTGAGAAACTGGTAAAGCATTACTTACAAAACATTAAGGCAAACGCGCACTTAAACGCGTTTAACGAAGTTTTTGAGGACGAAGCGCTGCAACAGGCATTAGTTGTTGATACCAAAATAAAACAAGGCACCGGCGGCAAGCTTGCCGGTATGGTTATCGGTATAAAGGATAACATTTGCTACAAGGATCATAAAGTATCCGCGTCATCTAAAATATTAGACGGATTTACTTCCATATATTCATCAACCATTGTTGAGCGACTTTTAGCCGAGGATGCCATCATCATCGGCCGTTGCAATTGCGATGAGTTTGCCATGGGTGCCAGTAACGAAAGCTCGTACTTTGGCCCGGTAAAAAACTTTGCTGATAACACTAAAGTTTCCGGCGGTTCGTCTGGCGGCTCTGCGGTGGCTGTACAGGCTGATCTGTGCCATGCGGC
>Ga0302304_10001904_pt1 | contig 10728 bp, 10 predicted proteins | sample III_Palsa_E2_2_FD_198769 | JGI IMG/M metagenome (GOLD analysis project Ga0302304, IMG submission 198769) | Peat permafrost microbial communities from Stordalen Mire near Abisko, Sweden - III_Palsa_E2_2 | ecosystem: Environmental > Terrestrial > Soil > Palsa > Peat permafrost | place: Sweden...
TTATCGGTCTATTGCTTATCGGCTTCTCGAAAGAAAAAATCGAAGACGAACAAATTGCCCAAATGCGGTTGGATAGTCTGCAATGGTCGGTTTACGTCAATTACGGCATACTGATCTTATGCATTATTTTCATAAATGGCATTGCCTTTTTTTCGGTAATGGCCTATAACCTCCTGTCGCAATTGCTTTTCTTTATTGTCCGGTTCCGGTGGAAAATCTATCAGCTAAACCGCCTGGCTAAAAACGAAGAAACAGGGCCATTAAGCCCTTTATTAAAATAACGCATCATGAAACCACATTTCTTATTTCCGTATTGGTTCCGCTACCTGGGCTGGGGCCTGGTTATTGCCCACGTGCCCATCTCGATAATTGGCCGGTTCAATGGCATGACCAATCCTGCGGATAACCCCACGGCCGGTACGGCGTTATTCAGCGGCCAGCATCTCTTTTTCATGGGCACCTCGCTGCTTATGGCATTCGGACTTTTTCTGGTCGCATTTGCAAAAGAAAGAATCGAAGACGAGCAGATCTGGCACGTCCGGCTTGAATCGCTCCGCTGGGCAATTTATGTTAATTACCTCGTGCTCATCATCAGCCTAATATTTATCAACGATACAGGGCACCTGTTATATTTGAATTTATGGGTGCCGCTCATCTTTTTTATCATCCGGTTCAGGTGGGTCATCTTCAGGATTAACCGGTCGGCAAGGTTGGAGGGCTAACGCAATGAAAAACAACATCCGCGTTGAACGCGCCATCAAAAATATTACCCAGGGTGAGCTGGCCGAACAGGTTGGCGTATCCCGGCAAACCATCAACAGCATGGAAAGCAATAAATATGTGCCTTCCACTATATTAGCACTAAAAATTGCACGGGTTTTCGGCAAGCCCCTTGAGCAGGTTTTTATGTTAGAAGACGGCGATTAGTGTAAAGTCGAAAGCCTTAAGTCGAAAGTCTTAAGTGGAATTGCAGGATTCTTCCAACTCGAGTCTTTTGACTCAACCAACAGCGAACTTATAGTTAACAACGCATTCACAGAAATTTAAAGAAAATGAACACAAAAACATATTTTTCACCACAGCTGGTCATCCCCCACGGAGTAAAGGACATCAGCTTTTATACCGATGCCCTTGGAGCAAAAGAACTACGGCGTTTTGGAAGCGACGATGGTTCGATACATGTTTCCGAACTGGAGATCAACGGCGCTGTTTTTCACCTCCACGAGGAAGGCAAAAACTACCTCAGCCCCCAAAAAGCAGGCGGCTCAACAGTTTCTATTGGCTTATGGGTGGATGACGTGCATGCGGTTGTGGCAGCCGCAGAGGCTGCCGGCGCTACCATAACGTCGCCTGTGCAGGATTACGACTATGGCTACCGGCAGGGCGCTTTTACCGATCCCTTTGGTCATCAATGGCTGATTGAAAAAGATATCCGTGACGAAAAACCCGCTACCAATGATGGAGACCAAATTTAACAGCGACTTTCGGGCAGTGATAAAGCCTACCTTGTCCGTACGCAATGGGGCGGCTGCCCTTGAATTTTACAAAAAGGCATTCAACGCTGTGGTGCTGATGCAGGTAACTTCTCCCGACGGTGACGTGGTGGCGGAGCTTTCCATTGGCGGCGCGGCATTTTACGTAGCCGATGAATCCCCCGAACATGGCAACTTCAGCCCCGAAAGCCTCGGCGGCATTAGTATCCGGCTCGGCCTGCTTGTTGATGATCCGGATGCGCTGGCCCGACAAGCCATAACCGCCGGCGCGACAGAAATCTATCCGGTGGCCGACCAGAAATATGGTTATCGCCTCGGCCGCGTCGCCGACCCCTTTGGCCATCACTGGGAAATCTATCGGCCGCTTTGATCAGGCAAACGACATGCTGCAGCGTCGTTTTAAAAAAAGACTTCCAACACCTCCGCGAGGGTGTCGGCGAGACGGCAATCTAAAATTTCGTTTTATAAAAATATTCTGCATAAATTCGGCGCTGCAAATTGCCCTTCCCCCCAAAAGCTAACATTAATTACTATTTTTGCGTATTAGTTAATTTAAACAGATTGAGATTGAAGTTTACGCTGGTTATTTTATTCGGACTGATCTGCTCAGGCGCTTCTGCACAATGGTATCATATCAGCCTGAAAAAAAAGCAACAGCCACGCGCCGTGCCGGATGAACTTGTAATTGCCGATCATTCCGTGGACAGGCTGCCGCCTTTGAAGACTGATTTTCCTAAAGTCTCTCCGATCAGATTTGCACCAAGCGATTTTTGCCTGGAGGCACAGGAGGCCCTGGTGATGAAGGCCGCCCAGCACAATATGCGTTTCAGAGTATATAATGATGCGAGTTATAACTTCAGCGACCTTGCGCACCTTTTTGCCCAGCAGCACCGCTTTTCCGAAGCCATATGGTATTTGCTCCAAAGCACCAACATTTCGAAACAGGAAAATGACGACAAGCACACCATTACCAACCTGATAGACCTGGCCACGATAAAAGTTACAATGGGCGAATACGCCCTGGCACAGCAGGACCTTGATGAAGCCCATGATCTTGCAACCCTGCGAAAACTGGAGGAATATATAGACACCATCGATCTGGCTGTACTGTATTTGAAACAAACCCGTGAGCCAAAACAGAAGCCGGTGATGATTTACGCCGACGATGCGCTGGATAAAACAAAAGGTCAATAATAAATATTCTTATCCCGGGTTTAATACATAGCTGTTTTTGTAACAATCTCGTAAAATCCCGGATGTTTTATTCGTTTTGATAAAACATTATTGTATAATTGTTATTGTTTTAAAAGAGACAGCGATTTTAGCTGTCTCTTTTTATTTATTATATTATTTACATTAGCGCCCCTATAGGCACAAGTATTGATGTTGTTTAACTTACCCGAATTAAAGACCGTAAAAGATATGTTTAAAAGATTGTGTTTATTGCTGGTGCTCGGCACCGCACTCGCCTGCCACGCCAAACCGGCAAAATTTATAAAAGTTGCCGGCTCAAACGATATTACCCCTGATCAGCAGCAAAGTATCGTTTGCAAAACAGTAGCTGAACTGATCACCAATTACAACTATAAAAAAGTTCCGCTGAACGATTCGTTGTCGGAGGTGATATTTAACCGCTACATTAAGGAGCTTGACGAAAGCCATAACTATTTGCTGGCATCAGACGTGGCTGATTTCAAAAAGTACAAGGATGTTTTGGACGACGATGTAAAAAGCGGCAACCTGAATGATGTATTTTACATTTTCAATGTATACCAAAAAAGATACATGGAACATATAAAGTACTCCATTGCTCAACTGGATAACGATTTCAACTTCGATCAAAATGAGGATTTCGTTTATGACCGTGAGAATTTGCCCTGGGTTGCCTCACAGGCCGAAATGGACAAGTTATGGGCATTACGTACCAAATACGACCTGCTAAATTTAAAGCTCGCTAATCCAGACCTGGCAAAGGACAAAGAAACGCTGCGTAAGCGCTACGAAAACTTGTTGTCGCAAGCCAATAAGCTCAATAACCAGGATGTTTTCGGGGCTTTTATGGATGCCTTTACCGAGGCGATTGACCCACACACAAATTATTTTACCCCTTCAAACGCAGCCAATTTCAATATCGAAATGTCGCGGCAGCTGGAAGGCATCGGCGCAGGGCTCAATACTGAAAATGATTATATCATCATCAAATCCATCGTTCCCGGAGGGCCTGCCGACAAGAGCAAGCAACTGGGCGTTGACGACCGTATAGTCGGCGTAGCACAGGGGGCTAACGGAGAGTTTCAGAACATCGTGGGCTGGCGCATTGAAAACGCCATAGCCTTGATCCGAGGTACAAAGGGTACGACTGTTCGGCTGGAAATATTGCCGAAGGGTACCAGCGTATCAGGCAAGCCAAAGGTGGTTGAGATGGTACGTGAGAAGATAATTTTAAAGGACGAATCGGCCAAAAAAGAGATCAAAACCTTTAACAGCAACGGAAAGACCGTTAAGATCGGTATTATTTCCGTGCCGGCATTTTATATCGATTTCAACGATTACAAGTCGGGAAATCCAAATTACAAGAGCACCACCCATGATGTTAAACTACTGATCGACTCGCTGAAACAGCAGGGCGTAGACGGCATCGTTATGGATATGCGCGAAAACGGAGGCGGCTCGCTGATGGAAGCCATCGAGCTTACCGGCCTGTTCATCAAAACCGGCCCTGTAGTGCAGGTGAGGGGCTCGGACGACCAGGTGGAAGTAGATAAGGATGAAGATCCCTCCATTGCATACACCGGCCCCTTAGCGGTATTAGTCGACCGGTTCAGCGCTTCGGCAACTGAGATATTCTCCGGCGCCATACAGGATTATGGCCGCGGACTCATCATCGGTACACAAACTTATGGCAAAGGATCGGTACAGAATGCAATCGACCTGGACAAGATTCCGCAATTGCATGATCGCATTGCAGAATTTGCGTCGACCAAAGGCGCTTCTACCGGCAGCCAGTCTACATTCGGGCAGCTCAATTTAACGATAGCCAAATTCTATCGCATCACCGGTAATTCAACCCAGCATAAAGGCGTAATGCCCGATATCCAATTCCCGAGCGTTATCCCGATGGATAAGTATGGGGAAGATACCGAGCCCTCGGCTATGCCTTTTGATGTGATCGCTAAAACGGATTATACCAAAGTGGGTGATTTTTCATCGGTACTGCCGGAACTACAACAACTACACGACCAACGCATGGCTGCCAGTGCCAGTTACAAATACCTGGAGGAAGACATTGCTGACTTTAAAAAGCATGATTCGGAAAAGAGTGTCGTCCTGAACGAAGAGCAACTGAAAAAACAACGCGAGGCGGATGATAAGAAATCATTCGAGGACGAAAACAACCGCAGAGTAGCAATGGGTTTACTGCCATTGAAAAAGGGTGAGCCAAAGCCAACTAACGAGGATTTGGATTTTCTGAAGAGGGAAACCGGCCAGATACTCACCGATTATATCGGTATTTACAGTAAGCTCAGCAGCAACAAAGGCGCGGGAGTGCAGGTCAACCAGTAAAATATTCGGAAACTAACAAACAAATCCCGGGCAACCGGGATTTGTTGTTTATAACCTTTTTTCAATGGCAAGGGCGTTGCTTGAGTTTACGGATAGAGGCATCTATTGCGCTCCGGGTGATTTTTACATCGACCCATGGAAACCCGTTGATAATGCTGTAATTACCCACGCCCATTCGGACCACGCTTATGCGGGGAATAAAAAATATCTTGCCCACCATCTATCACGCGAGGTTTTATTGTACCGCTTAGGCGACATTGAGCTACAGACAGTAGCTTACGGCGAAACGGTGACGAAGAATGGCGTGCATATCTCCCTTCATCCTGCCGGCCATGTTATTGGCTCGGCGCAGGTACGCGTGGAATACCAGGGGCAGGTGTGGGTGGTTTCGGGAGACTATAAAGTGGAAAACGATGGCGTATGCACGCCATTTGAACCGGTTAGCTGTCATCATTTTATATCGGAATGCACTTTCGGGATGCCTGTTTTTCAATGGCGGCCACAAGCTGCCGTCTTTAACGATATCAATTCCTGGTGGCGAAGCAATCTGCAGCAGGGACTTGCCACCGTTATTGTGGGCTATTCGCTGGGCAAGTCACAGCGTGTCCTCCAAAATCTTGACTTGTCGCTTGGCAAAGTTTATACCCACGGCGTGATCGAAAACACCAACGAAGCGCTCCGGCGAAACGGTGTGCAATTAAATCCTACCGAACGCATAACGCCTGAATCTTTAAAGGAAGAAGTTCGCTCAGGAATTGTCCTTGCGCCGCCTTCCGCAGTGGGTACGCCCTGGATGCGGCGGTTTCAGCCATACAGGTTTGGCTATTGTTCAGGATGGATGGCCTTAAGGGGCGCCAAACGTAGGCGCGCGGCCGACAGGGGCTTTGTGCTGTCGGACCATGCCGATTGGAATGGGCTCATCAGTGCGATCGATGCTACGGGCTGCGAATGTGTTTACCTGACGCATGGCTACACCGCAACCTTCAGCCGCTATTTGAATGAGATAGGCTATAATGCAAAGGAAGTACACACTCTTTATGGCGACGACGAGGAGGCAGGACTTCGGCCATCCGCTGAGGAAGATGCCGCTCCCGCAGAGGAGGGAAATGATTTGTCGCCTGGTAAGAATACCGGGCCTGATCAGAAAAAGGGAGGCGGGTTATGAGAAACTTCGCACAATTGTTTCTTTCACTCGACGAAACCAACAAAACCAACGAGAAGGTAAAAGTTTTGAAGGACTATTTTAACGGTGTGCCCGATAGCGATAAAATGCACATGCTGGCCTTGTTCACAGGCCGAATGCCCAAACGCCAGATCAACTCAACCTTAGTGCGCACCTGGGCGATAGAGGCTTCAAAAATACCGGCGTGGCTTTTTGGCGAAAGCTACCAGGTAGTGGGCGATCTTGCCGAAACTATGGCATTGCTGTTACCACGGCCCACCGGGACGAGCAGCAAAGCGCTCACGGAATGGGTGGAAGAAATAAATGGGCTGGCGGATAAAACTGAGGAACAGAAAAAACTGTGGCTGATGGACTCCTGGGCCATGCTCGACAGCAGCGAGCGGTTTGTATTTAACAAGCTGCTTACCGGGAGCTTCAGGGTAGGTGTATCACAAAACCTGGTGATCAAGGCGCTTTCCGAAATATCGGGGTTGGACGCACCCACTTTAACGCACAGGATAATGGGTAAGTGGATGCCGGATACGTACACGTACGCCCAATTCATCCAAGGCCAGGGTGCTGCCGACGATATATCAAGACCATATCCCTTCTTTCTGGCCTACCCAATCCAGGAAACTTCCGAAAAGCAAAAATCCGCGGCTGAACTAAGGATTGAACTGGGAGAGGAGACCGAATGGCAAGCGGAATGGAAATGGGATGGTATACGATCGCAATTGATCAAACGCGACGGAAAAATATTTATTTGGAGCAGGGGCGAAGACCTCGCCACCGACAAATTCCCCGAACTGCATCCATTTATCAATGCGCTTCCTGACGGCACAGTGCTCGACGGCGAGCTGCTAAGTTTTAACTATGGCCAGCCAATGCCGTTTAATGTGCTGCAAACACGGATAGGGCGTAAAAATTTGAGTAAAAAAATATTGGAGGAAAGCCCCGTGGCCGTCATAGCCTACGATTGCATGGAATATCAGGGTGAGGACATCCGCTATAAAACGCAGGCGGAGCGCAGACTCTTATTGGAACGCCTCCAGGCCGACACCCCTTACCCGGCAATATTTAATCTTTCCGCGTTGATCCCATTCGAAAGTTGGGAAGAATTGGAAAAAATCCGGGAACAGTCGCGGGCAATGATTGCCGAGGGCATCATGCTGAAGAGAAAAAGCGCCGCGTACCAGGTTGGGCGCAAACGGGGCGACTGGTGGAAATGGAAGATTGATCCGCTTTCCATCGACGCGGTAATGATCTATGCCCAAAAAGGCCACGGCCGCCGCGCGGACCTGTATACCGATTATACTTTTGCCGTATGGGACGGCGACAAACTCGTGCCTTTTGCAAAAGCCTATTCAGGTTTGACGGATGCGGAGATCAATAAGGTAGATTATTTTATCAAAAGGAACACCCTTGAGAAGTTCGGCCCTGTGCGAACAGTAAAACCTGAATTGGTTTTTGAGATTGGCTTCGAAGGTATTAACAGATCAACGCGGCATAAATCGGGAATTGCGCTTCGTTTTCCGCGAATTTTACGCTGGCGGCAAGACAAACCTAAGGAAGAAGCAGACACGCTTGAAACGCTGAAGGGGTTTTTGGGTGAGTGAATTCAATGATGAAGGACGCGATAGGGCCCGACATATATATTCGCCGGTTAATTGGATTTGCCCGATGACGCATCTTTCATCATTTGCTCAAGCTCGCCGCTGTGGTCCTGAACGGTTTTCATTCCCCACGCAGAACCTTTTTGAAATAGTTCCGACTGCTTGTCCATCATCGCTTTCCCCGCCGGCGTTTCCATAAAGTCGGCTATTTTATTTAATTCATCTTCGGTAAACTCAGATGCGTAAATCGGAATAAAGGCGGCCTTTAATTGCTCCCAGCCGACATATTTATCCAGAAACTTATTCATCGCCGATGCGAAAGCATCCCTTTGGTCTTCCGGGAGTTGTTTCGATTGCATGACAACCACCTGGTCGAACATCTTTTTCATACTTTCCTTAAGGCCTGAAGCCACCACAACGCGTTCGGCTGCATTAAGCTGGGATTGTGTAAAATTGGTCGTGGCTTGGCCTTTCACGAACATCGAACAAAACAGCAAAAATCCTATGGAGGCTGCAATGGTTAATTTAAATTTCATCAGTTAAATATTTTGAACTTCCTAAAGATAGCAAAAGCAACAAGAACGACGACTGAATGTTGCAAGAAGACAACGATGTACTTAGGGCTCCAGAGCCAACTTTAACTAACTATTTAAAGCCAGGCATTATTTTAATGCGTTTATCCTCGTAGGTGAATAGCCGGAACTGTCGCCGAACCCGAAAATTTGTTATGTATTTTGACCTATATTTGTATAGATGGAACTTTCACCGCGACATATCAATACCATAAAGGATTTTTTTTCCACCCTGCCGGTAAAGAAGGCCTATCTCTTTGGTTCCTACTCACGCAACGATGCCGACGAAAACAGTGACATTGATATCCTGGTTGAACTTGACCATGCCACGCCAATAGGGATGCAGTTTTTTACCTATGGTGACAAACTAAAGGGTCTTTTGAATAAAAACGTTGACGTAGTTAGCTATGAAGGATTGTCGAAGCATGTTAAGCCGATCATTGATAAAGAAAAGGTATTGATATATGAAAGGCAAACTAAGAAAATGTAGTTGGATAGGCCCATCATTATAATCTATTGATTAACTAAATTTATATAGGTTTTATCTATTGAATATCCGGCGTTCCTGATGGACAGATTTTTAATATACGGCCCCGGTTATAGAAACCTAATTCTTATAAAGGATAATTTTCGGATACTTAACAAAGGGCCTACTTCATTCACCCGGTTCTTCATTTGTAACAAATCTATCACAAAATCACGCCAATTATGCCCACAGGCTAATGTTTGTATATTCGTACAACTATTAACTGCACATGAAGAAAATATTACTCTTATGTTTTCTGTTTTTTGCCGGACGATCGTTTGCGCAGGAAACCTTTCCTGTAAACGGCCCCTGGGACACCCGGCCGGGACAATATGCTTTCATCAATGCCACTATTGTAGCCAGTCCCGGTGAAACCATTTCCAACGGGGTTTTGCTGGTAAAAGACCGGCTCATAGAAGGCGTCGGCGCTGGTTTAACTGTACCCAAAGGATATGTGGTCATCGATCTAAAAGGCAAGTATATATACCCGGGCTTGATCGACGCGTATACCACTTATGGTATGCCCGAGGCGCCGCGGCAGGCTTTCCCTCAGGGCGGTTTTGGCCGTATTCCTGTCTACACATCAACCAAGGCAGGCGCTTTTAATTGGAACGAGGCTATCAAGCCCGAAATGAATGCCAAAAGCATTTTCCATGCCGATGCTGCGAAGGCCGAAGAGTTACGCAAGAATGGGTTTAGCACGGTGCAATCGCTGGTACACGATGGCATTGCCCGCGGCACTTCGGTAGCCGTTACACTTGGCGACGAACGCGACAATGAGTTAATGCTAAACGACCAGGCGGCGGCGCATTATTCCTTCAGCAAGGGGACGGCCGCCACCAATTATCCTTCCTCGCTGATGGGCAGTATTGCGCTCATCCGGCAGACCTACTATGACGCGGAGTGGTACAAAAACCAAAAAGAGGAATATAATATTTCACTGGAAGAATTTAACCGCGAGCAGGCCCTGCCGCAGGTTTTTGAGGTGACGGACGCTTTTAGCGTACTGCGGGCGCAAAAGATCGGAAAGGAGTTTGGTAAGCAATATATCTATAAAACCGACGGCAAGGAATACCGGCGTTTAGACGCCATGAAAGCGCTGGGCGCCGGCTTTATCATCCCCCTTAATTTCCCCGAACCATACGATGTGGAAGACCCACTGGATGCACGAAACATCAGCTATACCCAATTGAAGGACTGGGAACTGGCGCCCACTAACCCGGCGGCATTGGAAAAGGCGGGTATAAATTTCGCGCTCACCTCCTTCGGCCTGGAAAAAGCAACTGATTTTTGGACCAACCTGCACACGGCTATTGATATGGGCCTGAGCGAAAAACAGGCTCTTCGATCGCTCACCGTAATTCCGGCTGAAATGCTCGGCATAGCCGACAAAACAGGCACACTGGCAAAAGGTAAACTCGCCACTTTCCTGGTCACGTCAGACGACCTGTTTAAAAAAGAAAACATCATTTATGAAAACTGGATAGAGGGACGGCAATACGTGGTCACCCGTATGGATGTTGCCGATCTGCGGGGTACCTACGATTTTTCCGGCGACGGCCTGCCCGGGTTAACGATGAAGATCGGCGGCACGCCGGGGTCTTATGAATTGAATATCGAGCGAAAGGCCGATAGTGCGCAAGCCCGGGGAACGATCACCCGAAGCGGCGACATGATCAGCGTTTATTTCGACCTGAAAAAACCGGCCGGCAACACCCGCCTGAGTGGCTACATCACCAGCCTGTCGCCCTTAACTTTCGAAGGAAACGGTGTAATGCCCGACGGCTCTGAAATTAAA
>Ga0302304_10001913_pt1 | contig 10697 bp, 9 predicted proteins | sample III_Palsa_E2_2_FD_198769 | JGI IMG/M metagenome (GOLD analysis project Ga0302304, IMG submission 198769) | Peat permafrost microbial communities from Stordalen Mire near Abisko, Sweden - III_Palsa_E2_2 | ecosystem: Environmental > Terrestrial > Soil > Palsa > Peat permafrost | place: Sweden...
CCCGGCAACCATGGGACGTTCTTCCGATTTTGGAGTTTCGCGTTCGACGAGCGACGCGAGCGTGACGACCTGATAGAGGGACAAGCCTTGCGGAAAACTCGTGGCGCCTGAAGGATCGAGCGATTCCAGCTCGGCGCGAAAATTCTGGACCATTCTCTTAACAATCAGCTCGCAGGTAGTGTGTCGTGTAAATTGATAAGTAGAAGGAAAAAGAAATCCTTCGAGATTCGAAGCGTTGGGGGCCAAGTCCGAAATCAGAGAAGCATTCTTTGCCGCTTCCAGAAATCCATCCCTAGTGCAAACCCCCTGGCGGTCGAGTTCCGCCGCCATCTCATACATGTTCCACCCTTCAGGAATCGTTACGGTGCGAACGAAGATGCGGCCTCCGGCAATTTGCCAAAAGACTTCCCGCGAATCCAGAGGGCGATCGAAATAGTATTCACCGGCCTGAAGAGGTTTCCGAAAATGCCACATGCTAAAGATTTCGAAGGCAAGCTGGCTGCGGATCACATCATTTCGCCTGAGGATTCTGGCTACTCCGAAGCGGGAGGTACCGTGGGGAACGTCCACAAAGACTTTCTCAGGACGATGGCCGCGATAAGGCCGGCTGATTTGGGAATCGAGCCATCCTGCGCCGGCACCCAAGGCAGCGATCAGGAGAAGAGCGATGAGACCGAGTCGGCGCATTACGGTTGGGTCCTCTCGGCGATGGGGACTCCGGGCCGCCCGAGTTGTTTCTTATGTTCGAGGTAATCTCGCAACAGAACGGCAGCAGCCACGTCGTCGATTGGGGCGCGTTTTCGTCGCGAGGAAGACTTCACTTCCACCATGGTCTGCGCTGCCTCCCAGGAGGTTAGCCGCTCGTCCACGAGTTCTACTTCGATGCCGAGGTCTTTCCGCAATCGAGCCGCGAAAAGCGCCGCCTCCTCTGCCATAGGGCTGGATTCGCCGGTCATGTGCAGAGGATGGCCCACGAGGATACGCGCAACGCTATGCTTCCTGCAAATCTCGCGCAAGCGGCGAAAATCGTTGCGGCGATTGGTGCGCAGGAGGGTCACGAGCGGTTGCGCGGTGAGGCCGAGTTCATCCGAAAGTGCCAGACCGATTCTCTTGCGGCCGTAATCAATCGCCAGGATACGTCGAGGTTTTGCCTCAGGTTCAATTGTCCGAGCAAGTCCGGCATCGAGTGCACGCGCAGATGGGGTCATTTTGGTTAGTCCATTATACGCGAGGGACGGGGATGGCCGAAGCGTGGCAGTGCGCACAGAGAGACCAGCTTTGATCCTCATCACCGGTAGTTTCCTATTTAGTGTGAATGGCGTATGAAATGGAGATTCAACTTCCGAGGGTGCTGGACAGGTCTCAGGAATGGAAGCTCAAAGTAACCGGCACGAAAGGGAAAGATCTCATCAGTCATTTCGATGAATGACGCTCAGGAACGTCGATCGGAATCCGTAGCGCTAAGTTCAGTAGATTGTGCATCAAGGTTTTGCGCATTGCGCAGAGGCCAGTTTACTTCGATTGGCCGGCTTGCGCGAGTCGCTGGCGGAAATATTCATAGGTCAAACGCAAGCCTTGCTCAAGGGGTATCTTCGGTTCCCAGCCCAAAATGCGACGGGCCTTGCTGATATCCGGACATCGTTGCTTGGGGTCATCCTGCGGCAGCGGATGGAAATTGATTGGAACATTGGCACCCACCAGGGCGCGAACGCGCTCGGCAAATTCCAGGATGGTAATTTCCTGAGGATTACCAATATTGGTTGGCTCGTGCTCGTTCGACTCGAGAAGCTTATAAATTCCCGCGAGCAAATCCGAGACGTAACAGAAACTTCGCGTCTGTTTGCCATCTCCGTAGACGGTAATAGGCTCCCCGCTGAGCGCCTGATACAGAAAATTCGGCAGAGCGCGACCATCGTTTAATCGCATCCGCGGCCCGTAGGTATTGAAAATCCGCACGATGCGCGTATCCAAGCCGTGATAACGGTGATACGCCATGGTCATAGCTTCAGCGTAACGCTTGGCCTCGTCGTACACTCCGCGCGGGCCTACCGGATTCACATGTCCCCAATAAGTCTCCGGCTGCGGGCTCACCTGAGGATCTCCATAGCACTCCGAAGTGGACGCCAAGAAAAATTTCGCCTTTCTTGCGAGTGCCAAGCCCAGGGTATTATGCGTCCCCAGGGCGCCAACCTTGAGCGTCTGTATCGGAAACTTCAGATAATCGGGAGGGCTTGCTGGAGAAGCAAAATGAAGCACCGCATCCACGGGGCCTTGTACTTCAATGTAGCGCGAGACATCCTGATGGGCGAATCGAAATCGAGGGTGTGGAATCAGGTGTGAAACGTTGGATTCGTTTCCGGTTACAAGATTATCGAGACACAATACATCCCAGCCCTTTTCGAGCATGAGCTCGCAGAGATGCGAACCTAGAAATCCCGCTCCACCAGTGATCACTGCGCGCAAATTTGATTTCTCCTTCGCGAAAAAGCAATCAACGAGCTGCCATTATGTCCGAACGAGGTGTAGGAGGAACAGTTCCGCGTGCCCCACGACACCTTCTCCTCATTATTTCCAGCGAAAATCTTGCCACAGACCGTGGTGCACGGACGCTTATTAAAGACTAATGAGAGCCTGCCGAGGATGAGGCAGGAAATCCCGTCGTGTGGTCCGCAACGATTCGCCACCCTTCCGCAAACTTCCGAAAATTCAGCGTAAAGATCCCAGCGGGACGGTCCTTTTCGCGATCGAGTTGGAATTCTCCAATCACGAATGCCGAATCCGGACAGACGACGTGAACCTCAAGATTTGAGAATGCCAGACGCCCCATCGCTTTTCCATCCGGATAATTCCGGCGGTAGCGATCAAGGACTGCCTGCCAGCCGCGAGTGATCCCACTCGCACCCAGGAATTCGGTTTCCTCGGATTTCCAGTACCCGGTCATGAAAGTATCTATATCCCCGCGATTCCATGCAGCAGTTTGCATGTCGAGAACCAAACGAATCTGTACTTCGTTGGACGCGTCCCGCGTAGCACTCAAACGCGAGCCAAAACCCGACAAGAAAAGAACAACTACGCAAAGAATAAAAGCTAGCTGCATTCTACGCGGCATGACTTGCCTCCGGAAATGCAATCGCGTACCGCCCAATAATTGCACGAGGATTTTGTACTCCATCCTTGGCCTTACGACAAGCGCAAGCGCTAATACGGGCGCTTCCCGGGCGTTTCGCGCGACTGGTACGGAGGTTCTATTGTGCCCGGCGGAGGGAAACGGCAAACTGTCGTTGGTCGAAAATGTTAATCGCAGCCTTCATTCTCGTGATCTCAGTCGCAGCGACGATACAGTTCGCCGTCTTCAGCTGGCGCGCGTCGCTGCTTCGAACCGTCTCCGAACCATTGGTAAACGAGGCGGATGCAACTCAGAAGCCCTATCTTAACCTCATAAGTTTCAGTAGCTTCCAAGAAGTCCTGGCGGTTTATCGCGACGTCTGCCCGGATCTAGAGACTGGTTCAGGCTCCAACCTGCGGGGAGTGAGCTTTTATTATGGCGCCATGCGTTTCCTGAGCCATTTGGGGAGCTTCTTTACCTCTACCGAAGGAGCAGGCTGGACGCAACGCGAAATGGCGCTGTGCACGCAATACGCAACGGTGAGACTATCCCAGCGTCTTGAGTGCAACCTTGCCTTGGTGAACGAGGCCCGCTCCTATCAGTAGCCGCAGTCGGAACTCTTTTACCGTTGCATCCTGCCAAGCTCCCCATCCGACCTTGATAACTGGCATCATTGTGTAGATTCTTCGCAACCCAACTGTAATGAAAAAGGGGCCTTACTACAGTCTCACGGGTTCGCCTCAAACTATCCATTCAGCCACGCTACGCTAAATTTTCGTCCTGGTCTTCGGACCGGTTGCTTGATACGCCATTCATGCCAGTCATTTCTCAACTAGTTACGCAGATTTGTGGCCAAATTAAATCTCCACGACCCTTGGGGCGCATGAATTGTCCCGATTGAAGGAGGCGCCACGATGAAGCGCGCCGGAATTTCTTTTTTGCTCGCTGGTGTTCTACTAGCTCTGATCCAATTCACCGGCTGCGCCGATAAGCCGGCTACCTTCAACAAGGTCTCGATTCTCTCGCCGCATGGCGCGCAGACTATCGGTCAGGGGCAAACTGTCTCGATACAGGTTAGTGTGTTAAATGATTCCGCCGCAGGTGGTGTGACGTTTGGACCTGTCGGGTTTGGCACTCTCACCCAAACGAGCACGACTACCGCCACGTACACGGCGCCAAATCCAGTTACGGCAGAGACCGTCGTCAAGATCGTTATCACATCGGTGGATTTTCCGAATCAATCGGCGACGCTTACCGTAACGGTCGAACCTCCGCCGACGATTACAACCACTACGCTTCCCACGGCACCCTTAAATGGCTCTTATAGCGCCTCTGTGACTGCGACTGGCGGAGTGCCACCTCTCTCGTGGTCGATAACCGCTGGAGCGCTTCCGGCGGGACTTAAGCTTTCCAACAGCAGCACAGGTACAGTACAAATCACGGGAAAGGCGACGGCAGCGGGAAGTTCCACATTTACGATCACGGTAACGGATGCATCCGCGGGCGATCCGCCAGCCTCGCAGCAACTCACAATCGTAGTCAGCTCTCTTGCGATCACTACAACTTCGCCTCTGCCGTCCGGCACCGTAGGTACAGTTTATGACTCTCCCGGCCTGCAATTCACAGCCAGCGGCGGCACTGGGAATGATACTTGGACAGTTGCGACCGGGTCGACTTTGCCTGCCGGCCTATCTCTGAGCAGTGCAGGTTTGCTGTCCGGCACTCCGACGGCGGGGGGAACTTTTACGTTTGGCATCACCGCTACCGACAGCGCCATTCCGCCGGCAGTGGTGACGTCGAGCTTCACGCTGGTGATCAGCCAAGCGCAACAACTGACGCTTCTGAACGGCTCGTACGCGTTTGAATTCAGCGGCTACGGCGCCAATGGATTTGTGGCTTTCGCTGGAACGTTTACTGCCAATGGCATGGGCGGGATCACGGGCGGCGAAATGGATTACAACTCGCAGGAAGGACAGCCTCTCAATTTCGCGAACCTCCTCGGCAGTTATGCAGCTGGAACAGATGGCCGCGGAACTTTCACATTCACAAACACGACCTTGCCGATAGCGCCGATATTCGCATTCTCAGTGAATTCAAGCGGGAACGGCAGGTTCATTGAGTTTGATTCGTCCACAACTCGGGGCTCAGGACGACTTGAACTTCAGACCGTTACGTCCTGCGTAGTAAATAACACGGGTACCACAACCTACACTGGTGACTTTGCGTTTGGCGGTTCAGGTTTCGCTAGTACATTTGCTACCAACGGCGCAGGTCCGCTCGCGTTTGCGGGCAGATTTTCCGCGATTCCGCCGGTTGTTGCGGCAACGCCAGGCTCATTGGCACAAGGCGAAATGGACACGAACACTCCCGGATTTGTGACGATCGATGACTCGTCAGTTTCTGGCTCGTACAACTCCGGAGCGGACAGCACCCACTGCACTCTCGCGCTGACATCCGGAAGCCTGGACAATCCGCACTACAGCGTCTATCCGATTTCGTCCAGCGACGCGTTCATGATCGAAACGGATACGGTGAATAACATCACTCCGTACCTAACGGCCGGCGAAATGATTCAACAAATTGGACAGCCGTTCGTGACGTCGGGTGTCTTGAGCGGGACAATGGTGGGAGGGTTGAGCGGACAGCTTATTTCCGGTGGAACTTTTCTTCCTGAAGTTCAAGTGGTCCAAACTTCAGCAACAAGCGGCACGGCAAGCTTCCAGGTGCTGCAAACTGATAATCAGGCTGGAACGGTTTTCGGAACGAATGGCACGGCGGTCACGGATGCCTATACGTCCGACAACTTGGGCCGCGTCCAAGGCTCCATCGAGTTCAATTCTTCCTTCGAACCTGTATTTTATCTGATCAACACGAACCAAGCATTCTGCGTGAGCATTGTGCAGAACGCGCCCACTTTCGGTTATTTCGCACCACAGTCCGCAGGTCCTTTCACCGCGGAAACCATAAAATCAACCTCATTGATCGACGGCACTTCAGCGCCCGCCGTCAGCGCTGACCGCGACCTCTCGGGTTTTCTGAGCTTCGATGGGATCTCGGTAGTCGGAGGCACTCAGGATCAGAGTACAGCCTCGCAAAACAGCACAGTCGCCGAGACAGGGAGCTATGTTCTAACTGCCACCGGCGGTACAGACGGAAGTGGGACCATGACGCTTTCGACTCCGACCGGCTTCACGGGATATTTCTTTATTGTTTCTCCGACGAAAGTTGTGATGATTACAACCACGCCGGCGGACACCAATCCGGTTCTGATTATTATCGGGCACTGAGTTGCATTTTCTTGCGAAACTGACGGTGTCGGTCCGCAGACGCCGCTTCTTTCTTCGCAATTTGAATCTTGCGCTTCCTTTTGCTCTTGCAAGCGAAAAGAAAGCGGTTAGAATCTTGTTTTAGAGAGGCTAGGCGTCGTATTCAGTGGTTAGTTGTTGCGTATTCTTACTTTCGAACTTGGGATTCCAGAAAATTTGGCGGTTTAAGAATTCTCGCATTTCGGTTCGTGCCGATTGCCGGGAGGCATCTATGCTGCGCCGCAGCGCATTTCTTCTTTTCATCGGTCTTCTTATAGTAATGCCAATCGTCAATTGCGGGCCCAATCATCATCACAAATCGATACCCGTGATTTCTGGAACCTTGCCAAACGGCAATGTTGGCATCGCCTATAGTGGCACGCTGACCGTTACCGGCGGCATCGCGCCGTATACGTGGAACATAACAGGATTGCCGACCACTCTGACTTTCCCGCCAGCCGGGAATGGTACCACTGTCACTATCTCGGGAACGCCTTTAGCCGCAGCGACGATTTCCGGCAATGCAACGGTGACTGACTCGAACGGAACTATGTCGGCGGCTTTCCCTTTCTCATTCATGATCACGTCGACGCTGGCCATTACGCCAACAGAGCTCTCATTGATGGTTGGAACCGCGGTAAATCAAACTCTCACGGTCGCTCCCGCAACTGCGGGGCCTTATACGTGGACGGTCGCGGACGCGCTGCCACCGGGTTCACCAGCCTTGATGCTGAGTAACGGGACTACTACGTCTCCAACGACGATCCAAACAACGACGAACTCCGTGACCATCATCGGCACACCGAACACAGCTGGAAGCTTTCCGTTTACGGTCTTCGTAACTGACTCTGTTACGCCCACCGCCAATACAACTCAGGCCACTTATACCGGCTTTGTTTCAAACTCCAATGCAAACGCTTGCCCTGCCGGAAGCAATGACGGGGCGCTGCCAGCAGGGACATCCTACGCATTCCTGCTGAGAGGATTTGACGCCACTGACGAGGAACCGATTGTGATTGCAGGCAGCTTCACCGCCGATGGCGCTGGCGGCATCACGGCCGCCGATGTGGATTACAACGGAATCACCCTTGGCCCACAAAACCCAGGGGGCAATATGAATCTCGCGGCTAGCACGTACTCGTTTGATCTCAACGGCGATACCCGAGGCTGTGTGAGCTTAGTCTTTAACTCGGGCGGTGCTGCAAAGCGCGGCAGGGCAAGCAAATCTGAGGCGCTTCCGGCAAGGCTTGCCAGTCTGAGAGCGCGGCGCGCCAATAGTTCAAGGCGTGACGGAGTTCCAGCGCCTCCCTCAACTCCGACGAGAGTGATATTCCAGTTCGCGCTTGGCGGACTGAGTGCGGGAGTCTACACGACGGGCAATATCATCGAGTTTGACAATGGCGATGGGCAGACGGATTCGTGGGCCGCTGGAGTCATGCATGTGCAGACCCTCTCGCCCAGTTTCACGGTTAGCTCGCTGGCTGCGAACTTTGCTTTTGGCTTAGCTGGGTGGGACCCCTCGGTAAATCGTATCGCTATTGCGGGATCGTTCGCGGACGCGGCAGGTGTCATCTCTCCCATTTTTGCCGACTTCAATGATAATGGCACGTCCTCAGGTGAACTCACCGGCGGGTCGGGAGTGATTAACACCATCGACACTGCCACCGGGCGGGCCACGGCTAATTTTGATGTTCCAGTTACAGGAAGTCCGGACCTTACGTTTGATGCTGTTATTTACGTCATAAACGCCAACGATTTTTACGTCCTCTCCACCGATCAGGTCAGCACAGCTACGCCAAACACGCCGCTTGTGAGCGGCCGGGCGCTTGCCACCCAAGGTAGCTTTGCATCCGGTGCGCTGAATGGGTTTTTCCTCGACGCCGAAGAGGGATTCGACGCAATTGACTTTACGAATGTGGTCACCGTCGGCACGGCACAATTTTCGAGCACTGGGAACACCGTGACAGCTTCATTGACTCAAAATGACGGCGGCACGGTAACTACTCCGACGCTGACCGGAACCTATGCGGTGGACGCAACGAATCCGTCTTCAGGGCGTGTTTCCATTACTGTCAACACCGGTACTGCAAATGCGCCGGTGGTTTACCTCACGAACGGCGGAGATGGAATCGAACAGATTCAGGGCTTCAGCGTTGGAACGGATGCCAACGTTGGTTCCGGTTTCTTGGTAACCCAGAGTACGCAGGCTTTCACTTTGTCGAATATTAGCGGAACGTATGCACTTGGAAACTGGGAAGATGTCGACGGAGTAAACGGTTCATTCTCTGGCGTGGCTACTCTCGTGAACACTGGCGCCTACTCTGCCGTTTACGACATAAACTACTTCACGCCGCCGCCAGCGCCGCCAGCTCCTCCAAACTTGTGGCTTTCACCGGACACGCCATTCAGCGGTACCTTCACGATCAATCCGAACGGGACTGGCACGATTACCGTTGGCGGGAATTCGAATTTCTTTGTAACCAACGGCCAGCAAATCTTCAGCATCGAGACCACCGGCTCCACGGACGGCGTTCTAACAACATATACAAACGTCGTAGCTCCGTAATAGGACCAGTTCGCATTCGGAAAGAGGCCAGCACAGTTTGGCCGGCCTCTTTGATTTGATCGGAGAACAATTCCGGGAGCGTTAGTAGGCCCAGCGCATTAGGATTGCGCCGGTGGTGTAGCCTGCACCGACCGTGATCAAGAGCACGAGATCACCCTTCCGCAAGCGCTTCTGCTCCAGAGCATCCATCAGCGCCAATGGAATTGTGGCGGCGGTAGTATTTCCAAAGCGGTCTATATTCACGAGAACTTTCGAATCGTCCACGCCCAAGCGCTCCTGCATCGCCCGGATAATGCGCAGGTTCGCCTGATGCGGGACCACCAGCGCGAGATCGTTGCTCGTGAATCCGTTACGCTCAAGCACTTGCAATGCTAGCTCACTCATTCGCCGCACCGCGTATTTAAACACTTGCGCGCCTTCTTGATGGACGTAATGCATGCGTTTTTCAACCGTCTGTAGCGATGCCGGATTTAGCGAACCGCCCGCCGGCATAAAGAGGTTGCACCCGCCCGAGCCATCGATGTCATGCGCAAAGTCCAGGATGCCCTCGGTTTCAGAAGTAGCCGGTTCAACCAGAACCGCGCCGGCGCCGTCACCAAAAAGAACACAGGTGGCGCGGTCTTTGTAATCGAGAATGGAGGTCATCACGTCGCTGCCGATAACGAGCGCCCTTTTATGGGTTCCATTGGCAACAAATTGAGCGCCCACCGTGAGCGCGTAGGCAAATCCCGAACAAGCAGCAGAGAGATCAAAGCCCCAAGCATTTTTTGCGCCCAGGCGATCTTGAATCAAGCAGGCGGTGGCCGGAAACAACATGTCCGGAGTGACGGTCGCCACGACGATGAGGTCGATTTGATCAGGTTGCACGCCTTTTGCCGCAAGCAATTTCTTCGCAGCCTCGGCGCCAAGATGCGAAGCGCCAACGCCTGGCTCCGCATAATGCCGTTCACGAATACCGGTGCGCGTGCGTATCCATTCGTCATTCGTGTCCACTCGTTTTTCGAGGTCGAAGTTGGTAACTACACGCGGGGGAACGTACCCGGCAACTCCCGTAATCTTCGCGGCGATGCGTCTGCCCATTCAGCTTCTCCAGGATGGAAATGATAGCTCGCGATTGTATGCAATCACTCGCACGCGTGACAAGCAAAACACGCTCGCATGGACTATTTGCACCGGCACCACTAAGACACAATTTCGAAGCGGTAGGTGATCTCTGCAGTCTTTCGCATCATGGCTGCTACGGAGCAGTATTTGGACTGGCTCAACTCAATAGCGTCTCGTACCGCTTTATCTTCCAGGTCGCCGACCAGCCGATAAACCATTTCGATTTTTGTCCACACGGCCGGCGGTTCGCTCGCACGCTCTCCGGTAATAACAACTTCGAGAGACGTCAGCCGCTGGCGCTTCTTGGCCAGAATCATAACCACGTCCACCGAAGTGCACGCCCCCAGCGCGCCAAGAAGCATTTCCATCGGGCCGGGAGCGGCGTTATGCTTTCGATCCGCGTCAAACGATACCGAATGTCCGGAAGGCAACTTCGCGGTGAACTCTTCGCCGGCTAGCCACTTGACCGTAGCGGTTTGCATGATAACCCCCTCAGCCTAATCACATTGGAATGCAGATGGAACTGTATCGAGGCTGCAGTGAGGCGTCCAGCACTGTTGTACAATTTGCGGAATCTGCCGATATCACGGTGGCTTGATTCGATGCGGACGATTGC
>Ga0302304_10001923_pt1 | contig 10666 bp, 12 predicted proteins | sample III_Palsa_E2_2_FD_198769 | JGI IMG/M metagenome (GOLD analysis project Ga0302304, IMG submission 198769) | Peat permafrost microbial communities from Stordalen Mire near Abisko, Sweden - III_Palsa_E2_2 | ecosystem: Environmental > Terrestrial > Soil > Palsa > Peat permafrost | place: Sweden...
GTCCGATTTCATACCTTCGATTTTTCCGGATTGTGGGGAAATAAGTTCCTCAAATCTTCTGACGATGAAAATTCAATACTGTTCGGATCTCCATCTCGAATTCCCGGAAAATCGAAAGTTTCTTAAGCGCAATCCACTGAAGGTTGTCGGTGATATTTTAATATTAGCGGGGGATGTTGTCACCCTTCATGATCTCGGGAAAGCGCATGATTTTTTCGACTTTACTTGCGATCATTATTCCGAAGTCTACTGGGTGCCGGGCAACCACGAATATTATGGGGGCGACATCTCTGATAAGCCCAGCCCGCTTTGCGAGAAATTAAGAGATAATCTTTTTTTGGTAAATAATCATTCCATGGTTCATGGAGGTATCAGGCTCTTTTTTACCACTTTATGGAGCCGGATCAACCCGCAGCATGAATGGGATATTCAGAGAAGCATTTCTGATTTTTCAACTATCGGGTACGAAGGAGCAAAACTCACTGCCAATAGGTTTTCATTACTTCACGAAGAGAGCCTTGGCTTTTTAAGGGATGCTATTAATGAAGCAAAGCAAGAGCAGATGGTTGTGGTCTCCCACCATGTTCCGACTTTGATGAATTATCCGGCGGTGTATAAGAACAGTCCGCTGACAGAAGCGTTTGCGGTGGAGTTATTTGATCTTATTGCAGATTCAGAGATTGACTGCTGGATATATGGCCATCATCATGTCAATACGCCGGATTTTACCATTGGGAAGACGAGGATGCTTACGAATCAGTTGGGTTATGTGCGGCATCATGAGCATGGATCGTTTAGAAGAGATGCAATGGTGGAAGTCGAAAAGAGGGACTAAATATGAAAATATATAAAAGAGTGGGGCGGGAGTAAATTGTTATGGAAACAAGGGATATGATGCAGCATGACCTGGAAGCTATTATCCAAGCGGGTGAAAGCTATCAGGTAGAATTTAAGAGAAACATAAACTCAGATATCTCCAAGGAGATCGTAGCCTTTGCCAATTCATCCGGTGGACGGATCTTTATCGGGATTGAAGACGATGGAATGATTCATGGCGTCCAAGCAACCAATGAACTGAGGGCTAGGATACAATCAATGGCAAGGGATTGTGACCCTGCAATTGCGGTGGAATTGGAGGTTTTTAACAACATCATGATAATTCAGGTTCCCGAGGGAAAGAACAAGCCGTATCGTTGCACAAATGGATTTTATATACGTAGCGGAGCTAGCTGTTCCAAGCTTTCCACCCAAGAAATTGTTGAGTTTATACAATCAGAAGGAAAGGTGAGATTCGAAGATTTGCGTAGTCCTTCCGTAAGTTACCCTGCCATCCTTAATGAAGCGGCAATTAACCGGTATCTACGCTTGGCCGGAATCTCGGGGGTCATTGGTATGGATGAATTATTGACTAATCTGGGCGTTTTACGGGATAGCGGATCCGGCCCAGTATTAAATAACGCCGGCGTGCTTTTTTTTGCAAAACAGCCAGCCAGTATCCTACCGCATTGTGTTGTGACCTGTCTTTTATTTAAGGGTAATACGAAGGTACATATCTTAGATAGAAAGTCTTTTGAATTTGATCTGCTCACAAATATTGATGAGGCGCTGATGTTTGTGGAGAGACATTTGAATCTGGCCTATGAAATAAAAGAGCTTAGGCGAAAGGAGATATTGGAAATACCGGAATTTGTTTTGAGGGAGGCTATTATCAATGCAGTGGCACACAGGGACTATTTTGAACGAGGTGCAAATGTTCAGATTGATATTTTTGATAACCGGGTCGAAATCTCCAATCCCGGAGGTCTGCCAAAAGGATTGAAACCGGAAAACTTCGGAAAACATAGTGTTACCAGGAACTCTTTGATTGTGTCGCTGCTTCACAGATGTAATTATGTTGAAAGAGCAGGCACGGGTATACAACGTATGCGGGAGGGCATGAAAGAAGCCAGTCTTTTGGAACCGACATTTGAGTTTTCAAATTTTTTTACGATAATACTTCCACGAAATAAAGTAGTTGATAAGAAACCAAAGGATGAGTTGGAGGTCAGTGCCAAACGCATGCAGCGAATGCTAATAATAGTGAAAAGCTTACGCGACGATGTAGCTTTGGATGTTGCGTTATTATCTGAGCGGGTTGGTACTACTGATCGTACTATACGACGCGACCTGGAGATATTGGAGCGATTCGGTTGGATTAAAAGTGCTGGCGTTACCCGAAATACGCAATATTCACTTACGGAGGAAGGCTTGAAAAAGCTAAATAATTCGGACTAATTCGGACATGTCCGAATGTCCGAATAGTAATTAACCTAATGATTTTCAACGGGATAGTTAAAACATCTGAATGTCCGAATAGCTTATCCCAATAGTCTCATGCGTACCACCTTTCTTGCCGGCCCATTTCAAATAGGCCTGATAGCAATCACCGATGGCCTCATCATATCCCGTACGGTCGGAAAAGGCTTCCGGGTTATAGCCGTCACCCTGCTTGTGCTTTTTGTCCAGATCGTACTGGCTAGCGTGAGCGGCAAACCAGAGATCAAATTGCAGGGTTTTCATTGCATCCAGCGTATAGGCATAATCCTTCTCAATCTGGGGATATGCGGGCATACCCGGGGATTCCGGATCGCCAAGAAGCGTTGGGAGATTAGCAATGAGTATACGATACGTCCGAGCCTCATCCCTCACATCGAAAAGAAAGCTGCAGGATCCTTTGGTATGACCCGGATGGTGCAGTACGACGATCTGCATATCCCCCAATCTTACGGTATCTTGGTCGTGCAGCAATCGATCTGCTTTGACCGGTTGGAAAATCATTCCATGGCCGCCCATAAAAAAGTCCGAATTACCGCCATCCGCCAGTACGGGCTCATCCATTTCCTCGATCATGACCTTGGCGCCAGTCATCTTTTTTATAGCTGCGAATCCGCCGACATGATCGAAGTGCGCCTGGTTGGTCAGTAAGATCTTGATATCCGAAAATTTGAACCCCAGCTCTTCTATGTGCCGCCGGATCATCGTATCCGAGCCTGGAACGCCGGTATTGATCAGGATATGACCCTGTGTGGTGGTGATAAGATAGCTCCCAAGATCGTAGCTTCCGACATAGTAGAGGTTACCGGCAATACGGAACGGCTTGTATTCCTGTACCCAGGACGGCTGAAAGTAGGGTAGCGGGATAAGCTTTTGGGCGGCGGAATGGATACTGAAGAAAGATAGGACCGCCGCAAGCAGAAAGGTCGGGAAGCGAAAAGTATACTTTTTCATAAGACGTAAGCCCGGGATAACATTACCGGATGGTTCGAAAGTAAAATTAAAAAGTGAGAACGGCAGGACGGATTTGATCGGCGGCTATTGGGATCACCTGATTTGTTCCAACTTGAACCAAAATGAACAGGCTTTCCGGGGAGGTTTTTCTATATTCGGATTCACCAAAATAGCTCCGGATGAAAAATCTTGCTAAAATGGGCTACTGGTTCTATGCCATTTCCCTGGTCGGGCTGGCAGGCCAACAATTTTACTATGGGAGCTTTCGCCCCGTATTCGTTCCGCCTTTCCCTTCCCAAATACCCGGACAGATCGTACTGGTCTATCTTTTCAGCCTTTTTCTGATCGGGGCTGCGTTCGCACTCGTGCTGGAAAAGGAGGTCCGGACAACGATGCTGCTCCTGGGCGGTCTTTTTCTCGCCTTGTTCCTTTTTTGTCATTTACCCTTTGAACTGCTGGTTGATCCGGGCGTAAAACAAATCGGCAGCTGGAACAACCGCATCAAAGATCTTTCCATTTTTTCGGGCAGCGCCTTTATCGTTGCGGGGTGTTTTCCCGGCGGGCGGCTCCCCGGCCAAAAAGACAGGGCATTCCTCAAACCCCTGGAAGCATTGATACCCTTTGGCGTTTTTTTCTATTCGCTCATGCTGGTCATCTTTGGCTTCGAACACTTTTTGTATGCCGAAGGGGTCCAGACGCTCGTCCCCGACTGGATTCCCGGCCACCTTTTCTGGACCTATTTTGCCGCCGTCGCGCTCATCGGTGCAGGGCTTTCCTTTATTTTTCGGATCAAGGTAAAGCTGATCGGCATCCTCACGGGAATCATGATCTTTATTTGGTTCCTGATCCTTCATATCCCCAGGGCGGCAGCGGCCCCCGTCACGGATAAAGGCAATGAATTGACAAGCGTATTTGAATCACTGGGGTGCAGCGGCATCGCGTTTGTGATTGCATACACAGCCGCCAGTGTCCGGCCGAAGGCGTGGGTTAATCCTGCCCTGATTTGCTTTTTTCTTAGCGCAGTGATTTCGTTGCATTCCTGCACTGCACCAAAGCCGGAACAATACGGATTTCTTACAATGCTTGGGCGTGATACGATTTCAATAGAGGCTATAAGCCGCCAGGGCAATACTTTAACAAGCGATGAAGTTGATCGATTTCCACGTGTGCGGATACGTCACACCGTGGTCGATCTTAACAATGACGGCAGCATAAGACATCTTGAAATGAACATTCATACACCCAGTGAGCCATCTGGTCAGCGTGATCGAAAAGTAGTTGCCGATGTCGCAGGCAATAAAGTGCACCTTTCTAAAACAGATAGCACCGGCAAGGTGAATCGTGATTTTCCAACGAATGGCAGCATTGTGGTAGCGCATGTTCCGCAAATGTATAGTCTTTATGAGCTTTACTTTGCCGCGGCGTTGAAGCAGGCAGCGACATTAAAGCTCGCAGCGGGCAAGCCTGTGCAGATGCGGCAGTTTTATATTGATCGGGAATTCGATCGTTTTCCGTTGGGCGAGGCTACCGTAACCCCGATTGACAGAGGCAAGGCAGAGATAACACATGACTGGCTCTCCGGAACCGGCGAGGCCATGATGGACTCTGCGGGTGACATGCTCAGTTATTCAGGCGCGCGAACTACATACGATGTGCAGGTAAAACGACTTGACACGCCACCAGACGTTAAAGACATTGCTGACCGTTTTGAGGCAAAGGAGACACAAGAGGGAAACGTAAAGTCGTTAAGCGTCCGGGATACCACCCGTGCACAAATTGGTCATTCGATCTTCACTGTTGACTATAGCAGGCCGCTGTTGCGAGGGCGAACCTTGCTGGGTGATTTGATACCTTACGACCGTGTATGGAGGACAGGCGCAAATGCGGCTACTCAGTTTACGACGTCGACCCCCATAAAGCTGGCCGGGATGCAGGTCCCTGCAGGCGCATATACGCTTTTTACCGCTCCACATACAAATGGAGTTGATCTGATGGTGAACAAGCAGACTGGAGAGTGGGGTACAGAGTACAATCGTTCACTTAACCTGGGTATAACAAGGATCATCAGCGAGGTCGCCACTGCACCGGTAGAAGAATTCACCATATCTATCATACCCGGCGATAATCGGCACGGTAGACTTGTACTCGAATGGGGTTCTTTCAGGTGGACTGCATCGATCGAAGTGGAATGACGCAGCCCGGAATGTCAAACATCAGTCCTGTGTTGAATTTTGCAAAGTAAAATGATGAATAAATGCTTTTCCGGCTTCCGTTGCAAATCCTTGACCCCAATAGGGAAATGCGATATAAAATGCCAATACAGCCTCACCGGATATTGGTTTCCCATCAGCACGGAGATGCGGATACAGTCCGCAGCGGCCGATGTAAATATTTTCTGTTTTCAAAACTGTTGCCCAAAGGGCTAACCGATCTGTCGACATCTTTTCGAGTTGATTCCCGGGAAATCGCTGTTCAGCATTTTCGCGGGTGCGTGGATATCCCCCGACATAGCGCCGGACATTGATATCCATCTCCATTGCGCAATAGTCATCCAGATCGGTTATCAAATGGGGTCTGAAGAAAAGTCTTTCAGATTCGGGAAGGATTTGCATAGCCTGAAGGTACCAAAACCTCACGACCGGGGACTCCTTATCACTTACGCCTTATAAAGCCTGCTCTTGGCCGAACCCATGATCATCATTTGCAGGCGTTTCTGCAGGGAGATATACCCCTTATTACAGTTCGCAATCCTCCAGTAAATGAACTCCTTCCCGGTCATTCGACTGGAACTTCTTCCAATGTATAATAAACAGGCAATCCCCGTTCTTTAGCCAGGCGCACGTCTTCGTCGGCACCACGGGAGGCGCCGGCAATACGAAAGACCGCATCGCATTTTTGAAGCAGCCGGTGCGCCACGGGATACTGGATTTCTTCCCAGGCGGCGTCGCCAGGTTTGACGGAGCCTGCCAGCCGGATGAGCGGAAGCGCCACCCATTCGCCGATCATCGGCACATGCCCCTTTCGGAATAGTTGTAGCGAGACCTCTTCAAGGTTGATTAAATTCTGTTTCATCAGATCCGGGTTGTCGTTGGTCCCGCTTCTATACGGTCCGGCGATTAGTATGAGCATGGCTTTTACGTTTATTGCAAAGAACGAAAATGAAGAGCAGAAAAAAATTAAGATAGATTAAGACGGCAGCTTTATTTGTTTTTCTTTCGCAAAGAGCTCAAAAATTCCGGGGTGACGCCTAAATAGGAGGCAATTTGCTTTTGCGTCACCACTTCCGCTACATGGGGGTATTTTTTCAGAAAACTGTCGTACCGTTCCTGTGTAGATAACGAGAGATTTTCGATGACCCGCAGCTGTTCCCTGCTATAGGCATTTTGCATGAGTATCCGGAAGAAGCGTTCGAATTTGGGTATCCTGACAAAAAGCTTGTCCAAATCGGCCTTGCTGATCTGGTAGATGATACTATCTGAAATGGTTTCGATAAACATGATGGCCGGCCGATCGTTTAAAAAGCAATACATATCGGTGACCCACCAGTCGGCCACGGCAAACATGATGGTTGAGTCCTTGCCCTCTTTGTCGATGTGATAGGCGCGTAGGGCGCCGGCATGAACATAACTGAGGTATTTGCAGGGGTGTCCTTCTCTTAACAGGATTGTTTTTTTTGGCGCTTCCTTTTCTATCAGCAATGAAAGAAAATGGTCGGCCTCTCCGTCCTCGAGCTGAATGTGTTTGGCGATATTCTGCAATATCGGATGGGGCATACCTGAAGATAGTCAAAATCAGGGCACTAAAGGGCCGCAATTCTGCGGCCTTCGCCTCCTTGACCCTCTCTGAGTCCGTGGCTGCAAATAATTATTAAAGCATTGAAAATCAATGCAAGTTTCTGATGACTTTCAAATGATAGCATAAATACATACATTGTTAGTGTAGATTGGTCAAAATTCAATGCCGCCAATAATTTTCTATGGAAGATTTTTCAATAACAACACGATTAACAGCAAAAGACTATTCTAAAGCCTTTTTTTTAGGGCTTTACAGAAAGCCAGGATTTATAGTTACAACTATTTTAGGATGTTACTTACTTGTAACAGTAATACTTGATCATTTCAAGATAATAAAGTTTTATTCTGACACACCGTACTTCGAATTTTATTGCGGCTTATTTATTTTGCTGGGCCCCACACTGATTGTAGTAATAGCGGTAAGGCAATTTCTCTCCAACCCAAGCTGCCATGAACTAAAATATACTTTTAGTGAAAACGGTATGACAGTTCAAGGGACCACTTTTAAAGGAGAGTTTTTATGGGCACATATCATCAAACAAAGAGAATTAAATAAGTTCTTGATTTTGTACCATAGCAAAAAAATGGGAAATTTTATTGACAAAACCCAATTGACATCCGACCAGATACAATTTATAAAATCAAAAGTGAAGCAAAAGTAATTCTTGATTTGTTTTGTTGTCTTCTTCCAAGGCCAAGATCCTTTATACGTTTATGATAGTTAATAAACCAGCCTATATTTTAGTCATATTTTGTCTGACTTTTATACGAACGCTTGGGCAGGCGGTTGACCCAAAAGTGGCCTACGTAGTCGATTCCATCCTTGTTATTCAAGATCCTGAAAAGGGCGACGATATCTTGAACGATGATGTTTCAGACCTAAGTATTGTACGAAATAAAGATTCGCTAAAGCTATTGGGGTACGAACAATTTGATATGGTTTCATTTGTTTTTACAAAGGCATATCGTGGGCGGCCGGATAGTATCAAAGCGATTCCGTCAATAAAAAGCATGCAACAAAAAGATGGGCTTTGGCTTTTCCATGGCACACCCTATACGGGTAGAATTATCAGCTATTACTATAGCGGAAGAAAGCAGGTGGAGGGTTACCTTGTGAATGGCAAAGTAAATGGGATTGAAATCTTATATTATCAGAATGGCCACGAGTCCTTGGAGAGAGAGTACAGGGAAGGAAAAACAGATGGAGTTGAAAGGGAATATTATCTTGACGGATCGATACGGCAGGAGGGCCGGTATGTCGCAGGCAAGGAAGAAGGCACATGGAAATCTTATTTTCCCAATGGCCAGGTTAAGCTTTATAATAATTACAGGGCTGGAGAACTTGTGGACTCAGCTATCAGATATTATTCAACCGGAATAGTTCGCGACAGGGTATTTATTAAAAATGGAAAGGTGATTTCAGATCCCAGGCTTACGAAAATTAGTCAATTGATGGCTAAGAGCGCGGAAAGCGACAAGGAAGGAGACGGGAAAGCGGCCATTGGGTATACTACTAAAGCAATTCAGTACGACAGCACCTATGCCGATGCCTATTTTTCCCGGGGGACGCTTGAACTAAACGACCTGCGTTTCGACGAAGCAATCGCCGATCTCGATAAGGCATTGACTATCGAACCTTTTATGGAAGTGGCGTTAACAAACCGAGCCTTTGCGCGAATACGGAAATACCAATTTAAGGGAAGCAGAACTTTGTCTAAAAACAAAGATGTCGAGGTTCTGGCGTCAGCCGACAAGGTAGATATGCCTCCCGCCGATGTGGAGAAAATATGTAGTGATCTTGGGAAGGCTGTGTTGTTGGGCGATAAATCAGATATGATGAGGGAGGCGTTAAATAATTATTGCCACACGAATATGGACAGATTATGACTGCGGGAGCGTGCGCCATAAGGCATTATCCCCCCAACCTCGGAGGGAATGAATTAATAAAGGAAAGGGCTGCTTAAATAAAATTGCATAGAAACTGTATGAGTGATAATAGCATTTCAATCGTCTGCAAAAAAAGTACCTATCCTCATAACAAGGGGAAAGCGGCAGAAATTCTTGAATGGTTGGTTTCATGTAATATCGTTAAACCCTCTCTTTCTGACTGCGTGCTAAGTAGTAAAAATGGTTATGCCGTATCCGATGGCGCAAAAGCGGCGGTGAATGAGCCCGATTATTTGCGTTATGGTTTGGCGATCAATGGGCTTGACATAGTTACAGATAGAACAATATTTGATACCGGAGGAAATGGCATTGATGAACTAATATGCCCTAACTGTAAAAGTGATATTTCAAAAGAAGATTGGGACTTTTTGGAACCCTGGTCCAACGGGGAAGCGGATGACTTGGTTTGCCCTGCATGCGGAGAACGAAGCGAAATTCATAATTTTGATTTCATACCCGAATGGGGGTTTAGCGACCTGGGTTTTACATTTTGGAATTGGCCTCCTTTCAAAAATGAATTTATTAATGATTTCAAGCAGAGGCTAGGGTGCGACATAAATATTGTGTTCTCGCATATTTAATCCTGGCCTGGAGTACTATGGTATGAAAAAGGGTATTAAGACCGGGATCAACTTGGTATTAAAAGGAGTGCGACAGTTGGGATGGACAACTATAATTGTTGTTCTGATGTTCTATTTAACAGCCTTGTTGATACACTTCTATGACAGACCGGCCGCTTAGGCATACTTTAAATTTTAAGCTAGGATATTACCGTTTATTTTTGTAGATTCACAACTCTTGTAATATTATGTCATCCAAGGTACCATTTGTTAAGCAAGAAACTGTTTGGCTTGCGATAATTCCCCATATTTTAGTCATCGGGATACTTTGCATGGTTTATTATCAATGGGACAGGAAGAATTATTTCGCATTCGGGTTCATTACTTATGTGATAATTTGGTATGGATTGAGAACTATGGCGTTTCCGAAGGATGTACATAAAAGCATCGGGCTTATAAAGGAGGAAAAGTTCGGCGAGGCAATTCCATACATTGAAAGGTCGATAGAATATTATAACAAGCACTTGTGGATAGATAAATACCGGTTTCTGTTGATGGTTAGCTCATCAAAGAGGGGTATCCGGGAGTCGTCGATTTGCAATTTGGGGTTTTGTCTTCTGCAAACCGGGCAAGTCAAGGCTGCAAAGGAAGTATACGAAGATGTACTACGGCAATACCCTGAAAACACTATCGCCATAATTCAACTGCGGACTATCAATACGATATCAAATTCAACCGAAAGTAAAATTCCTGAATGAAGAAGTTTGTCAAATTGAAAAGGGAAGAATGCTTGTCGCTATATCCCAAATTTCCAGTGGCAGACAAGTTCATACGAAAAGCTGTGTTCTAGAGCAAACATTTTTATCCGAATCAACTACCTCATAATAAAAAATGAATTCCCGGTAATTATTTGTCACAAGGTCTCCAGGGTTACCAATCCATTTCACCTTTTCATATTCCGACTCCGACATCGTTCTATAAACGCTAGAACGAGGTATTATGCTGAAATTCGCGAATCCAACATAATCCAAAATTGCGTTTGATTTGCTGTTATATATATAGGAGTAATAAAACTAGCTCCCGAAATAATTATAGAAG
>Ga0302304_10001927_pt1 | contig 10663 bp, 14 predicted proteins | sample III_Palsa_E2_2_FD_198769 | JGI IMG/M metagenome (GOLD analysis project Ga0302304, IMG submission 198769) | Peat permafrost microbial communities from Stordalen Mire near Abisko, Sweden - III_Palsa_E2_2 | ecosystem: Environmental > Terrestrial > Soil > Palsa > Peat permafrost | place: Sweden...
AGCCATCACCTCGCCGCTTGAGTTGTAGTACACGTCGGCTGCGGTGGAGGATTCGTTCCGCCCGCTATCGTGCCCGCCAGGAACCACGAGAAGTCAGTAGTGGTTTGGCAATCGTAATAGGTGATGTCATCCTGGGGCTCCGTCACCGAAATATAAGAGGTCGTCGACGGCTTGAACGGCGGATAACCGGGATTGTTCGGGTTATTTCCCAGGGATGCGACTCCGTGACATGACATGCAATTCGATTGAACGCCATTCACCCCGCTCAATCCAGTTTCGAGATACGGGTTGTAACAGACAACATTCGTGCCCTGGGTACTGTTCGGCGGATTGACCGTCATCGAATACCCGGTGCACATTGCGTAGTTGTTGAAAGGCGCTGGAACGCTGGACGGTGGAGCTCCATATGGAAATGGCTGGTTATAGTTCCACCAGAAGGTTTGCCACGTCCAGTTCGAGTCCTCTCTCGTCGTCATGTGCATGGCCACCAGCACCGCATAATCTCCCGCCAGGATCGGGCACTGAACATCCGGCTGCAGGTTGCAGATCTGCTTCGCTTCGTCAGCGCTGAGCGCGAAGTTATAGAATTGGCCTACCGGAACAACCCCCGACGGCTTCGCCCCGTTGGCGCAGGTCACATCGCTTGGTACCGGCCCCGGCCCGGAGTTCACGATTACGCATTGCTTCCAGGTATTCCACGTCGGATTGGCGGGGTTGGTGGAGTTTTGCGGACCGGTAGTGAGGTCGCCCAGCCAATAGTTCAGCACGGTAATGCCACCTTGATTGCTGGGACCGTGCACGATCTGGAAAGTAGGCTTGAGCCCGATAGCCGCGGCAGGGAACGGCATGATGATCCGATTTGCCACGGGAGTACTGGTCGGCCACTTAGCCTGAATATTCCAGAGCGTTGTGCCGCTGTTATACCCGTTCGTCCAGACGAACTGCGAGTAATCGACATTGAATTTATTAAAGCCGATTACTTGTGCTCCCCCATCGAGCATTGCCAACCCCGCAGCGAACCGGTTATTCAGCGCCGCGTGGCGGAACTGCCGGGGCCTGTGAAAGGGATTCGATGGTCTGCCGGAATCTCGCAGCGCGCGAAACATCGCATTGGCCTTGGATGCAGGCTGGCCATTTTGCACTTCCGTGTCTGTATACCACGTCTCCCAGATCGGCCAGCCATTCGTTCCTGGCGTAATTGCGGAAATCCCCGCCCACAGATCCCAGCCGTGGACTCGTATGGAAGCCTGGTTGTTGTTAGTGACCCATCCGTCTACCGTTGTCGCAGGCACCGGAAAGCCAGCCATGTTGATAGGCTGCGGTGTAAGTCCGCCCGCCGCATGCACGATGGAATGCTGTGAGTGTCTAATCAGTAAGCCGGACACGAGGGTAAGCGCTGCGAAAGCGGCGGTACAACTTAAGGCGATGCGAGCGAGTCTGCTGTGCATAAGTGCTCCTCCTTAAGAGCGTGAAGATAGGTGGTTGCCCAGAGTAGAAATCGTCATGCAGATCTCCGGATACTCCAGTCCTAAGGTTGATATCCTCCGTCGATCCAGCTCTGAAATAACGCGATGTTAGCCGCCGGCCAGGGTCCGCTGGGCGGCATGGGCGGCGGCGTAGTCCCCTTCAAATGGTCGAGAACGTTTTGTGCGTTCTGCGGCACTGACATATATGCGTAGCTCGAAAGATTGACGCCTTTTGTTTTCATGCAATTGATGTCTACGGGAGTGAACAGGGGCAGGATATTTGTCGCAAACGATACAGTTACAGCCATGGGGCAATCTCCTTTTCGCAAGTCAATAACTTGAACGTGCTAGTTCAAGACCACTTTTACACCCAGGGTTCGATTGAGAGCCGTGTAAAGACTTGACTCTGGCCGGACAGGAAAAACGGGGGCCCATGTAACATGTTAAGAGAGAGGATGCCACGATTTCTTTAGCGACCGCCCTCTTGAGTGTAAGACTGTAGCAGTTGCTCTATCGCCGGTCAACGGGAGTTATAGCAGTCGATAAAGTTGAGATCGGATCTGTAATGGCCGCATCCTGTCCGCCACCTCAACTCCTTGTCTTCCTGAGGCGGTGGAGGCGCTCGCGAAGCGGGCGACTCCCAACGAAGAGCCTGCCCTGAGCCTGTCGAAGGGACCCATGCATCTCGCGGCAGCGCCGCGCGGCGGTTGGCCCACGCTTCGCGCGTTTCGAAGGGTGGGATTCCACGAAACATGGGCGGCCCATGCTAGCCTCGATTTCAGCACTCTGTTATTAGGGATTTATGCCTTTATCTTTCATCAACTGGGAGTACCGCTCATCGTACAGCTCCCTGACAGTGAAAGCAGGGAGCAATGCATTCCATACCTCGTGGATGCGTTCATCGATTCGCGCCCCGTTACTGTCAAAGTGAAAATACGCCTGTAACTCGGTAACCACACTAATCAGAACACCCGCGACTTGCGAGAAGTGCGCTCCCAGCTTTACTGGATGCACCTGATCAAGCTTTGGCCGATCTTCGAGTGGCAGGATATCGGCAATGTAAGACATGGCCGTGTCCAACAATCCATCGAACGTCCCATGAGCTAATGCGGAATATTCGCGCCACGGACCATAATTCAATAAACGCAAAGCGTGTTGGTGTGGTGAAAACGTTCCGCCAGGTTGTGGTGCTTTGATGTACCTACCCAGGGTCGGCCACTGGCTGGCCTGCAGTACTTCCGCCGCTTCGAACCCGTTGTGCCTCATGTCCTCCGTCAGCAATTTGCGAGCCTTCGCAATCCACTCATCCCATTCCGGTCTACCTCCGTACCTTGCGACGTCCTCCTCGAGAGCCAAGAGCTTGGCTTTATATCCACTCGTCCGAAACTCGGCTCCTTTGACGGTAGGACTCTGCAAGATCGCCGTGATGTTATAAAGAGAGTCAATCATGTTGCGAACCAGCGGCAGCATGACGATGGAATATTGCTTCCTATAATAAGGGTCGTTCTCCACACGTTCATCAGCGTTGAGATAAAGAATAAATTGTAGGTGTAGATCATTTGCCGGAGCATCACATGCAGGTCGATGGAAACATAACCCGGGGTCGCCCCTAAGAGTTTGGGAGCCTCGCGCCTTAATTTTTGCGCCATTACTTCGGCAAGCGTCTCTAGTTGTCGTTGGAAGGTAGATGCGTCTAGCGCAGTCGCCATATCTTCAACCAGTCTAGTCCATTACCTTGGCAATAGATCGAACCGGTTGCGGGCAGCCCGTTTAAAGCGCCGCTTGGGCGGAGGTTCTCCTATTGACCGCATCCCAACCGTAAGAAATCCCACAGTGCCCCTGTAACATCCAACCTTGCCCCACCCAAAACCCATCGTCATTGCCCAGCAAAGGAAGTAAATCCGGCAGCAAGAAGGAAGCTCCGGGCCAAGAATCCAGCTTCCGACTTATCCACACCCTCAATGTGACCTGTGACCTTGTACTTGCTCTCTCACTTGAGCGATTCTGGAAGCGACCATGCCGCAAAATGAAGTTCAAGGCGTACGGCAACTAGAAACGGCGGTCGAGATCCATTGCAGCCAGCCCCTAACTCCCTTGTCCGTAATATTTTGCGGGCAAGTCCTTGCTTTTCAATATTTTGGCCAGATCAAGCCAGATCGACCCGCCCGCAAACTATTCAAAACAGAGATTTTACAAGATCGATCCGTATTTTTTTTTAATCCGGAATGTCCTGGCCGCGCGCCGAATTAAGCTCTCGACGCTCCCCCGTGAGACGGTGCCACATCAATAAATTTTTATGCGGCCGCTAAATAATGTCGCTGCTTTGGTGGTGCTCCTCTATTCAGTTACCGCCTTCGCCTCCGACTGCCTGCCCATCCACCAGGCAGCGCAGCACGTCGGCGAAACCAAGTGCATCACGGGAAAAGTCACTCATGTAAAAGCCGGAGCCCGCGGCGTCCACTTCATCGATTTCTGCACCGAGCAAGCCGCCTGCCCGTTCTCCGTGGTAGTGTTCGCCGCCGACCTGAAAGACGTCGGCGACGTGCGCCGCCTCGAAGGCCACGTCATCGAAATCCACGGGCCCGTCAAACTCTACAACGGACGCGCCGAAATCATCCTGAAGCAAGTCAGCCAACTTACCGGCGGCTCAACCCTGATTCCTCCTCTGCCCAAGAACTACGACGTGGAAAAACAAGGCCACTACAGCGCCGGCAATATACGCCCGACAAAAAAGCCCGCAAAAGTAAAAGGCACGCCCAACACCAGCGCAACCTACGGGAACGAGGCGGACGTGGAAGGCGAACCGCCGCAATGAATCCTCACACCATGCCCTTCCTCAACTCCTCCAGCGGATATCTCGTCCCGCGCCAGATGATCCCGTCATTCCACAGCGTATGAAACATGGAACGCAGCAAAGTATAAATAAACAGGGCCGTGCTCACGGGATGCAGGAGGAAGTAATAAGCCGGAACTCCCGAGCGCCAGGACATACCCAGATAAATCAAGAACATCGACCCCAGAGCGACCGCGTAGGGCACGCGTTCCCAGCCGTGCGCGAGCCAGACTCCGAGAAACGGCATCAGATTCAAGAACGCCAAGCCGAACGCCGAGATCAAAGTGCGCGGCCACTGAAACGACAGTACGGCAAAGAAATTCTTCGTCAGATTGTTGACCACTCCCATCGCGCCATTCGCCCAGCGAATCGAGATCAAGTCGCCGCCGAAAACATTGCGCTGCGCGAAACCCGCATTCTTCACAACTTTGCCCAGCTTCATATCGTCGAGCACTTCCATACGCAAAGTTTTATAAGTGCCCACCGATTCGTAGGTGCTGCGGCGAATCAAGTTGAACGCGCCCACGCCCATGTGGTCGCGCGACTTGGGATCGGCCACTTTCCACGGCCGGTGCCCGAACACAAACATCGTCTGAAAAAACGCGATCATCATGAACTCGCCCGGCCGCTTCATGATCATCTGGGGAAACAGCACCACATGATCCGCCTTCTCTGCTTCCGCATAAGTCACCGCGCGCCGCACGGCATCGGGCTTGAACAAAACGTCGGCGTCGGTAAACAGAAGCCAGTCTCCGGTGGCCTGATTGGTCGCGGTCCACATGGCGTGAGTCTTTCCCAACCATCCGTGCGGCAGATCGCCATGATGAATTACACGAAGGCGATTGCCGGGAACGCGGCGGGCAACTTCTTCCATGATCGCGCCGGTTCGATCCGTCGAACGGTCATTGACCGCGATCACTTCGTAATTGTCGTAATCGAGTTCCAGCAGACGGGTCAGCGAGAGCTCGATGTCACCTTCTTCATTGCGCGCCGGAACAATAATCGAAACCCGCGGACGGGGAGGTGATGGATTCTCCGGAGTTGCAACTTGCTTGTAGTCCCACTCCGGCTGAGAAATATCGGCCACGCTCGGCATGCCAATCGCCGCGTCCACAATGCGGGAGAACCAAGCCAGCGCGAGGATCGTGCCGGCAATCCAATGAAAGTAATGCATTCCTGTTAGGTCTTCCCCGCCGGAGGCGGCGCCCCAGCGCTTTGCGCCGGAGCAAATTTCATCCCATAAAACAGTATGGCAGAGGACGCGACCATCGCGATCACCGGCAGCACGAATGCGGCTTGCAGCGTGCGCTTATCGGCCACGAGGCCCATCAGCGTCGGTGAAGGCACGTCGCCAAGAAGATGAAAAACAAAAATGTTCACCGCCAGCGCCGTCGCCCGAATATGGGCTCCCACGGAATTAATCACCGCCGCATTCAGCGGCGAAGTATTCAGCAACAGGAAAAATGCCGCCAGTGCGATCGCAGGAACCATCACCGGACCGCGCGTGAACAACGCCACAATCATGAATGGCACGCCCAGCGCCATGCTCGCCGCGGAAACAAAGTAGTAGGAGCCCTTCATGCGCGGCAGCAGATAATCTCCCAGCCAGCCGCCAGCCAGGGAGGCCAGAATCCCATCCACAACAATAATGATTCCAAACATGAAGTTCGCCGACTCCAGCGAGTAGCCGCGCGCCCGCGACAGAAAAGTCGGCATCCAGACTTGAATTCCGCCCAGCGCGAAGGTCATCATCGCCATGCCCAGCGTCGAAGTCCAGAAGGCAGGATTGCGTGCCAGCCCCAATAAAGTTGCGCGCTCCGGAGTCTCTTTCTCCCGGTCGAACTGGCCACGCTCCGGCTCATGCAAAAACAGCACCGCAAGCGCCAGCACGAATCCCGGAACGGCCGCAATATAGAAAGGAAATCTCCAGCCATAATGCGGACTCAGCTTGCCGCCCAGCAGATATCCCGCGGCCGTGCCCACCGGAATCGCCAGATAAAACACTCCCAGAATTCGGCCGCGCTTTTCCTCCGGAAACAGATCGGCAACAAATGTCGGGGCAATCGTGACGAACGTCGCTTCGCCAATTCCCACCAGCGTGTGCCGGATCAGCAACTCGGTATAGGTGTGCGTGACCGCTGTGAGCAGCGTGAGCCCGCTCCAGAAAATTGCGCCGCCCACAATAATTCGCTTGCGCGAATAGCGGTCCGCCAGCGGCCCCACGAAGGGCGCAGCCACCATATAGAACAATAAGAATGCGCTGGTGAGATAACCGACCTGGGTATTGCTCAGCTGAAATTCGCTCTGCACCAGGGGCTGCACGGCAAACAGCACCGAACGGTCTACATAGTTGAGCAGATTCAGCGCCGTGAGCAAAATCAGCGCGGTGCGGGGATGGAGTTTCGCCGTAGCCACAGTCGAGCGAATATAGCACGGCGCCCAGCAGTCACTGCCGCGCAGAGCTTTTCCTGCGTGGCCATCGCGCCACCACCGTCGTCGAAATTCCCCCGCGCGGACGAAAATCGCCCTTCACTTCCGCCCACACCGGCTTGGCCCAGCGCACCACATCCTCCAAAACCTGGTTCACTACGTTCTCCTGAAAAATCCCCAGGTTGCGGTAAGACTGCAAATATTCTTTGTACGATTTCAATTCCAGGCAAGCTTTGTCGGGCTGATACCGCAGCGTGATCATACCGAAATCCGGCAGCCCGGTCTTCGGACACACCGAGGTAAACTCCGGATCGTCAATCACAATTTCGTATCCCGGAAACTGATTCGGCCAGGTTTCGATCTCGGGAAACTTGGCGTCCAGCCCGGCTTCGGCGTGTGCGGTCGTGTAGCGGCTCGGTTTTGGCATAAAGACCATTGTAGCGGCTGATCCTGCGAATTCGGCTTCCGGGGCCCCTTGCGCCGCGCCAAACCTCATTACCCCAAAGCTTTGGAGCATCCGAGCCTCTTTGCTGGCATCTAATCACGCAATGGCTTGGAAGTGCGCGCGCGGTTTCGCAGCCGCCAGAGTGGTAAATTAAGACTTGCAGTTGTCCCCGTCGCACCTTGAAAGATAACTAGTTGGCTGGAACCAACCATAATTCGAATGGCCGCCCCGCTTCGCGAAAGGCGAGAACCTGGGTAGTCGTGGGCGTGGTTGCAGCTCTGGCAACAATTCCGCTCTTCACCCGCCAATCTCCGTTGAAGATCCGGATCGCCACCGTGGAGCGCGGTTCCATCCGCAGCCTGATCTCCACCAACGGCAAAGTGGAACCCATTCAGAATTTCGAAGCTCATTCCCCGATCGCAACCACGGTGAAACGCCTGCTGGTAAAGGAAGGCGACCATGTCCGCAAAGGCCAACTGCTTTTGCAACTCGATGATGGCGATCTCCGCAGCCAGGCAGCCCGTGCCCAGGCCCAGATCAAAGCGGCGCAGGCTGAAGAGTCTGACCTCACCGGTGGCGGCACACACGAAGAAATTCTTACTCTTGACTCCCAACTGATCAAAGCCCGCGGCGCGCAAAACAATGCCCAGCGCAATCTCGACGCGCTGCGCCGTCTGCAACAACAAGGCGCGGCTTCTGCCGGAGAAGTTCAGCAGGCCGAGGAAGCGTTGCAGCGCGCTCAGGCTGACAGCACCTTGCTCGAGCAAAAACAAAAAAATCGCTATTCGAAACCGGAAGCGGCGAGAGTTCAAGCCCAGGGCGCGGAAGCCCAGGCCGCCTTGGAAGCCGCCGAGGACGCGCTCAGCAAATCCAGCGTGCGCGCGCCCTTCGATGGCATCGTCTATACACTGCCCGTCAAGCAGGGCGCTTATGTTCAGACTGGCGACTTGTTGCTCCAGGAAGGCGATCTCTCCAAGATGCTGGTGCGCAGCTTCGTCGACGAACCAGAAATCGGCCGCCTCGCCATCGGACAAAAAATCGAGGTCACCTGGGACGCTTTACCGGGCCGCATTTGGACCGGCACCGTCAGCACCATGCCCTCCACAGTCAAGCTCCGCGGCGCACGCAATGTAGGCGAGGTCACCTGCACCGTCGACAACCACGATCTTCGTCTGCTGCCCAACGTCAATGTCGGCGTCACCGTCATCAACGCCGAGCACAGCGGCGTGCTCACGCTGCCCCGTGAGGCCGTCCGCATGGACGACACCAAACCTTACGTCTATCAACTGGTGAACGGCGAACTCAAACGCCGCGATGTCGAAGTCTCCCTGCAAAACTTGACGCAAGTTGAAATCACCGCCGGACTTCCCGAGCATGCCCAGGTAGCTCTCTCCTCGGTCGAATCCAAACCATTGCTCGATGGCGCCCACGTCAAGGTGGTTCCGTAGCTCATGCGGTTGATGCGTAGCATTCAGGAAAACCGTTGTCATTCCGTGCAGGCGTTTCTTGCGCCGCGAGGAATCCTGGTTCGTTGGCGAACTGGAGTTTTCTGGCTGCTCTCGCTCGCACTCCCTCTCGCCGCCGCCGACACGCCTCAGGATCTTCTCGCCGCCGGCCAGGTCGATCAAGCCATTCAATCTCTCGAACAACAAATTAACACCACTCCGACTGCGGAAGCCTACAACCTGCTCTGTCGCGCTCATTTCGAACTTGACGCCTGGGACGCCGGAATCCCATCCTGCGAAAAAGCCGTCTCGCTCGATCCCAACAACGGCCTCTATCATCTATGGCTGGGACGAATCTACGGAGAGAAGGCCGACCGCACGGTTTTTTTTAAAGCCGCTGGCTTGGCCAAGAAAGTTCGCGTGGAATTCGAGCGCGCCGTTCGCTTCGACCCCAACAGTTGGGAAGCCCGCACCGATCTCGCTGAGTTTTATCTGGAGGCTCCCGGCATCGTGGGCGGCGGTGAGGACAAAGCTCGCACTCAAGCCGACCTTCTCTTGCCCTTGAATCCCGGCTTGGCGCACTGGGTGCGGGCGCGCATCGCGCAAAAGAGTAAAGATAACGACGCGGCCGAGCAGGAATACCGCATCGCCATCGACGTCACTCACGGCGGCGCCCGCGCCTGGGTGAACCTCGCGGGATTCTATCGTCACATCAATCGGCTCGATCAGATGGAGCAGGCGATACAAACCATGGAGTCCCGCCCGCTCGACCGCCCGGCCGCGCTGATGGATGGCGCCGGCATGTTATTCCGCACGGGACGCAACTCCGCCATGGCCGTGCGCCTGGTGCACCGCTATCTAACCTTGGGCCCGGTGGAAGAATGGCCCGCGTTTAAAGCCCACTATCTGCTCGGGCAACTCCTGGAAAAACAAGGCGACCGGCCAGCCGCGCAAACCGAGTATCGCGCCGCCCTGGCCATGGCCCACAGCTTCGACCGCGCCCAACAAGGTTTACAGCGGGTAGGCCGCTAGCGAAACTAGATTATGAACTCGGTACGCATCGACAAGTGGCTTTGGTCCGCAAGATTTTTCAAGACACGATCCCTGGCCGGGCGCGCCTGTGAACTCGGCCGCATCCAGTCGAATAACCAGCCAGCCAAGGCCGCGCGTGAAGTCCGCATCGGCGATATGCTGCGCGTCACCAACGACGGCGGCGACTTCGAGATCGAAGTACTCCTTCTCAGCGAGGTGCGCGGTCCGGCCTCCGTCGCGCAAACTCTTTATCGCGAAACTGATGCCAGCCGCGAACTCCGTCAGAAAGTTGCCGCCGAACGCAAAGCCATGCGCCAGTTCGAAGTGCTGCCCGCGGCCCGCCCATCCAAACGCGACCGCCGCAGAATCATCCAATTCCGCGGCCGAGGCTAAAGACCGCACTAACGCGGATCTGTCTTCCAAGGCAATAGGCTCATGTCGATTTCGCCGCCCCTCGCTCGACGCTTAGGTAGAAGCAAGAAAGCAGTCGCAACCAGGAGCAGATTGCCATGCAACCAACAAGCTTCAAGCGCAACCGCCAATCCATTGCAGGAGCGATCCTCATCGCCCTCGGAGTTTTAACTCTCCGCGCGAATCTGGATCGCTCCATCACAGAATTTATCCATGTGCTGGGCGTCATTCCCCGTCAGGTCCTGGGAATACTCCCCGCCCTCGTAGTGGCCGCCGCGCGAGTCGTTCGGGCCTATACCGGCAATCGTGAGTGCTTTTTGCAAACTCTCACTTTGCACACCCTGGCCTCAGCCTGGCCTCTCCTGCTGGTCGCGGTCGGAGCAATATTGGTCCGAGACTCCCTGGCGGATTGACCCGTGTTCCTTCAAAAAATAATCTGCAACGTGTCGATACGAGCTCCGGTGGTTCGACGTTAAAGTAGAGACTAATCTCAAATTTGTAAGGAGAGCTGGAAATGCGATGCATCGTAATGGTGAAAGCTACCAAGGATTCCGAGTCGGGAGTTATGCCCAAACACGAGTTGCTTGCGGCTATGGGAAAA
>Ga0302304_10001933_pt1 | contig 10650 bp, 7 predicted proteins | sample III_Palsa_E2_2_FD_198769 | JGI IMG/M metagenome (GOLD analysis project Ga0302304, IMG submission 198769) | Peat permafrost microbial communities from Stordalen Mire near Abisko, Sweden - III_Palsa_E2_2 | ecosystem: Environmental > Terrestrial > Soil > Palsa > Peat permafrost | place: Sweden...
ACTGGCCCAAAACGTACACTTTACCACCAGCGGAACTATTGAGTACCAAAAATCAGTCAACACCTTCGCCATCATCAAAAAACTATATGGCAGCGATATGGATGGCTTTATGCAGCAGGCTTTTGATAGTTACAAAAAATCGCAGCCGCAGTTCCGGATACTGAAAAGCACGCTTGATTTTAAGGACGATAAAACCATGTACACACCCATACCGGCTGATGTTGCTGCCCCCAGCGGCTTTTTCAATATGCAGATGACGGAACAGAACAATACCATTTATACCGACCTGGCCACGCATACCAGCACCGCCCAAAAATTGGTGTTTGAGCAAACCTTCCTGGTAAAGGATTCGCTGCGCAAGATAAAATGGAAAATAACCGATGAAACCCGCGATATTGCCGGCTACCCCTGCCGCCGCGCCAATGGCATACTGATGGATTCCATATACGTGGTAGCTTTTTATACCGATAAGATCCCCGTTTCTGGTGGCCCGGAATCATTCTCGGGCCTGCCCGGCATGATATTGCAGGTTGCCCTGCCTCACGAAAACCTGGCGTGGGTAGCTACAAAAGTAACCGATACCACAGTCCCGGTAAACCCTATAGCGCCGCCTAAAAAAGGCAAAGGAGTAAACAATAAGCAATTGTATGATACCCTGCTCTCGGTATTTAAAAACCGCGGCAACGTGGAGCAGATCAATTTCGTGTTGAAACAATATTTGCTTTAACAACTTCGCCGGGCCGGTTTAATGAGCACACTATTCAGCTAAATATTCCTGGCTGTTATACTTAAATAACCAATTGATGGTAAAATAGCTTAATAATTTGATAATAATTCATAATGCATTAAACCAAATAGTGCTTTACTTTACATTGATCAATTTACCGGTTAGCCTTTTTTAATCATGCCCGAATTATTGTCGAAAGACCGCGAGATCTTTGGTTTCATACCGGCTAAAAGCATATTGTCTTTTTCGCTGGTTACCATGTTGTTCCTTATCTGGGGTATCCCCAATAACATGAACGATATTCTCATCAAACAATTCATGAAATCCTTTGAATTAACCCGCACACAGGCAGGTTTAATTCAATCGGCTTTTTATATGGGTTATTTTTTCCTGGCGGTACCTTCGGGCCTCATCATGAAAAAATATTCCTATAAGGTGGGGCTCATCGTTGGCCTGTTGCTTTTCGCGGCAGGCTGCTGCTTATTTTGGCCAGCGGCTATCGCGGGTAAATATGGCTTATTTCTTTTCGCCCTGTTCGTGATAGCCTCCGGCCTTACTTTTCTCGAAACCGGCGCCAATATATTTATTGTGGAGCTGGGCAATTCCGGCTCGGCGGAACGGCGGCTGAATTTTTCGCAGGCCTTTAACCCCATCGGCGCCGTATTGGGCGTATTAATAGGTACCATATTTATTTTTTCGGGCATTGAGCACAATCCGCTGAAAATAGCCGCCATGAAATTATCGGGCGAGTATCAGCACTATTTGCAGCAGGAAACCATGCGCGTGGTAATGCCCTACCTGGTATTGGCCGCGTTTGCCGTTTTATGGAGCATTTTTCTGATGTTTACCAAATTCCCAAAAGGCCGCGACGAAGTAAAGAACGAGGACACGGAAAAGGGCAGTTTAAAGGAATTATTAAAATACGGCCATTTTTATAAAGGTGTTCTTTCACAATTTTTTTACTGCGGCGCGCAGGTATGCACCTGGAGCTTCTTTATCCAATATGTTCAGGACTATACGGGCCAGCCCGAGAAAACGGCAGGCTATTTTTTAACCGGCACCCTGGTGGCCTTTGGGGTGGGCAGGTTTTCGGCTACGTATATTATGCGTTATATGCAGCCCAGTAAATTAATGGGGCTGTATGGCATCATCAACATTGTGTTGGTTGCCCTGGCCATATTAATGCCGGGTGCCATAGGCGTTTGGGCCATATTTTTTACCAGCTTCTTCATGTCGCTCATGTACCCAACCAACTTTGCTTTAAGCATACGCAAACTGGGCAGCAACGCTAAAATTGGCGGCTCCATAATGGTAATGGCCATAGTGGGCGGCGCGTTCTTCCCGCCGCTGATGGGTTTAATTGCCGAATCGGCCAAAAGCATGGCCATTGCAATGCTTGTACCGCTTGTTTGTTATATATACATCGCTTATTATGCTTTCAGCGGTTCAAAAATACCCAACGAGGATAAGGAAAACATTACAGTAAGTATAAATTCATTACACACGCATTAATTATATGCCCGGTAAAACTTTAAAACCCTTTGTTTTGGATATGCCGCCGGTAATTTTTGGCACCAGCGGTTTAGGCAACCTGTTTGTGGTGCTAAGCGACGAAGTAAAACTGGAAATAGTAAAGGAATGTATAGCGCATACCAACGGTAAGCTGATATTTGATTCGGCTGGCAAATATGGCGCGGGCCTGGCACTGGAAGCTTTGGGGAAATGCCTGAAGGCTTTAAACGTGCAGCCGGATGAGGTCATCATCAGCAATAAACTGGGCTGGGTGCGCACCGAACTAAAAACACCCGAACCAACCTTTGAGCCAGGCGTTTGGCGCGACCTGAAATACGATGCCGAGCAGCAGATCAGTTACGATGGCATAATTAAATGCTTTGAACAGGGCAACGAATTGCTGGCCGGCTACATCCCGCAAATGGTATCGGTACACGACCCGGACGAATACCTTGCCAAAGCCCAGACACCCGAAGAGGATGCAATACTGTATAACGATATTTTAGAGGCCTACCGCGCGCTGCGGCTGTTAAAGCAGCAGGGTAAGGTGCAGGCCATTGGCGTGGGTGCCAAAAAGTGGGAATCGATAGCGCGGATAGCTAAGGATGTGGACCTGGATTGGGTGATGATAGCCAACAGCATGACCATTAAGAGCCACCCGGAGCCACTGCTCGCCTTTATGAAGCAGTTGGAAGAAAAAGGTGTGCAGATCATCAATTCGGCGGTGTTTCATTCCGGCTATCTCATCGGCGGCGATTATTTTGATTACAAGCTGATAGATGCTACAGCCCCCGAAAATAAGACCCTGTGCAAATGGCGCGATGACTTTTTTAAGCTGTGCGCCGCCTATAATATTAAACCGGCAGAGGCCTGCGTGCAGTTCGCGCTGATGGCGCCCGGGGTTAAAAGCATAGCGCTAAGCACCACCAACCCCAAAAGGGTAAAGGATAACATCGCGATGGCGGAAACCGTCATCCCTCAAAAATTTTGGGAGGATATGGTAAGCGATGGATTGATAGATAAAATGTATTTTGAATATTCAAGCCCTGCCTGATGAAAAGATATTGTTTGGCGCTCGATCTGAAGGATGACCCCACATTAATTGAGGAGTATGAGCACTGGCACAAAAGTGAGAATGGCTGGCCCGAAATAAAAGAAAGCATCATAAGCGCGGGCATTACCGCTATGGAAATATACCGGGTTGCTAACCGCCTGTTTATGATAATGGAAACCGACGATACCTTTGATTTTGCCAAAAAAGCTGCGTTGGATGCCCATAATCCAAAGGTGCAGGAATGGGAAACTTTGATGTGGAAATTTCAGCAACCGCTCCCATCGGCCGCGCCGGGCGATAAATGGCTGTTAATGGATAAAATATTTCAACTACCCTGAAAACTGCTTGAGCTTATGTTACAGATAGATTCGCATCAGCATTTCTGGAAATACGATCCTGTTGAACACGATTGGATAGACGATAGCATGCAGCTTATCCGCAGGGATTTTTTACCGGCCGACCTGGAGCCTGTTTTAAAAGCGAATGGCTTTGACGGCTGCATCACCGTACAATCTTCCCAATCGGAACAGGAAAATGAGTTTCAGCTAAGCAATGCCGAAGCACACGATTTTATAAAGGGCGTGGTAGGCTGGGTAGATATGCGAGCTGAAAATGTGGAGGAACGTTTGGCATATTATCAGCAATTTAAAAAGCTCAAGGGCTTTCGCCATGTGCTGCAGGGCGAACCGCAGCGCGATTTTATGCTGCGGCCGGACTTTTTAAAAGGGATTGGTTTGCTGAAAAAGTATGGTTTTACCTATGATATTCTCATATTTCCCGATCAGTTAACCTACGCGGCAGGTTTGGTGTCGCGCTTCCCCGATCAGTCTTTTGTGATCGATCATATAGCAAAGCCCGGCATCAAACAAAAACAATTGGGCGATTGGGAAAAAGGCATCAAAGCCATTTCCGCTTTTGAGAATGTTTTTTGCAAGGTATCGGGCATGGTTACCGAGGCCGATTGGGCAAACTGGAAAGCGGTCGATTTTGATCCCTACCTGGATGTAGTGGTAAATAATTTCGGCACAAAGCGGCTTATGTATGGTTCCGATTGGCCGGTTTGCAAGGTCGCCGCAGATTATGGCGATGTAGTTGGCTTGGTTAAAGCTTATTTTTCCGCGTTCAGCAAAACAGAGCAACAAGATTTTTTTGGCTTGAACGCCTTACAATTTTATAATATAAATACCTGATAAAATGGAAACGCTGATATGTGCCCAACCGGGAACACTTAAATATATACAACGCGACAAGCCCGTGCTGAAAGCGGGCCATGCCATTATCCGGATAAAAAGGATAGGCATTTGCGGCACCGACCTGCATGCTTTTGAAGGTACGCAGCCTTACTTTAGCTATCCCCGGGTGCTGGGGCACGAACTGGCGGGAGAATTGGTAGAATTTGACGATGCCCCCGGCTTTGAGCTTAACGAGAAGGTTACTTTTATACCCTACTTTAATTGCGGGCACTGCATTGCCTGCCGATCTGGCAAATCCAATTGCTGCGTTAGCATGCAGGTTTGCGGCGTACACACCGATGGCGGCATGACGGAGTACCTCATGGTACCATCGCGCACCTTATTGCATGGCGAAGGCCTTAGCTTTGATGAACTGGCCCTGATAGAGCCGCTGGCCATAGGCGCGCACGGCGTAAAACGCGCGGGCATTAGCCCCGGCGAATACGTACTGGTAATTGGTGCCGGCCCCATCGGCCTGGGCACCATGGAATTTGCCCGCATTGCAGGTGCCAAAGTAATAGCCCTGGATATTAATGAGGATCGCCTCAGCTTTTGCCGCGATAAGCTCAAGGTAGATCATGTGATCAACGCCGCATCAACCGATGTGCTACAGCAACTCCTAACCATCACCAATGGCGATATGCCAACCGTGGTTATTGACGCCACCGGGAACCTTAAAGCCATTAATAATGCCTTTCAGTACATGGCGCATGGAGCGAGGTTTGTTTTGATAGGGCTGCAAAAAGGCGAGATCAGTTTTAGTCACCCCGAATTTCACAAACGCGAAGCAACATTAATGAGCAGCAGAAATGCTACTACCGATGATTTTGAGCATGTGATCAGTTCCCTTAAACAAGGCCTGGTAAACCCGCTCAACTATATCACCCATAAAGTAGCCTTCGCCGATGTAGAGAAAAACTTCCGAAGCTGGCTAAACCCGGCAAATGGGGTAATAAAAGCTATGGTTTCGATAGACTAAACTTAAAGCTGTGTGGTTCTGTCGGTTTCTATTTTCTTTACTTCTTTTTGCATAGCTATCGCTATTGAAATTGCAGATAAGATTGAGGCAATGATTATCAGGATAAGCCCTAAAGATTGGTTATTAAAATCCTCTTCCCTTATAGATGTCATTTTTAACTATTTCTTACTCAACCGGCATAATCAGAGTCGGTTGGTACTTCACCAATTTCAATTCTATCATACTATTGTTTACTTTCAGGGTGCCAATTTTTTGTAACCCTACAATTGTTATTTTATACAATTGAACATTTTTGACACCTGACCAGGTACTCGGAATTTTAATTCTTTTTAGTAGTGCATCGTCCAATTTTGTGTAAGCGATCAATGCTTTATCTTTCCATAAGACAGGACATATAACTTCATCATCAGTAATAATTACTTCATCGTGTTGGGCGACATCCGCGTTGCGACGAAAGTACCACGGCACAACATTTAAACAAAACTGTTCGGGCAGCCCGGAAAGCGAATCAGGGTCATTTTTTATTTCACCTTCACAATGCATGGGGGTATAGGCCGAAAACTGTACCGGCAAACTTTTAAACCATGCTGGTTTATTTAACCAGTTATCCTGCACATATTCATCCTGAAAAGGCAAATAAATAGCCGCTTGTAAACCAATAAAAGGGTCCTTTCTTAACCAATACATTCCCCCTTCGCTGGTAACATCTATACCTTTTGATCGCCAGTATCTGAAAATTTTACGCTGCGCGCAGATCTCGTCATTAAGTGAAAAGTGCAGATATGGGCTGATAGGCTGATTGGGCCTTAGGGGTGCCATTGAATGAAATGCATCTATATGAATAGTACCGCCCTCCTTTAATTCAGGTAGCATCTTTAACAATCCGTCAATTCTGCGTTGGGTTTCCCCCGTCTTCCATTCCTGGGCGTAGCTTATTTGATAGCTCTGTTGCCTTTCCATTTTCTCGCCCTTGAGCGGTTTTCCTGCTTTATCTTTTGCAATAATATCTTTATCGAGATATTCCTGCCATAAAGGGCTATCCTCATAAGCATCCAACATATTAATATGAAGGCTAACCGTTGTGTTATATGCTTTTGCAGATTGAATTAACCATTTTAAGCTTTGCAGCGCAGTGCTGTCCTGATCTCTTTTCAGCGCTTTATTTACTTCTGCCCACGAAGGATATTTTGAATCATGCCCGTTAAATTGCCATCCAACCAGGTAAACAATCTTCGGCAAACCCAGCGTGATATTATCCAGTTTCCTGATAACTTCAAGCGCATCCGCAAACTTTAAATAAACTTTCTCCAGATTCCCGTTCCCGTCCCGGCTACACAAGAAAATTTTAGTGATTAAGGTTTTATTATAATCGCGTACCCACGGCCTTTCCGGCTGCATGGTCTTGGTCCAATCGTAGTAACGTCCGGAAATGTGGGCAGACCTTTGACAATAAGATAATTGAACCGAGCAGCATAAAACTGAAATTAAGATCAATTTAAGTACATAAGCAGGTTTTTCAGCTTTAAAGCTTATTATTTTAGTCCATATTATGGTTACATGTTTCATTGCTGTTTTTATTTGATGGGTTGTTAAAAAGATGATGTTTATCCATTATTTCAGAAAACCTTAGCAGGACGATCTGTCATCAAAAAAACAAGATGGCCACCCTTTATCAATTCCCGGTGATTAATTTCAGGCTGATTGTATGGCTTTCCGTTCCAAATAATTTTCTTCACATAAAGATTCTTTTCTGAAATGCCTTTAGCCTCGATGAACAGTTTCCGTCCGCTGGGTAGGCTTAAAGTGATCTTTTGGAATTGCGGCGCTCCGAAAACGTAATCACCGCCAACCGGGTTTACAGGGTAAAAGCCCATAGCTGTAAATAGGTACCATGCAGACATTTGCCCGCAGTCGTCGTTGCCGCATAAGCCATCGGGTTTGTCAATATAGAATTTATCACAGATGCTTCTAACTAATTTATCTGTTTCAGAGGGCTTTCCCAATAAGGTAAAAAGGTAAGCTACATGATGGCAAGGCTCGTTCCCGTGTGCATACTGACCAATAAGCCCTGTTACGTCGCCGGTAAAACCGGCACCTTTTGTTTCACTTGACAGATGAAATAAGGAGTCGAGCTTTTTCGCCATCGGTACTGCGCCGCCAAATAGCGATTCGAGCCCCTTTACCTCATGCTGAACAGACCATGTGTATTGCCAAGCATTTCCTTCAGTGTAATCGCCACCAGCATCACCGGCATGTGATATTTGGATCACATCAAATGGTTCACGCCATTGTCCGGCTGAATTTTTTCCTCTCATGAATAGCGTACTTGGGTCAAATAGCTGGCGGTAAGCCTGCGATCTTTTTTCAAAGAATTCACTTTCTGTTTTTTTACCAAGTGCTTTGGCCATACGCATGGCCGCGTAATTGTCATAAGCCATTTCAAGTGTTCTGGAAGCAGACTCCTCTTTTACCAGGTCGAAAGGCAGATAGCCATATTTGTCATAAATACTCCAGGATGATTTGAGATGATCAGTGGTTAGTGTAGTTTGAATAGCCCGGAACGCACGCTGCGCATCAAATCCGCGAAAGCCTTTTAAATACGCATCCACGATAACCCGGATGGCATGATCGCCGATCATGCAATAATTATCTTTTCCCCAGAGCGACCACATAGGAAGCGTGCCGGCATGATCAAAGTGATCTATCATCGTATTAACGAAACCGTTAACCAGTTCGGGAGTTAAAATGGTATAAAGCGGATGCGCCGCCCGGTGAGTATCCCAAAGCGATAAAGTGGAATAATATACTTTCGAATTACTTTTGTAAATGTGATCATCCGGGCCGCGATAACTGCCGTCTACATCAGCTATATTATTAGGCTGTAATAATAAATGGTAAAGCGATGTATAAAAAGTTGTTTTATGGTGAATGTCGCCTGTTACCTGTACCCGGGAGAGGTATTTGCTCCACTGCATTGCGGCCCTGGCGCGTAAAACATCAAAATCCCAACCCGGCGCTTCTTGCTTCATATTATTCCGCGCACCATCAATGCTAACAGTAGACATTCCTATTTTTACGAGTAGCTTTTCGCCCGGTTTTATATCGAAATCGAGTATATAGCGCGCGCCCTTTTCGCCGGGCCTACCGTCAAGCACTCTTTTGGCGGCTATGGGTTTGTTGAAACAAATAGTGAAAAAGTATTTCCTGTCCACCCAGTTAGTTACATGACTAAAACCAGATAATCCCGATTGCTGAAAGGTGACGTTGCTTTCAAGCACATGTTCATGAAGCTGTTTTTCGCCGAAAACGATTCCTGATTGCAGATCAACCAACAGATGTGCCTTATTGGAAAAGTATTGATAACGGTGAAAAGCTACGTGTGCGGTGGCCGTTAGTTCTGCTTTAACATGGTTATCTGTCAGCTCTACGGTATAATAACCTGGCGATGCATGCTCTGAAGATTTGTCGTAATGGCTATGCTCTGTAATAGAATCTGGCCGGTCTGCAAACGGTTGAAGCAATATGTCGCCCAGGTCGGGGCATCCGGTTCCGCTCAGGTGTGTTTGGGCGAAACCCCAGATCTCTTTATCGGTATATTGGTAACCGGAGCAATAATCCCAGCCCGAATTACCGGTTTCGGGGCTTGGCTGTACCATCCCGAAAGGCACCGTAGCGCCCGGGAAAGTATGCCCATTATTCGTATTCCCGATAAATGGGTTTACAAATTTCAGATTTGGTGAAACCTGTGCTGTCGCGGTTTGAACTACAATTAGTCCCGCTATTAACAACATTGCCGAAGGGACTATTTTAGCGGATAACAGAAAACGATTTAATGCTATTGGAAATATTTTATCCTTCATGTTAAAAAATTTGAGTAGATTATCATTGGTTTTCAAGAGGATATCAGATCACAGCTTAGTTAGCCTAAGTACTATTACATCATGTGCGCCGATATCCTGTTTGAAAGTGCCTTTTGTTGAACCATTTTTTTTTGTCCAGATGTTATGGGTACGGAAAGCAGTTTCTGCAAACTTTACTGTTATACCCGAAACATCATCGCTTACGATCAGATTGCTCCATTTCAGATCGATCTTCTTCGCAGTTGCCGTCCGGTTAAGAAAACAAAGCGCCAGTCCTGCGTCTTTCATAGGTTTTACATAAAGTTCAAGGCTATCGGCCAGGGGTACTTTAAAGGCCGATATACCCAAGGTATCCTGGTCGATAGCTATCGCGTCTTTATTTGTGAGGATCGTTTTCGTTTGATCGCTCATTTTCCGTAAATCATTCCCGGTTATAAGCGGTGCCGCGAGCATACACCAAAGGGAAAAATGCGACTTGTCCTCATTATATGTCATACCGTTTCCAACTTCCAGCATATCGGGGTCATTCCAATGATTTGGCCTGTTGTATTTACGGATAAGCATTTGTGCATCCAGAATTTGAAGTACGCCCTGTCCCTGCCAATCACCAAACTTTTTCCCAACGACAAACCCTAGCCCGATATCGCCAGTGGTTCGGTATTGCTCCCCAATTCCGTTCGGCCATAACCAGGGCTTATGACTTCCCCATTCGCATATACTGAATACAATCGGTCTTCCGGTAGCCCTGAGCGCCCGGCTCATCGTTTTGTATGCCTCTTCCGCATTTAAGCTATCGGTATTGCACCAATCATATTTTAACAAGTCCACACCCCATGAGGCATAAAGCAGTGCATCCTGGTATTCGTGCCCCCTTGAGCCAGGATAGCCCGCACAGGTACGCCAGCCGGCGCAGTTATAGATGCCGAATTTTAATCCTTTGGAATGCACATAATCCGCTAACGCTTTCATTCCATGAGGAAATTTTTTTGGATCGGCGACAAGATTACCGTTTGAATCACGCTCCATTGTGGACCAGGTATCATCCAGCGAGAAATATTTATACCCTGCATCACGCATGCCCGACGCCACATAAGCATCCACAACGGCTTTCAGTGCTGATTCATCCAAATTCGTCCCGAAGGCATTCCATGAATTCCACCCCATAGGGGGTAACAATGCCAATTCGCCGGTCAGCGGCATTTTTGTGGTTGTATTATTCTGCGCTTTTGCCAGTTGCAAAAACAAAACAGTGCATACAATTATACAGCATAGCTTTAGGCTTATTT
>Ga0302304_10001936_pt1 | contig 10641 bp, 10 predicted proteins | sample III_Palsa_E2_2_FD_198769 | JGI IMG/M metagenome (GOLD analysis project Ga0302304, IMG submission 198769) | Peat permafrost microbial communities from Stordalen Mire near Abisko, Sweden - III_Palsa_E2_2 | ecosystem: Environmental > Terrestrial > Soil > Palsa > Peat permafrost | place: Sweden...
AAGCCCGCCTACTATATTAACCAATTGAAATATACGACGCTCCGCCGTTATTACTTTCATGCTTAATAATAAATAGCCTAGTGTACATAAAATAACGCCAAGCCAACCAATAACAGTAAACAACATTGCTTATCAGGAGTGAAAGCAATTATAGCTATAAACTGTGGTATTTAACGGGTATAAGTATCAACAGATCTTTACAATTATGATCTGATTAAAATAGCGGACTTAGTATTCCAGTTGAAGGATAAAAATCAAGATCAGCTGATTACTGCACACAAAACATCGATCCGGATTCCTAAGGCTTATTTATTGTGGGCTAAACGGATGTACGCCCGAAAGGTCTTATCCTCTCTAATCTGCGCCGAATTTATAAATACCTTAAATGTTGTCATAAATGATTTTACAACTATTTTAAAACATTATGGCTCAAAGGTACATAAATGTGTGTACCGACAAAACAAAATAGCCGCTCTGATTGCTCAAAGCGGCTATGGTATCGCTGGTGTCGGGATGGCAGGATTCGAACCTGCGGCCTCCACATCCCAAATGTGGCGCGATACCGGGCTACGCTACATCCCGAAAGGGAATGCAAAGGTAGAATTTTAAATTAGTGATGCAAATGTTTTTTACAAGAAGTTTTCAATTATTGCACGCAATAAAACCTATCGCGAAAAACAAACAAACTAAGTCCCTCAGCAACAATAAAATGAGGACTGAAGCAGGTTTTTCAAATTCAAAAAATAATTTTTATTTCTACTGAAAATATTTTTTGGCAGATGGTTTACTATCTAAAGCATTACACAAATACTCTAATCAGTATTACCTATCTTTGTGTTCAAAGTTTAACTGATGTCCAAAAAGAAGCAAAGTAACTCTTCCGTTAAGCAAGTACTTACCCAAATGGTGCTTGACGTGTTTGAACAAAACGGCAATACACCACTCAACTATAAGCAGGTATCTGCGAAGCTAAATGTTATTGATCCCGAATCGCGCGAGATCATATTTGAAATCCTGAAAGATGAAACCTTCAGCGGCGTTTTAAAAGAATTATCACCGGGGAAATTCCAGTTATTAGAACTTAAAACCTTTATCGAGGGTAAAGTTGATCTGACCAACGATGGCTCCGCATTTATAGTAACAGACGACCAGTTTGAAAGTGACATTTTTGTAGCCCCGCGCAAATTGCGCAACGCCTTAAACGGCGATCGCGTTAAGGTATACGTTTACGCAAAAAGCAAAGGCAAACACAAGGAAGGTGAAGTTATTGAGATCATCCAGCGTAATAAAACTGAATTTACAGGTATCGTAAAGCTGAGTGAGCGTTTTGCATTCTTCGTGCCGGATGATCGTAAAATGATGCACGACATTTTTATCCCGATGAACCAGTTGAACGGGGCTAAAAATGGCATCAAGGCAGTTGCCGAAATTACCGACTGGCCAAGCGATGCCAAAAATCCGATAGGCCGCATTAAACATGTTTTAGGCAACCAGGGTGAGAATGATACTGAGATGAACGCCATATTAGCTGAGTATGGTTTCCCCCTATCCTTCCCTGCCGAAGTTGAGCATGAGGCCGAGGAAATACCTGAAGTTATTACCGAACAGGAAATTGCCAGGAGACGCGATTTCCGTAATATTTTAACGTTTACCATTGATCCATTTGACGCGAAGGATTTTGATGATGCCATCTCATTTAAACGCCTCGAAAATGGCAATTATGAAGTTGGTGTACATATAGCGGATGTATCGCATTATATTATCCCGGATTCGGCTTTAGATAAAGAGGCGCTTGACAGGGCTACTTCGGTTTATTTGGTAGATAGGGTTATCCCCATGCTGCCTGAGCGCTTATCCAATGGCTTATGCTCACTTCGCCCCCATGAAGATAAGCTATGCTTCTCAGCGGTTTTTGAAATGAATGAAGAGGCGCATATCATCACTGAGTGGTACGGCAAAACAATTATTCACTCCAACAGGCGCTTTACTTATGAAGAAGTTCAGGAGATCATTGAAGCTAAAGCCGGCGATCACGTTGAGGAAATACTCAAACTAAATGAGCTGGCTCATATTTTACGTACCCGTAAATTTAAAAATGGCGCTATCAGCTTTGAAACTACCGAAGTTAAATTTATACTGGATGCATCGGGCAAGCCAACCGGCGTTTATGTTAAGGAGCGTAAAGATGCGCACAAACTTATCGAAGATTTTATGCTGCTGGCAAACCGCAAGGTTGCCGAATATGTAAACAGATTAGGCAAGGGCAAAAACAAATATACCTTTGTTTACCGTGCGCATGATTCTCCTAAACCAGAGTCATTGGCCAACTTTGCTAAGTTTGCCGAGCGGTTTGGCTATAAGATCAACATGAAATCGGATAAAGAAACTGCCAAGTCACTTAACTTTTTGATGGAAGATGTGGAGGGCAAAAAAGAGCAGAATGTGCTTACACATTTGGCTATCCGATCAATGGCGAAGGCGATTTATACTACCAAAACATCTAGTCATTATGGCTTGGCGTTTGATCATTATACACACTTTACCTCGCCCATTCGCCGGTATCCGGATGTGATGGTGCACCGCTTACTGTTTCATTATTTAAATGGCGGTCAATCGGCCAATGCCGAGCATTACGAAAAGCTTTGCGCACACAGTTCTCAAATGGAAAAGAAAGCTGCTGATGCCGAACGTGCTTCAGTTAAATACAAACAGGCTGAGTATCTGCGCGACCAGGTTGGCAATATCTTTAGCGGGGTTATCTCTGGTGTTACCGAATGGGGCATGTATGTGGAGATCATCGAAAATAAATGCGAGGGTATGATCCGTCTGCGTGATATTTCGGATGACTTTTATACCTTAGACGAGAAAAACTATGCTATCATCGGCCAGCGTAAAAAGAAGGTTTACCAGCTTGGCGATGAGGTAAAAATCCGCGTTAAAAACGTGGACCTAACCAAAAAACAGATAGATTTTTCATTAGTTCAAGACTAATTTACAGCAACATACATGACCGAATTAAGTGATCTGCAGGCAATAATCAGCAACGCTGTCGACCAACTATCCTACCCAGAATACCCGAACGGCCTTTACGAGCCGATAAGTTATATCCTTTCCATCGGCGGTAAACGAATGCGCCCTGCACTGCTTTTAATGGCTTGCGAGCTGTTTGGCGGCGATATTAACAAAGCGCTCTCTCCTGCCCTGGCTATCGAAGTGTTTCACAATTTCACTTTGATGCACGATGATATTATGGATAATGCCCCACTTCGCCGTGGCAAAACCACGGTACATGAGCGCTGGAATAAAAACGTGGCCATCCTTTCGGGTGATGTAATGCTGATTGAAGGCTATAAGCTAATGATGAAGGTAGAAGATCATTTACTGCGTCAAATCCTTGACATTTTCAATAACACCGCCGTAGGCGTTTGCGAAGGCCAGCAGATCGACATGGAATTTGAAACCCGCAGCGTGGTTAACATTGAGGAATACATCAACATGATCCGCCTTAAAACAGCCGTGGTGTTAGGTGGAGCTTTGAAGATAGGCGCATTAATCGGCGGCGCATCACAAATAGATGCCGATTTGCTAAGTAACTTTGGCGAGCAGTTAGGCATCGCGTTCCAGCTGCAGGATGATATACTCGATGTTTACGGCGACCCTGAAAAATTCGGCAAACAAGTTGGCGGGGATATCATCTCCAACAAAAAAACTTACCTGCTGATTAAAGCGCTTGAACTGGCAGAAGGCGAACAAGCAACTGAATTAAGCACATTTTTAAACGCTGCGAACTTAGATAACGAAACTAAAGTGGCCGGTGTAACCAATATTTACAACTCGCTCGATATCAGACAGCAATCAGAAACTGCGATGCAGGCTTATGCCGACAAAGCGTTTGAAGCGCTCGAAAAAATCAACCTGCCGATAGAACACAAACAATATTTGCAAGATTTTGCAGACGGTTTATTAGTTAGGGAAAACTAAATAAGATCAATGAAGAAAGTTCTACTTGTGCTACTGCTTGTAATTTGCACAGCAGTTACCCACGCTCAATCACTTACCAACGGCGGCAAATTACCTCCAGAGCAAGCGATAATGGATATCAGGCATTATACCATTGCCTTAAATGTTGATTTTGCACAGCGATCAATTGATGGCTATACTACCATTGATGTGATTATGGCACAACCTACCCATGTGTTGTTATTCAATTTGATGGATTCGCTAAATGTGAGTAAGGTTTTGGTAAATGGTAAAGAAGAGCCTTTTAATTATAAAGATAATAAAATCCTCATCAGCTTAAATAATGCCTTACCTGCGGGCAGGGCTAGTGTTAAAGTATTTTATGGAGGCAAGCCGCATGTGGCAAAGCATCCGCCCTGGGATGATGGCTTTATTTGGTCTAGGGATTCAACCGGGCACCAATGGATGGCTATAACTGCCGAAGGCGCCGGTGGCAAATTATATTTCCCATGCAAGGATCATCCGTCTGATGAACCAAATGAGGGTGTAGATATGATCATCACCGTACCCAAAGGATTGGTAGTTGCCGGACCGGGGTTATTGCAAAGCGTTAAAACGCATGGCGATAAGTCAACCTTCCATTGGAAAACTAATTATACCATCAATAATTACAGCATTATTTTTAATGTGGGCGATTACGCAGTGGTAACCCGCAATTATACCACCGTAGCCGGGCACACCGTGCCGATACAGTTTTATGTATTGAAGGAACACGAAGATAAAGCACAACACCACCTGGATATTTTTGTAAAAACCATCCACGAGCAGGAAAAATATTTTGGCGAATATCCATGGGTTAAAGAGAAGATTGGCATAGTCGAAACGCCACATTTAGGCATGGAACACCAAACTATGAATGCCTATGGCAACAAGTTCCATTACGTTAAAGTTGGCGGCGAGGATTATGATGAGCTGATGCACCACGAGTTTGGGCACGAATGGTGGGGTAACAAAGTAACCGCTAAAGATTGGGCGGATTACTGGATTCATGAAGGTATTTGCTCCTATGGCGATGCCTTGTACATCCGGGAATTTGATGGCGAGGACGCTTATAATAAGCTATTTCAAAACAGTGTTTTTCATATCGCGAACGAAACCCCATTAGTTCAACATGCCGATATGGATGAGGAAGCGGCTTATATAGGTGATATTTATACCAAAGGCGCCTTCTTTATGCACACGCTTCGTTATGTGATGGGCGATAGTTTGTTCTTCCCGGCTTTAAAGAAGTTCGTCACCAGTCCGAAATACACGTATGACAATTTAGTTAGCACCGATGATGTAGAATATTTTTTTACCCAGGAAGAAGGCCGCGACCTGAAACCGTTGTTTGATATGTACCTGCGCACCACAAACAAGCTTGAAGTGCACATAAAGCAAACCAAACTCAACAAATATGTGATCAGCTTGCAGAATATCAGCATCCCATTACCTGTTGACGTAACAACTTCGGAAGGCACCAAGCGCATCATGCTTAATCAGAAAGGAACTTCCATTGTAAGTAATACCGTACCGGTTATTGATGCGAAGACTTTTTATTTTAAGAAGGTTATTATTGAGTAAGGAAATCTATAATATGAAAAGGAGCATATTGATTTGGGTTTTCGCATTTTTCATTACTAACGTATTTTCGCAACAAATAGTAATTAAACCAATTACTGACAACAGCAATAAGAATGCACCGTTTAATGACGATTCATCTTTATATCCTGACAAGTATGGCGTATACGGCGAGAGTGAACATGAACCAATGTTTCCTGGCGGCGATAAGGCGTATAAAAAATTCATCAAAGAGAATTTAACATGGCCTGATAAATCAGGAATGGTAGACGTTAAAGGCAAGATTATCGTTTCTTTTGTTGTTGAAAAAAATGGCCTACTAACGAACTTCAATGTTATCAAAAAGCTATATCCATCATTTGATATGGCTGTTGTAGATGCATTAAAAAAATCTCCAAGATGGCACCCAGGAACTGTAAAAGGGCGGAGAGTACGTGTCAGATATTCGTTAAATTTTGATTTCGATATTGTAGATGAATAAGCTTTCTTCTCGGACTAATACTAATTCTGATTTCCTCAACAATAAAGCTAATTTGCCACTGGTTTCAGTTTGCAACTGAAACCCCGGATCAAGAAAGTTTATAACTTTCTATCCAACAAAAAAGCCCTAATCTTTTCAGATCAGGGCTTTTAATATTTGTGTTAACCGCTAATTACTCAGCAGCTGGTGCTTCAGTTTCTTCAGCGGCATCAGCTTTTTTAGCTTTTGGCGCTGCTTTCTTTTTTGGAGCTTCTTCTGCTGCAGGAGTTTCAGCAACTGGTGCTGCTTCTACTATAGCTTTAGGCTCAGCCTTTGCTTTTGGTGCAGGTGCTGCAACTTCAGCAACCGGCTCATCCTCAAAAGGTAATACTGATACGTATGAACGGTTATCAGCTTTCTTTTTAAAGGTTACAACGCCTTCGGTTAAAGCGAATAAAGTATGGTCGCGACCGATACCTACGTTTAATCCCGGGTTGTGTTTGGTACCACGCTGACGAACGATGATGTTACCCGCGATTGCTGGCTGACCACCGAAAATTTTGATACCTAAGCGTTTGCTATGCGACTCGCGGCCGTTTCTTGAACTACCGGCCCCTTTTTTGTGTGCCATTTCTAATATCTTTTATGGAGTTGCCAGGCAACTCCTGTTAATTATAATGTTATACCTGTGATCTCTATCTTGGTGAATTGCTGACGGTGACCGTTTTTCTTTTTGTAACCTTTTCTTCTTTTCTTTTTGAAGATAATTACTTTATCACCTTTTAAATGAGACACGATCTTAGCTGATACTTTAGCGCTTTTCAAATCAGAACCTAATTTGAATTTACCTTCGTTTTCTGCTAACAACACATTGTCAAATTCAATACTAGCGCCTTCATCGCCTTGTAACCTGTGTACAAAGATCTGCTGGTCTTTAGCAACCTTAAATTGCTGTCCGGCTATACTTACTATTGCGTACATTGTTTGTTATATAAATTGTTTAAAAATTCGAGGTGCAAATATAGGAGTTTATATTTTAAAATAAAAGCTATTTTAAACTTATTTCCCTATTCTCTTCATCAGCCAAAACCTTTTCAATTTCCTTGATCATTTGCTCATTGGCATCCTTCAGTTTGGGGTCGCCGTCAAAGCCCTCATCAAACACCACGGTTTTGCTTTTACGTTTGTAATTAAACTGCATAACGTAATGGGTGGATTTAATGCCCTTTAATTTCAAAGAATCATTTACTTCCCTATCCGGAAAATTCCAGAAACCAAGCTCCGCCGCTTTACGGTGCAGGTACAGCAAATCATCATTACGAATATGGATGTGCTTTTTAACGATGGAATCGTGCATATTCAAATATTGATATTCTCCTGTACGTGAATTCCACTTGTTAACCAGGCTGTCATCGGTACCATATTCAAATTTGATCGACTGGAACTCGCTGAATTTATACGGCGCGTTTTTGATCATCATCGAATAATAATACACGCAGTAAATCAAAAACGGCAGCGCTATACTCACAATCAGGAACGCTTTTTTTAAATTCTTATTCATTTATATAGTATTCTATTATTTACAATTTAATTTCATGCGGCCTCATTATCGATAAACAGGTCGCCTTCTGTAAGCTCACCCTCCCATTTACTCACAACAGCGGTTGCTATCCCATTCCCCAAAACGTTGGTTGCAGACCGGCCCATATCCAGCAAAGGATCAATACCTAATAACAATGCTATACCAGCTTCCGGAATGTTAAAAGCTGGTATTGTTACCGCCAACACCACCAGCGACGCCCTGGGAACACCGGCTACACCCTTGCTGGTGAGCATTAATACAAGCAACATGGTAATTTGCTGCGCAAAAGATAGATGGATATTGTATGCTTGCGCAAGGAATAATGACGCGAAGGTCATGTACATCATGGAGCCATCTAAATTAAACGAATAGCCTAAAGGCAGCACAAAACTCACAATCTTATTATTGCAGCCGAAGCGTTCAAGTTCTAACAGTAATTTGGGGTAAGCCGCCTCGCTGCTTGAGGTTGCAAATGCAACCAGCATGGCATCTTTTACATAGTTAACCAAGGCGATAATCCGCTTACGCAGTACAATAAAACCCGCGAATACGATCACCAGCCACAACAGCACCAGCGAGAGATAAAACTCGCCGATAAAAGCAGCATAGGTTGACACAATGCCCAGCCCTTGTTTTGCCACAACAGCAGTAATCGACCCAAAAACGGCCAAAGGCGCCAGCACCATTACATAGCTTGTTACTTTTAAGATGACCTGGGCAAAAGCATCCATCGCTTTGATGATAATTTCACCCTTCTCGCCTATCGCGGCCGTTGCTACGCCGAAAAATAATGAAAACACTACAATTTGCAGCATTTCGTTATTGGTCATCGCTTCAAAAAAGCTACGCGGAAATACGTGACCAACAAAGTCCTTTAACGATAACCCGGTAGGTTTAATATCCGTACTTAAACGGCTATCAGGCAGTGGCAAATGCATAATTTCGCCGGGCTGAAAAAGGTTTACAAATATCATTCCTATGATTAAGGATATGATTGACGCGCTGATGAACCACAGAAGCGTTTTACTGCCGATACGCCCTACCGATTTGATATCGCCCAATTTAGCAACGCCAACCACTAATGTTGTAAACACTAACGGACCGATGATCATTTTGATCAGGCGTAAAAAAATATCACTAATAATGGTATACCATTCCAGTTTATTATCCCGGATTGTATTGTTAGTACCGCTGATAGCTACCTGTGCTAATTTTTGCGCTTTTAAAGTCTTGTATCCGATGGTGGTGGTATCTTTTAGGGTGATAATTCGCGCGGTAATATTTTTTACGGATGCATCTGCGGTACTAATTTTGCTGTTGATATCGCCGATAACATGCACATTGTATATATAGCCGATTATCACCCCTAAAACAAGGGCGATAAAAATATACAGCGTGATCTTGCTTTTTTGCATTTACCTTTATAAGGGGGCAAAACTACAAAATTTAGTTACTTTGCTAAAATATATAACATGAGCATTACCGCCTACGGATTACAGGACATTAAAAAAGAAATTCAGCATTTGCGCACAGAGCAAGTGGCCGAACTATGCCTGCGCCTTGCCCGTTATAAAAAAGAAAATAAGGAACTTTTAGCTTACCTGCTATTCGAAGCCAATAATGAGTCCGCTTTTGTAGATAAAGTAAAAGCAGAAGCCGGTTTTATGTTTAGCCAGCTGCCGATGCATAGTTACAATGCGGCTAAAAGTATGCGGAAAATATTGCGGTTAATCAGCAAGTATACTAAGTTCATCGGTTCAAAAGAGGCGGAGATCGATTTGTTGATGAATTTTTGTACTAATTATATTAACTATACCGACAGAAAGGCATCATATAAACCCTTACGGTTAATATTAGTTAGACAGGTGGTCAAAGTTAAAGCGCTTATCGGTAAGCTGCATGAAGACTTACAATACGACCACAGCCAGGAATTTAGCGCGATGCTGGAAGAGGGTGAAAAAAAATTCTCGTGGTTTTATAAACATGATTATGTTTTGTAACATATATTGCGTTACAACATCTAAATAATAAAATTAACTCATAAGTGGATAGCAAAGAATTAGCGTTTAAGAAGATTTTTGAAGCTAATTCAAAAAAAATTTTCCACTTATGCTACGGTTATACCGGGGATGATGATGCTGCGAACGACCTTTTACAGGAGACATTTTTAAAAGTTTGGCAAAATTTAGACAAATTTCGTAACCAGGCGTTGATATCAACCTGGATTTATCGTATCGCGGTGAATACTTGTTTAACCTATCTGCGAACGGAGAAACGCCAGGGCAAGGAAGAACTTACCCCGCAATTGGCAGAAACAAGGCCCGAGCAATTTTCGGAGAAGGATGAACAGGTGGCACTGCTTTACAAGTGCATATCCAAATTGGAAGAATCAGAAAGAATTATAATAACACTGGTGCTTGATGAAGTGCCTTACCCCGAAATAGCAGAAGTTTCGGGTATATCGGAAGGAAATTTGAGAGTGAAAATCCATCGTATTAAACAAAAGTTGACAGAATTATATAATCAATATGAAAGACTTTGATCACATAATGTCGGTTTGGCAAGCGCAGCCAAAGCAAGATCAGCTTTCGGTTGATGATGTGCTGAGACAGGTTAAAAAAGGGATACGCACTATTACCAGCCAATTATATTGGGGTATAGTGTTTATGGGCGTAATACTGGCATTAACATTTCTAATCTTATTCTTTTTTGTGTTCCAATCATGGTTAACTTATGTTGGTATATCTATTATGCTGCTTACCATGCTGTTATACGCTATTATGATCATCCGCAATTACAGGATATTAAATAAGCGCGATTCAACCTTGAACCCTACCGAATATTTACAGGATTTAAAAGAATATCAAAAAAATCGCACCAAAATTACCGGGTGGTTTTATTACTTATTTGTGCTGCTCATCAGCTTAGGTTTATCTCTTTACTTTGTTGAGGTTTTACGCAATTCATCCATCTTATACAAAACGTTGGTTTACGGTTTAACCTTTGTATGGATCCTATT
>Ga0302304_10001941_pt1 | contig 10629 bp, 7 predicted proteins | sample III_Palsa_E2_2_FD_198769 | JGI IMG/M metagenome (GOLD analysis project Ga0302304, IMG submission 198769) | Peat permafrost microbial communities from Stordalen Mire near Abisko, Sweden - III_Palsa_E2_2 | ecosystem: Environmental > Terrestrial > Soil > Palsa > Peat permafrost | place: Sweden...
AAGGCAAGCCGGTCTGGCTCGGAGTTGAAACGACCCCGCTTCCGGATACCCCCACAACATCGTTCTTTGGGAAGAGCAATGCCCAGATGGAAGATGTGCTCACTCAAGGCGTGCCTGCCCTAAAACTTCAACCGTCGTTCCATGGATACGCGATACACCAGTACGCCTACTATCCATCACTAAAGCCTTAGTCCGAATGCCGCTTATCTTGTGGTACTATAGAGGAGTTAAGCTTGTGGTTAAGTTCTGATGCGTTGTGACGTAGACAAGCTAGATATGTTGCGCTGCTTAACAATTTTAAGGAATAAGAGAACGTGGCAAAAACAAGCAAATCACCAACAGTAAAGCATCGTGAAGTAGCGCGGGCGCTGCGGCAAGAGGTGCAATCCGGACTATGGCAGTTGGGAGAGCGTCTGCCCGGCGAACAGGATCTTGCCCGTCGCTTCGAAGTGGCGCACATGACGATGCGTCAGGCCGTAGCCAATCTCGTGGAAGAGGGCCTTCTTACGCGAATTGCAGGCAAGGGGACATTTGTGGTCCAGCAGCCTGGGGAGTCCTCCTCCTCCTTGCGTACCCAGCGGCCCATGGCGCTGCTTTTCCCTGCGGACGCGCAGAAGCTCGATCCTTACTACTTTCCTGAAGTTTTTCAGGGATTTCAGCACGTCATGGAAGAGGGCGGCTACCGAACCGCCGTCTATTCCGATGATTTGCTGGAAGGCTCGCCCGTTTTAGACCCTGGAGCTGCCGTTGCCTGCCTCCTTTTCGAGGAAGCTCAAGTACAACGCCTGGAGAGGCTGCGGGACAGCGGATTTCTCGTGCTGGCTATCAACCGCTACTCGGGACGCCGTTCCATACCTTCGGTTTATATCGACGACGCGGCCGGCGTGGAGCTCGCGGTCGATCACCTCGTTGCCCTCGGGCACAACCGGATTGGCTTTATTGCCGGTCCGCCCACGAATCTGGATGCCATCGATCGCCTCCGCGGATTCCGCAGCGCCGTCAAGAAGAATGGCCTGCGCGTGGCTCCCGAAGCAGGCAACGGCTTTAACGCCGAACAGGGCTACGCCGGAGCAAGGCGCCTGCTTTCCGCCGGACACCGGCCAACAGCCATTGTCTGCGCCAGCGACCTTTCAGCGCTTGGAGCCATTAAAGCAGCCCGTGACCTCGGCCTCTCTGTTCCGCGCGGACTGTCCGTAATCGGCTTTGGAGATTTTTCCGTAGCAGACTATATGCTGCCCGGTCTCACCACGGTTCGCCAAACCCGATTCGCGCTCGGCGCCGCCGCCGCGGAAGCCCTCGTTCAAATTGCATCGGGAATCAACACCACAGGCGCCGTATTGAGCGCAGACCTCATCGTTCGAGAGTCTACGGCGGAAAATATAGGGGCTCTTGCGGCCGCTCCGTAAATTGGTATTAGGAAATATCTTATGTCACTGATCGATCCACACTACAACGATGACGCTGTTGCTCCGCTCAGTATAGTCCCCAAACCCAATCATGTCAGGCGAATGGACGGTCAGTTTTTTCTGAACGACGATGTTGTAATCCTGTCGGACCAGGAGACGTATGCCGAAGCAGCTCTTTTCGCCACTCAGCTTGAGATATCCACTTCTATTGCATTGCCGGTGATCGAAGGGCAGGAAAGCCATGGCCGGAAAATAGAGTGTTGCCTAGATCCCACGCACGAATCGTACGGAGCTGAAGGGTACTCGCTAAAGGTGACCCCGCAGAGTGTGCGGCTTGTCGCCGCAGAACTCGCCGGCCTGTTCTATGCTTTTCAAACTCTGCTCCAGCTTTTGCAAGAAACAAACGCTCCCAATTCCGGAGCGGCATGGTCGCTCCCATGCGTCGAGATTCAGGACTGCCCTCGATTCCCATGGCGTGGAGTCATGCTCGATGTCGCCCGATATTTTATGCCCGTGGACTTCATTAAAAAGTTTATCGACGCGCTTGCCCTACATAAAATCAATGTGCTGCAGCTCCACCTGAACGACGACCAGGGATGGCGCATTGAGATCAAAAAATACCCGAAACTCACTTCGGTAGGCGCCAATAGAAGTGAAACCCTGGTTGGATATGCCGACCAGAGTCCAAAGGACACAGATTTTGATCCCGCTCGGCAAGTCTTCGATGGCGTAGCGCACAGCGGCTTCTACTCTCAGGACGAAGCAAAAGAGATAGTGGCGTATGCCAGTGCGCGCCACATAACCATCGTCCCGGAAATTGAGATGCCGGGCCACGCTCAGGCGGCGATTGCAGCGTATCCTGAGCTTGGGTGTACGCCCGAACAACTGGAAGTAAGTCCTCGGTGGGGCATCCACGACAATCTCTATAAGCCCTCCGAGCATACGTTTAACTTTCTTAAAGACGTGCTGACCGAAATTATGGAGATATTTCCGTCAAAGTTCATTCATGTCGGCGGCGATGAAGCCGTCAAGAGACAATGGAAAGAGAGCGCCTTCTGTCAGGAGCTCATGAGAGAACTTGAACTTTCCGACGAGGAGCAGCTTCAATCCTATTTCATTTCGCGCATCGGCGTGTTTCTTATGGCAAAGGGGCGCATACTCATCGGCTGGGACGAAATCCTGCAGGGCGGACTGGCGGACAACGCGGTTGTTATGTCATGGCGGGGAGAAAAGGGTGGAATTGCCGCCGCCAAACTGGGCCTCGATGTTGTCATGGCTCCCTATCAGTACACGTATTTCGACTATTACCAGACCGAAGACCATACGAGTGAACCTCTCGCGTTTCCGGAGGTCATCACTCTGAAGATGGTTTATAACTACGAGCCTGTGCCGTCCGATCTTCCTGACCGCTTCGCACACCATATCCTTGGAGTGCAAGGGCAGCTCTGGACCGAGTACATGCCCGATTCTAACCAGGTCGAATACATGGCATTCCCCAGAGTCTGCGCGCTTGCGGAAGTGGCGTGGACAAACGTAGGACTGAGAGACTACGACGATTTTGTGGGTAGGCTGCCCATGCATTTGGAACGACTGAAGAGGATGGGCGTGCGGTATAGGCCTCTGGATTCTGTTGAGACAAGGGTGAATCTGGCCCTTGTGTTACCGGCGGGTGAGTAAGATTTAATCGGTAAATTTATCCGGATAACCCCCTCATCTCAATCTTCTCCCACCATCCGAATGGGGGAGAAGAGGCAGGAACCCTGCGGCGCTAGCCCGATCCGGTTTCTGGCAGTTATCTACTATAGAGTAGCATGATAATATTTGCAATACAGAGAACCATAACCCATGAACCTGAGTTGGATTGACTGGACCATTGTCGCCGTTTCCATTATCTTGATCCGCCTGGTGAGCTGGAGCACGCGCTCCCTTATGCGTGGCGTGGCCGATTTCCTTTCGGCCAATCGTGTCGCCGGGCGTTATCTTCTGGCCATCTCGGGGGAGATGGGTAATTTCGGGGTCATCAGTCTCGTGGCAGGCTGGCAAGCTATAACGTCCGCGGGGTTTCCCACGATATGGTGGGGCTTTATGTCCGCGCCTCTTGGTTTGATCTATGTCATGACGGGATGGATATTTTATAGACTCCGCGAGACGCGTGCTCTCACCGTGGCGCAGTTCTTCGAAGTACGCTACAGTCGCCGCTTTCGTGTTTTCGCGGGGATGCTTTGCTGGCTCTCCGGCATCTTAAACTTCGGGATTTTCCCGGCCATCGCCGGTCGGTTCCTCATCTATTTTTGTGGATTGCCTGCATCTTTCCTCATCCCTGGCCTTGGACTGCACATCGCCACATATCCGGCCATTATGGCGGCCGATCTCGGGTTGGCCCTTGTCTTCGTCAATGGCGGGGGGCAAATCTCCGTTATTGTCACCGAGTGTGCGCAGGGCATGGTCGCCTGTGTTGCCTATTTTGTCATCGCCATCGCGGCTTTGTTGATTATCCCGTGGCATCAGGAAGTTGCGGCGCTCAGTACCGCTCCCGCAAACGCATCGCTGCTCAATCCTTTCCATACGAGTCAGATCAAGGATTTCAACGTCTGGTTTTATCTTATCAGTGTGTTCATCTCAATCTACGGCTACCAGACCTGGCTTGGCGGTCAGGGCTTTATGACCTCCGCGCGCAACCCGCACGAACAGCGTATGGGGGCTATTATTGGGACGTTCCGTAATGCCCCGCTCAATCTGATGAAGCTTATTCTGCCGATTGCAGCCTTCACCGTCCTGCATTCTCAGGCGTACTCATCCCAGGCCGCCGCAATCAATCAGGTAATCCATCATATCGGTAATAAGGCCATACAAAACGAAATGCTCGTTCCTGTGACACTGGCGCATATCTTGCCGGTGGGGATCAAGGGCCTACTCGTAATGGTGGTCGTCTTTCTTTCCTTCACTTGCCACGACACCTACATGCACTCTTGGGGCAGCATCTTCGTTCAGGATATCGTTATGCCGCTGCGCCAGAAGCCCTTTGAGCCCAGGGAACACATCATCTGGCTGCGCTGGTCTATCTTTGCGGTCGCGGTGTTTGCCTTCTTCTTCAGTCTTCTCTATGTTGAATCCGACAAGATCCTCTTTTTTCAGGCTATCACCGGAACGATCTGGCTTGCAGGAGCAGGGTCGGTAATGATTGGAGGGTTGTACAGCCGGTTTGGGACGACTGCCGGCGCCTACTGCGCAATGATCGCCGGCGCTGTCCTTGGTGTCGCCGGAATGGTCGTGCCGAAGATCTGGGAAGCCCACCACGCGACTCCCTTTCCCATCAACGGGCAGTGGCTTATGCTCTGGGCCAGTCTGCTTGCGATAACTCTCTACGTAGTAATATCGCTTATTACTGGAGGTGCAAAGCACCCGTTCAATTTGGAGAAGATGCTGCACCGCGGGATATATTCCGTCGATCCGCACGAACACGAAGTTAAGGCTGTCGTTTCCGCCCGCTGGAAGGAGTCTCTTGGCATAGGCAAGGAGTTCTCCAAAGGGGATACTCTGTGCGCCGTTCTGCTCACTGTAAACACCCTTGGGTGGTGGATAGTCTTTATAGTGATTGGAGTCGAGCATTTTGCCTTCAACGCCATCTCCGATCAGTTCTGGGCCAAGTTCTGGCACGTCTACATCTGGATTAATCTGGCGCAGTGCATTCCGGCTATAGTGTGGTTTACCGTCGGCGGCTTCTTAGATCTACGAGCCCTGATACAGGCTCTTAAGACTGCGGTCCGCAATCCTCTGGATGACGGACGGGTGGTATTAGACGTTGAATTACCTCAGTCTCCACATGATCCGTATTCAGAGGAGCCGGCGCTGGAACACCCACTGGAGCTGGTTGCGGATTAGATACCATGATCCGCCGGTGGGAGATACCGGCAAAAAAAGAGCCTCCGAACAGGTTATTCGGAGGCCTAGGGATTAGAGTTTCCGGTCGGGATAGGGCCGCATGCAGTTTTAGCGACAATTTACGTCTTTATTTTCCTTCAGCCTGCAGAGTACGCACGGTCAGCATTTGCATGAGGCCATCCACACAGCACAGATCTTCGGACTTACTCACCGAAACCCATTTCGACTCTCCCGCGCGCAGGTGGAAGAAATTGTCGGAAATAGACAGCAGGGCATTGTCTTTTCGACGAATCCAGACATAAGGAGCGAATCGCCTCGCCGAAATCTTTATGTGGAAGCTGTTCGGATCCTCTCCGGCAATTTCGATCTCTATCCCGGCGACAGGAAGTGCAAGCTCTTTGGGCTCCGCGAGAAGTAATAGATTGTCCGCACTGCCGCCTCCGTCTTCGAAGACAAAATTTGCTGTCACAAAGGTCTGTCGTTCGGAACCCAGGGCGCTGGCCAGACTTATTTCGCCCACCGGGCCGGCACTGTTAGGGCCGATCGATGTCTGTGAGGTCACTGTTTCCAGCACTTTGCCGTCCAGATTTTCCAGACTGAGGGTCAGTGTTCCCTTGATCTCCTGTAGTCGGTCGTTTACCAGGTGGACTGTTACTCCGGATCCTTCTCGAACCAGGGACACGAGGACAGGCGCATAAAATTTAATGGCGGCATAATACGCGGCCTTGGGATCTCCCAGATAGTCTATAATCGACCACGACTGCACGGGCCAGCAGTCGTTGATCTGCCAGAACAGCGTGCCCCAGCATCGCCCCTTGTTGCGTCGATAGTGTTCTATTCCATACTTTAAAGCCTCGGCCTGGTTGACCTGGCTGTAATAAACCAGATCGTCCAACGTTTTGATCTCCGGATAGTGGAGGTGGATCATCGAAAGATAGGTATCGTATCCCTTGCGCGTCTTATCATGCCAGAGAACGGCAGGAGAGTAGGGATGCTTGTCGGATGGCGCCAGGCAGCTTTCCCAGGCAGGCAGTCCGCAGGAGGCTCCAAAGCCAAATTCCGAGCAGAACCGACTATTGCTTTCGGTGTAGTGTTTCCAGTCTCCGCGTCCGTGCCATACGTCCCAGTTATGGCAGTCTCCATAGTCGTCGCTGTTGGCGTCTGTTCCTCCGTAGGGCGAAGAGGGCCAGTAGGATGTTTGCGGATTCTCCGCAGCAACAACCTCGGGAAGTATGGATTCGTAGAGATGTTCGCCAAGGAGGCGAGGGGATTGGATGCCGCTCCACTTTCCCTGGTACATCACATAATTCTCATTGTTGCCGCACCACAGGGCAAGACTGGCGCGGTTGCGCAGCCTTCGCACGGCAGCTACAGCCTCCACCCTCGACGCCTCAGCATATTCCCCTGTATCGGGATAATAAGCGCAGCCGTAAGGAAAATCCTGCCAGACGAGAATGCCAAGCTCATCGCAGGCATCATAGAACTCTTCCGACTCATAAAGTCCGCCGCCCCACACGCGCAGCATGTTGAAGCCGCAGTCGACTGCCTGCTGTATGCGCGGCCTCACATCGGCGCGGGAAGGGAAGGAATCGTTGGGAATCCAGTTGGCCCCTTTAATGAAGAGGTCGCTCCCGTTCACTCTGAACTTGAATCCCTCGCCTTTGCCATCGGGATCCGGCTCATGAAGCAGTTCGATGGTTCGGAGACCGACAGACGGCGAGAGGCTATCCAGCGCCATTCCAGTTCGGTAGTCGCTCACAATCAGCGAAAGCGGGTACAGCGTAGCCTCTCCAAGCCCGCTAGGCTGCCATAGTTCGGGATCTTTAATTTCAATGGAGACAGAAACTTCTGAGACCAGGCGACCGCTGGGTATGTCGTTCTTTGCAGGGACAAACGAGTTGCTGTCCCCGGACTGAACAGTAAACGACAGCGGGTGCTGCAATTTGTTCGGAGTGCGCTCAATCGTAGCCGTAACAGTCACAGAGGCCGGGCCGTTTTTCGTTAACTCGACGCTGTGTTTCCAGTCCAAAATGCGTGCTGTGGAAAACGTAACCAGTTCAACGGGTTTCCAGAGGCCGCACGAAATAAGTACGGGACCCCAGTCCCATCCGTACATGTACTGCGCTTTGCGTACGAACGATCTTGCATTCCAGTTGTCCCAGTGAAAACCTGCAGTATCGTTTCCTGCTGAGTTCCACGCTTCCATGCGCTCCTGCCCAACACGCCGCGCCGATCGAAACGTCACTTCCAGATGGTTGTCACCGGCAACAAGACGGTCCGTCACTGGAAACTCGTGTGCGATGAGCATATTGTCGGCAGTTCCGAGCGGCGAACCGTTCAATCTTATTTCAGCAATAGTGTCCAGGCCGTGAAATATGAGGTTTGAAACATGGCCTGACTGTAATTGCGCGGGAGCAACACCAAAGGTGGTTTCGTACACCCAATCGGTATCGTCCACCCAACCTGCCCCCCGCTCGTTCAAACGTAAGAACGGATCATCAATGACTCCCGCGCGAACAAGATCCAGATGGACACTCCCCGGAACCTGAGCTGGAAGACACTTTAGCTGATTGTGTGGCGGATCCGGCGGAGATGCCTCGCGCACCGTCCACCCATTCTCTATGAACTGCCTGGTGAGCTCCATATCGACTTCAAACCTTCCCGGCCCAGCGAGTGCGATCTTGCCGGCCGACTCCTAAGTAATTCCCTGAAACTGTTACATCGATTATTACACCAATTTTCAGGAAATGCAATCAGTTTCGGCAAATGATTGAACTTTAGGCCAAAACGAGGAATCAACAGATTTTACTCTTTCTGTGCTATCCATAAAGTTTCGGTTTACTCCCGTCAGGAATTCGGTCATTGTGACCATAAGTTGTCTGTACGTGGCTCATAGAGCGTAATCCTATGCTAGCATCCATATAGTTATTATTGTGATGGTCTTGAAAATAACTGAAGGTATGTAAATTACAGAAATTATTTCTGAAAAGCTCTTGACACGCAATAAAAACTGTGTTACTATAATGGTGTACTAAGTTCCATGCAGCGTGAGTTTATCGATAATTCACACGAGCATCATCCAGAAAATATTGATGACTGGCACTGATTGCTCTTTTCTGATCGGCAATAGTGCACTGATCAGGCCGACAAGCCATTATCAGCTTGAGTATCTACATATCAAAGAGGAAAATACAATGCAACGACAAAAAGGTTTTACACTTATCGAGCTACTCGTCGTCATAGCAATTATTGCTATTTTAGCGGCCATCCTATTCCCCGTTTTCGCAAAAGTTCGCGAAAAGGCTCGGGCCATCTCCTGTCTGAGCAACATGAAACAGCTTGGTCTGGCGGTAGCGCAGTACACGCAGGATTACGATGAGACCGAGCCGAATGGCTTTAATGCCTGGGGAGAAGAAACGGGCTGGGCCTGCCAGATATACCCCTATGTAAAGAGTGTCGGCGCGTTCGCCTGTCCTGATGATTCAAGTATTGGCAACCAGAGCGTTGGAGAAGTAAAATCCACCTCTTATGGACTGAACTCGAACTTCGGCATCAATCCTTATCCGGCCACTAGAGTTGCATCAGATCCATCACAGGCTCAAACCCTGTCCGCCTTCGGAGCCCCGTCCAATACCGTTATGCTCTTCGAAATTGCCAACGCCAATTATGTAGACATAACTGCTCCTTGGGCTCCTGGCGGCAGCTATGCCACCGTGGACTCTAATAACTGGTCAGGCTACGGCAACTGGGATGCTGCCTTTAGTGGTTGTTCTCCCTCTGGCAACGGTACTGGTAATGTTGGCGCCGACCCAGACGGCTCCAATGCGGGAACGGGCGCTACCAGCCTTAAGTATGCTACCGGCTATATGACCAACAGTTACGTAGGGAGCTCTGCAACGGATTCGTCCTTCACTGCGGCTGCGGGCCGACATACGAACGGTTCGAACTTCCTGATGGCCGACTGCCATGCCAAGTTCCTTCAGGGCTCACAGGTAAGCGCCGGTGCGAACAGCGACCTCGACACCTGGGGCGGAGTCTGCGGATATGTTTGGAGCACCACGGGTGGTGCTGACGCCGCTTCAGCCGCACAGTGCAGCAACGGCAAGACTGCGGTTACATTCAGCGTTCTGTAAATATCGATTAATCTGAGGCCTCTGGATTGGAGTGAAATCTGTCTGGAGACCTCAGTTTGCAAGGAAGACACGTGATGAAATATACGGTCAGGCTCACTGGCATCGCCCTAGCTCTTTTAGGTATTCTCGCTATGTGCGGCTGCAGCCACCAGGCGACCGGAGCCGACGGCTTCCCCCTACCTCAGCCCGAACCGGCCGCAGCTAAAGCTGCTGGCGAAGCAGCTTTAGCTCATGCGGGCCCACCACCTCAGAAGCCGCCCAACGCAGGTCAGGCAAAGACTCAGTAGGTCATTAAGTTCTTTTAAGAGCCGCAGTGCGACACGCCTGCGGCTCTTCTTTTGTGTATACGCCTCTGTAAAGCACAAGCTCAAATTATCGCCGCAGGGCTTAACTTCGGCGCTTGCCCCCACGATCCCAATCTTCCAGCCATTTGTTTCAATTCTAACAGACCTGTTGCTCTACGATGCGCGCGGAGCGATTTGGTCTATATGGCGCTTAATTGGGCTGAGTGTGTTTAAATTAGCGCTAATCTAAAATGAAAACAGTTATGGAAATGTAATATAATCCGCTTGACGAGGCAGAGTACAGAGTGATACAATTGAGTAAGTAAAACATTTAGGTGCAGTTATCACTACAACGTCCGAAACCCATGTTCGTGGGGTTGTAAAGAGCTCTCGCCGCTTAGGAGTCATTTTTAAATTAGGCGAAGCAAACTTAAATGCGTACTATCTGAGCGCTGAAGTGGCGTCCAGAATGTTGAAAAGGAAAGTCATTATGAAGAACAAATATGGTTTTACGTTGATTGAACTTCTGGTGGTTATCGCAGCCATAGCGATATTGGCTGCCATACTATTCCCTGTGTTCGCGAAGGTTCGGGAAAGGCGCGACAGACCGCTTGTCTCTCCAATGAACATCAGCTCGGGTTGAGCATTGCTCAATATAGCAATGACTACGACGAACAGGGGCCGTGTGGGTTTAGTGGTAACAACATGTACGATGGCGTGTTCGGATGGGCAGGGAGGTATATCCTTACGTTAAGAGCAAGGATGTTTTCAGTTGCCCAGACGACAATACATCTAAGCCTTCTGTGTCTTACGGCATGAACGGCAACCTCGCTTTAGGGACTTCCAACTGTAATTCAGGTAATCCAATCCCAGTCAAGCTTTCGCAGTTCGTGCAGCCTTCAAAAACAATCGTGCTGTTTGAAG
>Ga0302304_10001950_pt1 | contig 10607 bp, 10 predicted proteins | sample III_Palsa_E2_2_FD_198769 | JGI IMG/M metagenome (GOLD analysis project Ga0302304, IMG submission 198769) | Peat permafrost microbial communities from Stordalen Mire near Abisko, Sweden - III_Palsa_E2_2 | ecosystem: Environmental > Terrestrial > Soil > Palsa > Peat permafrost | place: Sweden...
GTTAATCATGGGAATGGATCGCAATTCGGTCATTGGCTTTGTGTTGCTGGGTATCCTGCTGTTTATTTATCTTTTTCTCAGTACCAAGAATAGCCATGAGCTGGAGGCGCAAAGAAGGAGGGAGGCCGATTCTATTGCCGTTGTGAAGTCTAAGCAGGCTGCTCAGGCGGCTGCCGCGAAGGCCAGGGATACGGCGACGGTGTCGATGCATGCGGTCGATACCGCCACGGGCTTTAACAAAGCTGTTGCCGGCGCCGAGCACCTGATGACGGTAGAAAATGAATTGATCAAAGTCGTGTTCAGTAATAAGGGGGGGCAGCCGGTATCGGTGGAGTTGAAGCAATTCAAATCATATGACAGTACGCTGGTGAAACTGGTGGCGCCCAATTCGGACAACCGGTTCAATTATTCGATTTCCACGGGGCAGAGCCAATCGGCGGAGATCGACAACCTATATTTCAATGATGGCCAGCTGGTGAAAAATGCGGATGGCAGCCAGACGATCAGTTTTCAGCTGCCGACTCCGGCGGGAGAGTCGTTGGTCCACCGGTTCACGATCCGGCCGAACGATTATCTTGTCGACTGGGATGTGGCCATCGGCAATCCCGGGGCGTTGTTCTATCAGAATAATTTCGCGCTGTCATGGCTGGTACACCTGGACAAGACCCAAAGGAATGTCACTTATGAAAGAAGGCTGGCGGGTGTCAGCTTTTATGAAGACAATAAGTTTGACTACATGGTCAGCAAAACTGAGCGTACACTGGACAAGTCGGTACAATGGCTGGCGGTATCGCAACAGTTCTTCAATATGACGCTGGTGAGCAGGGACGGTTTCAGTTCGGCCAATATCCACCTGGCGAAAGAGACGGTCGATACAACTACGGGGGTAGAGCGTGCCGAGATCAATTTCCAGGCGAAGGTTCCTGCGACGGCATCGACTGTTCTGCCGATGCAGATCTACTATGGTCCCAATGACTTTCATATATTGGAAAAGCAGGCGCCGGGCATGACGCATATCATCGACCTGGGCAGAGGGATCTATTCTTTTGTCCGTCCGATCAACGTGTATGTTATCATGCCGGTCTTCGGCTTTTTCAAACAGCATATTGCAAGCTATGGGGTGGCGATCCTATTGCTGACGTTGTTCATCCGTCTCTTCACGTCTCCGCTGGTATACAGCAGCTATCTGAGCGGCGCCAAGATGAAGGCGCTCCGGCCGGAGATCGAGGCGATGAAAAAAAGGGTGGGTGACGATCAGCAGGCGGTTGGGATGGAACAGATGAAGTTGTTCAGGGAGGCGGGGGTGAACCCACTGGGTGGTTGTATCCCGGCGCTGCTGCAGATCCCTATCTTCTTTGCTTTGTACAGCTTTTTCAATTCGAATATCGGGTTGCGGGGAGAGAGTTTCCTATGGTCGCATGACCTGTCTTCTTATGACAGTGTACTGAGCTTTGGGTTTGCCATTCCGGGGTATGGGGATCATGTCAGTCTTTTTGCCTTGTGTGCGGTGGTCACGAGTTTTGCGATCTCCTTGTACGGGATGAGCATGACCCCCGATCAGAGCAACCCGGCGATGAAGTATATGCCGTATATCATGCCGGTATTCCTGCTGTTGTTCTTCAACGGGCTGCCGTCCGCGCTGACCTGGTATTATACCGTCTCCAACGTGATCACGCTGGCGCTGCAGTTCGTGATCCAGAACTATATTATCGATCACGAGAAGATCCTTGCCAAGCTAAAGGAGAACAGGACTAAGCCCAAGACGAAATCGAAATGGCAGGAGAAGCTTGAGCAGATGCAGGAGGCGCAGAAGGATGCGCAGAAAAGACCGCAGGCAAGGAAATGATGAACTACCGGAGATATCGTCATGCACACCTGATACTGCTGTTTGGCTGCCTGGCTGTATCGATGGCCGTGCGCGCACAGAAAGTCGTTTCCGAACTTACGCTGGTATATGATTACAGCGTCAATCCTACGGATGACGGCAAACCGGGGAGTCCTACAAACAATGCCATTCATACGGTCTACATCAAAGGCAATAAGAGCCGCTCTGAGATCTCCAATTCGATGTTCTCTTCCACGACTATCTTCGATGGCAATACGGGCTTTGGGGTGATCCTGAGGGAGGTGAGCGGGCAAAAGCTGCTGATCCGGATGAACCCGGATAACTGGGCGGAGCGGAACCGGATGTATGACGGGATAGTGTATAAGAATACGACAGAAACCAAGGATATCGCGGGGTATAAGTGCATCAAGGCGATCGGGCAGACGTCTTCAGGGGCTACTATCACTGTCTACTATACCCGGGATATCGTTCCTGAAAATAAGCAATATGAGGCGCCTTTCCGGACCCTGGACGGGCTGCCGCTGGAATATGAGCTGACCAATGGCAATGTCCGTATCCGGTACCGGATATCGCGGATCAATCTGAATCCCGTTCCGGCGTCGAAGTTTGACGTTCCCAATTCCGGGTACCGGGAGTTAAGTTACGAAGACAGTAAAAAGATGAATATCGGGGGATAGAAGGTCGACCTAGCGACGGGAAAGCCGGGATGGGGAGGATTGACAATGCGAGTGAAGGAGATAATGCGTTGATTAATGCATGTTGATCCGCAGATCGAGCAAATGGAGATTATTGCCGGAATTGTGCAGGTAAATAGCAGTGTTGATCTTATACGTATAAGGAAGGATATACGTGCTGTTACCTTTCTGGAAAGTGATCAGTGAATTGAAGGAAACGTATTCGCGGGCGGCCTGTGTGCCGGTCAGGATGCTACCGGCGTAGGTAGGACCAGCTTTCAGGGTAAAACCGTTGGTGGTCCGGATGGGCACAAAATTCGTCTTCAGGGGTACTTTGCCGCTTTTTTTGTCACCACCCCCGCCTTTGCTGGCGATAGCCAGCCCAACAACTGCAAGCATAAGGGTGCTGATGAGCGTTTTCCGCATCAATTTCCTCATTCCTATGGTAGTTGGTATAAACATCTGAGCACAAATATAGTAAATAAAATTGGGTATTTTTTAACCGCTGGTCACAAATTTTAGGAAACCCTTAACGATTTGATTCCTATTACCTTACAGGTTAGAGATTTTTAATGCTCTCTAATTGGCGTCCAACGGCCGGATTTTAACCCTTTCTTACCGATTATACGGGATAATGATGTTGGAGGTTGCTGGCGGCATGAAAAGTTTTGGCCTCGGGGGGTATGGGGAAAGACTTTATTGGGGGGAGAAAGAGCATTTGGAAAATGCATGCAGAGACCGTCGGGGAAGTGCAAATTTTTTTTTGCCGGGTACAATTCAAAAGCCGTAACTTAGAAAAACCTTTAACACACAAATGCAAGAAAATCCATACCATCAGGATCGGGAAGAGATGAAGGAATTGTTGAAGCAGTATCAGGATTTGAAAAACGGTAAGCAACATTCTTTTCTGGAAGAAGAAGCTTTTGAGCGGATCATAGATTACTTTGATGATACGGAAGATCTGGTCCAGGCCATCGAGGCAGTTGAAATGGGGATTGAACAGTACCCGTATTCTTCTTCGCTGATGGTAAAGAAAGCGGACCTGATGATCGCGACCCGGCGATATCACGAAGCACTATCCATCCTTGAGCAGGTCGAGCTCCTCGACAGCTCAGATATCAACTTATACATACTGAAGACGGATGCGTATCTGGCGCTGGATCAGCCGCAGAAGGCTGCGACGTTGCTGGAAAGCGCTCTCCTCCACTTCGAAGGGGACGAGCGGCTGGAGCTATTGTTCGAACTGGCGGACGTATACGACGATTATGAAGAGTTCGATAAAATCTTCGATTGTCTGAAGCTGATCCTCGAGCAGGAGCCGGATAATGAAGAGGCGTTGTACAAGATCTGTTTCTGGACGGATTTTACGGGCAGGAATGAAGAGAGTATCCGGTTGCATCAGCAGATCATCGAGGAGAAGCCTTACAGCGAGCTGGCCTGGTTCAACCTGGCGGCGGCGTTCCAGGGGCTGAAGCTGTATGAAAAGGCGGTAGATGCTTACAAGTATGCCCTGGTCATCGACGAGAAATTCGATTATGCCTATCGTAATATGGGGGATGCCTATATCCGGTTACGGAAATACCGTGATGCGATAGAGGCGTTGGAGAAGGTGCTGGAGTTGTCGAGACCGGAAGACGTGATCTATGAAGCTATCGGTCACTGTTACGACAAATTAGATAATTATGCGCAGGCGCGGTTTTATTACCGGAAGGCCTCTCACCTCAACCAGGAGGACAGCAAACTATATTACAAGCTGGCCTGTACGTATATCAATGAGGGGCTATGGGCGCAGGCTATCAAGCAACTGGAAGCCGCCATGCGTATCCATGCCATGCAACCGGAATATAACCTGGCGATGGGCGAGTGCAAGATGCAGTTGGGTGACTTCAAGGAAGCCATCCAGTATTTTTCCAATGTCGTTCGCATCCGGCCGCGGAATATTTCCAGTTGGGAAGCCCTGATCCGCTGTTTGTACAATGCCGATTATTTCGAGGAGGCGTTGGAGCAGGTGGAGGCTGCCATCCGGATCACGGGGGGGAAGCCTATTTTTTTGTTCTACTTGTCAGCGGTATGCTTTGCGTTAGGCAGGTCAAGAGAAGGACTGGTACAACTTGAAAATGCGATGTCGAAAGCCCCGAGGCTGCTGAAAAAGCTCGTGGAGCTGAATCCGGTGATCCTGCAATATCAGCCGGTGGTAGATATTATTGCGCGGCACAAAAAGAATAAATCTTTTTGACGATTTCCTTATTAAGAGTTTTTAATGATCTTCCGGTATGACTGGTATCGGATTGTTTACTATTTTTGCGCCGGTCAGCGAGCGGACGCAGGCTGCGACATTCACGGCATAACCCGGGATATTTTTTAACGGATCTAACAATACGAGGATGAACTTTAAACTTACGCAAATGCCGGACAGGCTGGAGAAGCCGCGGCTGAATGGAATTACAATGGTCATGGACAAAGGGTTGAGCATCGAAGAGGCGAAGAATTTCCTGAGTGTGGCGCATCCTCATGTCGATATTGTCAAACTAGGCTTTGGCACGTCTTTCGTGACACCCAACCTGCGGGAGAAAATAGAAGTCTACCAATCTTATGACCTTCCTATCTATTTCGGCGGGACACTGTTTGAAGCCTTCCTGGTTCGAAACCAGTTTGAAGATTATATTGCGGTCCTCAAAGATTACGGCATTACCCATGTAGAGGTCAGTGACGGGTCTATCACTATTCCGCATGCTGAAAAATGCGGTTATATCGAGAAACTGACGAAGCATTTCAATGTGCTGAGTGAGGTGGGCAGTAAGGACGCTGCGCATATCATTCCTCCCTATAAATGGATCGAGCTGATGTCGGCGGAGCTGAATGCGGGGGCTTCCTACGTGATTGCGGAGGCGAGGGAAGCGGGCAATGTGGGTATTTATCGCGGCAGCGGTGAAGTGCGGGAAGGGCTGGTGCAGGAGATCCTGACGCAGATCCCGGCGGAGAAGATCCTCTGGGAGGCGCCGCAGAAAGCTCAGCAATTGTATTTTATCGAACTGATCGGTTGTAATGTGAATTTGGGCAATATTGCTCCCTCTGAGGTGATAGCGATGGAAGCGATGCGGGTAGGCCTGAGGGGGGATACCTTCCATATGTTCTTGGACAAAGCCTGACGATGAGACGATATGGCCTGATAGGATTTCCGCTGACGCATTCTTTCTCACAGAAATTCTTTACGGAGAAGTTTGAAAAGGAAGGTATAACGGATTGTACCTATTCCAACTTTTCCCTGCCGCAGATCGGGGACCTGGCCGGGGTGCTGGCCGACCCGGAACTCCGCGGCTTCAATATCACCATTCCATATAAGCGGGCTGTGCTGGATTATCTTCACTCTAAGAGCGAGGTGGTCGCGGCTATCGGGGCCTGTAACTGCGTCCGGATCGAGGGAGGGCGGTTGACGGGGCATAATACCGATGTGGTGGGGTTCGAGCGGTCGCTGGTGCGGCATTTAGCGCCTCATCATTCACGGGCGCTGGTGCTGGGAACCGGCGGGGCGGCCAAGGCTGTGGAGTGGGTGCTGCAGCGGCTGGGGATTGCGTATGTTTCGGTGACGCGACGGCCGAGGCCGGGGACGTCGGATATAAGCTATGAGCAGGTGACTGCGGGGGTTTTGGCAGAGGCTACGCTGATTATCAATACTACGCCCCTGGGAATGCATCCGCATACGGAGGAATGTCCTCCGCTGCCTTATGAGGCGTTGACGCCCAGGCATTATCTGTTTGATTTGATTTATAACCCGGCGAGGACACTATTCCTGCGGAAAGGGGAGACCCGGGGCGCTGTGGTGGAGAATGGGCATGAGATGCTGATCCTGCAGGCGGAGGAGAGTTGGAGGATCTGGACGGACAGTCGCTTTGGTTTTTTTACGCATTCACCAGTTTGAAAGCATAGTGGTAACTGATCTTCCTCTTCTCGTTGAAGTTTTCGGACCAGGCTGCTTCTTCGTGGCTAAGATTGATAATGTCTGCGGTAGAGACATCCTTAAACCGATCCATAATTAATTTCATAGTCAGGAGCTCATCCTCGTCGAAAAGGGAGGCATTAAAATTACGGTTGGGATGTGGGTTAAAAAATTCACCGATGCCTCCATTTTGAAACTCCTGGTAAGTGATATCTACGTCATCCTGCATGGCTGCGTATTCGAAAATACTTCCAAAATTCAGAGGGACAGGCCCCATTTGAATGGCAATATACTCAGCTCCGCTAATACTAAATCCTGTCTTCTTATAATGTCCGAAGTCAGCATAGAAAAGCAACTTATTCAACTTCGTTTTCCAGGGCTTGCACTCCGTTGTGAAATAGACGATCATTTCCAATAACCTCATCAGGTTGGGAGTCCGGTATCCAGTAAAAATACTGGCTCGTCCATTTTGCAATCCTGTCATGAGATATTTCGGCAAACCACTGACGTTAAAGTCAGATTGACTGGAAATCAGCTTGTCGATCTTTTTTAATACATTTTCCAGGGCATTTCCACTAAGGATATTGGATGCTACTACCAACTTCTTAAATTCATTCGGGTCTTTTACAACCTGAACCAAGCGCGCATTGGAAATGCCGGGAACTTCGCCGCTTTCGTAATGCCGATATACGTTCACGCCAAATCCCAATATTTCCGCCATTTTCGTGGCACTTACCCCATACTGTTCCCGGATCTCTTTAATTTCATCGGGGAAAGGAAGATTGTGCAGGGTACGGTATTGATTGTACGCCTGCATAACATTTAAGTTATCCAGCGTTCCATCGGTGAATTCCTCACCCGAATCCTCGCATAAAAAGTAATGATAAAGAATGGGAAATTCCTCTTTTCTAAATACCAGGACATCTTCTTTCACCATTTTTTTCATCTCTTTTCCGGTAATTGGACTTTTCATATATACATTTATTTAAACTGGTATCTCATGGGGCTCTCCGCCTCATGAAGCGATAAGCAGACAACAGGTGTTCCCGTTATTCCTATAGAAAATTTGATGTACAGTTCCACGCCTTCATAGTCGACACCGAACACTGCTACGAGTTTCCAAGGATACTTTTCATCGGGATCCGGGCCTTTATAGTAATCTTCTGCCTTTAAACTTTCAATGATCTCTCTTTGCGTTGCTTCTAAAATTCCAAGATCTGCCAGCGTTTGCGCATTTTTGATTCTTTGATTCATAAACAGGAGCCCATACTTCTTAATCTTTATTTTGATCTCATGCAGTAATTCCTCGTGCTTGAGCTATAGTCATCATTTTTTTCATATGGATGTAAGGTATTTTTCAGGAATCCAACTTTAAAGCAGGTTATTTGTCTCTTGAACGGTAGATTGTTTTTTAGTTGCATTGTTTTATTTTTTTGATTGTTCAACTTTATAGTTGAGGTTTGGTAAAAGTAAGAGAAGAAATTTAACTTTTTAAGGGAAAAAATTTTGGAAAGGTAATTAATTGATTGTCATTGCCTTATTGGACGAGTGGCGGGTAAGCTCTAACGAGTTCCGAGCGGTGTTAGGAACGGAGTTCACTGAGGGAGTTCACGGGGCGAAGTGGTGAGCGGTCTTAGCTGAGCAGTTTTGTGCATACTTCTTTGGGGACTGATACGATCTTCTTCAGCGCATAATCATAGCATATCATGGCAGTGCGGGCAAAAGCGACGGGCACCATTTTTTCCCCGGATTTTTTTTCCAGCCTGTAGTACAATTCGAATCCTACGCGGGAGAATTCTGCGGCAGCGACGGAAGCCCAGAGGGCATCGCTATAGAATAGCTCGCTCTTGAATTCTATGGTGACGTCGGCCATGATGAGTCCTACGCCGGCGAGGTCGAGTTCGCCATAGCCGTGATGCCGGAGGAACTGGACGCGAATTTCATGAATAATCGAAAGGATGGAGTCATTGCCCACATGGCCGCCGTAGTTGAGATCGGTGATGCGGATGGGGATTTCCACGGTGAAGGGAAAATGTTGGGGCAAGAGTAGTTTGGTCTTTGGCATATGCGATCGTTATTGGGTTTGCTGCAGGAAGGCTACCAATTGATCGGCTGCCTTCCGGCGATGGCTATAGCGATTTTTTTCTTCCGGTGATAATTGGGCAAAGCTGCGGGTATCTCCTTCCGGCACGAAGACGGGGTCATAACCGAATCCGTGGCTGCCGATGGGCGAGTGGAGGATATGACCTTCGCAAATCCCTTCGAACAGGTGTTCATGACCTTGCCAGATCAGGGAGATCACGGTGCGGAAATGGGCGCGGCGGTCTGTTGCGTCGTTGAGCTTTTCGAGGAGTTTTTCGATGTTTTTTTCGGTTGAGCGGCCGTCGCCGGCGTAGCGGGCGCTCTTAACGCCGGGTTCGCCATTCAGGGCAGGGACTTCGAGGCCGGTATCTTCGCTGAAGCAGTTTTCTCCGGTGAGGCGATGGATGGTGGATGACTTTTCGGTTGCGTTGGCCTCGAGGGTGTCGTGGGGCTCGGGAATGTCGATATCGATCCCGGCCTGGCTGAGGCTGATGACTTCCAGGGAATCGCCGATGGCCAATTGGATCTCATCTACTTTATGGGCATTGTTGGTGGCAAAGATGATGCGGATGCGCGGCTTTTGCGGCGTGTTAAGCGCCCTGGCGATGAATTCGGATTTTGATTCGGTATAGGCTTCGCGGTCGGTCGTGTGGAGATCGGCTGAGGTATTCTTCAGGTCCGCGTAGGCCTCTCGCAGCCCCTGGTCGCTGATGAGCAAGTCTCTAAAACGGACTTGCCGGGTCCAATGGCTGCTGGCGGGCAAGAGGAATTGCAGATGAGCGACCCTTTTGTCCTTTTCGACTTTGATGAAGAACCGGCGATAAGGTCGTTGATCCAGTTCCGGCGGGGTGAAATGCCAGCCATCAGGCCGTAAGACATGCGCGATGTCTTCTATATTGTCGAAAGAGGGGATACAGGCGATCAGGTCGATGATGGGTTTGGCTGAGAGACCGGGTACGGCGGTGCTGCCGATATGTTCGATTTTTCCGACGATGAAAGGCGCCAGCTTTTCCGCCAGGTTGCTGCGTACTGTGGTGGCTTTTTCCCGCCATGAGGGGTCGGGGGGAACGATCCGAATGGGAGCCGTTGCCCATGCCGGCCATGCATTACCGCTATATTCGGGTTGGCTCATACTTCAAATAGAGTTTTCAGGCAGACCCAGAGTTTGCTTTTGAGCAATTTGCTGTCCTCTGTATTCGGCACCAGTTGATCCAGTGCCGGGGAGGAAAGGTACGTACAATCGTCATAGGATAGTTGTTTGAAAGGCGGGAAATTAATGGGAAGCCGGATGGCGGTGGGGTCTACTCCGAAGAGCAGGACGGTCTTCGGCTGCAGCTGTTGCCGGAGTGCGGTGATGGTTACCGGTGCGGCGGCGTTGTTGACGATGGCTACGTCGGCGAGGGTCATGCGGCAGGCTTCGAGGATTTTTGTCAGGAAGGCGAGTTGGTTGTCGGGCATGAAGCCGGAGCCGGGGGAGTGGACGAGCAGGGTGATATGGCGGCGGTTGTTGCCGAGGAATTTATAGGGGGCGGGGGCTGCCGGGGATGTGGGTTGAGGCGGCGGAGTTGCAGTTGCAGGCGCCGGATCTGCGGCGGATGCGGCTTTTGGCGGCGGGACTGCTGCGGGCGCGGGCGGTGGGGATGTGGCCGCTGATGGGTTTGCGGGGACTGCTGCGGGTGCGGGTGATGGTACGGTCGGGGATGGCGGAGGTGCGACGGCGGCTGTGGGTGCCTGGGTTGCGGCTGATGGGGCAGGCACAGGGCCTTTGTCCAGCGGCAGCAGGGCATCTTTGTACCATTCGGTGACGATAAAAGAAGAAAGCTCGATATTATTGAGGCTCATTGTTATTGGGTGTAAAGCTTGATCGACTAATTAGTCGTGCAGGGCAAAGGTAATGGCTTCAACAGAACTTGACACATCATTTGGCGGTGCAAATTCGATTTGCCTCATTTGCCGGAAATCCGGAGTTTTGTTTAAAGCAACCCTTATCTATGGCTATCGCAGTAAACCTCGATTTCGAAAATCCGTATGAGATCCATCCATTGACAGAGGATCTCAGAATAAACGC
>Ga0302304_10001963_pt1 | contig 10569 bp, 6 predicted proteins | sample III_Palsa_E2_2_FD_198769 | JGI IMG/M metagenome (GOLD analysis project Ga0302304, IMG submission 198769) | Peat permafrost microbial communities from Stordalen Mire near Abisko, Sweden - III_Palsa_E2_2 | ecosystem: Environmental > Terrestrial > Soil > Palsa > Peat permafrost | place: Sweden...
GAATGATGTGGACGTTCAGATTGGCCAGAGCGCCGATAGCAGCCAGATTTACTACACGCTGGCTTACTCGCCCACTGCGGGCAAGGCGGGCGATGACAATCCTGCGGCATATCGCAAGATTCGGATTCACCTTAAGGATCGCTCGCTTAAGGCCATAGCTCGCGACGGCTATTTCGCTGAAGAGGAGGCGATCGATCCGCCGCCTACGACTTCGCAGCCGCTTCCCGCTGTGATGAAGTTCGACCTGTTGAGCGCAGCCAAGACGCGTCTCCACTACAACGGAATTACGGTTCGTGCTGAAAAGACGACCAGCGGATACACTCTGTCGATTGCGCGCAGTCAATTGAAGTGGGTGGAGCAGCCTGCCGGTTCCAAGGTCGCGGAGATGACTGTCATCATCGCGTTCTACAATGAGCGCGACAAGCTGCTCCAGAGTCGAGCGATCGAGCTCAAGCAGACGATGAACCCGCCTCCGGGCGCAAGAATTTCCCCGGAGGTTAAACTGGCGCTGCCGTTTATGTCTCCGCAAGGGATGGAACGCGTCCGGTTCGTCGTCCGCGACGCGGGAAGCGGTGTGATGGGTACGGCAGACTGGGAACAATAAATGGGAGCAATAAACAGGTGCGGCACATTGAGCAAGTCAGATTGGGCAAGTTAAAGGGAAGTCATAGGAGATTGATCACGATGCGTACTATTCGTTCTGTTTCGGTTTGTCTATTCGTCAGCTCTGTTCTGTCCCTTGGGCAGATGCTCTTTGCTCAATCAGGCGACACGGGATTTAATGTTGCTGCGCCGAAGGATGATGTGCTGGCAGGCACAAAGAATTCGTCCGAGGCCCAAAAGTCGAAGTCGCAGGCGAACAGTCCGAATCGCACTGTGGGTCCGCAGCAGGATGGATCGATCGTTGCTTCGGACAACCAGTTGCTGACACCGGCCGGCAGGATCGTCGAATTAGGTTCACCCGTTCGTGCCAAGGCTATTGCGCTCAACCCGAATCGTGCAACCCATACCGCAGCCGTGTTGATGATGGGTGCGCCCCAGCCGGTCATCGTTTTCAATACCGTGACCGGCGAGGTTCTGCAGCGTCTCCTTCCAACCAACGCTGCGACCGGCAAAGACAACCCTACCGGTTCTTTCAATGGGATCACATACTCCGCCGATGGGAAGAAGCTGCTGTTCAGCCAGGATAGTAATTTCGTTGTCGTGACGAAGGTGAACCATGAGACAGGATTGCTAAGCGATGCTCAAAGTATCAGCCTGCCGCAGCCGCCCGCGGATGGGCGGCCGTATCACAATGCGAAGTCGATCAATCCTGGCGGCATTGCGATCTCTGAAGATGGCAAGCGAGCCTATGTGGCGTTGAATGTGGCGAACACTCTCGGAGTGATTGACCTGACGATCGACAAGCTTGTCGACCAGATCCCTGTGGGGAATGTGCCGAACAGCGTGGTTGTGCGCGGCAAGTTCGCCTATGTGAGCAATGAGGGCGGGCGTCCGGCTACGAGATCGGACTTCACGAACTACTCCGATGGCACGTCCATCGTTGTCGATCGGACGGATGCGTTCACTCTCTCCGGCACGGTGTCCGTGGTGGATCTTGAGGCACGTAAGCAGGTGAAGTCGATTGAGGTTGGTCTGCACCCGGCTGGCATGACGATCTCCGGCTCCAATCTGTATGTGGCCAATGCTTATGGGGACAGCCTTTCAATCATCGACCTCCAATCAGACAAGGTTATGCGCACCATTAACCTCAGTGTTCCGATCGCAGGCGGTGTCTTCGGCGCTGGTCCCGATGGCGTTGCCGTTACTGAGGACGGAAAGGCTTATGTCACGCTGGGCCAGGCCAATGCCGTGGCCGTCGTCAACCTTCAGGGCCGCGACGCGAATCCGGTCATTGGCTATATCCCTACCGCTTATTTTCCGACGTCGATCACCTACGACAAAGAGCGGAAGCAGCTTGTGATTGCCGACGACAAGGGTCTAGGATCACGCGGCAAAACGACCACCGAGAAGGATGGTGTGGTCGGGTACAACACTCACGCCGACATGGGTGTTGTGAACCTGATCCCGGAGCCGAATGCGAGCGAGTTGGCCAGGTTCAGCAAGCAGGTCTTCAACAATAATCAATGGGACCTGACCACGAATATTGAAGTTGGGAAAGAGTACATCGATCCCGAGGCTACTCCGGTGGCGGTTCCCAAGCACATCGGTGAGCCTTCGCTCATCAAGCATGTATTCCTCATCATCAAAGAGAACCGCACCTATGACGCCATGCTGGGTGATGTGGCATGGGGCAATGGAGCTCCGTCGCTTGCCGTCTTCGCATCGGCTCTGCCGAACCAGCACGCGTTTGTGAAGCGTTTTCCGCTGATCGACAACATCTACGCTCCGAGCCGCCAGTCTTCTGATGGCCATGTGTGGATCGGGATGTCCGGCTCCTTCTATTCAAACGACATTCTTTCACCGGACTGGATTCGCTCCTATCCGGGCGGTTCGTCAGATGATGCGCTGACCTACACCCCCAAAGGTTTTCTGTGGACTGAGCTTGCAGCCAAAGGGATGACCACGAAGCTGTATGGCGAATGGAGCAGCGGCGGCAAGATCGCCCACAAACCGGATGGCTCGGTCTATACGTGGACTGATTTCTATAACACCTCGCTGTGCCACGAGGGCAAAGCGCCAGCCTCCAGTTGCGTTGTTCCCGACGATGCGGTCAGCGTGGGTTCCGATATCCCCTCGGCGGCGAAGATCATGGATCCGCACTATCCGCCGTTCAATCTCGATATCCCGGATCAGTACCGCATGGACTACTGGATACCCTTATTCCAAAAACTGGATGCGGCTAACGAGGTTCCCAACCTGACGGTCCTGTGGCTTCCGGATGACCATACTGCCGGCACCTCGAAGGGCCATCCTCTTCCCATCAACTACCAGGCGGACAATGATCTCGCGCTGGGCCGCATGGTGGAGGCCATCAGCCACAGTAACGTCTGGCCGCAGTCAGCAATCTTTGTCGAGGAAGATGATTCGCAGAGTGGGAGTGACCATGTCGATGGCCATCGCCAGCCGGTCTATATCATCAGCCCGTACACAGCCGCACCGCAGGCGCCGGGTGAGGGCAAGACGATCAGCACCACCTATACGGCTGAAAATATCAACCGCACGATTGAGAACATTCTGGGCGTGCAACCTCTCACCCAGTTCGATCTGGTAGCTTCGCCGATGTTCGATGCTTTCCAGAACACGCCGGACCTGACGCCTTACGATCATCTCAATGCGGTCATTCCGCTCAACGTGGGGCCGGGGCTTTCCGGTGGCAAGGAAGTTGGCTCCAACGGCCCAATGGAGAAAGCCTGGTTCAACGCTACAGCCAAGGTGATGAAAGGGAAGTACGACAAGGCGGATTCAGTCGACCCGAACTTTCTCAATCACGTGATCTGGTATGAGACGACGGGCTGGTCGCGCCCCTATCCGGGAGAGGATAAGGTGCTGATGCCGGGACCCTTCGTCAAAGCTGCCAAGAAGTACAACGACGACGATGATGACTAGTTCGAGGTCGCAGGATAGCTTGTCTCGCAGAAATCAATAATTGACCCAAATTTTGATCTTAATTTGTGTGTGGTCGTCAGTGTTAGTAGTTAGATGACAAAATTGTCATTTACATTATCTACGTATCCCTGATTGTTTCGAGGTGTTCTAACCGCACCGGCGCTGGATGTCTGTGGGCACGATTAAACCTCGCACTTTGGGGATATTCAGAAGCCCGCTAGTCCATCGAGCAACTGCACGGCTGGCCGCCGAAGAGTCACGACACATGACAGCTCAATATTCGCTTATGGACCCAACTTTTCTGAAGAGGACAGCATGCATTGTGAGTTGAACGGGAAACTCCAGTTTTCCGGAAGATCGTTCAAGGGTCGAGGTTTTCACGTATTTCTCTTTGTAGCAGTCTTCTTTCTGGCTGCTTCGTCTTTCGCGCAGGTGGATCGCACTGCGTTGAGCGGTACCGTAACCGATCCTTCGGGTGGTTTACTAACGCAGACGCACATCACGGCAGTGGATAACGCGACCGCACTTCAACGCGGGACAGTATCGGACGCGAAGGGGAATTACACCATTCCCGGACTGCCGGTAGGTGTCTATACGGTCAGGTTTGAGCATCAGGGTTTCCAGAAGCTCCAGTTCGATGGGGTTGAGCAGGTGATCGGCCGGACGCGCACGCTGGATGCGAAGCTGTCTATCGCAAGCGGCGAGGAGCGCGTAGAAGTTTCGACCAGTTCGGCTCTGATGGATCGGAACACGAGCGCGGTGACGGGTCTGATCGAGAGGAAGCAGGCCGAAGATCTGCCGCTGAATGGCCGCAACTGGGCTGCGCTGACGGCGTTTGTGCCCGGCGCCATTGATACCGGTGGCAGCAACCAGCGCACGATTCGCTTTGCCGGACGCGGTCTGGATGACAGCAACTTTACCTACGACGGCGTGGATGCCACCAACATTGTGAATCAGACACAGCGTCAGTGGGTGCGGCTCTCTATTCCACTGGACGCGATCTCGGAGTTTCGCGTGGACTCGCTGATGTCAACAGCCGAGGTTGGCGCTACGGGAGGCGCACAACTGGATGTGAGCTCGCCTTCCGGCACGAACGAGTTGCATGGACGCCTCTTCGAGTATTTGCGCAACGATGTCTTTGACGCGCCGGTGCCTCATTGGGCTTCCAACGGGGAATCGAAGCAGCCGCTTCGTCTGAATCAGTTTGGAGGGTCGCTGGGTGGGCCTATCGTGCGCGATAAGACATTTTTCTTTCTCGCTGCTGAAGCCTATCGCCAGAACTGGGGCTATCCGGTGAGTGGCGATGTGCCGAGCCAGGCACTCATCGCTACGGTTCCGCTGACCTCGCCGGTGTATGGGATCATGCATGGCTACCCGGGAGCCGGTCCCAAAACAATTCTGACACCCTGGACGCCTGCCACCGATCCGGGCGATCCCCACTACGTGGACTATGATCTGCTGACGTGTGCGTGTACGCAGGTAGTTAATGAGAACTCATTCATGTTGCGGGTCGATCAGCACTTTACGTCCAAAGCCACGGCTTTTATGCGCTTCAACTATGACCGGTCGGTCGATACGCAACCGCTTTCCGCTGCCGCGACGGACTTGCAGCAGAAGGTCTCCGCACCGGTCAATGGCATGCTGGAGTTTCTGTACATTTTCAATCCGCACCTGATGAATGAGGTGAAGTTTGGCTTCAATCGCTCCACCGACAACCAGTACAACTACAGTAACTCCGGGATCATTTATCAAATCGCGATTTCGACTGGCCCCGGACCTGGATTTGTTACCCAGAACTACGATTACACCAGCCTTTACGTTGGCAACTCGTTTTCATGGATCGATGACCTGACCTGGACACATGGCCGGCATACCTTAAAAGCCGGAGTGGAGTTTCGCCCTATCCAGGTGAACCAAGAGTACGGGCAACACGGAACGTTGACGTTTTCCACGATAGAGAATCTGGCGGCAAACAATTTAGCGAAAGCCAAATTGACAGGCGCGTTGCCGGTCAACGGATTGCGCAAGAACGATTACTTTATGTATGCGCAGGACGAGTACAAGTGGAGCCCGAGTCTTACCCTCAACCTGGGCCTGCGGTATACCATCTTTGACCTCTTCCGCGAGGCGCACGGACTGGCCAACCCCTTCGATTTCGATACCTGCGGACCGGCTGGATTCTGCGGTGTGGGTGCCAGCTTTGGCCGGCAGAACTACGGCGATATCGATCCCCGTGTGGCCTTTTCCTGGGCACCGTGGAGGGACAGCCGTACTGTAGTCCGGGGCGGCTTCGGCATGTACCACGAGGACGGCCAGCTGGACGACCAGAACCTGCCTGCCAAAAACGAAGTGCCCTCCTATTCGGAGACAGGCAGTACGAAGGTGCCGATTTCCTATCCAGTTACATTTGGCGGTGGAACTCTCTCCCCGAACGCCGAGCAACGGAACCGCAAGGACTCGTATGTTGAGCAGTGGAGCTTCTCCGTGCAACAGGAGTTACCTGCGAGCTTCGTTGGGACACTCTCCTATCTGGGAAGCCATGGCGTGCATCTGCTGGATACGAACGTGGTGAATCTGATCAATCCGGCGACGGGGGCGGTGCAGTATCCGGCCTTTGCTCCTGCGATCGGCTGGCGCGGCTCCATCGGCATGAGTTCCTACAACGGTCTCTCTGCGGCCTTGCGGCGTTCGTTCACCCACAACCTCCTGGTGACGGCCAATTACGCATGGTCGCACGAGATCGACAACGGTTCCAACGGCAGCGGCGATGGCGACAACCAGGATCCGCAGAATCCGTTGTGCCTGGCCTGTGATCGCACCAGCGGTAACTGGGACGCGCGCAATGTGTTCAATGGCCACGCAGTGTATCAACTCCCCTTTGGTCTGGACGAGCCGCTGCTGAACCATCGCGGAATCGCAAGTTCCATTGCGGGCAATTGGGAACTGACCACGATGGTGCTGGCTCGCACAGGTTTCCCGCTCAATGTATTGATGCCCAGCAGCTATACCGCGCCGGATGGGGCAACCGGCACGCAGCGTCCCGACCTGGTTCCGGGCGTTTCTCTTACGCCGGCTGGAGGCAGTCGAATTGCGGAGTGGATCAATCCTGCCGCGTTCGCTACACCGGCTGGCGAATTCGGCACCGCGCCGCGCAATCTGTTTCGCGGGCCGGGTACGTGGCAGATCGACCTCAGCGCCATTAAGACGATACCGCTCTGGGAGCACGCGCAGCTGCAGTTCCGCTCGGAGTTCTACAACATCTTCAATCACCCGCAGCTAGGTCAGCCGCAGGCCACGTTCAACCCGGCGAACACCAACGGGTTTGGCAGCATCATCACAACAGTGAATCTGAATGTATCGCCGATTACCCCTGTTGGATCGGGAACGCCTCGCGAGATCCAGTTCGCGCTGCGGCTTGATTTCTAACGCTGACAAACAAGAACAGTTCGGGGCGGGTGATTTCTCCAAAAATCTTGTATCTGTGAACCCTGGCGAATGTCTTCAAATGTGAATGGTGGGCGGGACGCCTACCGAAAATAGATCATAAGCTGCTGATATAAAGGGAAATGCTTCTACATTATGTAGAGGTGCCCCCACTTTCGCCGCTCCCGGAACGGCCGAAATCCAACCGGTAGTGTTAAACTCTTGAGTGGCGGCATCGTCTTACCGAATCAAACGTAGCCCATTGCTCAGGAGTAAAAGGTCTTGAAAAAATCGCGCAATCTGCGAAAGGCGATCGTAGTGACACTTGGAAGTGGTCTTCTCCTCTCGCTGCTGATGGCTCTGCCGAATTCTTCGTCCTACGCGCAGAGTACTCAGTCGACTGCGACACAGGGCACTCAGCAAACGCATTCACTGGGCGGCATCAGTTTCGGCGGTATAGGTGAAAAAACTCCAAGCGGTCCTCGTCTGCGCACACTGCAAGGCTCCGTAAAAGACGCCAAGGGCAAAGCAGTCTCGGAAGCGATTGTCTTTCTAAAAAATTTGAAGACGGGGCAGGCTTTGAGCGTAACGACCGATGCCACTGGAGCATACCGGTTTGTGGCGCTCGAAAATGGAGTGGATTACCAGTTCTGGGCGGAGGCGGAACAGCATAAGAGCGACCTCAGGACCATCAGTTCCTTCGATACCACCATGCAGTTCACAAGAACCATCGTCCTTCACTGAGACCTCATTCGCTCCTCGCCGACGACATGCACTACAACTTTTGCCGGGTGCATAAGACGCTCCGTGTCATTCGTGCAGTGGAAGCAGGCCTGTCTGGAGCTGCCCTTATCTAGTTGATTATAAATGGTGGGCGAGACAGGGATCGAACCTGTAACCCCGGACTTAGAAGGTCCGTGCTCTATCCAATTGAGCTACTCGCCCCGGGCGGGTTTAATCGATTGTAGCCGAGCCGCGGGCTGGTTCGAGTTCTTTGGCACGTAGCAAATGAACTACGTCTTCGAGGGCAGCAGACCAGTTGTGCGAAGCGGAGTCGGCGTCGTGGCCGAGAGCGGTGATGTAGAGCGTGATGGCGAAGCCTTCGAGAGCGCCGTTGAGGTCGAGCATGGCAGGGCGAAGCACACATTCGAGGGCGGCTTCGGGGTGGAATAGTTTTTGTGCACGGCGGATGAGGCGGTCTAAGCGGTCCTGTTGCTGGTGGGCAGAGGCAAAGACGGTACGCTCGCGCCAGACGAGATCGATGTAGCTGGCGAAGCCGAAGTGGGTCTGTTCGGGATCGAGATCGAGTTGGAAGCGGAGCGATTCGAGGTCGTCGGCGTGGTGTGTGAGATCGCCCGCAATGAGGGTCCAGGCGTCGCACTTGGCGGTCAGGAAAGGTGAGCGCGTGGCGTTGAGGGCGCGGAGAGCTCGGCCGAGAGCGGGGTAGTGGTCGGCTTCGGGGATCTCGGCGATGTCGTAGGGCTCGACGCGGAGATCGATAAAGCGAGCGTGCGAGTTGGGGTCGGACCAGGGTACGACGAGGGTGGGCGCGTCGGCGGAGCATTCGGCAGACCAGTCGGCGAGCATTTCTTTAGGATAGCCGGAAAGCAGGGATTAGGGAGCAGAGCGCAGAGATCAGGCGTGGGCCAGAAGGAAGCGCATGGCAGTGTGCTCGGCCCAGTAGCCATCGTTGCCGTTGGTGCGGTCGGGTGGGGCGAGGAAGGCGCAGTGGCCGCCATGCTCGGTTTCGAGCAGCGTGATGTTGGGGTTGGCGGCGATGTTTGCGCGGGTTTCGGGAGTGAAGCGAATGAAGGGATCGTCGCAGGCGTGGATGAGTAGCGTTGGGACTGCAATCTTATCGAGGACGCGGCCGGCTGCGGCGCGGTGGTAGTAGTCGGTGGCAGAGCGGAAGCCGGAGTAGAGTGCTGTAATGCGGTCGTCGAAGTCGCGCAGGGAAGTGACGCCGGTGGCGCGCTGGGGATCGAAGGCGCGTGGGAAGAGCATGGCTTTGCGCCGAAAACGCTTGAGAAGAGCACGGAGGAAACGATGCTCGTAGATACGGTTCTGCCATTCGTGGAGAGCGTCGGCGGAGGCGCCTAAGTCAGCCGCGGGGCTGACGCCGATGACGCTGCGAAGTTGGGATGGAGCGTCGCTGCCGAGATCGCCGGCGAGTTTGAGGACGAGGTTTCCTCCCATGGAGTAGCCGATAAGCGAGACGGAGGTGAGCTTCTGAGTCTCGATGAAGAAGCGCATGACGTGGTCGACGTCTGACGACATGCCGGAGTGGTAGAGGGTTGGGCTGAGGCGTTCCGTGCCGCCGCAGGTGCGCATGTTCATGCGGATGATGTTGCAGCCGGCGCGCCACAGCTTGTCGGCGTTGCCAATGACGTATTGGGAGCGGGATGAGCCTTCAAGACCATGCACGATGATGGCCGTGGTGCAGTATGGGCGTGCGGGGAGCGGTTGCCAGTGGCACTCGCATAGTACCTGGCTGGAGATTTGGTTGCCGTGCGCGGGGGAGACTTCAACGAGTTGCGGTACAGGCGAGGGAAGATGATTGGGGCGCCGAAGAAAATTGCCGGCGATGGTTTGCAGATGGCCGTTGGTGAGCCACGGACGGGGGTGGAATTCGGGGTAGCCTTCGGGCCAGGGGGCGGGATTGCAGGAGGGCGGCACTAGCGGGCTCCTGCGTTGAGTTTGTCAGCCTGCAACAGCATGGCTTCGGCGTTGAGAGCGCCGGTGGGTTCGTCTTCGTGCTTGAAGTAGACGAAGACTTCACCTTGTTTAGCGAGAGCTGTGAAGCGAGAGGCGAAGGTTTTAATCTCGGCGGGTTTATATCCGCCGTTGCGGCGAAGCCGGTAGCAGAAAAAGTTCGCGGTGTGGACTTCAGGGGTGGCGAGGTCGTCGCTTTCGGCGATGCAAAGGGCGGCGTTGTGGTGACGAAGGATGTCGTAGGTGGCGTCGGTGAACCAGCTTGGGTGGCGAAACTCGAAGGCTACCTGGAGGGTTTTGTCGAGAAGCGCGGGCGCGGCGAGGAGGTCGCTAAGGCGGGTATTGTCGGCAGCGAAGTTTGGCGGAAGCTGGAAGAGTAGCGGGCCAAGCTTGCCTGCGTTGCGGGCGGGGGTGAGTGCGGCGACGAACTCGGCTACTGCATCGTGGCTGTTGCGGAGGCGCTGGAAATGGGTGATGCGCTGCGGGGCTTTGAAGCTGAAACGGAAGTTAGGAGGGGTGGCGTCGAGCCAGCCTTGTAGTTGGGGCTCGGTAGGCAAGGTGCGGAAGGTGTAGTTGACTTCGACTGAAGTGAGACGTGAGGCGTAGACGTGCAGGAAGGCGCGGGAGGGAACGTCAGCGGCGTAGAAGCCGGGCTTCCAGGTGACGTAGGCCCAGCCGGAGGTTCCGGCAAAGAGATTGCGGGGCGAAGGTGCGAGCGATGAAGCGGCTACGGCGATGAATTTCGGTGCTCGCGGCAAACGACAGTCCTTCAAGCGCGAATCGTACACAAGCGCAGACTTTTGGGTTCTGTTCTAGGGTATATCTACGCCCCGAATGCGCAAAATCGGGTGAGACGAACAAGCCCCGCGCGAGAGCGCAGGGCTT
>Ga0302304_10001970_pt1 | contig 10552 bp, 8 predicted proteins | sample III_Palsa_E2_2_FD_198769 | JGI IMG/M metagenome (GOLD analysis project Ga0302304, IMG submission 198769) | Peat permafrost microbial communities from Stordalen Mire near Abisko, Sweden - III_Palsa_E2_2 | ecosystem: Environmental > Terrestrial > Soil > Palsa > Peat permafrost | place: Sweden...
CGAGTGGCTCCACATAGCCGCTCATCACCACGATGAAGCGACCGTTGCCGCTGTCATTCGCTTTCGGCCGCTGCGAGCTGTCCAGTGGATAGGCCAACACTTCGACTTCGCTGTGATCGGACAGGTTGGTGACCTGCACGATGCGTCCGCCCCAGATCACGTCGCCGCTGGTATAGCGCTCGGGCGTTTGCGACACCTGCATGGGCGTGACGATCACGGCGCTGGGCGCGGCCTTGTAAATCGGTGCGGGCGCGCAAGCGACAAGGACCACGGCGACCAGCGGGCCGAACAACCGACAGACGTAATGAGCAGTGCTATGCATGACCGAGCTCCAATAAACATGGCGAAGAGACCCGACTGTTCCGGCTGGATCAGCCAGTCTGGTGGTGAAAGCTACAACATGAGGCGTTGGAACAGCGTGTATCGTCAACGAGCGTTATCGCGCCGGACCGGATTAGCGCGGCCGACGCGTTCGTGGCTCGGGTGCAAGCCGGGAGCGGGGCAGTGGACTGGCGACGGGTGGCTCATCGCCCTCCTGCAACAGCCAATCCAGCTTCCAATCAGCGGGATGATCCTTGGATAGCAGTCGCGCCATGGCCCGTAGTGAATCGCGCAGCACATCGTCGAGTTTCCACGGCGCGTTCAGAATCACCATGCCGGAGCCATTCAAGCGCAGCGGGGAATCGTCCGGATGTACCATCAGTTCGGCGCGCAGCACGCGCTTGGCACCGCTGCGCGGCAGCCAACGCAGGAACGGCTGCACCTGGCTGCGCAGCTTGATCGGATACCAAATGGCATACACGCCGGTCGGCCAGCGCTGCATGCAGGACTTGATTGCTTGTTCGAGCTGCTTGTACTCGGCCTCCTGCGCTTCATACGGCGGATCGATCAACACCAGGCCGCGCTTTTCCTTCGGCGGCAGCAACGCCTTCAGCGCCTCGTAGCCATTGCGCTGGTGCGTGTGGATACGCGCGTCGCGATGGAACAGCTCGGCTAGGCGGGTGGCTTCTTCAGGGTGCAGCTCGCACAGCTGGGCGCTGTCCTCGGCGCGTATCGCCTGGGCGATCTGCAGTGGCGAGCCAGGATAGAGCTTGAGGCCGTCCTCGTTGCCCGGAATGGCCAGCACGCTGTCCAACCAGCGGCGCAGCAGCGGTGGCAGGCTGGCGGCATCGGCCTTGCCACCGTGCAGATCGGGGTAGAGCAGCCGTGAAATGCCGTCCTTGAACTCGCCGGTCTTGGCGGCCTCCCGACTGTCCAGCGCATAGCAGCCGCTACCGGCATGCGTCTCGATCACGCAGAACGGCGTTGGCTTGCTGCGCATCGCCTCGATCAAGGCAAGCAGCACGGTGTGTTTCAGGACATCGGCGAAGTTGCCGGCGTGATAGGCGTGGCGATAATTCATGGCGATCACGGCATGCGGGATGCTCCAGTATAGATGGCTGGGCACTGCATCCCCGTTCAAGCAGTTGAGCGCGGGCGGCGCAACGCCTAAGCTGTAGCGGTGAACCGATCACTTCGCCATGTCAAACGCTCGCCGTTCCTTCGGGTTATGGCATGTTTCGCGTGGCTGTTGCTGGTGGCTCTTCCGGTTCACGCTGAGTCGCTGGCCATGAACAGCGGCATGCATGCGATCGGCCGTGCCATGGGCGCGATGTCGTCCATGCCCATGGCTAAGGCCGCCAGATCCAATGATTGCCAGCACGCTGTGCAAGCCAAAGTGCAAGTGCACGTCGAGGACTGCTGCCGTGGTGGCGATGGCAATCATGGAATGGCGGCCAGCTGCCATTGTGCGGCGACGGCCGGAAGTGCCATGGCTGCCATAAGCATGATTGAGCTGCTGCCGGTGTTGCCCGGTGATATGCATCCCACGCTTCGCATAACCACCGCGCCGGATATTGCCCACGGTCCGCCGCTGCGGCCGCCAGCGGTCTAACTCTCTCTCGTTACGTTGAGCTTGCTTCGCGTGCGCCGATGAGCGCGTGCGCGACTGACGTCTACGACCGGCATCGTCAGAATGCCTACCCGGAGAGTTTCATGAAAAACCGTTTTCCCCTTTCCGCGACCGATTTGTCGCGGCGGCGCTTTGTCCAGGGTCTCGCCATGGGCAGTGTTGCTGCCGGTTTCGGCCTGCTGCGTTCTTCCAACGCCTGGGCGTTGACCAATCCCGGTCAGTCCACCGTATTCAGCGGCACCGATTTCGCGCTGAATATTGCCGAGACGCCGGTCAACATCACCGGCGCGGTGCGATTGGCGACTACCGTCAATGGCGCGATGCCCGGTCCTGTCCTTCGCTGCAAACAAGGCAGCACGGTGACCTTGCGCGTGACCAACCGCTTGCGCGTTCCAACCTCGATCCACTGGCATGGCATTGTGCTGCCGTCCGGCATGGATGGCGTGCCGGGCATCAGCTTTGACGGCATCGCTCCGGGCGAGACGTTCGTCTATCGGTTTCCGCTTAGACAGTCAGGCACGTACTGGTACCACTCGCATTCGCGTTTTCAGGAGCAGACCGGTTTATTCGGTGCGCTGATCGTTGATCCCGCAGGCCCGGATCGGTACGCGTCTGATCGTGATCATGTGGTATTGCTCAACGACTGGACAGATGAAGATCCCGAGCACATTTACGCCAAGCTCAAGAAACGGAGCGACTACTACAACCGCGCCATGCCGACCGCGCCGGGCTTTGCACGCGACGTGCGCGAGCAGGGCCTGAACAACGCACTGGCCGCGCGCAGGATGTGGGACGAGATGCGCATGAACCCGACCGATCTCAGCGACGTCTCGGGTTACACCTATACCTATCTGATGAATGGCGCGTCGCCGGCCGGCAACTGGACCGGCCTGTTTCGTCCCGGCGAAAAAATCCGTCTGCGCTTTATCAATGGTTCGTCGATGAGCATCTTCGACGTGCGCATTCCCGGTTTGAAAATGACCGTGGTCGCTGCTGATGGCCAGGATGTGGAGCCAGTATCGATCGACGAGTTTCGCATTGCCGTGGCGGAAACCTACGACGTTATCGTCGAGCCGCAGGAGGATCGCGCGTACACGCTGTTCGCCCAGTCGATCGACCGTACTGGTTACGCTCGTGGCACGTTGGCGCCACGACCGAGCATGCAGGCCGAGGTGCCGAAAGTCGATCGCATCGTCCAGCTCGGCATGGCGGACATGATGGGCGCGATGGCAATGTCAGGTTCCGGCGATCACGATGGCATGGCCATGGGTAACGTGCCGGCGGTGCATCATGCGCGCACCGAGTACGGCCCCGGCGTCGATATGCATGTCGATATGCCACGCAGCAATCTCGATGATCCCGGCAACGGTCTGCGCAACAACGGTCGACGCGTGCTCACCTATGCCGACCTGCACACTGTCGGTGGCTCGATCGACGCACGCGAACCCGGTCGGGAAATCGAGCTGCACCTCACCGGCAACATGGAACGTTACATGTGGTCGTTCGACGGCGTGAAGTTTTCCGACGCTGCGCCGGTGCATTTTCGGCAGGGCGAGCGGCTGCGTATCGTGCTGGTCAACGACACCATGATGAATCACCCGATCCACTTGCACGGCATGTGGAGCGAGCTTGAAAATCCGGATGGCCATTTTCAGGTACGCAAGCACACCATCAACGTGCAGCCGGCGCAGCGCATCACCTATGCAGTCACTGCCGACGCCGCCGGGCGCTGGGCTTACCACTGCCACATGCTTTATCACATGGAAGCAGGCATGTTCCGCGAAGTGGTGGTGTCATGACTGCGCGTCATGGCATCACCTCGACCACGCTATGCCGTTCGCTGCTGCCTGCGCTGCTGTTTGCCGGCATATCGGCTGCGGTGGCGCAGAGCGCGCCGGCCTCGTCCAGCAGCGCGGTGTCGCCGGATATGTCGGGTATGGATATGTCCGGAATGGATCACGGCAGCATGCCAGGCATGGACATGGACAAGCCGTCGGCATCGACGAGTGTTGCGGCTCCGGCAAAACCTTCGACGGTCAAAAAAGTCGATGGCAAGGCGATGGATGCGAAGCCGGCAAAGTCCAAGGACGACATGCCGAACATGGACGGTATGGAAGGTATGCAGGGAATGGATCATGCGGCCGAGCCCGCGACGAATCCGGCATCGAAGAAATCCGCCACTCCTGATGCCATGTCCGACATGGATCATGGTTCGATGGCTCCAGCCAAAAGTGCTGACATGTCCGGCATGAGCATGGGTCCGATGCAGGGCGGCAGCGCACCGCCGAATGCGCGCAGTGCCGATTATTCGGACGGCATTGGCTACGGTGCCATGCGCGGCATGGACATGCAGGACAACGCACCGCAAAGCATGCTGCTGATCGATCAGTTCGAAGCGTTCAGCGGCAAGAATGTCAACGGACAAACGTGGGAAGTCGAGGGTTGGTATGGCAACGATGACAACAAGCTCTGGTTGCGCACTGAGGGCGAGCGTAGTCAAGGAAGACTCGATGACGGCGATGTTGAAGCGTTGTGGAATCACACCATCGCCACCTATTGGAGCAGCCAGCTCGGCGTGCGGCAGGATCTGGGTGAGGGGCCGAACCGTCACTGGGCCGCGTTCGGTGTACAGGGTTTGTCGCCTTACTGGTTTGAGCTGGAAGCCACTGGCTATGTCGGTGACGGTGGCCGCACAGCCGCACGTTTTCGGGCGGAGTACGAAGTGCTGTTTACCCAGCGGCTGATCTTGCAACCGGAATTCGAGGTCAACCTGTATGGACAGTCCGATCCGGCGCATCGCATCGGCAGCGGGCTATCAGATGCCCAACTGGGCCTGCGTTTGCGTTACGAGATCAACCGACAGTTTGCGCCATACGTCGGTGTGGTCTGGACGAACCGATTCGGTGGAACGGCTGATTTTTCGCGAGACGATCAGCAGGCCGGTTTCAATCAAGCGCGGACGGATCGACAGTGGGTCGCGGGCATCCGTTTCTGGTTTTGACAATTTCTCTCAACAGACATCCAGTGGGAAACTCTCATGAAGCAAACCATCACGCAATTCGTCATTACCTTGGTCATCCTTTTGGTGATCGCAGCCGCCGGCACCGGGGCATTCGTGTATTCCGGCATTTACAACATCGGTGCAGATGATCACCACAGCCGGCCGGTGTTCTCGTTGCTGCAGACTTTGCGCGAACGTTCGATTGCCGAGCATTCGCGCAATCTCCAGGTGCCTGACCTCGAAGATGCCACCTTGATCCTCAAGGGCGCTGGCCAGTACGCGGCAATGTGCACGCAGTGCCACCTCACGCCGGGCATGAAAGATTCCGAGATTCGCCCGGGCCTTTATCCGCAACCACCCAACCTGGCAAAGCTGCGGGTGGATCCCAAAGAGGCTTTCTGGGTAATCAAGCACGGCATCAAGATGAGCGCGATGCCGGCATGGGGAAGCAGTCATGACGATGCCACGATCTGGAGCATGGTCGCCTTTTTGCAAAAGCTGCCGGACTTGTCGCCAAGGCGATACAAGGACATCGTCGCCAAAGCGCCGCCGGATGACGATATGGACATGGACAACGGCGACGATCATTCCAAGGACGCTGACGATATGCCTGGTATGACGATGCCGGCCAAGGCTACGAGCGCCGCGCCACCTGCGAATGAGCCGAAGCATCGTGGCGGCTGAGTTTTCGGGACCACATGGGTCCTGGGTGAATAGCCATCCAGGACACTGTGCGATAGAGGCCCTCACCCGACCTGAAGACCGCGAATGGTTCGCTTGAGTCACTCCACCATGCTGTGGCTTTCAGCTGTACCCAGCAGCTCCGGCTGCTCTGTTGCGAGCTGCTTGCGGTTCAGTAGTGGGTGTACGAAAACGGCGGCGAGGATCACCGCCACGCCCATGTAGAACCAGCCGTCCAGCTCGCGTTGCTCGTGCAGAAGCACGACAGCCAGCACAATGGCGTAGACCGGTTCGAGGTTGGTGATCATCTGCGTGCCGAAGGCACTGATGTGGCGCAAGGCCACCAGTGCGAGCGCGAAGGGCAGTAACGTGCAGCCGAAGGAAAGCGCCACCAGCATCAACGCGTCGTGCATGCTGGGCAATACAAAAGCAGCGCCGGTATGCGGGAACAATGGTGCTATCACGGTGAGAAAAAGTGTGCCTGTGCCTAGTTCGATGCAGGTCACTGTCAGCGGATCACCGTGTTCCACCAGTCGCTTGTTGAGCGAGCCGAACAGTGCCACGAACAAGGCGGACAACACGCCGACCAAGATGCCCAGGCGCATGCCGTGCGGCACGCCGCCAACTACCATGGCAACGCCGGGAACCACCGCAATGCCGATCAGCAATTCGCGCGGGTCGAATTTGCGTCGCGCAATCCACGGCTCGATGAAGGCGAGGAAGACTGGTCCCAGCGCGATGCAGGTAGCACCGACCGACGCATTGGAAAGTTTGATCGACGCATAGAAACTCAGCCAGTGCAGCGATACCAGTACACCGATACCGGCATAGGCCCAGCGCAGTCGTATCGGCATCGCGATCAGGCCACGCCATACCCTGGGTATCAGCAGCAGCGCACCGGAAACCAGCAGCATCCGCCACCACACCAGCGGCAGCGCGGGCAGGGTGATCAGTTTGCCGAGGATGGCAGTGAAGCCCCATAGCACCACGCAGAAGTGGATCTGCAGGCGCGCCTTGCTGACAGCTTGCATGCTGGACTAAACCTGGTGAAGAAACTGGCGGCCGGAGAGCTGACATTCTAGCCGGGCGCGCGGTGCATGAGGCGCACGCGCCCAGCCCGGTTCAACGTGAGCGTGTCAGTTCGGCTTGTTAGCAGGCTTGCTCTTCGTTGCTGCTTCCGTTGCCGGCATCGCCTTGCCGGAGTTGCGCAGCTGCTGCAGTACGTCGCGGCAGGTGTTGCTGCTGTCGTCACCATGATTGGGCGAAACCAGGGCAAGCAGCGCTGCTGCCGGTGCCGCCACCACGCCTAGCGTCACGGCGCCGGCACCACGAATGATCAGCGGAACTTTCTGCACGCCGACATCCGGATTCTTCAGTGTGCCGCGCGCATACAGCGGTGTGCGCAGCGAGAAGATGCGAAATCCCTTGGTCTGCGGGCGGATGTTGAGATCCAGCTTCTCGTTGGCAAAATTCACCGTGCCATCGACCTTGATCACTGCATCGTCAGTATCGAAGACGAACAGGTTCATGTTGAACAGGCCGTCCTTGGCGGTCATGTCCGAGGCGGCGCAGTTGATCTGCACGGTACGATCGCCAAACAACTTGCCGATGACGATGTTGCCGACGTTGAGTCCAGCAGTCTCCAGCAGTGTTTTGCTGATCGCACCGTCGTTCATCAGTAGCTTCATTTCACCGTTCGAGCTGCCCAGCAGTGCCGCCACGGAATTGCCATGTGCGGTGAGGTTGACGTCGCCATTGATTTCGCCGAACGCGGTTTGCATTGGCGTAAAGGTTGGGAACAGTTGCTTGAGCTTGAGATGTCGTGCGCTGATTTTTATCGTGCCCTGTAGCGGCGCCTTGCTGCCGTCGAGCCGGATCGTGCTTTCTATGGTGCCGCCGGCAAGGCCGAAGTTCAGGGGTGCCAGTTGCAGCACGCCGTTGTCCATCACCAGATGGGTGTTGAGCGAATTGATCGGCAGCTTGTCGTTCTGCACGATGCGTACAGCGTTGAAGGTGACGTCGGCATCCATGGCTTTCCAGCGATCGGTGCTGAACGGCTCGACCGGCAATAACTTGTCCGCCGGCTGCACGGTTTTATCACCGCGCTGTTTCTTTTCCGCATCGGAGCCGCCGCCGATCAGCGGCGCGAGGTCGGCGAATTGCAGCAGCTGCGAAGACAGGTTGCCGCTCAGCTTTGGCCGTTCGCCACCGGTGGTATAGAGCAGGCTGCCGCCGGTATCCGTGCCACCAATATGACCATGGAAATTTTCGTAGCTGAAGCGGCTGTTGTTGCGATGCAGTTCGGCCTTCAAACGACCTTCGGTGGCGTAGGGCGGCGTGTTTGGCAAGGTCACGCCGGTAATCGCATACAGCTTGGCCATGCTGGAGCCGGAGAACCATAATTTCAGATCCAGCGCCGCCAGATGTACGGGATCGGTCAACGTGCCGACCAGCGCGATATGGTTATCGCCGATATGCACATCGGCCTGCAAGGGGAAGGGCTGGTTGGCCTCCTGCAGCGCCAGCACGGCGCCGGTTTTACCGCTGCCTTTGACGGTCGCGCCCTGGTAACTGCCATCGACTTGCCAGGCAAACTGGTAACTGGTTTTCGATGCCGCGGCTGCGGCCTGGCCATCTGCTACGTCGGTTGCTGCAGCCTTTTTCTCGGTTCTGGAATGGGTGCCGGTTTGTGCGTTGGTTGTAGCGGATTGCTGTGCTACCAGCTGGTCGTACGGAATCGCCTGCTGCAGCGGCGTGATGGCGACCTGCAGCTTGATCTTGCTGGCCGCGTCATCCAGCGATACGTCGCCGCGATCGAAGCCAATCGAACCGAGCTGAAGATTCCATGTCGACGGTGGGCCATTATCTTTCGGTAGCGTGAAATCCCAAGTGGCGCGGCCTTGCTTGTCGCGCTGCAGATCGACAGTGGGATGCACCAGCTGCAGCGATGGCACGTCGATCTGGTGAGCGATCAGCGGCAGTGGCGACAGCCGAAAGCGCAGCGCCTCCAGTTGAGCGAACTGCGGCTTCGCTGCCCATGCTGGATTGCCGATGTGGATATCGCGTGCGGTGAATTCCGGCCAGGGCATCAATGCGCGCCAGCCGCTTTCGGTCGGCTCGCGCCGCCAATCCACACTCAGGTCACCCTGGATGGCAAATGGACGGCCAATGGCCTGGCTGACGTTATCGTTGATGAAAGGCTTGAGGCGGTTCCAGTCGAAGGTGGCAATCACGATCACCAATACGATGATCAGCGCCAAGAATAGTCCCGCGATCCAGTTCAACACCTTGCGGCTGCGTTTCATCCACTGATCCCTTTTTCCGCTCTGCAAGCACGGGCTTTGTTGGGTTTGATAGCGCAATAGATGGAAAGATTATGTGTGCAGTACGCGAAAGCCCATGAATGAGCCCGCTCATCCCTGGTGCAGATTCAATCGTGCGATGGATTGACGCTCAAGCCGCGACGCGTTTGCATTGGCGCCGACCGATCCGATAGACCGTGGCTGGCGGCAGATTGAACAGCACACTGCCGATGCGAACGGCTTCGAGATCCAGTTGATCGAGCAGCTGGCGCGGCAGTGGGCAGCGCGTTCCGTAGGTGAACTGGTAAAGCGCGCCATCGGCATGCAGCTGCTGTTCGAAAACACCGCGTATGATCGCGGCGACCTGTTCCGGCGGCATCGACAGCAACGGCAGCCCGCTGATCACCGCACTGGCACGCTCGTCACCAAACAGCGGAAGCGTCTCGCCCAGCTGTGCGGCATCCATGCGTAGCACGCGTGCCTCGGGATAACGTTGGGTCAAGGCATCGGCAAAGACCGGATCGGCTTCCACCAGCGCCAATCGATGGGTTGGCAGTCCGCCAGCCAACAGTGCGCGGGTGAATACGCCAGTGCCCGGTCCCAGTTCGATCACCGGACCGTGACGATGATTCACGTGGCGCGTCATCAGTCGCGCCAGCGATGGCCCTGACGGGACCACGGCACCGACGCTGCGTGGTGCCCGCAACCATGCTCGCCAGAAGCTAAAGGTATCGCTCAACAACATCCGGTTTCCCGATCAGTACGTGGTGTAACGCATACGCGCAAATCTGCAAGTCCACAAAACTAGCTGATGACGCTGAATATAATGTTGTGGCGCTGATCAATACTTGCCGGTTATCGTGGTAGTGACTTCGCGCATCGGTACATCGATACTGCAGATATCGACCTTTCCGGCTGGTACGGTATAGAACGCATCGCGGCGGTTGCGCTTGGCGTCGATCAACGCCGAAAAGGTTTTGCTGTCGGTACGCAGCACTTCAATCGCTGGCTGCTGTGCGGCGGGTAGATCGGCCGCCAACTGCACGGATTGGATGCTGATCTGCTGCGATGGCTTGTCGTAAAAGCCCATCGGCCCTGCACCGCGTGGCAGGCTGGACAGCAGCGGCATGCCGTCAAGCACGCGGCCGATCACTGCCAGGTTGCGATCCAGCCGGCGTGGCGACTGACCGATCACCGCGTACAGGGCGCTACCGTTACCGGTTTCCGGTCCGTTGTCGCGGCCTACGCCGACCATGCCATAGCAGTGTGTAAGCCATTCCTGTCCGCTGGCTGGATCTCGCGCTACCGGAAAGCCTTCGGAGAAACCGACTTCCGGTGCATAGACATCGCCATCGGGCAGTTTGGTCCACGGCAGCTTGGCGTCGATCGGGCGAGTGAATTCCGGCGGCACGGTAGCCTTGGCCTTGCCCAGCGATCGGATCCTGGATTTGTCGCCGTTGTCATCGCCGGCGGGGTCGTCCCATTGGGCTACGAAGTTGTCCTGCACCCGCACGATTGCCAGGCCGTCGAAATAGTGCTGGCGCACCAGCGTGCGGATGTTGGCCGCATGCAGTGGTGTGAAATCCGGCGCCAGCTCGATCAGCACGCGACCGTTGG
>Ga0302304_10001973_pt1 | contig 10538 bp, 10 predicted proteins | sample III_Palsa_E2_2_FD_198769 | JGI IMG/M metagenome (GOLD analysis project Ga0302304, IMG submission 198769) | Peat permafrost microbial communities from Stordalen Mire near Abisko, Sweden - III_Palsa_E2_2 | ecosystem: Environmental > Terrestrial > Soil > Palsa > Peat permafrost | place: Sweden...
CGTTTTGCAGATTGTAAACCGGCGAGAGGTATATCTCTACATAATACTCCACGCCTAAATGGTTACGTTTTTCTTCAAAACTAATGGTTTCGCCTTTTAGGGCGCGTTCATAAATCGGCAACCATTTTTGATAGACGGCTTTATCAACGTTCTTAAAAATATTGTCGCCTATGGTTAGGCTTTTACTATTTAACTTGTGCCTGCCATCTAAAAAAGCCTTGTTGGCAGTAACCAACGTGAAATTGGTATCAAACGACCATACCCAATCCACATAAGTATCGGCAAGTGTTTTCAGGTTATGGTCTTCCAGTTCCAGTAATACCTGGCGGTGCCTTGTGTTATTGGTAATTATACAAATGGCCTGCCCTGGCTGACTAACTATGCCCTTTAACTGGTAAAAGCTTTTGCCGTGAAAAAATTCGATACACTGTAGTTTGGCAGTGATGAATACATTGTCTAAAAATTTCCGGAGCAACGCGGCTTGCGACGAATTAAAAAGTATAGTAAAGTTTTTATGTAGATACTCAACACCCGTTTCAAAAAGCGGGTCATTAAAATCAGCATCAATATTTAAAATAATACCGATGCGTGAAAGGGTAAGCGTTGAATCGTACATTGTGGTTTAACGGCATTATACCGCAGCACTAATATAATATATTTTTATGCCTTTTTGTTCAATATAATTAATATCCGGGCTATTTAACAGGCAGCATTATTGCTACTTAGCAATAATGTTACAGGGCGGTAATAAAACTTTGCCATACATGTTACGTTCTTGTAACAATGTTATTAAACAAGCTGTTATTCAGTACATAATAAATAATTTGCAGCCATTATTAACCGACCATTGATGCCATTAGCCATAACTGAAACGGATAAACCTGTGCATATTGCTATAATTGGCGGCGGCTTTTGTGGTGTGCTAACGGCTATTCATTTGCTGCGCGATAACAGGCTGCACCTGCACATCCATCTCATTAATAAAGGTTCTGCCCTCGCCAAAGGCGTTGCTTATGACCCGCATACGGCAAGCTTGCTTTTGAATGTGCCTAACGGAAAAATGAGCGCTTTCCCGGATGATCCGGATCATTTTATGCGATGGCTTTCGGGAACATTCCTGGCCGATGGGCCGGATAAGGATAAATTAGCTACCGCGTTTTCACCCCGGCAGCATTACGGCCAATATTTAACGCAGCTGTGGAATACTGCCCTGCATGAACACGATGCCAATAAACGAGTGACTTTATATAATGATACTGCTGACGATATCATTACAGATGGTGGCCTGGTACATATACAACTGCAAAACCATGCTGCCTTAACTGCCGATATAACCATATTGGCTACAGGCAACGCGCAACCGCGCCTGCCAACGGGTATAGATCCATCGTTAACAAAAAGCAAGTACTATTTTGCTAACCCCTGGAAAAAGGATTGTATTGAAGGCCTTGATGCCGAAAATGATATATTGATAATAGGGAATGGCCTTACCATGGCCGATACGGTTGTTGGCCTGATGGAGAAAGGCTTCGGGCAAACCATACATACTATTTCGCCGCATGGTTACCGGCTTAATGCCTGTGCCGAAGATATCATACCCTATACCGCGTTTAGCTTTGCCGGAATAGCCGCGCATGAAATGGAATTGTACAACCTGTTTAAAACTTTCAATAAACACCGTAAGCTGGCCCTGAAACTTAATCAATCTGTTTACCCGCTTATTGATTCCTTGCGGCCGCATATCCAAAAAATATGGATGGGCTTTGGTTTAAGGGAAAAGCAGCAGTTTATAAAATATTTGAAACCATTTTGGGAAAAAGTAAGGCACCGATTGCCTGTACAAATGCACCGGCAATTAAACGCAATGGCTGCCAAAGGTAAATTGATAACGCATAAGGGTTATATCGTATCAATTGAAGAACAGGGAGATAAAATAGACGTAACGCTTAATACCAACGGGCAGCTAAAGAGTTTTAAAGTACAGCGTGTGATCAATTGCATCGGCCCCGAAACTGATATTAATAAACCGGGGAATAAATTATTAAATAACCTGGCTAAAAAGGGATTGATAGCGCAGGGCCCATGCGGTATGGGCATTAATGCTTGTGCCGAAGATGGCAGTGTAATTTCCTTAGGCACTACAACCAAACAGGCACATCAGCCCAACCTGTATGTTATTGGCAGTAATTTAAAGGGCATGCTGTGGGAAAGCACCGCTGTGCCTGAATTAAGGGTGCAGGCAAAAAAACTCGCGCAGCAAATACTTTCGGGCATTTATGCCAGGCAGGCACAGGCCGTTGAACAGGGGTAGGCAAATATTTAATAATATGAAAAAAGAGCAATTTACCTATTTGCTGGAGCGATTACCTATTGGCATGAGCTTTTTCGGGCATGGCCTGGAGCGTTTGCCCAAACTTGCCGCTTTTAGTAATGGCATGGTAGCGTCTTTCAGCAAATCTATACTGCCTGCGGCACTTGTTTCGCCATTTGGCTATGTATTGCCGATACTTGAATTTTTAACCGGCATATTGTTGTTGCTAGGCTTGTTTACCCGTTTTGCCATTGTTTTAGGCGCTGTGATAATGCTGGCGCTGATATTTGGCTCGTGTATGATAGAGCAATGGAATAACGTTTTTACACAAATAATTTATGGCGCTTACCTGGCCTTGCTGTTTTATTTTGTGCAGTACAATGCTATTTCTGTTGATGGGTTAATGAATAAGAATAATTAACAACATATTTATATATTGAACGCTAAGTTTATTTATACCATTACTATATTTACGCTATGAAACATCTATTTATCCTCGCTTCGATCGTAACCTTGTTTACCGTTACGGCATCGGCACAAACTACCATACCTGCTAAAGACGCGGCTAAACATATTGGCGAAAAAGTTACCATTTGCGATAAGGTTTGGAGCACCAAACTTATCAGCGGTTCAAACATGACCTTTTTAGACCTGGGTGGCTATCATCCAAACCAACTGCTTACCATTGTGATAAAAGGGGAAGACAGGAGCAAATTTCAAGGTGCGCCTGAGGTTGATTATAAAGGCAAGGATGTTTGTGTAAGCGGTACAGTGATAGATTTTAAAGGCAAACCCGAGATAATAGTGATGGATCCTGACCAGTTGAAATTAAACACCCAGGAGCCTGCTAAGTAAAATTGTTTGACCGCTAATAATTGCGGCAATTGTTATTTGAAAAACCCCGGTGGGTGTTTTATAAGCACGCGCACGGCTATGACAAATCCTTTTTTACTTTACGTAGCTCAGCATCCACTGAATACCAAATTGATCGGTAACCATACCGAAGAAAGCGCCCCAAAACTGGTTGGCCAATGGCATGGTGATGGTGCCACCCTCGGCAAGGCCGTTAAATAATTTTGTGGTTTCTTCTTCGCTGCTGGTATCAAGCGTTACCATAAAATTATTGCCAGGGTTAAGCTGCATACGGCCCGTCGGCGCATCCATACCCATTAATACGGAGTTGCCAATGGGGAAAGCCACGTGTAATACTTTTTCGGCTTCTTCGGCAGGTATGGCCGGTGCGTTGGGGATGTCCTTCATCCGTTGAAAATTCCGGAACTCGCCCCCGAATACCGACTTGTAAAAATTAAAAGCGGCTTCCGTTTGGCCGTTAAATATGATGGTAATGTCGATGGCTTTCATTTTGTTATTGGTTTAATTACAACAAATATAGCTGCAAAGCATCAAATAATTAAGGGGCTTTTAAGACCTTTTAAGGGGTGTTTTGAGACAAATCGCAAATCGTTTATCAGCTTTATTCTACAAATCCTGCTGCCGGGATTTCAATTGTAAAAGTTTTTTAATTAGCTTGTGTTTTTATCCTAATAAAACAATTTAGTAGCCAGCAAAATGCTGAACTCATCAATTTACATTAAGAAATAAACCAGGAACCCAATGTCTTTTAAAAGAATCTGCGCCACTTTAATTTACTGTTCGGTTATTTTTTTACCTGCCGTAGCTATGGCTAACGAGATCATCATCAGCAACCCCAAAATAGCTATGGTGCTTAATTATGGGAAAGAAGCCAGCATTACCTCGCTTATTGTTAACGGGCAAAAGGTGATCAGCGGCGCCGACGGAATTTTTACATCGGTAAACGTGGGCGGTATTAATTATTCATCGCTGCATTTAAAACAAAGCCCGGTACTTGTTAAAACCGGGAATGTATTCAAGATAAGCGGCATTAGCTACGGTGATAAAAACCTCATCATTAATGAAAGCTGGATATTTACGGTAACCAATAACAACATAAAGTGGACTATAGAAAGGGCCACTACCAAGCCGCTAAATGTAGATGAAGCGGCTATGCCTGTGTTTAATTTCGACAGTATTGATACCTGGGAAGGGGCATACCAGGGCTATGGCGGCCTGGCCTGGTTTTATCTTTTTAATGAAAAACTATGCACGTATGGGGTACATACACGTTCATCCAATTTCTGGAACAGCAAAACCGGTAACGGGTTAAATATAACGGTAGATGCCCCCGGTAAAAACGTTGCCATGACATACACACGGACAAATGACGATAAGCTGGCTTATACCATAAGCGTATCTGACAACGAATTATTGCCAAAATCGGATAGCGGAACAAACAGGAGGAGGTTTATAAGGGGAAGAACGGATGTATGGTCGCCATTTACTTTGGCTGCCGGGAGCAGCAGGCAAACTATAACACTTAGCTATTTTGATTTTAAACAAAAATATGGCAGGGGTGAGCTTAAAGGTATCGACGGTGCCAAAGTAAGCGCGGTGTTAAACACCATTGCCAGGATCGGGGTTATTGATTCGCTGCATTTTGGCGGCAATAGCTGGCATACGCCTTATGGCCCTATTTGCCTGCATGAACAATATATTGCGCAGTTGGGTTTGGGTATAAATGATCCTGACTATTTGAAAGGCTATCAGAGCTGCCTGGATTATTACCGCGACCATGCCATAAAGCCTGATGGAAGGGTTTACTCAAGGTGGGCCTATAGCAATGAAGATGCTATGCCCGGTCAGTTTAACAAATATGGCTTTTATGAAGCGCAATGGGGCATATTAATGGATTCGAACCCCGACCTGGTGAGCAATGTTGCCGATCTGTATGATATGACCGGCGATAAAGTATGGGTTAAAAGTCACCAGCAGTCATGCGAAAAAGCCTTAAACTGGATACTAAGAAGAGATTTTAACGGAAACGGCCTGGTGGAGATGATGACGGATAATGAAGGAGCGAAAAAGAGCAGCGACTGGATTGACATTATATGGGCATCGTATGAAAATGCATTTGTAAACGCCAAACTATACCATGCCCTGGTGAAATGGGCTGATATAGAGCGCCAGTTGGGTAATGCGCCTAAAGCAGAATACTATTCAGCTTGTGCAGCTAAACTTAAAGTGAGTTTTAACAAGGATACCAAAGACGGCGGGTTTTGGGATGCGGAAAATGGTTGTTATGTTCATTGGATTGATAAGGACAAAACCATACATGGGCGCAATATGGTTACCCCGGTAAACTTTATGGCCATAGCTTATGGCATTTGTGATAACAAGGCGAGGCAAAAAATCATCTTGGATAACATTGAGGCACAGATGGAGAAGGAAAAGCTTTTCTTTTGGCCTTTGACCATGACATCGTATGCGCCGGGTGAAGGCAAGGAATCGCAGTTCCCTTTTCCGGAGTATGAAAACGGGGATATATTTTTATCATGGGGCTCGATAGCAGTAAAGGCTTATGCCGATTACAGCCCCGCGCTGGCACTTAAATATGTTAATAATGTGCTGGATCAGTATGGTAAAGACGGGCTCGCGTTTCAGCGCTATGGCAGGCTAAAGCAGGATGGCCGTGGCGATGATATATTATCGGGCAATAGCCTTGCTATTGTTGGCCTTTACCAGGCAATTTATGGCATAAACCCATTATATAACCGTTTTTACCTTAACCCGCACATCACACCTGAACTTGCAGGCACGGTACTGAACTATAATTTCAGGAATAAAAAATTGATCATAACACTTGATAGCAATAGCTATTCGGTGGCCGACAAGATGTTTAAAGTAACCGCTAATAACAGGTTTGGATTTAGTACCACAAAAAACCAGTTGTCGTATTTTAACGGAAACGATCCTTATGTTTCATTGCAAGCTACATCAGCACAGCATTTGGCCATAGCTATACAAAACTGGGATGCAAATGAAATGGCATGGCAACAAGACGCTGTTAAACCCGTTGTGTATGTGCTGCACCAGTTAAAACCTAACACAGCTTACTTGCTTGCCGTTAATGGTAAGCCCGTTAAAACCATCAGGAGTAATTTACATGGCGAACTGGTGATAGACCTTACCCCGGTTTCAACATCAGAAAGGATCAGTATAAGCAATAAGAATTAAGTTGTTAACAGCCTTTAAAATTCGGATGTCATTTCGAACTTGCAAGAGGTGGGCTAAGAAGCGGGCAAGTGAGAAAACTTATACACTGTACACGGCAAATCATGTAGGGCGTATAAGTTTTCTCCTCGCCCTCTCGCACAATCCAGCCGCGCTCGTTCGAAATGACACGCTGGGTAAATCTGTCATGGGTAGGCACTCGAAGCATGACAGCCTGCGCAATATTCGTGAAAGAAAATACATCTTCCGAACATTTTATTGTATGATGAGAAAATCCGCCGGTATCTGCAGGGATGCTAAAGAAACAATGGATCTCTTTAACCTGTAGTTCCTATTCCTCTGCTGCCTGCATTGTGTCTGCCGCGCTTGTTATTGCTTTTTTTCTTTTGGAACCACTTCATTAAAAAATAGATCACGCATATTGTTGCTATAAAAATAATCGTCGGTATAATTTGGTTGGCAGGTAGTTGGGCGAGCAAGTATATGATAGATGCAATAGCGATAAAAGGAATGATCAGCCCACCGCGAACCTTAAACGATTTTTCGGCCGGCTGTATTTTTTTTGTTCTTATCCTTAACATGGCTAAAATAACCGCCAGGTAAATAAGCAGCAAAATGCAACTGGACATGATGGCTAATTGTTCAAACCCGCCTGTGGTGGCAAAAATAAATATCAAACCGGCATAAGTAACTAACGCCCAGTAAGGCGTGGCAAATTTTTTGTGAACCTTACCGAGGTATTTCGGAAACAACCCGTCTTTTGCACCTGCAAACAATAATCTTGGGGTTGCCAGTACATCGCCGCCAACATTACCCAGGCAGGAAATGATGGCCCCTATCAAAAGGATAGTTGCCCCTATGGGCCCAACAATGTTTTGAGCGACTGCTGCCAGCGGCGCATTTTTAAACACACCTATTTGCCCGCCCAACACACCCTGCGTTATGGTTTGTAAAAGTATATATACCATAAACACACATATACCACCCAACATAACTGCACGTGGGATGGTGCGTTTGGGATCTTTTATTTCGCCGCTCGCACCCAGTGATGTTTCAAAGCCCACAAAGGCGAAAAATAAAATGAGCGATGTTTCACCAAATGACCTCGCGGATGGCAAATGTTCCCAATGCAAATTATTTATTTTAATATGGCTGAAACTGAAAAGGATGATGCCCAAAAGCGGGATAAGCTTTATTATAGTAATGTATTCTAAAACCTTTACACTTTGCTTTGCGCCGCGGATATTTATCCACACCATGCCGCCAAGCAAAATAAAATAAAGCAACGCACGCATAATCGGGTTCGAAAAAGCCGGGATCAACAGCGCAAGCGAATCGGCAAGCACATTCATTATTGCCGCGCTGCTCAAAATCGAATAACCAGTTTACAATAAACCCGGCAAATGGCCCGAATGCTGTTTCAACATAAATATATGATCCGCCACTGGCAGTAACCTTGCCCCCTATTTCCATATAACAAAGCATAATGGCAACCAGCATGGCGCCACAAAACAGGTATCCCAATATACCCGCAGCGCCCATTTGAACGCTCACAATAGCAGGAAGCACATAAATACCCGCGCCTATGGTATTGTTAACCACAGTAGCAGCAAGGGCTGGTACGCCTATAACCCGCTTTAATCCCTCGCCGGTATTTTTATCTTCCATAGTTATTTGTCAATCAGTACTTTAAGGTACATAATTAATTGAATATTCAAAATATTTTTAGAAACCGCCCCTTTGCCTTTTAATTGGTTAATTATCTGCCCGTTAAGCTGGCATCATGTTCATTCAATAATTCACTAAACCGGGCGATTCCTTTTATTACATCATTTCTTGACAAAAAAAATTATTTTGTCAAGATTTATTATTACCTTTGCCTGGTAAGTTAAAATAATGACAAGCCAGGACGATATCATCTACCAGGGAGTTTTACAGGCTGCCTTACGCCTGTATCGTAAATCGGGCCCCACAAAGGTTACAATGGATAATGTGGCGAAGGCTACAGGCCGTAGCAGGAGTTCGCTTTATTATTATTTCAAAAACCGGGATGAGATTTTCCAGGCAGTGCTCGAGCGGATAGCGGAGGATGTGGCTACTGAGATCCGCATTGCTGTAACTGCCGCTGTAAGTCTGCACGATAAAATATACGCTTACTGTTCAACCAAGATCAAAACTACTCAGGAGTGGAAACGTGTATTCAGTACAATGGAGCAGACGATGGATGCCGATGAAAAATCAAAGAATTCAAAAGGTATGGATGCTTTACATAAAAAGCTCATTTACCTGGAAATGGCTATACTGACAGATGCTTTGTCGGCCCATAGCATTCAGCCTGCCCGTATGCTGAGCAACGGTGAACAGGATGTGCTGGCTTTTATTATTTCATGTGGTATTCGGGGTATAAGGCGCGAGATCTATGATAATAACGACCCGCATGATGAGAAGGCCACTGTACAATTGTTAAGCAATATGGTTACCAAATGGTTGCGGGATTAAATTTTTTACCCATTTTTCGACATTAATTTAAATTTCGTCAATTTTTAAATGAAAAAACTAAGTCAACTCAATTTATTCAGGGCATTTGCAAGCCGCAACTACCTGCTTTATTTTATGGGCAGGGCCGTATCGCAATTTGGTACATGGATGCAGCGCACGGCAGTGGTATGGGTAGTATATTCCATGACACACTCTCCATTACTGCTGGGTGTAACTGTTTTTGCGGAACAATTTCCGTCGTTTATATTCTCCATACCCGGCGGCGTGGCCGCCGACCGCTACAACCGTTACACGCTAATAAAAATCACCCAGTTTATGTCAATGGTGCAAGCCGTATTATTGGCCGTACTGGTTATTACCGGGCATGCGGCGGTATGGGCAATACTGTTGCTTAGTGTATACTGGGCATTATAAACGCCTTTGACATACCCGCGCGACAGGCCTTGATAAACGATGTAGTTGCCAAACCAGAAGATTTACCAAACGCGCTCTCACTTTCAACAGCCACGGCCAGCCTGGCGCAATTGCTGGGGCCGGCATTATCGGGTATTGTACTAAGTGTGTTTGGGGCCGGTGTGTGCTTTTTGCTGAACGCGGCCAGTTTCGGCGCGGTTATTTTATCCATACTGTTCATGAAATTACCCGCCTATATACCTAGAAAATCAAATAAAAAAATCATAACCGATTTTGGCGAAGGTTTTGCTTACATTAAAAGTAACCGTGATATCGGCCTTATGGTAGCCATGCTTGCTGCAGTGAGTTTACTGGTGCTGCCCTATAATACCGTATTGCCGGTATTTGCCAAAGTGGTTTTTAAGGGCGATGCATCTACCTTTGGTTACATCAACAGTTTTATAGGCATTGGCGCGGTAACGGGTACTATTTTCCTGGCTTCGCGCAAACCTGGCGTGCATTTGAAAAGAATATTGTTCATCAGTACCCTATTGATGGGGCTTGGATTGATCTGTTTTTCACAGATAACGAATTTCCCTGCTGCTATGCTTTTTGCTGCTATAGCCGGCTATGGCTCTATAGCGCAGTTTACCATCAGCAATATTGTGGTACAGTCGGATGCTGCGGCTGACATGCGTGGCCGTACCATGGGCATCCTGCTAATGGCCATCTTCGGCATGATGCCACTCGGCAGCCTGCTGACAGGTGCTGTGTCGCAACATATAGGCGCACCGGCAACCGTACTGGCCCAGGGTATTATAGCAGTGGCCATAGCCTTAATATTCGTCAAATTTTTAACCAGGCCGCACAAGAAACTCAGCCCGAAATAGCTTGCTGTAAATAGCTTGAAAATAATTTGATGCATTATTCATCAAAACTGCATCAACTATCTGTGTTGTTTACTTAATTTCCGTTTGGCCAATTTTTGTTTTTATACAAAAAGTTTATAGCCTGAATATGTGTCCCTGAAATCTTTAGGAATACAAAGCTTTTTTCGTTTAAACATCCTGTTGAAGTTTGAAATGTTATTAAAACCACACTTATAGGCGATTTCGGCTACGGTGTAGGTTGTGTCGATCAACATTCGCGAAGCATGGCCAAGCCTTATCTCATTTAAACTATCGATGAAGGTTTTGCCTGTGCGATGTTTAATAAAGCGACTGAAGGACGACTCCGGCATATTTAC
>Ga0302304_10001987_pt1 | contig 10499 bp, 8 predicted proteins | sample III_Palsa_E2_2_FD_198769 | JGI IMG/M metagenome (GOLD analysis project Ga0302304, IMG submission 198769) | Peat permafrost microbial communities from Stordalen Mire near Abisko, Sweden - III_Palsa_E2_2 | ecosystem: Environmental > Terrestrial > Soil > Palsa > Peat permafrost | place: Sweden...
TCATAAGCATATTTATCGCTTAATTGAATCGCGCGGTCGCGGCCGAGGCCGCGACGAATCCCAGACTCCTGTTACAAGATCTGAATGCTATCGCCGCTCGGATAGGTATGAATCAGTGGTTCGACCCGGAGCGCTGGTTCAGTTACAAGGTTGCCAATACGGTGGAGGGTTCGTTTGGCGTTGCCACTTCACTCAATGCCATGATCGGTGCCATGTATGGGCGAAGTCGTAAGGTGCTAGTCCTTGACCTGGACAACACGCTCTGGGGCGGCGTGATTGGCGATGATGGAGCTGACAAGATTCTCATCGGTCGCGAGACACCCATTGCTGAGGCATACACGGCGTTTCAGGAATACTGCTTGGCTCTGCGTGAGCGCGGGATTCTTTTGGCGGTCTGCTCGAAGAATGACGAGTCAATTGCTAAGTCAGGCTTCGCGCATCCAGACTCAGTATTAAAGCTCGAGCATTTCTCAGCCTTCAAAGCCAACTGGGAACCTAAACACGAGAACATTCTAGCGATTGCTCAGGACCTCAATCTAGGAGTGGATAGTTTTGTCTTCGTCGACGACAATCCCGCCGAGCGAGCGATTGTAGAGGGCCAGATTCCCGGCATCGCAGTCCCGGATGTCGGCAGCGATGTTTCCAAGTACGCTTCAATTCTCGATGCCAGGCGGTACTTTGAGGCGACTTCCTTAGCCAAGGAAGACTTGACTCGTGCCAAGCTCTATGAAGAGAATGCGCAGCGCGCACAGTTGGAACAGAAGTTTGCGAACTACGGCGAGTATCTCGATTCCCTGGAGATGACCGCAGAAATCGATGTCTTCAATCCGACTTATATGGAGCGCGTTGCGCAGCTTACCAATAAGACCAACCAGTTCAACCTGACCACGCGACGATATACATTGGCGGAGATTGAGTCGACCGTTTCGGACGGACGCCATATAGGAATCTACGGCAAACTCACCGACAGATTTGGAGACAACGGCCTTATCTCCATAGTGCTCGGCCGAGTCGATCCGAATGATAGATCAGTGCTGCATCTGGACTTGTGGCTCATGAGTTGCCGGGTCCTTAAGCGCGAGATGGAGATTGCCATGCTGGATGCGATCGCGGATCGCGCCAGGGAGAGGGGAATTGGGACCTTGCTCGGGTACTACCTTCCGACGGCGAAGAACGGCATGGTCAAAGATCACTATGAGAAGCTCGGCTTCTCACTGGTCTCAAACGAGCAGGGCGCCGGTGCGACGACATGGTCCCTTGACATAACGAACTATGCGGCGCGCAGCCGCCATATCCGCACGATGGAGAAAGTAAATGCCTGATCTTCTGCCAGAAATTCAAGATATTTTCCGCGACATTTTTGACGAGGAAAGCCTCGTGATTACGCGCGAATCGAACGCCTCAAATGTTGCGGACTGGGACTCTCTGGCACATGTCAATCTGGTCACAGCCATCGAAAAGAAATATAAGATCAAGTTTGCATTGGCCGAACTGCAGGAACTCAAGAACGTTGGGGACATGATCGATCTTATCGAGAAGAAGCTTGCAGAAAAATGAATGAATATCGCTGGGAAGAGCTTGCGCTTGGGTTGAAGCACGAATTCGAGGCTACGTTTACCGAGGAAATGGCTCGAAGCTTTGCTGAAATCTCCGGTGATGTTAACCCGCTTCATGTGGATCGGGACTACGCAGTTTCGGCGGGGTTTTCCGGCCCAGTGCTTTTCGGTATGATGACGTCTTCACTCTATTCGAGGCTCGTAGGAGTCTATTTGCCGGGCAAGTATGCGCTGTTGCAAGGCATCGATCTGGATTTCAATGCGCCGGTGATTGCAGGCGAGAAATTGATCGTCCAGGGAGAGATTGTCTTTATGACCGAAGCCTATCGCCGCATGGAGATAAAGGCAAATATCCGCAAAGAGAACGGCAAGCTGGTCTCGAAGGCCCTCATCCGCGTGGGAATGCATGACTGAAACCGTGTTGATTACTGGAGCATCCTCTGACCTAGGGGGAGCCTTGGCGCGCCGGCTTCTCGTCGGCAACACGGATACGAGAGTGATCGCTCATTCCTACAAGGGAACCGCACGCGTTCAGGCGCTCGTGGACGAGTTCGCCGATCGGGTCCATCCCGTCTCTGCAGACTTTTCCGACAGTGTTCAAGTCGCGGCGATGGCCGATGAAGTCACGGCGAGATTTGGCGTTCCCGCGCAGATCGTCCACTTGCCCGCATTGCGTTTGAGCTACGAGCGCTTGGCAAAGTTCAACCTCGATCGCTTCCATCAGGACATGGCCATTCAGGTAGATGCCGCGATTGTGCTGCTGAAGAAGTTCGCCCCAAAGATGAGCAAGATGGACTCAGCGCGAGTGGTATTCGTTCTTTCCAGCGTAACCCGGGCCATGCCGCCCAAGTTCATGTCAATGTACACGGTCATCAAATACGCGCAACTTGGGCTGATGCGCGCAGCTGCAGCCGAGTACGCGGCCAGTGGACTCACGATTAACGCCGTATCGCCGAGCATGATCGAGACCCAGTTTGTGGAGGAGATCGGTGATGTTGCCATTCGCATGAGCGCCGCCGCTAATCCCAAGGGACGGAATGCGCAGCCCGAGGACGTAATCGGAGCCATCGAGTTTCTTCTCTCTCCGGCAGCCGGATACATGACAGGCATCGCTCTTCCCATCACCGGCGGAAGCCACTGTTAGAACTGGAAGTACAGGAACTGCGCGTTTGCTTCCAGCATGAGGATGGCGACACAGAAGAGGACAGTGAGTCCAGTGCTCCACGCTATCGTGGGTCGCCAGGTCAGATTTGGCAGCAGGCTTGGAAGGCGGGTCAAATCTCGATTGATTTGACCTAAGATCTCCTGCGTGTTCGGCAACGCCCATGTGGCGAAAAGGCACAGTGCCACAGTGAGGGATGCCGACGGCAATTTAAGAAGGAAGAACGAAGTCGTCGGAATACTGTGAATCCATGGATTGCCCGCGAACGATGGACCTGCGCCATGTGCGCCAACCATCGTTCCGAGCACATACAAAGCATCCTTCACTCCGTTGGCGCGAAAGAAGACCAGGCTCACCGTTACGCAGAGAAACGTGAGTACGACAGAGACAGGCGCAGGCAGTTTCCCATGCATACGGCTGCCGGTTGGCGTCCACAGCCTCCATGCGTGGTTGACCACAAGATAGCTTCCATGGAGAACACCGAAAATCAGGTACTGCACTCCGGCGCCATGCCAGATGCCGGCCAGAAACATCGTAGCCATTGTCGGGTAAAAGACCATCTGGACAAAGCCTTCGAGCGTCGCCTGAGCCTTGCGGGAGACTTTCTTGCCATTGTCCATGCGACGGCTATTCACACTGCGCAAGATCGGGGTGTACAGATATTCCTGCAGGTAGCGCGAAAGCGTCATGTGCCATCGCTGCCAGAAGACGATGATGCTCGAAGCCTTGTAAGGCGAGTCGAAATTGATGGGGAACTCGATCGAGAACATGCGCGCGAGGCCAAGCGCCATGTCGGAGTACCCAGAGAAGTCGAAATAGAGCTGGAATACGTAACACAAGACACCCAGCCAGGTTGCTGTGAAGCCAAAGCTCGTGGGGTGCCCATACAGCGCATTCGCTAACGGTGCAATGCGATCGGCGATAAGCACCTTTTTGGCCAGCCCCATCACGAACCAAGAGAGTCCGAGCGCTATATCGTCTGAGCGAAGGCCCTTCATTCGGCCTTCCTCCAATTGCGGCATGATCTCGCGAGGATGAATGATAGGGCCTGCGATTAAGTGGGGGAAAAACGTGACGAATACACCATACGTGAGAAGTCCCTGCCGTTTTGCTGCGCCTTGACGAACATCGATGAGATACGCGATCTGGGTAAACGTGAAAAACGAAATTCCCAGAGGAAGAATCACATCTCCGAAGTCATGATGAACGATGCCGTAATAGTTTAAGAAGCCAAGCAAGGGAAAAAGATACTTGTACCATCCCAGTAGCAGCAAGTTTACGGTGATCGCCGCGAACAGCCAGCGACTGCGCGCGGACTCGCTGTTGTTTTCACTCGCAACCGCGCGCGAAAACAGGAAGTTGAGGAGGATAGAGGCGAGCAGGAGGATCAGGTATCGCGGATTCCAATAGCCGTAGAAGAAGAGTGAGGTGAGGGACAACCAGGCCAATAGCGCACGTCGGCCAGCATGGCTCAACAACTGGTAACCGATCAAGCTGACAGGAAGGAAGAGAAAGATGAATGTGCCGGAGGAAAACAGCATCGTTCAGCGCGCTCCTGCGTTCAAGTCGGAGTGGAGATGTCCAAGTATCTGATCCGCAATCATGTTCGATAGTGGCACGGATCCGATTGGGTTCACGTGACGTCCACCCCCATAGTAGTCAGACATCGGAAGTGATCCGATCGAATTATCCGTGATTCCTTTGAGTTCCTGCCGATAGTAGCTGAGCTCGGGGTCGCACTCCGGCAGCAGCATTGCGTCGATCAAGACAGTGGTACCTTGCTCACTGTATTTTGAGCGCAAGCCACTCACCCATTCTCGGTCAGGAGGCGTCCCGCGTGGCAGCGATTGGCAAGTGGTCATGGTCGGATCTTTCAATGTGGATTGACCGTGCGTCTTGAAGCGCAGGAGCCTTGTCTCTGGCGGCAAAGGCTTGGAATGGAAACTATCCAGCGCCCAGCGGGCGCCGTGAATGCCCCACGAAAAAAAATCGTCCGGATGCCGCATGAGTGCGATTGTGCTTTGTAATTTGTTTGGCTGGCGAAAACGATAGGTTACTGCCTCGAACGTAGTAACAGCTGAATCACTGCGCGGACTCTCGGGATCGAGATCCTCTGGACTATAAAGAAAAACAATAAACTGCGGGCGATGATTTTGTTGCAAGAACTGATCGAGCACAAGTGTGCCGTTGATCATGCTCATTCCTTCGGTTTCAGCGATATTGCATGTGCTAAGACCAGTCCGGTTCTGAATAATGCTTGGATTCACGCCAATCATCGCCGTCGAATCCCCATAGATCGTAATACGGCAATCTGCGTTATGCAGTTGAGCTCCGTAGCCAAGCGTTACAAGAAATGGATCACCCGAATGTTCCGCAAACCATTGCGTGGGCACCACCAAAATTGCAAACACTAGAATTGCGAAGGGGGCGAGTGCCAGAGGAGCAATGTAAAAGAAGGTTTGAAGACGCGACTTGGTCGAGGTAACGATTGGGTTTTCTACGCCAGTATCCTTCGCGATGTCAGATGCGACCATTGTCTCCACTCTGGCATGTTCGATTGAAAAAAGGGTATCCGGGCAAAACCGATACTCCCATTATAAGCGATGCGAAATTGCAGGCATATTGCATCGCGAGAAAGCATCGCTGCACGAAGCTGCTGTCGTTTCCCTGGTGGATCGCAGGTTCCAAAAGATAGGTTGCGCAGCCCCTGAAGATCGGGTTTACTTGCCCGATCTTCAGGCTTCAATGGAATTACTCGTGCGCCAATGCCTTTGCTCGCCACTTGGTCGTGAGTTCCTTGTCGGAGAGCGCTTTGATAAAGATGCCTCCCACCACGCTCCGGGCCTGAAACCCAACTTGCTTGCCAGTCTTTGTATCATACCAATCGGTTAGGGGGACGCGGCTCGGAGTCTCGTGAATCCAGAGATAGATCGGATCGACAATTGCGTTGAACTGCTCAGGGTTCGACGCGAGCGTAGCAGTCCATAGAGACCAATCCAGTTTTGTATAGTCGGCGCGGCTGTCCAGGGGCAGTCCATACCGATTGATCTTCGTCGTGTAATAGGCCATCTCCGTCTCACGAACGGTCTTTGGAAACAAGTTGTAATCCAGCACCTGGTCCCATACGAGGTTGTATTTTTGACTCCATGTGCCCGGGCTGTTGAATGCCAGTTTGTAGTGATCGCCCTCTTGAGCCATGCCTACCCATTTCCCAGCCATGGACTTCGCAGCAGAATCGTAGTCCTTAGCAACGCTCTCCTGTTTCAGCAAATGCGCCAAGTCAGCATAGGCTGCCAGCGCGTCGATCGCCTTGATAGAGAGATTGGAATTGTGAGCGACGTGGCCTGCGAAGTCATCCGTTGTCAGCTGATTCTCCGGATCAAGCCCTTTCTCCCTCAGATATTTCGCCCAGTTGGTAAGCTGAGGCCAGTAGCGTTCTGCCAGCGCCGCGTTGCCCTCGGCCCGCGCCACGGCATCGACGAGAATCAGCATGTTGCCGCTCTCTTCGACCGGCATTTGATCTTCTTCCGTCTTCTCTCCTCCGCCGTAAACCTGACCGTTGGCGAGAGGATATTGGCCGAGGTCATGAGGCGAGAATGGAAATTTCCACCGCGCGAGGGCGGAATACTCGAGCACTGGAAGAAGCTGAGCCTCGAGCAATTTGGGCTGGAAGAAAAGGAAGAAAGGCGCGGAGGGATAGAGGACATCGACTGTGGCGATACAACCGTTGGAGAAGTTCTCCTTGGCGAACAACATAGGATCGCCATTCGCATCGGCTACGAGTTTGTGTGCGGCCAGCGTTTGCCGGTACGCCAAGGATGCAATCGTCGCGTAGTGCTCTCCTCCGACCTTGGTCAAGTCTGCAGTCAACTCGGCATCAAACTTGGTTCCACGCGCCTCGAGGGCCGAATACTGTTCTTCCGCTGTATCGAGCATTTCCTCAACGCTCAGATTATTCCGCTGCCAGTAAGGGCGCAGGTTCCGTTGGAGATACTGAATAGCATAGTCTTCGGTATACGAGACCAGGAGATGCCGCGACACAGGCTGTGCATTAACTGAGCCAAGGTCTAGCACCACAGCGAGATGCGGGCCCTCTTCGCCGGCCGTCTGAGGCATGCCGATGGAGTCGCTGGTTGGGAGTTTGCCATGGGACGCAAAAGCCGCGACGGTGTCTGACGCCACTGCGGTAGTGGCATTCTCGTCCTTCGGGATGGCGAGATGAAAATAGCCCCAATCGATGCGGAGATTGTCGCCGGAGCGATTGAGGAGGTTCTGATCGCGCGAACCGACTGAGAGCACATTGAGCGATGACGTCTGGTTGCGGAAAGACACGACCTGCTCGCTGCGATCGTTGACGGCTATCACCGGATCGACATCGACAAGGATGGACACCGTGTGTGACCCGCCGTCGGATGCGCTTGCGCTCCAGGTCAGGTAAGTTACTGGACGCGACAGCAAATCCAGATCGCTCATGATCGCCGGAGTGAAGAAAGTAAGTTGCAGCGTGACGCCGCCCTCCCGGAATTCGTAACGGGTATGGGTTGGGATGATGGAACTCGCAGTTTGCTGCATCGCCGGTACTGAGTCGGGATGATGCCCCATGAAACGAAACGGCCTGCCGTCGATGCGGGCGATCCCTGTAATTGGCTGAGGCGTACCCGTCCAGTGAGTGGTGTCGGAGTCTGTGAGTTTATCTGTCTTCGACCAGATGCTGAAGTACGGGTCGTGGGCGATGAGCGGTGTCGCCGGTGCGATTTGTTGCGATACGGCAGAACCAAGACCAGCAGAGAAGGCGAGGAAAGAAACGAGAGAGAGAGCGACAGTCTTCATTGGTTCCTTTTCGAATTGGCAGACAACTGATTTTGACTCATCGAACCGTCCACGCGCCACATGCAAGTTCGCGAGTACCAAATTCACAGGCCGATGTGCAATCTCACCGGAAAAAGCGCTGGAACCCTTGCGCGTGTGTCCAGCGTCTTGCTATATGTTATGGTATCGATGCCATTGCGCCGCCTTCTTGACGTCCAGGCCTCGCCACAATTGCCGCACCAGGAGGGATTTCATGAACGCTCCCGCAATTCTCCCAGGTCAACCGCTAAAGGATCTCGATGAGTGGGACGATTTTCTCGCTGGGCGCTACAATGAAGGCAAGAGCGACGAGGAATTTCGCCAGTATGATGCGACCGTCACTCCCGGGGTCGCGGAGTTCTACCGTCAGAATCACGAGCACATGACTGTGGACTACGTCCTATCCAAGGAGCGGGAATACTTTGGCTTAAACAAGGGTCAGAAGACGATTTGGGAGGCAGCGGAGTTCCTCAACACGCTCGTCGACGATAGCGATCCGGATACGGACCTTACCCAGATCGAGCACCTGCTTCAGACCTCCGAGGCGATGCGTCGTGACGAACAGCCCCGCTGGATGGTGCTGACCGGCTTCATCCACGATCTCGGCAAGTGTCTTTGCCTTTATGGGGAGCCCCAATGGGGCGTGGTTGGCGATACGTTCCCGGTCGGCTGCGCCTGGTCTCAGGACATCGTCTTCTATGAGTACTTCAGGAATAATCCAGATCGCAATGTGCCGGAGTATCAGAGCAGGAACGGCATCTATGAGCCCGGCTGCGGCCTGGAGAATCTTCATATGTCCTTCGGTCATGATGGCTATATCGCCCAGGTAATGCAGCCGTATCTCCGCGATGAATCGCTTTACATGCTTCGCTTTCACTCCTTTTATCCGTGGCATAAACACGGAGCGTACGATCACCTCTGCAATGACAAAGACCGGTCAATGCTGGAGTGGGTGCTGAGATTCAACCAATATGACCTATACTCCAAAGGACATTCCAAGCCCAATCTAACGGAACTGAAGCCTTACTACGACGATCTATTCGCAGAGTTTCTTCCGCCGACAATTGCCTGGTAGCGGCGATCTGCGGCGGCAGGCCATCATCGCCACACTCGAAAAACTGAGGTACACTCCTTCCATTGCGGCAGCAAGAAGTGCCAGGGGTGTTCGAAGCATCGGTTGCGCTCGTTTCCCCCTCTGTAGGTGCAATATCGTTTCGCTCATGTCCTTCGATTCCGATCCTCTTGCTGCCGCATTCGAGGAAGAGTCCATTGCGGTGTGTTGAACGCGTCGTTTGCTGCATAGTGTCGGTTTGTTTGTTCGTGAATATCCATGGTGTCGCCTTTCTTCTTGCTCAGGACGCGGCGACCCGGAATCACCCGACCGGGAGCAGCTTGAAGACCGTTGAATCAACGACGGCAAGCCCACAGAACAAACTGCCGATTACGGCGAGTGGTTTTGTTGACTCGGGCGCCGTGATCTTCAAGGACGCCGCAGAACAAGCTGGCCTCGTCGGCTGGAAGCACGTCATGGGGACGGCGGAGAAGCGGCTGATTATTGAAACGAACGGCTCGGGAGTTGGGTTGATCGATTACGACAACGATGGCTGGCTCGATATCTACCTCGTGAATGGATCGACCTTCAACGCCATGGATGGCAAGGAAACGACTCCCCACGCAGCGCTCTTCCACAACAATCACGACGGAACGTTTACCGATGTGGCAGCGAAAGCCGGCGTGACCAATGATCGCTGGGGCTTTGGCGTGGCCGTAGCCGACTATGACAACGACGGATGGCCGGACATCTTCGTTAGCAACTGGGGTAAGAACCGTCTCTACCACAACAACCATGACGGTACATTCACCGATGTGGCGGAGAAGGCTGGGGTTGCTCTGGGAAATTGGTCGGCCGGCGCAACCTGGGGAGACTACGACGGCGATGGCCAGCTGGATCTGTTTGTCTCTGGCTACGTCCATTTTGACCGCGACAATCTGCCTTATGAAAAGACCAAGGCGGTCGGCTATTCATATTGCGAATTTCGCGGTGTTTCTGTGATGTGCGGCCCCAAGAACATACAAGGTGAACCCGACCATCTGTTTCATAACAATGGCGATGGAACCTTCACCGATGTCAGCGAAAAGGCTGGTGTCTCGGACCAGGTCAACCGCTACTACGGTCTGACACCTGTCTTTGTCGATGTGAATAACGATGGAAAAGTCGACCTTGTGGTAGCCAACGACTCGACGCTGAGCTACCTCTATCTGAATCGAGGCAATGGTACTTTCGAAGATGCCAGCTACACTTCCGGCTTTGCTCTGAATGAAGATGGTGGCGAAGTGGCGGCCATGGGTGTAGCCGTCGGAGATTATCTGAACAACGGCTTGCTGGACTTCGCCATTACCGACTTTTCCGGCGAAGCCAAATTACTCTTCCGCAATGACGGTGGAGGGAGCTTTACGGACGTTGCCATGCGAGCCGGTGTTGGCCGGAGTTCGATCCCGTTCCTCGGATGGGGAGCAGGGTTTCTGGATTACGACAACGATGGCTGGCTCGACCTTCTCATGGTCAACGGGCATATTTACCCGGTCGCGGACGAGGAGGACTGGGGAACGTCCTACAAAGAGCGTCCACTGCTGTTCCACAACACGCGGGATGGGAAGTTTGAGGAAGTACCTGCGGTGAAGGGTTCGGGGCTGGCAGCGGTCATTCCCGGGCGAGGCGCTGCCTTCGGAGATCTCTTCAATGACGGTAAGATCGATGTCATTATCAATCTGGAAGATGGGCCGCCCACTCTTCTCCGGAACGTAAATCCGGATCATCATCACTGGGTAGCGCTGAAGCTTGTGGGTGGTCCCAGGAGCCCGCGTGACGCTGTAGGTTCAACGGTTTACCTGACGGCGAACGGCATGCGACACCGCGAGGACGTACTCAGCGG
>Ga0302304_10001995_pt1 | contig 10488 bp, 8 predicted proteins | sample III_Palsa_E2_2_FD_198769 | JGI IMG/M metagenome (GOLD analysis project Ga0302304, IMG submission 198769) | Peat permafrost microbial communities from Stordalen Mire near Abisko, Sweden - III_Palsa_E2_2 | ecosystem: Environmental > Terrestrial > Soil > Palsa > Peat permafrost | place: Sweden...
TCTCCGCAATTGCCGGTGTTGGCGGCACTTTGATAGATTCCCGCTTCGGAACCGCCTTCATCCCAAATGCTGTCGGTGTAAACCGTTCCGTTGGACGCGACATACATCGCCTGGATGTCGTCCTGGACGTGTTCGGGATTGCTCCAGTCTCCGTCGGTGGGCGTACCTGGGAATGAGTTACCCAACCAGGAGGTTGTGTAGCTTCCGGGCAAAGTCTGAGCGGTGGACATGGACTGACAGCAGAGTAAGACTGCCGCAGTCAGAGAGATTTTCAGCCAATTCTTATGGAACATAGAGCTTAATCACCTTTGCTTAAACTTGAAGGTAAGACGACGCCGACGGCGTCCAGCCAAGCGCCGCGTATCGTTGTAAAATGCTTTCTGCTGTGCTGAGTTATTACTGCTTCTGGTTGGAGCCTGCAGTGGACATCGCCGTAGACTGCGCCTGAAGGGCCGCAATTTCCTTATTTTTTGCATCCTGCGGAATATTCGGCTCATTCTCGAGGGCCGTAATCTGCCCCTGGATATCCGATACGCGCTTCTGGACCAGGGTTGGGGGTGCGGACGATTTTTGGGCGGCCGCAGTCGAGGAGGCCACGTCGGTCTTCGGCGCGCATCCGGTAAGCGCTGCTACGAAAACCACCAGCGCAACTGATAGCTTAAATTGCGTCTGTAACTTTACCATTTAATTTTCCTGTCACGAAAGTACTTCTTGTAGATGCCTGTGCCGCAATTTGGGCACAGGCTGTCGCGAGTTGCAGGCCTTAGTGGTTAGCTGTTGGTGGCCAGCATTTGGTCGGCCTGTCCCAACTGATAGAGTTGGTTGCCTCCGCCCCACCACGGGGAGACGTTGGCGTTCATGGGCGTATTATTGATATCCCACAGATTTACCGGATTAGCCGTCTGTGAAGGCTTCATGGCTTTTACGTGTCCATCACAGAAGATGAAGTTGGTCATGCCGGTATGCCCCTGAACCCCGTTTAGGGGAGAGTTATAGCAGCCGTTTGCATTGGCGAGCGCGGGAGTTGAGCAAGTCGATGGTCCCCACCAGCCATATAGGGGGAGTTCGTTAGTATAGTTCTGTCTGCTCTCGCCGATGGCTATAAGCTGCGACGGACTATTCATGGACGACAGCGTAATGCTCGCCTCCCCAACGGACGCAAAGGGTCCATTGGTAAAGTCTTCGACATTGATGGCGTAGCTTTGTGGGATGTTCGCCTCCCCGTTAGCGGACTCGTAGTCCCACCAATCCGTCACGGAGTTCAGCGGGTTGTCGGGACACATGAACGCGCCCGTGCTCTTTACATAGGGGTAGAGCATCGATTTCCAGCCGTATGAGCCGTTTCCACGCCCATTGGAGGAGACATACCGGCACGGCATGGTCTCGTCGTAGTCCTGAACGTACATAGACAGTGCCAATCCGATCTGCTTCTCGTTAGAGATGCACTGGATCTGGCGGGCCTTTTCGCGGACCTTCGCGAAGACAGGAAACAGAATCGCCGCCAATATTGCGATTATAGCGATAACAACTAGTAACTCGATTAACGTAAAACCTAATTTATTTCTCATTACCGTTCTCCTCAGTTGAATGATGACCGCGATTTACGGTGTGTTCCATGGAGCACACTACATCCTATCACATCTTATTGATCATGTCAAGCAAATTTTTAGGACTAATGAACAAATATTATGGCCCAAAAAGTGACATAAGGAACAAATAACTAGATAACGAAGCCGACTATCGGGCTTATTATTTGGGACAGACAATTAATTCAGCCGGAATTCCGACTTCCCAGCACAAGCAGCCGAGGCTCAAGGATAGAGCGAACAGACTCTTCGGAAAACTGGCCGCGTGCGCGCGCCACAGTCAGTCGAACCAACTCTTCTCCGATATGAAAGTTGCCCTTGTCTACCGTGGCCAGGGGAATGGCGGGGTCATTTGGAGCTGTGTCCGCTTCGTTCCAATAGTTATCGTAGCCAACGATGACTATATCCGTATTGGGAGTCTTGTTTAACAGGCGGCAGGCGGCGGCGACGGAAGGAACCTCGCCGTCGGATGCGGCCATGATCGCATCAATGGATCCCTCGTGAAGCACATGAGGAGCTAGATAGCCCGTGAGCAAGCGGGCCGTGTCCTCGAAATTCTCCTCGCCCAAGCTTAGCGGACCTAGATTTCTGGTCTCTACTACTCCTGCGGGCTCCAGGCCTTCCTCGCGCAACGCTTGCTCGTAACCCAGGCGCCGTTCTTCAGGCCAGGAGGCGTAGTCGCGGCGCGGGATCACCAGCAGAATGCGGCGCTTTCCCTGCCCGATCAGCCATTTCGTAAGGTTGTAGGCGCCAGCACGATGGTCGCTCGCCACCAAATCGCAGCGCACTCCTTCGGGAGTATCTCCGAACACGGTTACCGGAATTCCAGCCTGTTCGCAAGCTTTCAGATGCGGTACGATGAACTCCTCGGTGTCGAGCGCTCCCACGATAACCCCCATTGGACGCGACTGGATGATATGCTCCCATTCCTCCGACTGCACTTCCATCGGACTGAGCGTCATGACGTGCAGACCTGCTCTGCGCACTGCTGCGATTACACCCGCGTCAAGCACGTGCATCCACCCTGGTGCATGGCGGTATGAATAGTTGCCTGGGGGGGTGATGGATACAAACACAAGAGTGTTCCGCATGAACAGCGATGGATGCGCCGGAAGCTTGCGCACGTCGTCAATATATTGGGACTGTTCCGTTAGATCCTGCGCGCCATCCGCCACAAATGTGCCGCGGCCATCGGATACCAGGGTGTTGTCGTCGAGCAACGGCAGGAGAGCGCGCTGCACGGTCATCCGATTCACTTTGAATTCGTCGGCAATCGTGCGCCTGCTCGGGATGAGCATGCCGGGCTTCCAGGAACCCGACCGAACGCGCTCGCGGATTTCGTCGCGGATTTGCGCGATCATATGAGCCCGCGGCGTGTATTTTAGCGGACGTTTTCCCTTTGAAGCTGCGCTATCCATCTGACTTAGTTCCATCATAATTATCGCCGGTGCACCGTGTTGCCCTTTGTACTGGTTACATTATACTCGTACTTGTCGTTACTGTCACGCAAAATTGTGCATGAAAATTGAGTTGTCCCAAAATTTATTGCAGCACTGCCACAAAATGTGGAATAATGGGGCCGCATCCGGAGAACGCTGTAATCCCGTTTCAATCCAACAGTCTGATGATGGCGTAATCAAACTATAAAGGCCACGCTCAATTGCAAAAGCAACCTTATCTTATCGGCGCGTCCTATTATCCCGAGCAGTGGGATCAGAATCGCTGGGAGGCAGACTTCGCCAAAATGGCGGAGTTAGGCTTCAATTGCGTCCGCATGGGCGAATTCGCGTGGTCGCATTTCGAACGCCGCAAGTCTGAGTTCAGTTTCCAGTGGATGGATGCCGCCATAGCGCTAGCGGCAAGTTATAACATAAAGACGGTATTGTGCACACCAACGGCATCTCCGCCGCCGTGGCTGAGACGAGAGCGCCCGGAGGTTCTTGGCGGTAATGAGAAAGGTCCTTTCCGCTATGGCGCGCGAAAGGGCTACTGTGTTAACGCAGAAGCTTTCCTGCTGGCGGCCGACAGGATCGTTACGGCGGTAGCGGACCATTTCGGCGATAATCCGGACATTATCGCCTGGCAGCTGGACAATGAGCCGGGCTACCCCTTCGTCTGTTACGACAGCAACTGCCTAGAAGCGTTTCGTCGCTGGCTGGAGCGCCGCTACCAAACTCTCGACAACCTGAATGCGGCGTGGGGAACTTCATTTTGGAGCCACGTCTATAACGACTGGGACGAAATAGAGATGCCGATCAATGTCGGCGACGGAGATTGGAATCCTGGCGAAAAGCTGGACTACCGCCGCTTCTTTTCCGATAGTTTTATCGCGTATCTTTCCCGGCAGTCCCGGATATTGCGGCCGCGGTTGAAGAACGGCGTGTTCGTATTCACCAACTGGCCAAACACTTTCTGGTCGGTCGACACTTACGAGGCTTACCGCGAAGTAGGTCTCGATGCGACCGCGTGGGACAACTACAGCGCAATCCCGGGCATTACGGACTACAGGAAGCAGTTCGGCCCAGCGATGCAACACGACCTCGCACGATGTACAAGTCCAACGCAGCGCTTTCTCCTCGCGGAGCAGGCCGCACGGATGCCGGCGACCGCTTTGCAAGCTGGAATTGGCCTGCAAACCTGGCAGGACATAGCACACGGCGCTTTCGGCACGATCTTTTTTGAATGGCGCTCGCCTCTTGCCGGAGCCGAGCAAGGGTACGCATCCATCTTAAATGTCGATGGATCATTTGGCCCTGCAGCGGAAGAGCTGAAGACCCTGACGTCGGCTCTGGCAAAGGTTCCGTCTATCACGACGGCGCGCACGCAGGCAGATGTAGCGATCCTATTTTCGTACGCCGATCAATGGTACCAGGGCTTCTGGGGCGGTGAAACGGGATACGATTCCCATGCTGAGCGTTGGTATATTGGCCTGAAGGCTCTGGGCCGGGATATCGATGTGATTTCGCCGGCGCATCCCATTGAACGATACAAAGTAATCGTCGCGCCTCGTCTGCAGATAGTCGACGCAGAGATGTTGGCAAAGCTGGAGCGTTTCGTTAGTGCTGGAGGAATATTGGTCGCTGATCCAGGGTTCGCAACGAAGGATCCCTACAATCGCCTCCACGAGATGCCGTTCCTCGGGCAGTTATCGCGACTGACCGGGGTTGCTGTCCGAAACACGGCATCGAGACAGGCGATCGCGGGAAACCTGATTACCGGCGCTGCCGATCAAGGCGTTCAGCAGGGTAGTTTGGAAGTCAGGCTCGAAGGCGTGTCCGAACCGTTTCACCCGTGGCGCGTTGTTGAGCGCATCGAGATCTTTGACGCCAGACCTTTAGCCGTGTTTTCCGGCGGCAATCTGGATGGCGAAGCGGCAGCTACACTTAGGAGTTTGGGTGCAGGACATCTACTCTATGTTTGCTTTGACACGCAGACTTCTGATTTTTATGAGGCGATCGCCGGTTGGATAGGCAAGACGTTCGACGTAAGGCCGCTTCTCCCTGGAGTACCAAAAGATGTTGAGGTGACAAGCCGCACGGAAGGCTCCCAGCGCACGATATTTTTACTGAACTTGACCGCCGAACTGCGAAGTATCGATCTGCACGAGAGCCTTAGCGTTTTATTAGGAGAACAGACGGCTGGAAAATTAGTGCTGCCGCCCTGCGGCGCCGGCATCGTGAGCCAGCCTGTTCAGTAAAGAGGTTTGCTTCGAAATGAATAACAGCTTATGGGGCGCCATCCTCGTTGGGGCAGCCATCATGACGTTTTTTTACAGGGCTGAGGCCTCTCCTTTGACCTACGATGTTCCGAGAATGGACAATGTCTCGATTGACGGCAATCCGAGCGATTGGGGCGACCGGGGATTTCATATCGACGCGTTGGCCAATACCGACGGCCCCATGCCCGATCCAAAGGATTTCGACGCGAAGCTGCGGCTGGGTTGGAACGATCGAGGCCTGCTCGTTCTGGTTAGCGTTGTCGATCCGGTTGTTACGGAAAGCGATGATGACAAACTCAAACTCGGCCTTGATGGACGTCGTGCAGCTTTCCGACAAAACTGGCGAACCCATTCAGGCGGCTGCTACAGCTTCCTATACGGATCTGCAGCACACGCAGATCGAGGTCATGGCTCTGTCCACTCTGGCAGGTCAGACCGTGACGGCAAGCGAAGTCGGCCGTACATTGGCGCAGTCCGTGTTGGGAGCATCCAGCGGTCGATCGGCTGCGTCCCTTAACTTTCCCACTCCGGGGCCGGGCAAGAGCTACGGTTCCATTACGGTTTCCTTGAACGGACGTCCGTTTACTCAGATCGATTTACCAGATTACGCCAACCTGCGCCAGCAGGCGCTCCTGCAGCAGAACCTCGTTCTTTCAAACCCGCTCTTTTCCGGCGAGACGCTTCCGCTGATCGGCTTTGCTGACCCGGCAAGGGTACTGGATGTTTTCGGCTCTTATACGATTAAGACGACCTATTACGATAAGCAGTATAACGTGGTGACTTCCGCCATTCAACCGGGACGCTACGGCGCAATCGTCGATATCGCCACCGACTGGGGCGACCATTTGCAGCAGAGGTTCTCTTTGTTTCGAACCGATGGAGAAGACGCCCCAACCCAGCAGAGCGACAAGGATGCCGATGTTCGCTGGTGGACCGGGCTGCGAAGCAAGCTGCGCGGCGATCCCATTTATCCCTATTTAGTCCACTTTCCAAAGGGTTACGACAGCCATTCCAAGCGCCGCTGGCCGCTGCTTGTTTTTCTGCATGGCGTGGGTGACGGCAGCCGCGATCCCCAGTACATCACGACGCAGGGGCCCAATATGGTCATCGCTCAGGGAAAGGATCTTCCGTTCATCATTGTATCTCCGCGGCTTCTCAGCGGATTTGGCTGGTCGAGGCCAAATACCCCATCGATCCGGACCGGGTCTATATGACTGGCCTGAGCATGGGCGGCATGGGGACATGGAATTTTGCGGCCGCCTATCCCGATAGAGTCGCTGCGGTGGCGCCGGTTTCGGGGTTTGGCGATCCGAGCGGGATGAGTCGTTTGGGGAAGCTTCCCGTTTGGGCTTTTCATGGAGACGCGGACGACGTAGTCCCCATACAGCGCGATGAGGCCACGGTAGACGCTCTTAAGAAGGCCGGCGGTGACGTGACCTTTACCGTTATCCCTCACGCGAACCATGCTGAGACTTGGGGGCCAACATACTCGAACCCGGCGCTTTATGAATGGCTTCTAAGTCACAGAGTGTCAGATCATCCCTTGTTGACGCCGGCAACGATGTCTCCTGTGTCGTCCATAGTGCACCATCGCCGCGTGGTCTGACCGGAAGTTGTGCGGTGCAGGAATGGCCGACCGCCATCGTTTTTGCCGTCGGGGCCTATGCTGTAGAGCAGGTACGTGCTTTTCACGCCCCGGTAAATGAGCGGAGCCATCCCATTGCCAAACGGGTCGATAGGAACATGAGTTAGATATTTAGGGCATAGCCCGCCGAGACTAGCAGGATAAGCACCGCCGTGATCGAGACTGTAGGCGCGCAAAGCAAGTGACGTTGTGAGGAGACGATCGAAGGCGGCATCTGCTGTGTCCTTGAATAAAATCTTGCTCGGGGTGGGACAGAGGATCAGGCATAGCATATCGCGTGGAAGCGGCGGATCGCCTGTTTTTTGCGCAGTCTGGTAAGGTAGCTTCGCAGTGTGAGAAGCAGCATCCATGTAGGAGTTGAACAGTGTTAGCGTTCGGCTTTTGGGATTAAAGGTGAAATACATACCTTGTATGATCTTGTATTTTAGGCGCGGTTCGCCTGTCAAATCGTACAAGGGATAGGGCTGCCGAAACTCATTTACAACGACAGTGTCGATATTCATCTTTTCCTGGTGCAGGGTGCTTGAGAAGCTCGCGCGGTTGTCGGTTAGCGTTTCCAGTCGCCGACCAGACTCAAGAGCAGTCTGTGAGTCCAGGTGGTCAACCGCACCCCAGGCTGTCGGCCGCCCAAGCGCGCCACATGCCAGGCCAACCAGCTTTGGCAGCAACCCTCCTGACTCGTCTATCTTATTTCCTAAGTCAATACAATCGAGCGATTCTCGAATGGTTGTCGTCCAATCCCCTTTGCGCCCTGCAACGCGCGCACTGAAACTGATAGCACGAGCCATGCCGCGGTCGTGCGGAAGATAACCGAACGTTTGTCTGTTCGTAAGCCATGGAGGAGCGCAATAAGATTCAGTCAGTCCATGTTCCAGAGATGCCACGGCCGGGGAGTTTTCGCTGGCGATGCGGGCCGAGTCCGTTAAAGTTATGCCCTTTAGACCATTGGAGAAATCAGGGCTGAGCGTCACTCCGCTAGAAAGCGTGTTGTCTACCTTATCCAGGTCGTGGAACTGCCCGTAGGCCCTGTCTAAGGTATCGAACGCATTCGGGGCGGGCACAGGTGACGGAGCGGGCAAATTAAGTGCAGGCGTCACGTTCCCCTGATGCCACAGCAGCATAAGGGTGGCAATTCCACCAATACACAACAAAAATGCGATTGTGAAGATTTTCTTTATCATCTCTATGGACTTTGACACGGTGCCGGTTAAAAGGTTGCAGCCGCCGGGGAGACCCTAGGAGCGCCAGAGAGAGGTGAGACGGCATTTGGTGGACTTCGAGAAAATCCGATCTTAATTATCTTTCCTGTGATGTTGGCCTTACCAGGATCTCATTTACGTTTACTCTGGCAGGCTGTGTGACGGCGTATAGGATTGCGGCTGCGATGTCTTCGGGCTGCAGTGTTTCTGTGGTGTCGAGACGTCCCTGGACTCCGGCTTGCATGGATGGATTTGTGATATGGGTTACTAATTCGGTTGCGACGATTCCGGATTCTACTACCGTAACACGGATGTTGTCTTTGTATACTTCTCGCCTGAGCGACTCCGAGAAGCCTAACACACCGAACTTTGTTGCGGCATATCCGCCGGATCCAGGGTTTGCGACACGGCCGGCGACCGAGGCTACATTGACGATGTGTCCAGTACCATCGAGTTTCATTAAGGGAAGCGCGGCTTTTGTTACGCACATCAATGCAAACAGGTTTAGCTCGATCATGCGGCGCCAGTCCTGGGTATCGGCTTCGCGGACCGGAGATAAGAGCATGACCCCGGCGTTATTTACCAGGATATCGAGGCGTCCATAAAGATCCTGGATCTTTTCCATAATCCGGCTAATGTCGTTTTCACTGGTCACGTCGGCAACGATAGCTACTGCTGTACCGCCTTCACCCTCAATGCGCTTCACGAGATCCTGAAGCCGGTCCAGGCGACGTGCCGCAACGACCACGGTGGCCCCTGCGTTTGCAAGCGCTATAGCGGTTGCCTCTCCAATACCTGACGACGCCCCCGTGACAAGGGCTGTTCTTCCTAAGAGCTGGGGGCCAGACTGCTGATTTAAAGGCGCATTCATATCGCTCCTCCTGATGTAATACCACTACTGAACATGCTTACCATACCAGATTAAACAGACACAGTTGTACCTCCAAAGGAACCGTTGACAAGCGGCTTTTTGAACGACATAATGATTAGAACGAATGTTTGATTTAGAAATCGACAAAACGAAGCAACGCCGGACCGTTCCAAACGAAATAATGACTGAACCTATAATATTGCCTGCCTCCACGAGGCAACCGGAAAACACAGTGGCGGATTTGTTGCGGGATCAGATCCTATCTGGGAATTTCAAGGAAGGGGAATGGCTTCCTACCGAGCGTCAGTTGGCTGAAGATCTTAATGTCCACCGAAGTACGGTGCGCATGGCGATCAACCAACTGGTGCAAAAGGGATTGGTCACGCGGCGGCCGCACTCACGGCCAATCGTCGCAGCGGCTGTGCGTGCGGCGCACTTAGAGGCCGCCCCTAGCGCACAAAGGGTTTCTTCCCCTTCAAACCTGATTGCCTTGCTGACGACTGGTCAGGTGGACGCTTCAGCAAGCTCCCAGGAACGCATCTTCTGGGGAATGAATCGGGCACTGGCGGATGCAGGTTATTTCGGGGTGTTCGTGGACCTTGGGATCATTGGCTCTGAGCAGGATAACGCAGACCGGGAAGCCGAACAACTCCGTTTTATATTGAAACAAGGTTTTGGCGGCGCCGTTTTCTATCCTTACGCCTATCGTAGCAACAAGGAACTTGTAGAAGCAGTCAGCCAGACGATTCCACTGGTCACCATCGACCGGAGGATTGAAGCCGTGGATACCGATTTTGTCGGTGTGGACAATTACCAGGCTATGTATGACACGATCATGCATCTGATAAAGCAAGGGCATCGGCGGATCGCATACCTTACGAAGAACGAGCAGATTTTTGCGGTCCAGAATCGGATCCAGGGCTATATCGACGCTATCCGGGATGCCGACCTTGACGAGATAGTACTCTCCATTCCTTCGCGCACGGAACAAGAATGGACGGCAGTGGACGTTGTTTTCCAAATGACTGAAGATAAACGCCCAAGCGCAGCCGCGGTGTTTAACGACTACTCCGCATTAGATTTCTCGAATCGTCTCACGAATATGGGTCTTTCCGTGCCGGGAGATGTCGCGATTACTGGATTCGATAGTATTATTTCGACGCTCCCGACAGGTGTTGGGCTTACATCGGTAGCCCAACCCTTTGAGGAAATTGGCAGGAAGGCTGTCGAGGTTCTCCTGCGCCGCCTGAAAGATCGCTCCGCCCCTACGGTATCTGTAAATCTCCCAGCAGAACTCATTATTAGAGAGAGCAGCCAGTATCACGGTAAAAGCTCGTCGATTACTGCTTCACAGTAATCACGAGATCATGCGTGCCTGTTGTACCTGCTGGAATACTTGCGTCCTGAACGGGCTGACCGTCCAGGAGGACACGTGCGGTATGGCAGCCGCTGCCTTCAAGACGAATGTT
>Ga0302304_10002005_pt1 | contig 10462 bp, 9 predicted proteins | sample III_Palsa_E2_2_FD_198769 | JGI IMG/M metagenome (GOLD analysis project Ga0302304, IMG submission 198769) | Peat permafrost microbial communities from Stordalen Mire near Abisko, Sweden - III_Palsa_E2_2 | ecosystem: Environmental > Terrestrial > Soil > Palsa > Peat permafrost | place: Sweden...
AAAATCAACTATTTTTTGAACATAGATTACTAAACTTAATCCAAGTAAGGTGTAAACAACAGCGCCCAAAAAAGCTTGCTGCATCATGCTTTTATGCGGTGTTAATAGTTGCCAAAAACGTTTTAAGTTAGAAGTTTTTTCGGATCCTTTTTCAAACTTATCACTAGGTAGCAATAATACGATCACTCCGCTCCAATTTGCATTAAAGTCATCAATTGTTTTTTTTAAAACAATTCCATTACCCGGATCCATATATAAAATATGTTTGTTGCTTATGTTGTAAATAACCACATAATGCTGAAGCCCATTTTTTGATTCAAGATGTGCAATTGCGGGCAATGGTATTTTGGGCAAACTATCTATAGTGCCTTTAGCTCCTTTGGCTTGAAATCCCAGGTGTTCAGCCGCTTCTATCAAACCAAGTACGTTGGTGCCTTTTCTGTCGGTACCGGCATATTGTCTAATGCGACTTACTGGTAATTGTAGCTGATAATGTGCCGCGATCGAAGCTAAACAGGCTGCTCCGCAATCTGTAATATCCCTCTGTTTTACTTTCGTCCCCTTACGCATAAATTTATTAATTATCTCATGGATGTAATTAGAAATAGGACTGGTAAAATAAATTATGAAGTCTGTTGCGGAGCATTAGGATTAGTCCAGTCATTGATGTTATCCCATAGCAACTGCCATAATGTACGGTCGCCTGTTATAAAACGAGCCTGAAAAGTAAGGCCTTTATGTAAATTACTTGTAAAGCCATTTTTTAAATGCAATTGTGTAGCATCAAACCTGCAGCGCACTATAAAAACCGTAGTATTATTGAAAGTGGTAAAATCATTATCAAGAGATGAAACTTTACCTGTAATCATACCAAAATAGTTATAATCAAAAGCGTCTATTTTGAAGTGTACTATTTGCCCTGGCTTGATTAACCCGATGTCTTTTGTTGTTACATAACATTCGCCTATAAGATTTCCATTAGGCGATACTGTACATAGTGTTTCATTAGGTTGCAAAACACTGCCGGTATAGCGCGTATTAATCCCTTGCAATGTGCCTGAAACCGGAGCTTTAATTTTATAATAAGATGCATCTGTGTTCAACTGATTCTGCTCCTCGTTATATTGAGAAAGTTCTAAACCATAACGCGTTAGATCCTCCTGCCAATTGCTTTGTTGTTCTGCCATAAACGCTTTATAGCTACTGTTGGCTTTATCGTACTGTACTTGTGTGTCAAAAAATTCCTTTTGGGTTACTGCTTTGCCTTTTAATAAAGTGGTGTACATATCCAATTCCTTAGATGCCTTTTTCAATGTTGCATCTTGATCTGTTTTCTCGTATAAAAAATGATTTAATTGTTCTTTATACAATTGTGATTTTAACTGTGGAAGAAGATTTTCGTTAAGATTACCAGTAGTTAGTAATTGTAAGTCGTGGATATATTCATGATGTAAGCTAATTTCAAAGCTATCTGATATGAGTTTATCATGTGTTATTTGGTCTTTTAATCTCAACAGAATTGTTCCCTTTTTTACTTCGTTACCTTCATGATAATATATTGTATCAATAATTCCACCGATAATTGACCTCACTTCGGTGCGTTCGTTTACCGGTCTTACAATGCCTTGCGATGTAACAGCTATGGTAGTGTTAACGAAGGGTAGTGCAGCCAAAGAAACTATCACCATACCGAGTAGCAGCCAATACAGTATATAGTTTCTTTTGTGAAATGGAGGAAGATATGCGATCGTCGTATTTGATAGTTGGGTGGCGGAATGAAGCATTTAAAGTTTAAAAAGTATGCCTGTTGAAATGGTATAGTGAGTTGGCATTATGTTTAGCTCGTCAAAGTTTCTCGTATCGGATGCCGTATTATAGGTGGCAGAAATAAATAACGCCTTTCTATGTGTTAGTTCATAGGATGTTCTTAGCCCAACATTCAAATTGTCATAATTCACCTCATTATATTTATCACTCACAATCAAAAATCCGTAACCAGCATAAGGTGTAAGCGTAATTTTATGAGCATTTTTATTAATATTGAATTCATTTGATAAATAAAACGATGATTCAGAAATACCGGTGTGAGTACTGTTCCGAAAATTACTATACTGTTGAAGATCAAAAAATAAATTGCTGTATAATCTAAAATAAATTGCGGCACCGAATCCATAGTTAGATATGTTTGTTGCACCTTTTGCTGTATTAATGATGTTGATCGATAATTTAGATATTTCGACCGCTTCTTCGATATTATTATGTCTTATATAATTTATTATTTGCTTAGAAAATGGTTGGTTTTGCTTTTTTGAATTATTTATTAAATTTTTTTGCCTGATCGTATCCAAAGTTTCAGTTGAAATTATACTCATCTGTTTCTCGGTTTCCGCTTTTGCGAACAAGGTGTCGTATTTTAACCATTCTTCTTTATTGCCTGACTTACTCAGTAATTCTACATCGTCTCGATTTTGTATAATATCTTTATATGCAAAGGGGGTAATATTTACGGTGTCTATTTGAGTTCGAATAAAATCAATCTTTTTCTCAGGAGCTTCATTTTTATAAATATGGTGACTTTCATCATGAATTTCCTTGATGTACCATTTTTTATCAATGTATTGATAAATAACGCTGCAGCTCTGTTTTCCTATTCTTACAAAACCTAAGCGTTCTAAATTATACCGGTTTATATTTATCGCGATAAAAGCATATGAAACCGTATCCACATATAGCACCATGTCTATCTGATTATTTGTCTTTGTTGTATCTTTTATCGAAACATCAATAACAAACACTTTATGATCGTCATATAGTTGCTTACCAATTAGGATATAATCAAATATGGATTTGTTGGATAGTTTTCTTATCCAATCTTTACGATGCACTATATCGAAGTCAGCAATTATATTATAATCTTCAACATCTCGTAAATAGCTTAATGATTTGTCGTTAATGCTATCAATCTTATTTTGAACTAACTTAACGGATGTTTCTTCATTGCTCGTGTATGGTGGCACATAAGCTTTTACTACGGCATCCGATTTAAAATATGATGACTTGTTGCGTGTTACCTGATCCCTTAAAATCCCAGTTAAAATAGTAGCCTTATCGGGGTAGTTTTTAGAGATATTTTTACAAGCTCTTTTTAGAATGTTGTCGGCCTCGCCGACAATGACCTCATTTAATACTATCGTTTTTTCACCCATTTCTATTTCGTAAAAATGATTTGGCTGATAAATTAAATGTTGCTTGATAAAACCAACATAACTAAACCATATTCCTCTGTTAATAAATACATTTAAATCCGCCGAAATCGTAAAATCTCCTTTTTCGTCAGAACTTGTTTCAGTTTCACCTACAGCTATGGTTACGCCTGATAAATTATGTCTGTTTTTATTGGTTATATGTCCATGTACAGAAATAGTTTGGGCAAGAAGGAAATTACAACAAAATGCGAGTAAGATAATGAGTAGTAGTCTTATTCTCATTGACTAAGTATATAATTGGCCGTCAAAATAGATTTTCATCCATATTGATGGCCAATTGCATTAATAAAGTGTTATTATAACAAGCTACCCAAACCGATAAGTGCACCTATAGTTAATATGGATACTAAAAGGCTTGATCCATTACCAGCACCAGCATTTGTAGTAGTGGAGGCAGGTGGTGGAGTGCCACCACTACCTCCAGTTGCACCTAATGGTTGAGTAGGTAATGATAGTAGTCCTCCATCAATTATTTGTAATTCAACCGCATTCATTTCTGTAAACCCATAACTGTTTAAATCTAATGATTGATTCATAAAATGTGTTTTTAATTAGCTTTCCTAATTTTTCGCAACACGCATGGGTTTCAGAAAGATTATGCCCATATCAACTTTTTGGCCAAATCGTGATTATACAAATATTTAAAAAATGACTTTGATTTCTTAACTAAAGTATAGATAAGTATAAACAAAGTTTGGTTAAATAAATGTTATTTGGTTTTTAACTTGAAAAGTTATATTATTGGAATGCAAACCAAACCTTATGTCAATACATTTAAATTTAAAAAAGGCACGTGAACAACGTAACCTATCTCAGCGATGTGTTGCTGATAAATTACACATCAGCCAAAACGCATACAGTGCCATTGAAACAGGTAAAACCAAAATGGATATAAAAAGGATGTTTCAACTTGTTGAAATATTAGGTGTGGCATTCACCGAATTAGTGATTGATAGCGGGGCCTCTTCCTCTTTAATCAATAAAGAGAGAAACAAGGAGGTTTCATACACTCATGCAAATCCTGCTCAAATTATTAATAGTGAAAATATAATGCTAATTGAGTTGCTTAGAAAAGAATTAGATTTAAAGAATGAGCAAATTAGCATGTTGCATAAATTATTAGAACAAATACACACTTGTAATTTTTCTCGGCGGTTAGTATAATAGCGAATCCAATAGTTTGTGTTGCAATGACAAATAAGAAATGACTTATTTGTCGATATAAAGAAATGTTAATTATTTCGCTAATGTATTACAGAATGAGCCTTTGCTTGATAATTATATATCACCACACAAACCACAATACCTCTTTTGTTTCATAAGGTTTATATGTCTCATCAATATTTACTAATTCGGAATATGAAACATAAAAAGGTTGTTCTGCAATTTTCAACAACGTGGGTTGTTTAATGGTGGTTTTAATTTTGCTTTTATAGCATAAAGATCATAACCAAGCTTTGAAGCTTCTTCCTGACCGATGCGGTTAATATGAACCATAATATTAGGAAAGTCCCATTGCAGATTAGCCAATTCCTGCTGTATCTGAAAATCAGTGTATGTACCAGAATGTAATTCCTTCAACGCCTCTGCAACTATTTTGGTTAAGCTTTTAAGTGGTGCGCTTTTGCGATTTTCAAGCCTATCCTTATCGGTATAGGCATATTGCTCAGTTTCGACCTTGTGTACAATAAAAGCATTGCTAGCCTTGTATGCTCGCTTTAAATTGCTGATAGACTGATAGTAGCCTTTGATTTTCTCTTCGTGTATCATATTGTCAACCATGTAATGATTTCTTGAACCATCGTGCTTATTTATGAAACGACTGTAATCAATTCGTTCAAGCATTTGCCTCAAGATGTCTTTTGCGCCAATGGTTGTTACTGATAAATAAAAACGGTTAATGACCTTATAAACCAGGTGACACTCTTTTATATATTCCAATATCTCAGATGTGCCCATTGATTCCAGGTTTGGATTTGTGTTAGTGATATGTACGATCTCTTTTTTAAAATCCACTACATCTGACTTGCGAAACCGTCCAACAATCTGTATTGCCTCGCTTTTGGGGTCAATCATCGTGTGTTGCGCAAATACGAGATCTGAAACCATTATTACCATAGAATCACTTTCATGCGTTTCATAGTCTATATCAACTGCAGAAAAGAAGCGACAAGTCAGAAAGTTGAACTTCTTAAAGTTCTTCAGCTCGGTATACACATGGATGTACTCATTTAATCTCAACTTTTTTCTACTATCGCGGGAGCAATAAATGGCGCTTTCTGGCTTTATATTTAGCTTTGTTATTACCTCGGCTATGTTCTCGGTGCTGTTGAAGAAGATGAAGTATTTATCCCGTGGGTTGTTTTCAATGAACTTTTGCAGAGTTAAAATGATATTGTTCATATGAATAAGTTTAATTGCCTCCTTATGCTGGAATTTCGGCTTTAATCTCATTATCTTAAACTTTTGCCTTATAAACATGGGATCGCTCGGCATTATCGGGGTAGCGGACACAAAAGCCTTTTGCTTGAATTTGAAAAAATCAAACATAGGAAGTATGATATTAGACCTATAACCAACATCTTGAATTGTTCGCTCACATTCATCCATTAACAGAAAGTAATCAGTATAAATCCGCTCACCAATAGCGTCCTTAACCCGATAGAATGATTCAGGTGTTACAATTATTTTTTTGAATGGGATATCCGATTCTATATATTCAGCAATCTGATCAGCGGTTACATTCTCATATACACCTAGAACCTTTTTGTGCTTCTTACTCTTGCCGACGATAACTGGCACGTTAGGTTCAATAATGATACTGTTACGAGGCCACTCGATTTCAAGTGAGGTAGCTCCGCAACCCGTTAGAGTCTTGAATAAGATTGTATTCGATGGAATACCTGTTTTTTTAAAGGGCATTATGTCTTTCAAGAATTGCTTAGCCTTGATGAAGACATTTATTATTTTATTAAATAGCATGGTTTTATAGATTAAAATGTTCTCATTGCATAGGCACATTATCAATGTCCTATCGAGGGAATAATAAAAGGGGGCGAATGCCCCCCTTTGAATTAATTAAGCGGCGTTTGTATCACGCTCAGCCTCTTCGTAGAGGTCTTCCAATGTGAACCCAATGGCAAATGCGCCATCTTGGTATTCTTTTAAAAACCTGAGCAAGTCTGCAAAAAGCAGAACTTTCAGCCCTAGATTGCCTTTCCGCAATTGGATGTTAATCCAAACATAAGGGTTGCCATTACGATCATTGCGTGCAATGGGAACGAAATCAATTCGTTTGCCATCTTTTAGATAGGCAAAGAGCTGTTCAAGCTCTTCTAACTCGCGGGTGTCCAGGTTGGACAGATATTCGCTGGTTTCTTTTTTACTAGCGAATCCATTCACATTACTGTCAGTGTAGAACTGGCTTGTTGATAATTCAGCCACTTTACTAGTAGCTGTTTTTTTTAGTTTGTCTAATATACTCATGATTACATCATAAACGCTTCCGCATTATTGCTTGGCGCTGTAAAATTTGTAAAACCACGAACGACACTTGTATTTAATAAAATACCTTTTTAGTGTCAGATTAACTTACTGATAATCAGCAACTAAATTTACACCGCTGAGAACTTTATAAAATCAAAAAAGTATAACACCTCTTCATCAGCTTTTCTTGCTTCAGGTTTTAAGTTACCTGTATTGTGTGCCATACTTCTAATATATTTCTTTCGCGATGCTTCGGTTGTATGTTTTTCTATTAAATCTGTATCGATTAATCTCAGTAAAGAGAAAAGGCTATATATCATAAGCGCTTCTGTAGAAAGTATACTTTTAACATCAATGTTAATATTTGCTTCCTGTTTTAAAAACTTCCTTGTAAGCTTAATTAGATACCTGCGAAAATCAATTATTGCATTGGTGAGATTTGCTGGTGGGGTGTGAAGTTTTTGAATTATATCGTTTATAGTATTATGATTTAGCTCTTCGCCTTTTAACGCTTCTCTAAGCACATCGTTATTGCCATTTTTTGCATTATTAAATAAGGTTACAAGTGTTGAGCGTAGTGCAGATTCAACTATTGATTTGTCATTTATCGTTACGCTAAGCACTTTGTGTTTATCCCGTTTTGCATCAGCTGACCTTTTAGTTTGGCTTATGTAATCAAACTTTAATTCAGTGTTGATTAATTGCTTTCGAGCATTAGAGATAAATCTTTAATTCTCGTTAGTTCCTCAACAGCCAATTGATTTAAATCTAGCTCGTTTGACTTTTTGATGTTTGACCCTTTGTTATTTGTTTCGACTGTTACCACTGATGCAGAATAAAGGTTCCATTCGTAAAGACAATTGGCATAAAGTAGATATAATAAGTTATCACTCGCGGATTTATCTAAACCGCTTGATTCTGCATACTCCCAGTAGTTGAAAGCTGGGTGTAGTTCATCCGTTTGGTCGTCTTTAATTATAAATAAAGTTAATGAATCATTAAAAGCATCAAAGGTTTGACCTTGCTTTTTTAGATTCTCAACTTTTACCTTGGTAGCTGAATGGTACTTTGTAAGCACGTTTAGTTAAATCATCGTTTAAAACAATCGTTGGTTTTGTGAACATTGGCGCATCTGTGGCGCATCTAGTGAAATTGTAGAGAAAAACAAGCTACATTTGCACTCCCAAAAGGGCGGTATCATAGCTCAGTCGGTAGAGCAAAGGACTGAAAATCCTTGTGTCGCTGGTTCGATCCCAGCTGATACCACGAAAGCCTCTTAGTTAACACTAAGGGGCTTTTTAATTTTTAATGCTATGTGTAAAGTGTTCTCAACATTAAGTATAATTATACATTAAATAGCATAGCCAGTTTTATCATACTCTTTTATTTTTCCAATCAATTGCATCAAGTTATTTTTTGATATTTACTTTCCGAAAAAAAATAACAGGCATTTTAATATATAGCTAACAAAGCAATATGAAAAGAATACAATTATTGGCCGTATTGATATTATTAGCGCACACGGCTGTGGCGCAAAAAGCTACAACCTGGAATAATAAGGAATGCGCCGTGGTGCTCACTTATGACGATGCAATTAATGTTGATTTGGATAACGTAGTTCCGGCATTGGATTCTCTTGGTTTAAAAGGCACATTTTACCTGATCGGGGCTTCGCCTGTTGTTAGTCAGCGTATTAATGAGTGGCGTTTTGTGGCTAAGGAAGGGCATGAGTTAGGTAACCATTCACTCTTTCACCCTTGCGACGGGAGTTTGCCGGGCAGGAGTTTTGTTACGCCTGATAACGATTTGAGCAAATATTCGCTTACCCGCGCGGTAAACGAGATCAGGGCAAACAACACCTTGCTTAAGGCGATTGATGGCAAAGATCAGCGCACTTTCGCTTACCCTTGCGGCGATCTAAAGGTAAACGGGACTTATTTTTATGATCAGTTAAAAAACGAATTTACAGGGGCCCGTGGTGTTTGGCCGGGTATGCAAACAATAGACCAGGTAGATCTCACCAATATTGATTGCTATATGATCAACGGCCAATCTGCCGATTATATGATAGACCTGGTTAAAAAGGCCATGCAAACCCATACGCTTCTGGTATTTCTTTTTCATGGCGTAGGTGGCGGGCATAATATTAATGTTGATTTAAAAGAGCATAGCAAGCTACTGCACTATCTAAAAAATAACCAAAGCCAAATATGGATAGCGCCAATGGTGCAGGTTGCGCAGTATATTAAAGACCACCAGGGGAGGTAGTACCTGATTGCTGAATTATTATAAATCATTTTTTTGTGTTGATAAACATATAATGGGTTTGCTTAATGTTAGGTACGATCTTTAAAAAGCTTTGCCATAGCTAATGGTGAGCCTAAAACAATTAGTGGCAAACAAGAGTACCTTGAAAATTTGATAAACAGATATATATAGTTATTATTGTGAACCAATAATAAACGTCAAACGTACATTAAACCAATTAGCCCTGATTATGACAAATAAACTAACCAATGGTGACTACCTTGTATTTTTAATATATTTTATAATTGTTGCTTCCTATGGTTGGTGGGTTTACAAACGTAAGAATACTGGCGATGCCACCTCAAAAGGCTATTTTTTAGCAGAAGGCTCGCTTACCTGGTGGGCCATTGGCGCATCATTGATCGCTTCTAATATTTCATCCGAACAATTTATCGGTACCGGCGGCTCTGCTTTTAAAATGGGGCTGGCTATATCTACCTATGAATGGATGGCCGCGCTTACATTAATTATTGTAGCTATATTTTTTATCCCGGTATATCTAAAAAACAAAATATTCACCATGCCGCAGTTTCTGCACCAGCGTTATAATGGTACGGTTGCGATGATTATGGCTATATTTTGGCTGCTGTTGTACATTGTTGTTAACCTGATGTCGATCCTGTATCTGGGCGCCTTAGCAATCCATACCATCTCGGGTATCAATTTGAATCTGTGCCTGATTTTATTAGCTGTATTTGCTATTGTGATTGCTTTGGGTGGTATGAAGGTGATTGGCTATACCGATGTAATACAGGTGTTTGTGTTGATATTAGGCGGTTTAATGGCAACCTACCTGGCGCTAAATCTCATCAGCGAAAAATCGGGAACTACGGGTATACTTAACGGTTTTAGTTTGTTAAGGGGCGAAGCAAGTGATCACTTCCACATGATATTTAAAAAGGATAATCCTAATTATATGGACCTTCCCGGTTTATCGGTGCTTATTGGCGGTATGTGGATCGTGAACCTTAATTATTGGGGTTGTAACCAGTACATTACCCAGCGCGCTTTGGGTGCAGATTTAAAAACAGCACGAAGCGGATTATTATTCGCTGCATTTTTAAAATTACTGATGCCGGTAATTGTGGTATTGCCGGGTATTGCCGCTTATGAACTGTATCAAAAAGGAATGTTTCATCAGCAAATGCTTAGCTCGTCGGGTGTGCTGGATGTAAATAAGGCTTATCCATCCTTAATGAATTTATTACCAAGCGGTTTAAAAGGACTATCCTTTGCCGCGCTTACCGCAGCTATTGTGGCATCGCTGGCGGGTAAAGTAAATAGTATAGCCACTATTTTTACATTGGATATTTATAAAAAAGCAATAGATAAAGAGGCATCAGACAAAAAGCTGGTTCGTTTAGGGAAAATCTCTGTGGTAGTGGCCATGTTTTTAGGGTTGA
>Ga0302304_10002006_pt1 | contig 10458 bp, 11 predicted proteins | sample III_Palsa_E2_2_FD_198769 | JGI IMG/M metagenome (GOLD analysis project Ga0302304, IMG submission 198769) | Peat permafrost microbial communities from Stordalen Mire near Abisko, Sweden - III_Palsa_E2_2 | ecosystem: Environmental > Terrestrial > Soil > Palsa > Peat permafrost | place: Sweden...
GAAGCGATACGGATAACACAACGTCATACCCAATCGACACCGCCCCTCGTAAGGCAGAGACCTGCGGTCAGTTTCGGACCAAAGAGCACCATACTTAGCCCTTACACTCGTCATCTGGTATATAATGCTGCTCATGGCCACCATAGATGAAAATACGCACTTTAAACCAGGTCTGTTTTCCGGGTCTGTTAACCAGATACGGATCTCTGAGGAATCGCCCGACGGCAAGACAACGCTACAATTTCTACATTATCTTAAAGTCACCCACGACCATGTAGATGAAGCCGGGATCGTTAGTGAGATACAAATGAGCGACCATGATCTTCGCGCTCTTTCCGATCTACTATTGGAGCGGATTAAGTAAGCACCTAGGCTCCTCATCCTTATTGGGACCATAGTGAGACCGTCTAGACTATATACGGAGCAGCATGCCCCATCTCAAAACGCCGAATCTCACTATACAGATAGTACCAAGGGTTCGAATCCCTCATCCCCAGCCATTTCAAATTATGCACATTTATCCAGATGATCTGACGATCTCCTGTTAACTCAGCTGGTCACTCATGTATACGCCAAACTACTTGCCGTATCAGCCCGTAACGTTCAACTTGTCACAAAACAAACGGCGTGACTACGTAAAATCGCCGCCACGCCTACAACTAGCATAAGATTGATGGTAAAGTGGCTCGTATGCACACTTTTCAAGCAGCTGTTTTACTCGGCCTGCTCGCTGCGACTTCTTGGGGCATATCCGACTTCTTAATCGGTCGCTCCTCGCAGGCGGCCGGCGCAATGAAAGGTGCCTTCCTCGTCAACACTTACGGAGCTGTGGTGTATGGTTTAGCATTTCTACTGTGCCTATCTCATCATCCTATTTTTACAACTGGAGGGATCAGCTATGCGATCGCCGGTGGGGCGCTTTTTGGTATGGCCCAGGCAACTTTTTTTAAGGCGATGAGTTACGGGCCGGTCGGTTTAGTATCAGCAGTAAGCAGTACGTACCCACTCATTACTCTCTTAGTGGCATTTACTTTTTACGCAGAACACCTCTCTATTCGAGAGGTGTTTGGCATTTTACTAATTGTTGGGGGGGTTATGGTGGCTTCAGGCCTTGCCGATAAAAAAGCCCGCACAGGGCAGCTTGGTAAGGGTCCTCTTTTTGCCCTTATACCAACGCTAGGTTGGGGGGCTGGCTACGTGTTTATTGCGAAGGCCGTGGCTAGCATAGGCTGGGGCTCAACCCTTTTTGTCGAGCTACTCTTAACACCAGTCTCACTCGTTGCTTTCGTGCCTTTCCTAAAGGGTGACGAGCAGTTTAGCCTTACATCACTACGGGCGAGTTGGAAATTACCCTCGCTATGGGGCGCAGCGATTATCCAAATGCTTGGTTTACTCATTGTCAATATAGCGCTCAGTAAAGTCCCGGCGCACGCCGCAGTTATTATTGCGGTTTCATCTTGCTACCCTGCTCTTACCATCTTTTTAGCATTCCTTCACCTGGGGGAGCGAATTCCATTTCTGCCACTGATGGGCGGGTTGGTTGGCGTGCTCGGTGTCGTATTGCTAGCACTCGGGTGAGCGTTTGCCTAGCATAAGAATTGTTGTTATCATGCCGATGTGAAAATAGCACTCGCAACCGCAACTGACTACGACAAGGGCTGGGTGGACACCCCAGATTTACTCAAGACCTTTACAGACCTCGGGGTTGATGTCAGCTTACCAGTCTGGGATGACCCCACCGTTGACTGGTCGTCTTTTGACGTTGTTCAGCTCCACACACCATGGGATTATCAGGATAAATATGGTCAGTTCATTGACTGGTGCATGAGGGTCGAGACGGTTAGCAAGTTGATTAATAATACGGCTACCGTCAAAGCAAACAGCTCCAAGGACTACCTACTGTTGCTTCAATCGAGCGGTGTAGACATACCTTATAGTCTTATTGCTACTGCCAAGCACCCTATAGCGATCCGCGAATTGAAAGCACATTTTGGCGGATCGGTAGTTATTAAGCCAACGATTGATCTTGGCGGCTGGAACGCTAAGCGATTTGAAACGGTTGAAGAGTCACAGCCCTACATTGCTGATCTCCTAAAGCGACACAATGTGCTCATCCAGGACTTTGTTGCCGAGGTTATAGAGAAAGGTGAATGTTCAGCCGTTATGATTAACGGTAAGCTCAGCCATGTCGTCCGGAAACTGGCTGCACCGGGAGAATTCAGAGTGCAGGATGAGCATGGAGGGACAGTTGAGCCAGGAGAGATTGTGCCAGGTCTTGAGGAATACTGTCAGGATATCATTAATAAACTGCAGCAGCGTCCATTGTACGCCCGAGTAGATTATGTTGAGACGGAAACCACACGATTACTTATGGAAGTCGAGATGATTGAACCGGAGCTATTCCTACGCTTCAAGCCAGATGCGTACAAGGTATTTGCAAAGGCGGTGATAGCCACAGCACAACGCCGTTAATTAGTACCACCTTAACGATTTTCACAGTAAGGTGGCGCCATTGTTTAATACGCAAGTACTTTTCACCCAAGCTACAGAGCCTAATTGACAAGATAGAGTATGGCGTGTTGAATGAATGAGGCATTGAGCAGTTTTTACATTTTTTAAAGGGGGGAACCATTTCGGATGACTGAAGTTTTAGGGGGTGCACCTGCGTTACATAACCCATATATGGAAGTAGATCCTTTACACTTCTCTGATTTGGGTATTGATTTAAAACTTATGGGTTTCGCGCCCGGTGTTGACCCGAGCGTTCCAACGTATCGATGGGATCCTGAGTATACGCTAGGTGGCCTGGATAGCGCTGCCGCTTACTACAAAAATTTCGGAATAGCGGTTCTTGGGGAAAACTGCAAGATAGATGCGGATTTGAAAATCGGTGACATTCCAGAAAAATTCGGTGAACCTGCGATTGAACAATGCTTGCGCAATCGGGAAAAGATGTTGGGCCGTAGGGAAACAAGAGCTGATAGTTCGCTTCGGTATATTACAGTTATACCCCCACAAACTGTTGCAGAATATGTGCCGGCGATAACTGGCCTAGCGGCAAGGCTTGGTCCTGTATTCGAAGCCTTCGGTGGTCCTGGTGCGACGTTGACCCCTAGCATATACGATATGCCGCTGGCGAATGCAATGGTGGTACCGACCAATCCCAAAAGAAGTAGGTCTAACGACGGGATGCAATCACATGGCCTCCATTCTGATACCGACTCAATAACCGTACTTAGCCCTTTTATAAACCTCGGCACCGGTGGAGAGTTTTGCCTTGTAGATGGCGTACAGGAAGCATGCGAGACGGCAGGAGTGGACCCGAATGAGAGCCTGCAGGAGATTATTCGTCGTGTTGATCCTAATGATATACGATTTCTCCTGCACCGCGCCATGCCTGGCCTAGCGATAGTCGCCGATACCACAAATTTGCACTGCGTAACTCCGAAAAGGCCCCAAGACATACAGGCCACATTGTCGTCGGGTGAACCCTGGCATGACCTCGGGGATGGACATATGCTTGCGCGACTCGTGCCAAATATCCCTGGCGATCCTATTGATCGCTTGGCGCTAATCGAACAAGCAAGGTGGGTTGCTCTAGTGGCTTATAACATGGGATTTGGAAAAATGACCCGGGAGGCATTACAAAGAGCGCACGAAGCAGGCGGTACTACACCAGACGACATAGACAAGGTAAATCAAATTATGAGCGGAGTAGACCATTCAGTATTACTGTATGGCCCAAAGAACATTACATCTATGGCACCTTTCGAGCGGGTGTCGCAGAGCATTGAAGAACGACATGCCGCTTAGATACCGATGCTATCATTGAAAAAAGTTTGAAGTAAGTACCACTTCCCCAATCATTTTGTACGAATAGGTTCAAACTTCGGATTTCCAATCTGTAAACATCGGGCTTGAATTTAATGTGAGCAGTACATCACATTTGCTAATAATTCCTCTACCCTCAAACCGTTCATGTTCTTGCAAGAGGGTAGCAATCATCTTATTCGCGACTATGCGAAGACCAGAGGCACTGCCACTGGCGTAATATTGCGTTTAAGTGAGGCGATTGCACATCGTATAGTATGGGCCAGTCTAATGCAGTGACGTGCACATGCTACTACGATCAGACGCCACGGACGAAACGCTTAGCTTGAGTTGTCAATATACGGCGGCATTGGTAGGATTAACTAGATAGGTTACGGTAATTATGTTAAGGCATACGCATGAACAATCTCATTTCCTTTGAAGTTTGCCCTAGGGATACATTAAGGCCACCCGTCGAGTACGATGGGCCCCCTCCACCCGTTGACCTAGACGACAACGACGAGGGAGGCGGCAGGCCAAGATGCGCTCAATGCACATGGATGAATTCAACTACAGAATTACGCCTAAGGGTAGAGTCAGTAGAAAAATCGGGCCTGGACCCAAACGATGCGAATCCAGCTCTGAATCCTCAGCAGAGGGGTGCACTTTATGTGGATCGTAGAATGGGAGTAAGAAACCCCGCAGTTGGGGAGGCAGTGGAAGCAGCTCGGGACACGCCTTGTGACGGACCTGTTGCCGAGAAACGATTTCGATTTTTGGGCAGAAAGTTTGGCCGCGTTGTTGTGCGTTGCTCTAACCCTGCAATACCCTGGGGACGCCTACCTGGTTCTACCTACCCTGGCCGTAGGAATTTGTTCGGTGAGGTTGGAGAAGAATGAGCCGTGTTTTATTGATAAAAGTAATGTCTAAGCCTGCATGATGTCTTAGCCATTGCCCTACAAGGATGAAATCAGAGAGTGAGGGGTGCCAGTTGAGAGACTCATCCCCAGCCAAGTGTTGTATATAAATCTACATTAATTTTTGAAGGCCTCCTTGCGAGGTCTTTTTGTTATACTCTTTCTATGCAAAAGCCCTGCTTAATTATTGTTCATGGCCTACCAGCTACTGGTAAAACAGCTGTGTCAACCGAGATATCAAATCGCCTCCACATTCCCGTCTTTGCAAAGGACGCCCTGAAAGAAGCAATGTTCGACACTGTCGGCTATAGCGACAAAGCTTGGTCGTCTAAAGTTAGTCATGCTTCGCACCGGCTTATGGACATTATCATCGAGCAGGAGCTAGGATGTAGCCGTTCTCTGATGGTTGAAGGTAACTTTAAACCAGATATTGATAGTGCTAGATTTCACAGGCTGTGCGAAAAATATTCCGCCAGCTGCTTGCAACTACTTTGCTGGGCGGAGGGAGAAGGCCTCTACAATCGCTTTCAGGAACGCGAGACCAGCCCAGACCGCCATCCAGCGCATGTACACCCCGATTATCCAAGAAGTCTAGTAAAAGAGTTGTTGGCGCCCGGGAAGGCAGTACCTTTATATAGTGTTGACAACACTATTGAGATAGATACGTCAGATTTTTCTCTCATAGATTACACTATGCTAACGTCCAAGATCTCATCCTTTATGACTGATGGGCGACTCTCCGGTGTACCAATCCAGCGTAAAGTTGCTGATGAAACAGCCTAAAAGTGTTTTAGTTAAGGGTCGGCTCCAAAATCAACATCTATCTCCGACAACTTTTGACCCAGAAGAATAAAGTCATTCATTATGGGTTCGAAGCGTGAGACCCATGGCCAGCCAAGCGTTGTATATTTGTCATCATTCATTAAATTTCTCACGTTCTTACGGTCGGGAAATTACGGGATAAGTTATTAGGTTATACGCCTCTAAGGCCAGGCATCAGGTAGCTCAACCAGTTACTTAACTTACTTTTCTAACGATTCCAGACTTTGAAATTGCATAGTAATGGATGCAGCGCGAGCTATATCCATTAACATCTTTGTCCGAAGTTTGTCCAATTTGTCGCCAGCCACCTTATGGCGCCTATAACTAGGCACCATCATTGCCTGAATCCACCCTTCTTCTAGCTTTTCGATTGCTAACCCCTTATAGACTAGCCTGCATTGCTTATCTATCGTAGACAGCTTCGATATCGACAACGGGTCAGCCTGACGAGGCGAGGAGCGGCGCTGTCGTTGTTCAGGCGTTAAACTTTCAAGGTAGAAAAGGTTATTGCCTCTAAGCAGTTCTAGATCTATAGGTTCACCATTGTTTGCTAGGCTACTTGTAAGCTCAGGGATGCGATCGTTGTCTATATACATCCTACTCGCTGCAGGGGACATTCGCAGGTACCACGGTCTTGGTCTTCTGTTTCTAAAAGCCATCGTGTTATAGCCGTCTGCGTGACAACTTCTATCAATAACTTCCGCATCGCCCAAGACCTGCCGGATTGGTCCACTCTTATAAGGTATTTTGGGAGCATACCCGCACGCGCGTAACAAGCCCCCCATAAGTAAATCACGATGTTCTACATGCCATTCCATTACCTTAGCGGCCTCAGGTTCAGTAAATAATCCCAGGTCTTGTACCGCCATTTCGACATTACTCTCTATTGTGCGCGTCGATCGCATTGAGGCAAGTGCCCCAAAAACGTCAAACGCAAGTTGAGTTGACCCACTAGCCAACTCCAGAAATGAATAGTCATGAGCATAGAAACGCCTACCGCCAGCTGGTGTGTTTATAGATTCAGGACCGTATTCTGCCATATAGTACGTATTCTAGCAAACCGGTGAGATTTGTACAGGTACTGTCACAGCTATTGCTAGTATGTTGACTTCCCCTGCTTGTCACTACTAGTGTCGCAAAGTATCTGTCGCATCTCATGAATATCGCGTATCTGTTCCTCATCCGTTCGAATTTCGTCTGGGAATGTTTGGAACAAATCCCTTTTCTCCAGCCATGAGCATTTTTACTCCTGTTATTGCTTAACCGCAGACGTTACATTTTTCTGGGGAGGTATAGTAGTCTTAGCATTTATTCCCTTCCCCAAGTAGGTGTGCTTGAAGTGTCGGTCCCTCAGGGCCGCCGGGCGTGCCGGTCCAGTTGTTAACCAGGTTAAAGGGGCTGCCGCCGATTTGCCATGCCCAAACAAGGTACGAGAACTTTGGTGACTGTTGGTCGGCCCAGTCCATGTATGACTGTTCGTAGTTACAGCCACCGCTGTCTTGACCGATCTCACCAGCCACGACGGGGAGTTTGGCCGTCTTCATGGTGGCTGCCAGGTTATTCCAGCAGGTGGTGTTGGTGCAAGCGATGGTGTCCTGCTGGTAGCTGTGTACGCTGACTGTCAGTTGGGCTGGACTCAACGTATCCTTGGGCATATACGAAAGCTGTGGGCAGGTTTGAGCGCTATTACCATCACTCTGGCACGGGTTGCCCGCCCAGTTGAGGCCACCGACCATAACAGGCTGATCTGCCCCGGCCGCGCGAACGGCATTGAGCATTTGCTGCATGCCGGCAGTATTGTAATCTGAGGCTGAAGCGGGAGCGTCTTTCGAATCACTACAGCCATTCAGCCAACAACTCCAGCTGCTGGTAGTCGGGTATGAACCACCGACATACGGCTCATTAAACAGGTCGAATACGACCGCCGGATCAGACTTGAACGTCGAAGCCACTTGAGACCAGAAGGTGACCGAGTGATCAGCGTCAGCCATCGGCCACTGCTGGGTAGCCTGTGTTGAGCCGGGAGCTGACCAGTGCAGATCAAGGATAGTGTAAATACCGGCTTTGTTGAGGGCTTGGACCCAGGCCTCGATGTTATTTTTATAGTTGCTACCCGAATAGGCGGCAGGCGCACCGTTGATATCCAGCCAGCAATCCTCATTGAGTGGGATGCGAACAGCATTTATGTCCCAGCTCTTCAAAGCGGTGGCCGAAGTAGCATCCTCTGAAGCGTTACTACTAGCACCCCAACTGAAGCCCTGATTCTGGATACAGGCATCCTCGGTACCGGTGATGTCGACGCCTCTGAGCTGGACGGCGGCATTTTGGCCATTGACTAGTTGTCCGTTACAGACGTGGATGGTCAGGGTTGTCGTGGTCGATGTGCACGAGGCCGTTCCTGATCCGCCGCCGCTCCCAGGAGCAGGGGCTGGTGTAGGAGTCGGTGTCCCTGGTTTAGGAGCAATGGCGACTGCCGTCCATCCCTGGTTCTTATTACCAAGACATGTGAAAAGTTGTAATTGGGTACCGTTAGCTGATGAGGCGTTCGGATCATCAACGCACTTATTAGTCATAGGATTCTTCAGGACGTTACCGGTCACACGCCACTGCTGAGCCCCATCAGTCGCTGAACACTTATACATGCGTATGGGGTTGCCATTCTTGTTTATGGCCTGCCAGTCATCAAGACATTTACCATTGGCGTTTTCAATTGTGCCGTTGCTATTTACTGTCCACTCTTGAGCTGCCGTTTTATTGCAGTTATACACATCAACCTTGGTACCTTCGGTAGTACTGTCGCGCCAGTCATCAAGACATTTACTAGCGACGCTTGATTGGAAGTAGACAGGGTTGACTATAGCGTCTGCCCTACCAATGCGTGAATACGTATAGCCGCCTAAGACTGCAACGACCACTACTAGAATGACTGGTAGGATATAGTGGGCAATTCCGTCCTCTAAAAGAGGTGTCAGTTTGCGGCATACTTGCATGAATATTGCCTTATGTATCCTTAAGAAGCTTGTGATTATAAGTGTAAGGCAGGCCTATAGACTTTAGCAATAGCCCTATAAAATTAATAACCTGAGATGTATAGAGCCAAGCTCTTTCAGTCTCCGCCCGCTAACTATAGCGTGTCTGCGAACCAGGGTCCGAAACTTATCAACTAAGGGCGGCCACTATTTCCTACAGACACAAATACTTCTATCTCTAGGCTTGCTTTGGCATATTACAGCGATCACCCCTATTCTCACAGTTCGAATCATATGTCCCTGTTATTATTGTTACGTTATGCAGTGGCAGGATGTTACCGAAGCGCTGACTACTCTTGAAAAAACTCAAGGGGGTTTTACTTTGGCGCATCGCGGGATCGTTACTATGCCAGATGGAACAAGGGTATTCGTAAAGATAGGCGTAGATAACAGCACAAAGAAATGGATTCAGAGAGAGTTAGAGGCATATAAGTTATTAGAGACTTATTCATATCCATACATGCCAAGGCTGCTGGCACAAAACGATGACCATACCGCACTTGCCTTGGAGCTACTTGCTAGCAATGAAGGCTGGGACTGGACTGACACGTGGGATAACCACCGCCTTGACCGGACACTAGAGGCGATGGATACACTCGCGAGTATTGCTGTTACAGGAGCCGATGAAGAATTTCGCGCCAGGAGAATGCTCGGTGCGAATAACGATGGATGGAAGCCGCTCATGGAGTCAGAAGCTAAGCAGAAAACTTTATTAGCTAAGCTCCGTAGGGCTGGTCACGATGAACTAGCCAATACGCTAGACATTCCAGGTATGGCAAAGCAAAGCACGGAGTACATCTTCAGGGATGACACAATCGTACATTACGATGTCCGTGCCGATAACTGCGCATGGCATTCAAAATTAAACACCGTAAAACTCATTGATTGGAACTGGGCGCAGCTTGGCGACAGAAGGATTGATATCAGTCAGACACTCGTGGATGTATATAGGGCTGGCTTCGACATTATGGTCAATTACGCCAATCGGCTAGACCCTACCGCCCTACAGTTCCTGGCGGGACTCAGATTGAATGCTGCTGCAAGCCCTATAGTACCTGGCATGGCAGAACAAGCGTCCTTACGTGATTATCAACTTGAGTCTGGTGTTACAGCTCTTGCGTTAAGAGACAAGCTCATTCGCTCAGCCTAGCCATTGTCATCTTCCCTACCCGCCGTGGTTATCTTCTCATCGAAAGTTAAAGAACCCACTCCTATTAAATTTCTATAATCGTTCTTTATGCCGAGCCAAGTATACATATAACGAAAGACTTCTTCGGGAGTCTTTTTGTTTTGATATAGTATGGCTATGAAAACACATGAGCAGCTATATGAATTCATGAATACATATTCCTTAGGAGTAATCTCTACGGTAAATAAAGATGGATCGCCACACTCCGCTATCGTCGGGTTTGGACAGACCAAGGACTTGGAAATAGTATTCGGAACCGATAATTCATCCGCTAAATACAAGAACTTGCAGGTGGATCAGCGTGTTGCCTTTGTGATTGGAGGCGAAACTCCTGAGACAATCCAACTTGATGGAATAGCAAGAGAACTTGCATCAGATGAGTTGAACATTGTGCGCCAAAATTACTGGCAAAAGAATCCTGACGCTGAAGTACATCATGATAGTCCTGGTGAGCGATATTTCATCATCAAGCCAACCTGGATTCGCTATACAAACTTAGCGGTTGAACCTTGGGACATAACTGAAGTAACGTTCTGACTTCATACAAAGTAGCCAGCCAAGTGTAATCACTTTGCAAGACTTCTTCGGAAGTCCTTTATTTTGCTATACTCACCACATATGACAAAGAATGCGCTGTCGGCCCCTCCTGGCAGCTCTGCAGATAGGGAGCGTTACCAGACACTTAGTCAGC
>Ga0302304_10002010_pt1 | contig 10448 bp, 6 predicted proteins | sample III_Palsa_E2_2_FD_198769 | JGI IMG/M metagenome (GOLD analysis project Ga0302304, IMG submission 198769) | Peat permafrost microbial communities from Stordalen Mire near Abisko, Sweden - III_Palsa_E2_2 | ecosystem: Environmental > Terrestrial > Soil > Palsa > Peat permafrost | place: Sweden...
GAGCAATGTTGCCTAAACTTACATTAGCGCCGATCAGTTTTATGAACCATACCTGCTGTGCTTTTTGCGGTGCTTCCCATATAATGGTTTCTTCAGGTATCTGGGTTAATATTTCATCAACCAAACCTTGCCTAACCTCTCCTGAATCGCGGTAGATGCCCACGTTGCCGCTTTCGCGTGCCTCGGCAATAACTTTCCATGAGCCAGCCTCAATCTCGGCTTGCATCAGCTTGATCCATTTATAGGGGGCAAATATCTTTTGCACATCCTTTGAGCCTACTTCAGATATTACGGTAAAGTTCTCGCTCAATTTGCGAATATACTCGCATTTTATATCGTGCTCAATAGTTATTGAGCCGTCTGACACTTCCACATACTGCATTTTATATTTTTCCAATATGCGGCAATAATCATCAAACTGGTTACGTACAATAAAAGCTTCGAACAAAGTGCCGCCAAAGTATACAGGCAATCCGGCTTCACGGTAAAGGTCTAACTTCTCGTCAAGTTTAGGCGTTACAAATGATGTTGCCCATCCAAGTTTAACAATGTCGGTATGCACGCCGGCAACTTCAATAAAATCTTCTGCCTGCCTTAAACTTAAACCCTTATCCATTACCATAGTAATACCGCTGTTGCGGGGCTTTGCTACACGTTCAGGAAGATCATTGATATGGTAATTCATAAAATACAATTAGGGTAAAATAGCCACCCCAATGTTATGCAGGGCTGCTATAATTATACGGCGGTAAAGTTCATAAAAAAAACCAAAACGCATAATAGGATTTGGTTTTTTAATGTGTAAGTTTTTTGTTGAATAAGTTGATTAAGTGAATGGTTGATTAAGTGAGTAAAAAAAAACTAATCGCCTAATCAACCTAATCCAACTTAATTAACCAATTACTTGGTATACCTGTTAATAATATCCACGATCACCTTATTTTTTTGCAATTGTGGCAGGTAATCAAACAGGATATAATGTTTCTCCGGGTCTGAGCTTAAAGCCAGCTCGAGCTGATTGAGCGCTTCGTTATAATCGCCTTTAGCAAAAAGGTAAGCTACCATGCGATAATATAGTTCTGCTGCCTCGGGGTTATTTTTTATAGCCTGAGATATTACCTCAATAGCATCAACAAGGCGGGTTTGCTCATATAAAATTGATGAGTAATCTAACCATGCATCAACATCAATTGGGTTAAGTTCGACCACTTTTTCGTAGGCTTGTTCAGCTTCGGTCATGTGGCCCAGTTTGTACTCAGCATCAGCTATGGCAAACCAGTAATCGGCATTGGCAATATCAAGGTCGAGCGCTTTTTTGTAAAAGTGCAGTGCCTCAAAATAGCGTTCCTCAAAATCAAGTGTTACACCAATACCAAACCAGGCATCGCCCAGCTTAGAATCCATTTTAACTGATTTTTTGTAGAATGCCCGCGCATCGTCCATTTGCTCCAGCTTTTCGTAGCATTCGCCAATAGCGCAATAAGTATCGGCATTAGGCTGCTCATACTCAAAAGTGTGGCGGTAAACGTCAATAGCTTCTGCATATTTTTCAAGGTTAACCAGTGCGTTGCCTTTGTTAAAGTAGGCCGATGCAAAGTTGTCCTTAATTAATATAGCGTAATCATAAGCATCAATAGCTTTTTCAAACAGGCTTAGTTTAGTGTAAGCGTTGCCCAGGTTATACCATGCAGCATAGCTGTACGGCTCGTTATCAATATATTGCTGATAAAACTGAACACTTTCCTCCTGATTGTCCATCACATCATAACAGAAAGCCAGCTCGTATAAAGCGTCCTGGTTTTCCATATTCTGTTTAAGGCACAGTTTCAGATAGTCAATTGCTGTGTTATAGTCGCCAGTACTTTGATGCACGTAGGCTATATGCAGCAATATATCGTCAGTTTCTTCGGCCAAACCTAGGGCCTTTTCATAATTTTCTAACGCCTCATCAAAGCGTTCCATACTTTCATACAGGTTACCACGGATAATATATATATCCGCATCCGAAGCTTCCAGCATCGCAGCCTTATCCAAAGCGGCAAACGCTTCAGAGGCACGGTTGGTAACTACCAGCAGTTGAGCCTGTTTAATTAAAAATACAGCGGCAAAGGGGTGTTGATTTCGCGCATACTCAGATACTTGCAGAGCTTTGGCAGGATCATTTTTCTCGATGTAGTAGTCGATAATGTTCTCAAACGCCTGGGCATCAAAAAAGTACTGGTCTTGATTGCGAATCATTTCTTCGTACCGTTCTACCGAGAACTTTGGATCTTCGGTAAAACCAAATTCAAATTCTTCTTCCATTCATTTAGGTTTGCAGAACACGTTCCGATTAAGCCAATATTTAGTCGCTAAAATTGCTTAACCGAGTTTAAATTACAATTATAAAGCACTTAAAAGGGAATTTAGTTTTCAACATTCAAACATTTTCAACAAGTGTTTAATACAACTAGCTGATAATAAATGTAAACCAATTTGTGGCAATGGATGAGTTGATAATAAATTGCCTTAAAGATTTTTACCTTTGACAAAAGTACGCATTATGAGCATCGATATAACAAATATTCTTAATCATTTACATATAAACGACATTAATGAGGCGTTTAGTACAGGTAATCATTGGGCAAGCAGCCCCAATGCTGCAGTAAAAGATATAGTTTCGCCGGTTGACGGGAAAAAGATAGCATCAGTAAAAATAGCTGCCGAAAGCGATTATAACCAGGTTGTTGAGCAGGCTGCCAAAGCATTTAAAACATGGCGCACGGTGCCTGCGCCCAAGCGTGGAGAAATTGTTCGAGAGATAGGTGATGCCTTGCGCGCTAATAAGCAGCAACTGGGTGCATTGGTATCGTATGAGATGGGTAAAAGCCTTCAGGAAGGCTATGGTGAAGTGCAGGAAATGATTGACATTGCTGATTTTGCCGTTGGCCTTAGCCGTCAGTTATATGGTTTAACCATGCACTCTGAAAGACCGGAACACCGGATGTATGAACAGTATCATCCGCTGGGGATCGTCGGTATTATATCCGCGTTTAACTTCCCGGTTGCTGTATGGAGCTGGAATGCTATGCTGGCCTGGGTTTGCGGCGATGTTTGCATTTGGAAGCCATCTGAAAAAACTCCGTTAACGGCCATTGCCTGTCAGCATATAGCGCAAGCAGTATTTAAAAAGCATAATATAGAAGAAGGCGTGGCCTGTTTAGTTATCGGCGACCGCAATATTGGCGAGCTGATGGCTAATGACACCCGCGTGCCATTGATCTCGGCGACCGGTTCAACCCGGATGGGTAAGGCTGTTGGCGCGGCAGTAGGAGCCAGGTTAGGTAGAAGTTTATTGGAATTGGGTGGCAACAATGCCATCATCATCAGCGAAAATGCTGATCTGGAGATGTCGCTTGTAGGTGCCGTGTTTGGCGCTGTGGGCACAGCCGGGCAGCGTTGCACCAGTACCCGCAGGCTGATCATCCACGAAAGTGTTTATGAGCAATTCAAGCAAAAACTGGTAAAAGCTTACGGGCAGATCCGTATTGGCGATCCATTGGATGAAAATAGCCACATGGGCCCGCTGATTGATAAAGATGCAGTAAATATGTATTTGAATGCGATAGAAAAATGTAAGGCCCAAGGCGGAAATTTTGTGGTTGAGGGCGGCAAGCTGGAAGGTGAAAAATATATCTCCGGCTGTTACATAAAACCATGCATAGCCGAAGTAGAGAATAGTTTCGAAATTGTACAGCATGAAACGTTTGCGCCTATACTTTATCTGATGAAATATAAAACGTTGGATGAAGCCCTCGCATTGCAAAATGGTGTGCCGCAGGGTTTATCATCATCCATCATGACAAATAATTTACGCGAAGCCGAACAATTTCTATCGTCGGGCGGTTCTGATTGCGGAATAGCCAATGTAAACATAGGTACCTCGGGTGCCGAGATAGGTGGCGCATTTGGCGGCGAAAAAGAAACTGGTGGAGGCCGTGAATCAGGCTCCGACGCATGGAAAGTATATATGCGCAGGCAAACCAATACTATTAACTATTCAAAAGCGTTGCCATTGGCACAAGGAATTAAATTTGATCTGTAATTAAGGTGGTGAGTAGTGAGTAAGTGAGTGGTGAGTAGTACGCGGGAGTAATGAGTTAAAATAGCTCACCACTATCCATTCACTACTCACCATTCACCACTCACTACTCCCTACTCACAAATAATAATATATGTATAAACTCCGGAGTTATGTTTTTGGCGCTTTGGTATGCGCAGCTTTATTTATGGGCATGGGTGCTACGGCACAAACAATGCCGCCTGTACAACCTGATCCACCCAAAAACTGGCATACACTCGACTTAAAAGCCGATGGTTATTTCGGCATCAGCTTAAATGAGGCTTACGACTTTATAAAAGGTAAAAAAAGCAAGACCGTGCTTGTTGCCATTATTGATAGCGGGGTTGATACCTTGCAAAAAGACCTGCAAGGTGTTTTATGGGTGAACCCAAAAGAAATACCAGGCAATGGAAAAGATGATGACCATAACGGCTATATAGATGATGTGCATGGTTGGAATTTCTTAGGCGGAAAGAACGGCAAAGCCGACCTGAACGAAACCAGCGAAGAAATAAGGGATTATTACAGGCTTAAACCTAAATATGGTAACGATGCCTCGGCACCTGCGGGTGGTGAAAGGGAATATGCTTTTTGGTTGAAGGTGAAGAAGTCGCAGGATTCAACTTTTGAAAAATCAACTACTGACCTGAAAGAGTTAAAGCCCGAAATGAATGCCCTTATGGTAACCAATGGCTATATTAAAAGAACCCTTAACTTAGGTCCGGGTGCTACTTTTAGTATGAAAGACCTGGATAAGATACACAGTACAAATGATACGCTTACTCAAAGCAAATACTTATGGGGCTTGGTTTTTCAGCAGGAGGGAGCCAGCGCTACCAATACATCGGTACTAAAAGACCTGAGTGAATATATTGAAAAACTGAACAATGATATTAACCCCGATCTCACCTCTCGTAAAGATATTGTTGGTGACGATCCGGATGTAAACGACGGCAAACCTTATGGCAATAACATATTAAAATACAGCGATGCCTCGCATGGTACAGGCGTTGCCGGGTTGATAGGTGCCAAACGCAATAACGGCTATGGTATTGATGGTGTTGCCGATAATGTGCATATCATGGTGCTTAAAGCCATACCCAATGGCGATGAATACGATAAAGATATTGCCAACGCAATCCGTTATGCAGTTGACAATGGTGCCAAGATCATTAACATGAGTTTTGGTAAATGGCTGTCGCCGCATAAGGATTGGGTTGATGCCGCGTTTAAATATGCCGCATCAAAAGATGTGTTGCTGGTAATGGCATCAGGTAATGATAATTTAAATGTTGACTCGATCCCTCAATATCCAAATGATACCTATTTAGATGGTTCAGCTACCGATAATGTAATATCAGTTGGTGCTTCATCTGCTTTAAATGATACTACACTGGCCGGCAACTTCAGTAATTACGGGCATAAAAATGTGGATATTTTTGCTCCCGGGGTAAAGGTTACCTCGATAGATTCAGACAAGGAATTTAATACTGCCGATGGCACAAGTTTTTCGTCGCCAATAGTTACAGGCGTTGCCGCGCTTATTTTGGAATATTATCCAAAGCTAACCGCAGCACAACTAAAGGAAGCGATATTAGAATCGGCAACCCCACTTACAGGTACAATGGTATATAGGCCGGGCAGTAAGCAACTGGTTGATTTCAGCACGCTTTCAAAATCAGGCGGCATAGTAAATGCCGAAAAAGCATTGGAAATAGCCTCGAAAATGAAGGGCGAGCGGAAGAAGGATCAGTAAAAGGTATTTTAAACCTCCGAAGTTTTCAAACTTCGGAGGTTTTTTGCTTATTTTTCTTTGATCAGATAATCAGCATCTGCATAAGTTACATCAATATCACCTTTTTCCGACTGGTTAACGCGAATAGAATTGACCATTAAAGCTATAGTATAATGTTTAGTTTCACTAATAAGTATAAGCGAATCTGCTGATACGATGTACTCATTTTCATTGGTATAGTTTTTTACTTTATCAGTTGCTTTTTTTAATAGTATTAATTTCTTAGCCAAGGCAGATAGGTCAAAAGATACATTTTCATTATTTATCTCAAGTGAATAATCTTTATATGATGATTTTTTCTCTGTAAATTTTATTCCGTTAAACACATTTGAAGTGGTATCATTATAACCTTTGGCATCAAGTAAATAGCTATAACCTTTAATATTATTTATACCACCTTGTTTGTGAAAATAATAACTTTGTAATTCCTCGCCGGTATCAATTTTTCCTGCATACCTACTGTAGCCCGAATATTTACTTAATCCTAAATACTCTTTGATCCATGTTAGTTTCTTTTGGCGCAACTCATAGGATTCTACTTTAAAGTTATTGTTGTATTCACTTTTCTGACGACTAAGCGAATCGCTTATAGCATCAAGATTGACACTCATATAAGATTGTAATGAGTTTAGGTCGTGGTGTGTTACTACATAATCCAGTACTGTAACTACACGGTTGCCGTCTTTATCACTTATCTTTTTTACCTGCAATAATTTACCGTCCTTAAAAGCATTATTCCTTTTCATTATTTCCACCAAAATGTGCCGTTGCGAATACATCGCGACAGAAAAAGCACTTTGCGGCCCATAAACTGATATCAGCGTAACTATGCATAATGATATAGGGATAATTTTGATATTTTGCTTTTTAAAAAACAGGAAATAACAAGTAATGAATAGCAGCCAGCAAGCTAGTGCTATTAAAAAGTATCTAAACTCTGTAATACCATAATCTGAGAGTCTTACGCCAACAGCAACGAATAATAGTATTAGCAAGGGGATTAATAAAAAATAGAAACTCCGGGCGTAGGTTTTAAGCCATTTATTTTCCTGATGATCACGTATCGGATATACCAGTAGCAGTGACAATATGCCGAACACTGCATAACTTAATATAAGATAGGATACAGCCCCTTTGGGAAGATTCCATTCAATCAGTATTTTTATTTCATAAGCCAGCAATATCAGCACATATACGCTGGCAAGGGGAATAAGTACATATTGGGTAAATATTTTTAAGCCTTTAGGATAGCTGGTATCTTCATTAAGTAAAGCAAAGTCGACGGGTACTCCGGCTAAAAAGAATGTGGTACTGAATATACCTACTATCCATGTAAATAATATGACGAACGTATCCCCTTCAAACTTAAAATTGAACAGGTAATTCATAGCGCCAATAGCAGCAGACAACCCTAAAAAAAGTACTATGCCATATAATACAGCTGTTAAAAAGCGCAAAAAAAGCGTTTTATTAAATTGCCAAAAACCTTGTATATGGCCGCTGCCGGTAAATGCCGCAAAAGCAACCAACAAATGCAGTGCAAGGCTTAGCAGAAAGAATCGAACAGAATCTGCTTCACGTATGCCAGGATTGATTATAAAAAGAAAGGATATTGCAATAAGCGCAGCAACTGAACGTAATAAGATCTTTTTATCAGTCTTTAATTTTTTGCTCTCAGCATATAAAGTAGATGATAAGCTAAGTAACAAGCCCAGGTTGCCTATTATCATTACCCTTATACACCAGTTTTCACCAATCCGATTTATATTAGTAAGTTCAATATTAGCAGTTGCAGCAATAGTACCTATTAACGCAAAAAATATTTCAAAAGGAAAGCGTTTAACGGTATTTATGACGTTTTCGGCCAAAGTTTTTAATGACGGGAATTTCATGTGATAAGGATTTATAACTAAATGTAAAAAACTTATAAATACTTCCAATAAATAATTTGACTATAAAAGATGCACTAATTGTTTTTAACACTTCATTGCCTATATTTGCAGCCGGAAAAATAGATTTTTTAACACGATGAGAGAAATACAATTCAGGGAAGCGCTTCGGGAAGCAATGCAGGAAGAAATGCGCAATGATGGAAATATATACCTTATGGGTGAAGAGGTTGCCGAATACAATGGTGCCTATAAAGTAAGCCAAGGTATGCTTGACGAGTTTGGCGCCAAACGCGTTATTGATACACCCATCTCTGAGTTAGGTTTTGCCGGAATAGGCATTGGTTCAGCAATGAATGGCCTGCGCCCGATTATCGAGTTCATGACGTTTAACTTCTCTTTAGTGGCTATCGACCAGATTATCAATGGCGCAGCCAAGATCATGTCAATGAGCGGTGGCCAGTTCTCTGTGCCTATTGTATTCCGTGGCCCAACTGGTAACGCGGGTATGTTAAGCTCACAACACAGCCAATGCTTTGAAAGCTGGTATGCAAACTGCCCTGGTTTAAAGGTGGTAGTTCCGTCGAACCCGGCCGATGCTAAAGGGTTATTAAAATCAGCAATAATTGATCCTGATCCGGTTATTTTCATGGAGTCAGAATTAATGTATGGCGATAAAGGTGAAGTGCCTGAAGAAACCTACTATATCCCGTTAGGAAAAGCTAAAATAGTAAAAGAAGGTACCGATGTAACATTGGTTAGCTTTGGTAAAATAATGAAAGTGGTTATAGCCGCTGCTGCCGAACTTGAAAAAGAAGGCATTCATGCTGAAGTGATCGACTTGCGTACAGTACGCCCTATTGATTACGAAACGGTGATCAACTCAGTTAAAAAAACTAATCGTTTGGTGTTAATTGAAGAAAGCTGGCCATTAGGCTCTATAGCTACTGAAGTTGCGTTTAAAGTACAAAAGGATGCTTTTGATTACCTTGATGCACCGGTTCTGCGTATCATGGGCGGCGACGTTCCATTGCCTTACGCTCCAACCCTGATCCAGGAATACCTGCCAAATCCGGAAAGAGTAATTAAAGCAGTTAAAGAAGTAATGTATGTTACTAAGTAATTAGCTTAACAGAATTATAATATTGAAAAGCCTGCTACCTCAAATAGCAGGCTTTATTTTTAAATACAAAATCTGTTTTATGAAAAAGGGTAATAACAGACTTATTAAAATAATTTTTTAGCCTGTTAATTATAAAGGGCTTTTCCCTATTTTTAGCTTTTAAAAACTACACTCTATGGAACAGTTAAACATAAAACAGCTTTTAAACCGATCATTTTTATTAACCGTAATTATATTTAGCTGCGCATTTTGTGCAAACGCCCAAACCAAACCCAAAAAGACAGTTGCTCCCAAAACTGACACCGCTAAAGTTGCTGTTGCCAAAACATCGGCTGTAATCAAAAGCCCGGCAAATTACATAGATGCCTTTTTTAAAAAATACAAAACAAGTGCTGATACCGCAATTGATTACATTTTTGGTACCAATAAACTGTTTGGTACAAATTACCAGATCACCTTACTTAAAATGAAGCTGGATTCATTGCGTGTACCTTTCGGAAAATATACTGGTAAGGAATTGATCGCCCAAAAAACTGCTTCACCAAGTTTGGTTTTGTACACTTACCTGGTAAAGCATGAAAATCAGCCTATGCGTTTTACCTTTATGTTCTACAGGGCGCAAAACGAGTGGGTGTTATATCGCTTTAATTACGATGACCAGTTAGATACTGAACTGATAGAAGCTGCAAAAATCAATAATAAGAGGCCGTAAGTAGAGATTAGAGGTGGGAGGTTAGAGATTAGTTGAATCTGAATTTAAAAGTATACTATTCAGCCGCTCTGCTGCAGCCGAGTGACTAATATTACCAGGCCTTGGGCCTGCATACTATTGGTCGGCAAGATGCCGTTTGATAGTCTTCACTCGGCTGGAACCGAGCGAGTGCGTTAGATTAGAGATTGAAGGTTAGAGACTAATCTCTAATAGTTAATCTCTAATAGTTAATCTCTTAGCCCAATATCTCCAGTAATTCGTTCATTTCTGCAACTTTTTCTACCGATCCTAAATGTTCATAGGCGCTTATCAGGTTGCGGAGCACACGTTTAATAATATCGGTATTAGAGCAGGGTTCATAAAATTGTTTGTCTGATTTTAAGTTTAACTGTTTCAAAAACATATCAACATCACGCCTGCCGAAAATAAAGCCTTTGTTAAAAGCATTAATATAAAACAGCACGCCACCTTCAAAACTACTTTGCTGGCTTTCGTCCATATAAGCTAAAATAAAGTGCTGTGGCAGGTTTACGCCATACACCGGGATATCCAGTTTTTGCGCTATGATGGAATAAATTATAGCTAAAGATATTTGGTTGCCCTTTTTAGTTTCCAATACCTGGCTCAAATAGCTGTTCTGCGGATCTTTGTGATTGGTAGTATTACCGCTAAAGCCATAGATATTATAAAATACGTGGTTGATCAATTTGATCTGTTCTGGTGCGCTGGCCTCGTGCATCATCTGGATCCATATATCACGCTTTATGCCCTCGATCTGGTTAATCACCTTCTGTTCATCCAGATCAGGATACTGATAGCGGTTAATA